>Ga0180429_10000060_pt1 | contig 108900 bp, 95 predicted proteins | sample SS_ome_FD_132428 | JGI IMG/M metagenome (GOLD analysis project Ga0180429, IMG submission 132428) | Hypersaline lake sediment archaeal communities from the Salton Sea, California, USA - SS_1_S_1 metaG | ecosystem: Environmental > Aquatic > Non-marine Saline and Alkaline > Hypersaline > Sediment... | reverse complement strand
GAAGACGACCAAGCGCAAGCCTGCGAAGAGGAAGGTCGCGAAGAAGAAGACGACCAAGCGCAAGCCTGCGAAGAGGAAGGTCGCGAAGAAGAAGACGACCAAGCGCAAGCCCGCGAAGAGGAAGGTCGCGAAGAGGAAGACCACGGCCAAGCGGAAGCCTGCGAAGAGGAAGACCACGCGGAAGAAGAAGTAGACGTACCGAAGGTCTCCCCAGTAGTGCTGAGGGGCGGGGCGCTTGTGAGCCCCGCCTCTTTGCGTACGGACGCGGTGTGAGGTCAAAGCCGGACGGCTGCTCTGGCGGGCGTGAAGAAACCGCTTGCGTTGCGGAGCCGGCGGTCCGATGCTTGTGCAGAGGAGCGCGCGGACTCTTTTGTCCTGTGTTCCCTTGGCAGCCGGGGTGGTTCGGGACGTCAGAACTGAGGTGGTCGCCGGAGGTGCGGCCGCCGGAGTGGGGTGGGGGCCTGAGGCCCTCACGAGAAGGGATCAACCCTCTGCCTGGCGGCGAGCAGCACGGCCGCCGAAATCAGGAGAGCCATGCCGAAGAAGGCCAAGCCGAAGGCCAAGATGGCCGCGGCCCCGAAGCCCAAGGGCAAGTCGAAGAAGAAGAAGGGCAAGTAGCGCCGAGCCGCGCCCCGAGGGTGCGACCGGCGATTGGGGTCCCGGCTGCAGCCAGAACGAAGAAGCGGAGCGCGTGTGCGCTCCGCTTCTTCTATGTGGTAGCGCCAACGGGAATCGAACCCGTGTTACCGGCTTGAGAGGCCGGCGTCCTAACCGCTAGACGATGGCGCCATCCGTGTCTGGTTGGGGAGGGAGGATTCGAACCCCCGCCGACGGATCCAGAGTCCGTTGTCCTGCCACTAGACGACTCCCCAGGTCGGTCTAGCCGGTGAGCTTCATCGCGTCGTCGATCCGCGCGAGAGTCACCTCTCTTCCGAGGAGCGACAGCGTCTCGAAGATCCCCGGACTTGCGGTGCTGCCCGTCAGTGCGACCCGCAGAGGCTGGACAACACGCCCCAGCTTGAGGTCGATACTCTCTGCGAACTCCCTGATCGCCGGCTCCAGCGTCTCCGGCTCGAAGTCCGGGCAATCTGCAAGAACCGTACGAAGCCCGGCCAGGGTCTCACCCGAACCGGGCTTCGCCAGCACCTTCTCGACAGCAATCTTATCATAGACGATGTCCGACGCAAGGAAAAACCCGGCGAGGCCGACGACATCGGTCAGGAGCTTGAGCCTGTCGTCTATCAGTTCGACGATCCTCTCCAGCCGCGCCGTCTCCTCCGGCGTCGGGTCCTTCGGCATCAGCCCCTCCGCCTGCAGGAACGGCAGCGTGCGCGCCGCCCGGTCTGCGACGTCCAGGCGCTTGAGCCACTGCGCGTTCATCCAGTCGAGCTTCCCGGGGTCGAACGACGCGGGCTTCCTGCTGACGCGTTCCATACTGAAGTTGTCGAGCAGGTCCTGGAGCGAGAAGAACTCCTCGTCTCCCTCGTAGGACCAGCCGAGGAGCGCCATGTAGTTGACGATGGCCTCCGCGATGTATCCCCGCCGCCTGTACTCGCCTATGGCGATGGCCCCGCGCCGCTTCGACATCACCTGCTTGTCGGGCGCCAGCACGAGCGGCTGGTGTCCGAACACGGGGGGCTCGTGCCCCAGCGCCCTCCATATGAGGATCTGTCGAGGAGTGTTCGAGATGTGGTCCTGTCCCCTGATGACGTGCGTGATGCCCATCTCGAGGTCGTCGACCACGACGGCGAAGTTGTACGTGGGCGTGCCGTCGGCCCGGACTATTACGAGGTCGTCCAGCTCTCCGTTGTCGAATTCGACCCTGCCCAGGACCATGTCCTCAAAGACGGTCTTGCCCTCGGGCACCCGGAAGCGGAGCACGTGCTGCCGCCCCTCGGCGAGCATCGCGTCCCGCTCCTCATCAGAGAGCCCCAGGCACTTCCTGTCGTAGATCCAGCCGCCCGCCTCGGCAGTCCCTCGGCTTCGGCGCTCGTCCAGCTCCTCCGCCGTGCAGAAGCAGTGGTACGCGTGTCCGTCGGCCACAAGCCTGTCCACGTGCGGCCCGTAGCTGTCGCCCCGCTCGGACTGCAGGTAGGGCCCTCGGTCACCGCCGCACACGGGACCCTCGTCCCAGTCCAGCCCCAACCAGCTCATGTCCTCGAGGATCGCGTCCAGGAACTCCTGCTTCGAGCGCTCGCGGTCGGTGTCCTCTATTCGCAGCACGTAGGAGCCGCCGTTCGCCCTGGCGAAGAGCCAGTTCAAGAGGGCGGTCCTCGAGCCTCCGATATGGAGGAAACCTGTCGGACTGGGCGCGAAACGCACTCTGACGTCGCTCATGTGTCACCTCATGAAAAAGGGCCCCTTCTCCGAGGCCGTATTGAACGGCAGACTATAGCAACGCGCGGCGTGGTCTGTCAAGTTCGGGCCCTTCGGGGTGATCTCTAAGGCCCCTTGACAGCCGGAGCGGCGCGGGTCTAGGCTGACGGACCGGGGGCAATCACTGGCGAGGGACCTCGCGGGTCGACGCGAGTTCCGCGCCGGGGAGAGAGGCGACCTGCCACGCAGAGAGGTGTCGGATGTTCCATCGCATCGCGATCGTCGTCGCAGTGGCCGTGCTCCTCTGCGGCTGCTCCGGAGGAGAGGGTGTAGCCGACGGGGACGCAGCCGAGAATGCCTCTTCGGGGGCATCGGGATCCGTCGAAGCGCCCGACGACTCCGGGTTGGCCGACGAACCGGCCGAGCCGGAAGGTGAGGAGGTCGACACGGTCGCGGTCAGCGGGTCCGGCATGGAGCCCGTCGACAGCGTTGCTGAGGACGTGCCGGCGGACGACGATGCGGAGCCCCCGCTCGAGACCGTTGCCGAGGAGCGCGAGAGCGACGCGGAAGAACCCGCCTACGAAGACACCCGCACGAGCCACCTGAGGGTGCTCCGCGCCTACGTGTGCAAGGGCATTGAGCAGAGCGAGCCGACGGAGGCCGGCAAGAGCTTCGTGCCTGAGGACGGCGTGCTCAGGCTTTGCTGCTTCAGCGAGGTGGCTGGCGCCAGCGGTCCGGACACGGTTCACCACGTCTGGCGCTGGGGCGAACGCGAGATGGCGCGGGTGGAGCTCGAGGTCAAGAGCTCCCGGTGGAGGACGTGGAGCACCAAGCGCATTCTCGACGAGTGGCAGGGTGAGTGGCACGTGGACGTCACGGACGCCGATGGTGTGGTCCTCGCCAGTCTGGAGTTCTCCGTAGAGTAGCCGCGGGGCTCGGAAATCCTGGCCAGGCAGCCCCTCAGTGGCCAACAGGGGCCCTCTGAGCCCGCGTGATGCACATGAAGGCCCCTTTTCCAGCCCCAGCACCCGGATCACCCAGATCCGGGCCCTTTCGCACACAAGAGCTCTCAGACTCGTGCGTCAGACGCGGCCACGATTCCCGCTTGACATCCTCGACCATGCGGACTATATAATATTAGCAGGTTTGAATGTTTGGTCCGGTTCGACGATGGGGGCCCACGATGGCCGAGTCGAGAGAAACTGCGAGCGGCGGGGGACAGCCGTCACAGCCTGAGGAGTATAGGAAGGCGGCGGAGATTCTGAGAGCGCTGTCGCATCCTGTCCGTCTTCGCATCATCGAACTACTCGGCGAGGGAGAGCTGTGCGTGAAGAGCCTCGAGGAGCATCTCGGGGTCTCTCAGTCGTCTGTATCGCAGCATCTGACGCGGCTTAGGTATGCGGGACTCATCGAGTGCGAGCGCAAGGGGCACCTCGTCTGCTACCGCCTGCGGAAGGGGGGAGCGGCGAGGATACTGGAAGCGGCAATAGACGAGTCACAGAAGGAGTCCTGAACGGAGAGGGAGTGACATGAACAAGACGATCGCTGGAACTGACGGGAACTTCGAGGCAGAGGTCCTGAAGTCGGAGAATCTGGTGCTGGTGGATTTCTGGGCGCCGTGGTGTGGTCCTTGCCGCCTGGTCGGTCCGATACTCGAGGAGATCGCGGACGAGAACGACGGCAAGGTCAAGGTGGTGAAGGTCAACGTCGACGAGAATCCCGCTCTCGCGCAGAAGTACGGGATTCGCGGCATTCCAACGATGATGTTCTTCAAGGGCGGCGACGCGGTCGAGACGACCGTCGGCGCGGCGATGAAGGAGCACATCCAGGAGAAGGTCGACTCGCTTCTGTAGCACCAACAACTCGAACGAGAACGAGCGGAGGTAACCTGAATGGTGAAGTTCCTGAAGCTGGCGATTGCCCTGTCAGCCGTGGTCGCGATGACGTTCGTCTTCGCCGGCTGCGGGACCAGCGACGAGGCGACTCCCGACGAGGCGGCGGTCCAGTCCGCTGAAGAGGTCACGGAAGAGGTCGCCGGTTCTGCCCCCGAGAAGACGGCCGGCGGCGTCGGCATCGACGTGGGTCAGACCCCTCCGGGGTTCGCGCTGGTCGACCTGGACGGCAACGAGGTCTCGCTGTCCGACTTCGAGGGCGACGTTGTCATCCTCGACATGTGGGCCACTTGGTGCCCTCCCTGCCGGAAGGAGATACCCTTCCTCGTCTCTCTCTATGAGGAGTACAAGGACCAGGGTCTCGCTGTGGTCGGCGTGGCTCTTGATCAGGGTGGCGCTTCCGTCGTCGCACCGTACGTCGAGGCCAACGGTGTGACGTACACGATCCTCCTTGGCAACCAGGAGGTCAGCCGAGACTACCGCGTCAGCGGCATACCGATGACCCTCATCATCGACCGCGCCGGGTCCGTCGCCTACAAGGAGGTCGGATTCGCGCCGGAGATGGAGCCTAGGATGCGCGCTAAGGTCGAGCAGCTGCTCGCGACGGCGGCGCCCCAGGCGTAGAGAAGGGGCGCGGCGCTCTGGCGTGCGGCCCCGAGTACTGGGACCTGCACGCGGTCCCCGAGGTCGGGGATCGGCGCGCGATCCGAAGGAGAGCGACTGTGAGGTTGAACGAACTCGCGATGCCCGCCATCTTCGTGGCAATATGGCTGCTGCTTCAGCTCGTGGTGCTGCCGAGGATGGGGGTCTCGACCTGACTGAAGTCGAGCTGCCGGCCCGCGGAGCGGGTCGAGGAGACCACAAGCGGCGAGGACGGTGACGGGAAGTGACGGAGCTCCCGACGGTCGTGGTGCGAAAGTCGATGTGCGAACTGGACCTCGTGACGGACGAAGGAACGCGCACGTTTGCCATAAGCATAGGCTCGAACCCGGACCGCGCGGACAAACGGGAGGTGGGCGACTGCCGGACGCCAGAGGGACGCTTCGCCGTGGTGTCGGTCGAGGATTCGAGCGATTGGGATTTCGAGGGAGAGCGGGTCTACGGCCCGCTCTTTCTGCGTCTGGACTGCCCCCCCTGGGAGGGCATAGGCATTCACGGCACCAACGAGCCCGCGAGACTGGGAGGGCCGGCCAGCCGGGGGTGCATCAGGATGAGGAACGAGGACCTCCTCGAGCTTGCGCGGGTCGTCGGTGTCGGGACGGTCGTGACGATTCTGGCGTGACCGGTCCCTCACCGTGGTGGGCGACGCGACGGTCGCCGCCGTCGGACAGAGGGAGTCCGGTCGAGGCGGAGGCGCGGCGCGAAGGGTCGCCCGGATGCGACGTCCTGACGTCGCTCGCGCGGGAGGGGAATCCTGTTGACAGGCCCAGGGACCGCGAGTAGATTCGACGTGCCTCAGGCGGGTGGATCTCCTGCCGGCATCTCATCACAGCATCTCGGGAGTCACTCATGCGACCCGGTAAGTTCGTGGCCGTAGCGGGCAATATCGGTGTGGGAAAGACGCACCTGACGACCCTGCTTGGCAACCACCTGGGGTGGCGCGCGTACTACGAGCCCGTCATCGATAACCCGTACCTCGATGACTTCTACGCCGACATGGAACGCTGGTCCTTCCACCTTCAGGTCTTCTTCCTTTCCAAGCGGTTCGAGATCCACAGGGAGATGGTGAGCTCGGACGAGCCGTGCATCCAGGACAGGACCATCTACGAGGACAAGGAGATATTCGCCTGCACCCTGCACAGGCAGGGCTTCATGTCGGACCGTGACTACGAGAACTACACCGCGCTGTTCGACGCGATGACCAGCTTCCTTCGCACGCCGGACCTCATCGTCTACCTCAGAGCGGGCGTGGACACGCTCCAGGAGCGGATCCGCTGCCGCGGACGCGACTGCGAGCGCGAGATAGCCAGCGACTACCTCGACGCCCTGAACTGCGCCTACGAGGACTGGTGCGAGCGGGCATCGCGCATCACGGAGGTACTCACCATAGAGACGGAGGGCCTCGACCTGGTTCAGGACGAGGCGGCCGTGGACCACGTTCTCGCCCGAATAGTCGGGCGTCTTGGGGCGCCGCTGCGGGAGGAGCAGCCCGTTGGCGTCGGCCTCGAGGTCGCGAGCATCTGACATCCTCAACGGGGCCGGCGTCCCAGCACACGCCCTTCTGGAGCCCCGTATTACCCCGAATCGCACGTGACCCGAATCCCGTCCGTACCCGAGCGTCTAAGCTTGGGGGGGCCGGGTAAATGCGTCCGTCTGACGCGTCAGTCAAGGAAGGGGCGCGGTGGGCGAATTCTTGACCTATGGCCTGTATGATGGTATAATCAGGGTAGTTAAGAGGAATGGGGGACCCATGACCAACAGGAGACTGGCGGGGCCGGCGGTCGTGCTGGCCGCGCTCCTCGTGCTGACGGGGACGTTCGTATCTCAAGGCGCCGAGAAGAAGGCGCCGGAGTTCACCCTGACCAACCTTGACGGCGAGGATGTCGTGTTGACCGAGCTGCTCAAGGACGGGCCCGTGATCGTTGACTTCTGGGCGACGTGGTGCAAGCCGTGCATCAAGGCGTTCCCGGATCTGCAGGAGATCTTTGACAAGTACAGAGGCTGTGGACTGACGGTCTGTGCCATCTCGATAGACGGGCCGAAGTCGATGTCGCGCGTCGGTTCCCTGATCAAGTCCAAGGGGAACACGTTCGAGGTGCTGCTTGACCCGAGCCAGAAGGTCGCGAGGAAGTTCCACGTGACGTCCGTTCCCAGAACGGTCCTTGTCGATACGGACGGGAACGTCGCGTACGCGGTCACGGGCTATCGCCCGAAGAACCACGAGGAGCTCGACGCGGCCGTGGCCAAGCTCCTGCCCGGCGACTGCCCGGAGGAGGTCGAGGACACCGGCATGACCGAGGAGATCACAGGTGAGTAGATACGGACGGACGCTCGTCGTCCTCTCCGTCGCTCTGCTGGCTGTCTCGTCCGTCTCGGCTCCGGCCGAGACGGACGTGTACGCGAGCGGCGTTATCCGCGGGAAATACCTCTACAACACTGACGACGACATAGAGTCGTCCGCCGCGGACACGCGCGTGGAGCTCGACCTGTACGTGGGGTCGTTCACTCTGGGCGCTGTCTATCGCGGCTACCAGCTCACCGACTCGTCCTACAACCCCGCCGGCATAGACGTTCCCGAAGCGTATCTCAAGCACCGCTACGCCGCCTGGCAGGAGGACGACCTGTCCGCGCGTGCGGGGCACTTCGCCGCCACGTTCGGGCACGGACTGACTCTGAGAAGCTACGAAGAGGTCGACCTCGAGCACGACACGCTCCTCGACGGCTTCTACGCGGAGTACAGCTCCGGGCTCATCGACATCACGGCGCTGGCGGGAGTCGCCGAGGAGTACGACTCGGCGACCCGCTTCTACTCGCACGTGGTGCGCGGCGCAAGAGCGAGCATGCCGGTCGGCGAGTTTCTCGAGATCGCCGGTAGCGTCGTGGAACGGGCCAGGACATGGGAGGAGGAGGCAGGCCAGGTCGAGTCGGAGTTCGCCAGGTTCGAGGACGGAGTGGTCGGAGGAGAGGCCTCCGCCTGGATCGGGCCGCTGACCCTGGCCGCGGAGTACGTGGACCGCGGCGGCGAGTACCCGGACGTTGAGGGCGATGCCCTGAACGGTCACGCGACGTACGGCGCTGCCACGGTGGACCTGGGATGGGCGACGCTCTTCGGCGAGGTCAAGGACTACGACGATTTCGCCCATTACGTGGTCAGCCCCCCGACGTGTGTGCGCGACCACCTGTTCACACTGATGAACAGAGCGACGTACCAGCCGGACCTCAACGACGAGAGGGGTTTCCTGGTAGAGGGAAGCGCGCCGATAGGCGAGGACCTCTACGTCACCGGAGGCGCCTCCGAGGCCCGGAATCACGACAGCGACCTCAGACACTGGGAGATGTTCGGCCACGCGACCTACTCGCTTGGTGACGCGACGGTCGGACTGGCTGGCTCGATGTCCCGCGAGTACCTCTTCGGAGCGGGCGGGGCGACCGGGAAGTTCACCGAGCACATGATCGGGGCGGCCGAGACCGAGTTCGCGGTCTCGGACGAGCACGTGGTAGAGCTCACGGTCGAGGCTCAGGCGGTCGAGGAGCCCTCCGGGCTTTCCTACGAGGACTACATCGTCGCCGCCGCGTGGTACGCCGGGGTCGACCTGACCTTCACGCTGGCGGTGGAAGGCACTTCTTCCGATACCGAGGACCGGACGCGCTGGACCATGCTCTCCGCGAAGAAGATGCTCCCCGGCGAGCTCGAGGTAGAGCTGGGCGCCGGGACCGAGCGTGGCGGTAAGAAGTGCACGGGTGGAACGTGCTATTTCGAGCCTGAGTTCGAGGGCGTGCGCCTTCGTCTGACCAAGTTCTTCTAGGAGGGCACGTGCCGAAGGCCAGGAACAGAAGAAGAGTACGTCCCGCCAGGTGGAGTATCGCGGCGGCGGTCATGCTGCTGCTCGGGTTCGGAGCGGGCTGCGACTGGTTCGACGAGCCCCTCGAAGTGAATCTGATCCCCACCGTCAGGATCACGGGGTGCCCGGGAGCGGGTGAGCTTGTGGAGGGCGACGACGCGACGCTCGAGTGGATGGGAGTCGACCTGGACGGTGAGATCACGCGCTACGAATGGTCATTCGACGACTCGACGGGCACTACGACGCTGACGAGCGCCACGTTCACCGACATCGCGGGAGGAGACCACGAGTTCGTCGTCACGGCGTTCGACGACGGGGGAGCCGAGTCCGACCCCGACACGTGCGCCTTCAGCGTAGGTTCTACGGGAGGCCTGGTGGAGCGCTCGGTGCTGTGCGAGCTTCTGACCACCAAGCCCTGCGTCAACTGCTGGAAGGCGGAGCTGGCGCTTCTCAGGATGGTCCAGGATCTCGGCGCCGACCGCGTGGCCGTCGTCGCGTACCACTTCCACCCGCCGCCCGTCGACCCTGTCGGCACGGCGGAGACAATGGCGCGCTGCAACTGGTACTACACTTACCCGAACTTCGGAGGGCTGTCGGGAACGTTCCCCGTCACCATCTTCGACGGGCTGGACTACGAGGACGACGCGCCTGACACGACGTCGACCAAGATCGCTTTCAGGAGCCGCATCGAGGACCGCCTGGCTGTCGACTCCCCGGTCAGCATCGCCATGGCGGGCGACGTGAGTTCGAGAGGGAACGTGACGGTGACCGTGCGCGTTCACGAGCAACTGACGGGCGGCCCCCGCTTTCTGCGAATGGTCGTGGTGGAGGACGAGGTCTTCGACGGCGAGGAGTACTTCGAGTTCGTCGCGAGAGACATTCTCGACGAGGAGGAACTGACGGTCAGCGCGGTCGGCGACTCGGCCGTAGTGACCAGGAACTTCTCTATAGGGACCTGGGACCCACAGCATCTGGACGTTATCGCGTTCGTACAGGACGACTCTTCGGCTGAGATCATCCAGTCGGCGAGGCTGTCCACACAATAGATGAGAAGACGGATAGTGTAGTGAAGTGGGCCGGAACACTGCCTCCACAATCGAGGGGTGGCAGGATCCTGCGAATAACCGAGCGGTCTAACCGCAGAGGAGACGCACCATGTTGAAACGTTCGGCGATCCTTGGACTTGCCGTTCTCGCGTTGTGTATCGGCGCTCTGCCGGCAGTGTCCGCGCAGCGGACGGTGCTGGCCGAGATGTTCGGAGCGACGTGGTGAGGCTACTGCCCCAACGCCCGTGCGGCGTTGCAGCAGCTCCAGAACGAGCTGGGCGAAGACCAGATCGTTTGCCTCTACTACCACGTCAGTGACGTCTACGAGACTCCGGAGACGAACGACCGCGCAGACTACTTCGCGGTCAGCGGAATCCCCGAGACGGACTTCGACGCGACCGTCGAGCGGGTGGGCGCCGGGACCAACGCCTACACCCAGTGGTTGCCCGTGGTTCAGGGCAGGCTGGCCGATTCGACGCCGATCACGATGAGCACGACCGGCATTCTCTACCAGCACGACGACCCGAGCCAGAGCTGGGTCGAGGCGACCTTCAGGGTCGTCGACACGGTCCCGCCGGAGTACGGCACTCTCAGGGCTCAATTCGTCGTAATCGAGGACATCGGCGACACCTATCCCTGGACCGTACGCGACATGCTCCCGGTGGAGACCATCTCGACCCTGAGCGCTCCGGGCGACTCCATCGTCGTCACGAAGTACTTCACCGTCGATGAGGAGTGGGACTTCTCGGAGCTGCAGGTCGCCGTGTTCCTCGAGGACACGACGCCTCCGCTGGTCATCAACTCGCAGCTGATGCCCGATCCGTTCGACAACGGGTTCGTGTATACGGACCGCAGGGCGGCCTCGATCGACCTGGGCGGCGAGGCCATCTACTACACGGTCCTCGAGAACACGGGCGTCCTGCGCGACACCATCACCGTGGACATCGCGAACGTAGAGCTGCCCGGCGGTCTGGGCCCGTTCGACTGGATGGCGCTCTACTGCGACAGCGAGGGCTCCTGTCACTTCGGGCCGTGGGACTACGTGCTCGAGCCCGGCGAGGCCGAGACGTTCGACGTTCACCTGACCGACAACGTCGGTACAACGACGGGCCTGGCGGTGACGGAACTTACGGCGACGAGCAACGGCGACCCCATATCGCTGTCGACCGAGTCGTTCACGACCTTTGTCAACGCGCCTTCGATCCTCGTTGTTGACGACGACGGCGGCGCGGACTTCGACAGCTTCCTCAAGGACGCCCTGACGGACACCGGCTACCTGTTCCAGACGTGGGAGACAAAGACCCAGGGCAGGCCGGACGCGGTCGAGATCTCGTCCTACTGGGCGGTCCTCTGGACGACCGCGAACGCCGGCGGCCTCGGCATCGACGTCGACGATGAGAACAAGCTGATGGACTACCTCGACGACGGAGGCAACCTGCTGCTCGCCAGCATGAACTACCTGTCGGGGCGCGTGGACACGACCGAGTTCATCACCGACTACCTGCACATCGACTCGTGGGCGAACGACAACGGCGGATTCGTCATGACAGGCGTTGCTTCAGACGCGATCTCCGACGGCATGTCGCTCCCGCTCTTTGGCGGTCCGTTCCAGCCCAACGGCAGCGACTCGCCCGTGATCCACGAGCCGGCGGAGGCCATCTTCACGGCTCCTACGGGCAACAAGGGCATCAAGATCGAGGAGAACGACCACAAGATCGTCTTCCTGAGCTTCCCGTTCGAGTGCGTGAAGGTCGACGCGGCCGATCCGAACAACCAGAGGACGCTCATAGGGCGCACCCTGGAGTGGTTCGACGGGCCGTCCGGCGTCGACGAGGGCGTGGAGGTCGAGCGCCTCGTGCTCAAGCAGAACCACCCGAACCCGTTCAACCCGACCACGAAGATCGCGTTCACGGTGCCGTCGGGCGCCGGCAATGTGAGGTTGACCGTCCACAACGTGAACGGTCAGGTAGTGCGGACGCTCGTGGACGAGAGCATGCCCGCGGGCCCCGCGCTAGTGGTCTGGGACGGAACGGACGACTCCGGAAGGGGTCTCGCCTCCGGCATCTACTTCGCGAAGCTCGCGGCCGGTGAAGAGAAGGCGTTTCGGAAGATGACGCTTCTGAAGTAGCGAAGGGGGATCAGCGCGCCCGGCGCTGGGACGTCGGGCGCGCACCCACGGAGCCCGTTGACCTCGGGCCCCCGGTACGCGAGACACCACGAGGAGGGGCAACATGTTGAGGCGTTCGGTGGTCACAGCTCTTATCGCGGCCGCGCTGCTCTCACTGGCGGCGTCGGCGGTGGCGGCGCAGCGAGCCGTGCTGGCCGAGATGTTCGGGGCGACGTGGTGAGGGTATTGCCCTAACGCCCGTGAGGCGTTGGTGGAGCTGCAGGACGAGTACGGCGAAGAGGGCTTCGTCGTACTGTACTATCACGTGAGCGACCCCTACTCGACCCCGGAGACCCACGCCAGGGCCGGGTACTACCAGGTCGGCGGTATCCCCGAGGTAGACTTCGACGGGGCGACCGAGGTGATCGGGGCGGGGTCCAACGTCTACAATGTCTACGAGCCCATCGTTTCCGCGAGATACGCGACGCCGTCGCCCATCTCGCTGCGAACCGAGGGCATCATCCGCCAGCACGACGCGCCTGACTCGAGCTGGGTCACCACGGTCTTCACGGCGACCGACACGGTGACCAGCGGCGACCTCAGAGTCTACTTCATCGTCTACGAGAACACGAGCATCGCCTACCCGGCCACGGTGCGAGACATGCTCCCGGCGATCACGGTGTCGACACTCTCGGCGCCCGGGGACTCGGTCGTGATCACGCGGAAGTTCGTAGTCGACGACTCGTGGGACTTCGACGAACTCAAGGTGGCGGTCCTCATCGAGGACACCGATCCCGTCGAGACCATCAACGCGCAGGTAATGCCCGACCCGTTCGCAAACGAGATGGGGCACTCGAACCTGTACGCGATGGAGATCGACTACGGAGGGGAGTCCGCCTACGAGACCGTGCTCCGGAACACCGGCGTCCTCCGGGACACCATAACTATCGACATAGCGCACGACATCCTGCCGGCTGGGCTCGGGCCCTTCGACTGGGTGCCGTTCTTCAAGGACGGGTATGGCGTTCCCCACTACACCGCGTGGGAATGCGTGCTGGAACCCGGTGAGAGGGAGACGCTCGAGGTACACGTGCTCGATACGATAGGTACCACTCGTGGCATGGCGCTCACTTCGCTGACCGCCACGAGCAACGGCGACGCGACGGTCGTCTCGAGCGAGTCGTTCGCGACCTTCGTGGACCTGCCGTCCATTCTCCTGGTCGACGGCGACGGAGGTGCGTCCCACGAGACCTACCTCGAGGCCGCGCTGAACGACACCGGATACTCGGCCATGGTCTGGGACGTCGATGAGAACGGAACGCCGACCTTGACGAGGATGAACTCATACTGGGCCGTCCTCTGGACTACGGCGAACGGAGACGCGCAGGACATCGGCGGCGCCGAGGAGAACAACATGGCCGCCTACCTCGACCAGGGCGGCAACCTCATGCTCTCGAGCATGGAGTTCCTGTCCAGCAGAGTGAACACCCTCGCGTTCATCTCAGACTACCTTCACATCGACTCGTGGGCGGCCGACATCGGCGGCTTCATAGTCGCCGGACAGACCGACGATCACATCTCGGACGGCATGTCGCTCAACCTTCTCGGCGGGCCCTTCGCGCCCAATCCGAGTGACGTCTTCGTGACCACGCACCAGTCGGTTGTACCCTTCTTCACGACTCCCGCGGGGGTCGAGGGCATACGCGTCGAGGAGGACGGCCACAGGCTGGTCTTCATGAGCTTCCCGTTCGAGGATGTGAAGATCGCCGAGCCCGATCCCGACAACCAGAAGACACTCGTGGCGCGCGTTATCGACTGGTTCGGTTCCGAGACGGGCGTCGACGAGACCGAGACACACCGCCTGACGCTCGCGCAGAACCACCCGAACCCGTTCAATCCCGTGACGGAGGTGGCGTTCACCGTCCCGTCCGGCGCGGGGAGGGTCACGCTGACGATCTACGATGTCGGCGGACGGGTCGTGCGCACGCTGGTGGACGGCGAGCTTCCGGCCGGTCCGGCGAAGGTAGTGTGGGACGGGACCGGAGATTCGGGGCAGTCCCTTGCGTCCGGAGTGTACTTCGCCAAGCTCGCGACGGGCGAGCAGAGCGCGTACAGGAAGATGACGCTTCTGAAGTAGCAGCTATCGTACGGCGCGCCTGGGGGAAGCTCCGGGCGCGGCCGTACTTAGAGGTCTCGACAGTGGAAGGAGTTCTGCGATGAGGTTCTGGCGCCTGCTGACGGCGGCCGTGCTCATGGCGGTGGCGCTCGCGCCGCCGGCCGCGTTCGCGTACCCGAGGGACGACGCGGCCGTGGTCACGGTGGAGATCGTGTCCCGCGAGGACATCCACCGCCTCAATGATATGGGCATGGACATCATGACGGTGAGGGACGGGGTGGCAGAGATCGCGGCAGTTCCCTCGGAGATCGACGCCCTGTGGGCTAACGGATTCCGCCCGGCGGTGGTCGTTCCTCGGATGGTCGATGCCGTCGCGTCGCTCTCGCGCGAGGACCGCGGGGAGTACCACAGCCACACCGAACTGACGAACGACATGGCTGCCTGGGCCAGCGCCTACCCCTCGATCACGCACCTCGAGTCGATCGGGACCAGCTACAACGGTAGAGAGATCTGGGCGATGAAGATCTCGGACAACCCTTCGCTTGAGGAGTTCGAGGCGGAGGTCTGCTGGATAGGGTGCCATCACGGCGACGAGACCATCAGCGTCGAGGTCTGCTACTACATGATCGAGCACCTGCTCGAGAACTACGGCACCGACCCGCAGGTGACGTGGCTCGTCAACGAGCGCGAGTTCTGGATCATCCCGATGCTGAACCCCGACGGCCACACGTCCGGTTCCCGTTACAACGCTCAGGGCATAGACCTCAATCGCAACTACCTGTGCCCGGACGGCAGCAATGCCGGCACGGCGTTCAGCGCCGTGGAGTCCAGTCTCCTCCGCGACTGGTACGTCGGAAAGAACCCCGTTACCTCGCTCACGTTCCACTCGGGCGCCGTCTACGTCAACTACCTCTGGGATTACTCCTACGACCCGACCCCCGACGAGCCGATGCTCATAACGATATCAAACGAGTACGGTCGACTGAGCGGCCTGCCCGTTACCAACGGCGCCGATTGGTACGTGGCCGACGGCACGTGCCAGGACTGGTGCTACGACCAGCGCGGCGAGATAGACACGACCATCGAGCTCTCTACCATAAAGGACCCGCCCGCGTCGTCCATTGACGGGATCGTCGACGACAACATTCCGGCGATGCTCTACCAGGCCCGAAAGTCGGGCAAGGGCATCAGGGGACTCGTGACCGACGCCGACACCGGCGCCCCGCTGTATGCGACGATCAGCATCCCCGAGATAGGTAAGGACGTCTACACGGACCCGGACGTCGGCGACTACCACCGCATGGTGGAGTCGGGCACGTACACCGTCCAGTGCAGCGTGGACGGTTTCCCGACCCAGACCGTCTACAACGTCAGCTCCAGTCTCGACACGTTCGCCGTCGTCAACTTCCAGTTCGAGATCGACCGCGGGACGATAAGCGGCTACGTTACCGACACCAACTTGGACCCGGTGGCTGCGACGGTCTCGATCGTGGGCGACCCCGCCTACTCGGACGTCGCGGACGCGGTGACCGGATACTACGAGATAGAGAACGTGCTGGTGGGAACGCACGACGTTCAGGCGAGTCTCAGCGGATACACGAGCGACCTGGAGACCGGCGTCGTGGTGACGGACGGCGCGACGTCCACGGTCGACTTCCAGCTTGAGCAGGCGTTCTACTTCGACGACCTCGAGGGAGGTCTGTCGGACTGGAACGGCTCTTGGGGGCAGACATCGAGCTACAGCCACAGCCCGACCACCTGCATGACGGACAGTCCGTCGGGCAACTACCCGAACAACGCGACGACGACGATGGCGATGCAGAGTTCGCTGGACCTGTCGGATTCCGACACGGCTTCGCTGGTGTTCTGGCACCGCTACGACACCGAGAGCGGCTACGACTACTGCTACGTCGAAGTGAGCACCAACGGCGGGAGCAGCTGGACGCAGGTGGCGTCCTACTCCGGCCAGCAGTCCGACTGGACCGAGGAGACCATCGACCTCGATGCCTACGCCGGCACGGCGGGCTTCAAGGTCCGCTTCATCCTCGACTCGGACGGGTGGATCCAGAAGGACGGATGGTACGTGGACGACGTCCACGTGTTCGCCGACCAGCCCACGGGCGTCGACGACGAGATGGCGCTCGGGGTTCGCGTGGGCAACTACCCGAATCCGTTCAACCCCACCACGAACGTGGCCTACTCCGTGCCGCGTGAGGGCCAGGTGTTCCTCGCTGTCTACGACGTGTCCGGACGCCTGGTGCGAACGCTGGTGGACGCTCCCTCACACGGAGCGGGCGGTCACACCGTCGTGTGGGACGGGACCGACGAGCGCGGCGCGGTGGTTGCCGGCGGCGTCTACTTCGCGCGCCTGACGGTGGGAACGGAGTCCACGACTTCGAAGATGGTGCTTCTCAAGTGACATGACGACCGCGAGGTCGAAAGGTGGATGATAGCGGGGTGGACTGACTGTCCGCCCCGCTCTTCGTTTCGACTGGGACGACGGCGCGCGCGGTGAGGAGCCGCACGCCGGGTCCTACCCGAAACAGCTTGACCGTGTTCCCGCGCGGTGCCAGAATCCCGCCGGGGAGCCGTTCCCGGCCGTCGAGAGCGCCGTCTGGCTCGGAACCTGCTCCACACGGGCCAGTGAAGAACACCTCGGCCGGCCCGGTCTTCCAGGGAGGCGTATTGGTTCGACGAAGAGCGCTGAGCATCGTGATCGCATTCGCGGCGTGCGCCGGCATCGTGTTGGCGCCAACCCCCCACGGGTTGTCACCGGAGGGGCAGAACGCGATTGCGATCTTCGCGCTCTGCTTCGTGCTCTGGGTCAGCAACGCCCTTCCGCTCTCGGTGACCAGTCTTCTGGCCATCGTCCTGCTGCCCACGCTCAACGTGCTTCCGGCCGCGCGGTCGTTCGAGCTGTTCGGCAACCCGGTGGTCTTCTTCATTCTGGGCGCCTTCATCATGGCGGCCGCGCTCATGCGCTCCGGCCTGTCGACGCGGCTGGCTCTGGCGTTCCTGCGCAGGTTCGGGGGCAGTCCGAGGTCGCTTCTTGCGGGTGTCATCTTCTCTGGCGGGTTCCTGTCGTTCTGGATGCCCCAGCACGCCGTGGCGGCGCTCCTGTTTCCCATAGTCCTCGAGATCGCGCACGCGCTCGACCTGCAGCCCGTGAAGAGCCGGTACGGCAGGGCTCTCTTCCTGGCCCTCGCGTGGGGCGCGGTCATCGGTGGCGTAGCGACGTTCCTCGGCGGCGCCCGCAACCCGCTTGCGCTGGGGATCCTGCGCCAGCACTACGAGCTGTCCATCACCTTCGTCGAGTGGCTGGCCGCCGTCGCGCCGTTCTCCGTCGCGCTGATGGCTTGCGCGTACGTGCTGCTCGTGAGGGACTTCGGCATCGACGTGGCGGACGTGACTCGGGCGCGCGACGCGCTGGACGTCAAGGCGAAGGCGTTGGGACCCCTGAGCCGTCGAGAGAAGGGCGTCGCCTTCGTCATGGTCGTGACGATCGTGGCCTGGATAACCACGGGCGAAGTAGGCGTACTGGCTTCGATATCCATCCTGGCCGCCGTGGCGCTCTTCGTGCTAAACCTGCTCGACTGGAAGAGCGTGGAGGAATACGTCAACTGGGGGGTAATCCTCATGTACGGTGGGGCGATCGCCCTCGCTACGGCGCTGCACGAGTCGGGAGGCGCCAGGTGGATCGCGCACTGGGCAGCTGACCGCATCGCCGGGGCGCCTCCGTTCTGGACCCTCATGATGTTCGCCGTGGCGGCGGCGTTCCTCACGGAGGCCATCAGTAACGTGGCCGCCGTCGCGCTGATGCTGCCCATCTGCTTCGGTCTAGTCGAGGGCACGGGAGTCTCGCCGGTCGCCGTGGTCTACGCGGTGGCCGTGCCGGCGGGCCTGGCGTTCGCCCTCCCGATGGGTACGCCGGCCAACGCCATCGCCTATTCAGCCGGATACTACAGGCTGCGCGACTCCTTCATCGCGGGAGCGGTGCTCAAGGTGGTCGCGCTGGTCCTGTTCATGCTCGTCGTCAAGTTCTACTGGCCGCTTCTTGGCATCGGTACGTAGAACGGGGGAAAGACCAGTGAAACGCGTGCTGCTCCTGCTGTCGGCCACCCGCATGTCCGAGTCGTGCATAGACGCGGCGCTCGAGGCCGCCGACGCGGACGCTACCGAACTCGTCGTGCTCTACATCGTGGACTCCGTCGAGCCTCACGACGTCGAGGAGCGCGTCTCGCACGAGGGCTTCCTCGGGGAAGCGCCGAGCGCGCGGCTCCTGCGCACCCTGCGCAGGGAGCGCAAGAGGCAGGGGACGCAGGAGCTCGCCGAGGTCGCGCGAAGGGCCGAACGGATGGGCGTGACCTATCGCACGGACCTCGTCGAGGGCGAGTTCGTCTCTCGGGCGCTCGACGCGGCGCAGGTAGAGGCGCCCGGCGTCATATACGTGGCCAAGCGCGAACGCGGACCTCTGTCGCGGCTGGTCTCCGGGTCGCTGGTCGAGGAGCTCAAGGAGGCCGCGCCCTGTGAGGTCACCGTACACGAGAACGGCAGCGACTGATCCCGCGCCGCTGCCGCCGCTCGTTCGGTGTGACCCGCCCGCGGGTCGGGTGATCTACTGCCTCAGTTCGCCCAGCTGCTCCTCCAGGAACGCCACCATCCTCTCGTCCTTCGCGAGCGACAGCGCCTGCTCGTACTCGTAGATGGCCTCGTCCGTGCGGCCCTGTTCGGCCAGCAGCTTCGCCAGGTTCGCTCTGGGCGACGCGAGCTTCGGCCTGAGGGCTATCTCCTTCCTAAGCTCGTGTTCCGCGCCTTCCGCATCGCCAAGCGCGTAGTACGCCTCGGCCATCCGCGTGTGCGCGTGCTCCACAGCGCCGCGTCCGGTCAGCGCCGCCTTCAGCGCCGAGATCGCTTCGGAGTAGCGCTCGTTCGCGAGGTAGATGTCGGCCAGTCTCGAGAGGGCCGCGCTGTGCCTCGGGTCGAGGGCGACCGTCGCCTCCAGGGCCGCGAGCTCCAGCTCGATCTCACCCAGTTCAGCGTGGATGATGGCCACGGTGTAGTGCGCCTCGACGTTCTCCGGGTCCAGTTCGATCGCCGAGGCGAGTTCCTCGAGCGCTCCGTCGGGATCGCCGGCGAGCTTCCTGGTCTGCGCCAGCCCCACTCGGGCCGAGGCGTTCCCGGGCTCTATGGCCAGCGCCCGCCTGAAGGCGTTCGCCGCCTCGGTCAGTCGCTCCAGCCTGAGGTAGCCGCTCCCGACGCTGACGAACGCCTGAGAGTTCTCCGGGTCCAGCTCCGAGAGCCGCTTGAAGGCCTCGACCGCGCCCTCGTAGTCCCCGCGCTCGAAGCGCTCGAGTCCCTCCATCCGGGCGCGCTGCTCCTCGGAGGTCGGCTGACGGTCGTAGAGCTCGAACTCGCCGCTCCTTCTCGTCATGCGCGCGAAATCGGTGTCCTCGAGTCCCTCCGAGAGGGCGGGCGCGTCGACTCCGCCGGCGATGAAGGCGACGACCAGCGCCAGCGCACCGACCGCCGTCAGCGCCTGCGGCACCCGCCGTTCCTCCATAACGAACGTGGCCGCGGCTCCCAGGAGGCCCGCGACCGCGCCCACGATGATCAGCGCGGGTTCACCTACTGCTACGGCCGGGACCAGCGCAGCGAGCAGTACGCCCACGGCTGCCGCGATCCTCGTCGCCCTGCCTCCCAGAGCGGTACGGAGATTCCACCTCGCGTCGAGCTCCGAGGCCTGCCACACGTCTCTGGCGAGTAAGGCGAGGGCCGGCACTGCGATGCACGCCACGGCAACAGGCACCGGCAGCCACAGTGACGCCGACCCGCCCGCGTATGCGGCAAACCCGAGAGTGAGCGAGAAGAGCGTCGCCGCGCCGACGGCGAGACCTGCGAGTGGCGTGAAGCGCAACAGCCGGACCGGACGGATGAAATAGAAGCAGTAGACGGCCGCCATCGAGAGCACGTAGGTCATCGCCACGTAACTGACCGAGAGGGCGAAGAGACTGGCGAAGACGAAAGAGACGACGCCCAGCAGCCTGATGGTCCCCGCTTCGTCCGAGACGGGCGGCTCGTCCTCGCGGTGCAGCTCGCGAAGCGCGGACGCCATCACAGCCGTGAAGAAGGACGCGGCCAGTAGCCCCAGAATGGCCACGACGTCGAACGGGTGGGTGATCGACGCGATGCCGCGCGACCCCATGAGCAGCTTGCCCGCGAGGACCACGCCAGCCAGCGTCGTCATGACGTGCAGCAGGAGCGTCGGCGGGTCGAGCAGCTTCCGCACGAGGCCCGCGCGTTCAGGCGCGTACATGCGGTACCAGATGGCCAAAAGCGGCGCCGTGACGATGAGGTCGATCAGCGAGTTCGACAGGTCCGAGACGCCGAAGGGCGTCACGTTGGCGAAGGCCCTGTGGACGCTCGCTCGCGCGAAGAGCAGCTGGTACACGTTCTCGATATCCGCCCCGAAAGCGCGGCTGATCGCGACGGTCAGGACCGGCAGCGTGAAGAAGCAGAACATCGTAGCGTAGATCCCGACGAACGCCAGCAGCGATCTGAAGAGACTCCTCGTCTTGAGGTGAACGTAGAACGCGCCCAGCAGGCAGCCCGCCGCCGCCTCTATGCGGATACCGGCGGTCGCGCCCTGGAACTGGTGATAGGTCGGGTTGAACAGGTTGAGGAACGCCCCCCAGAGCGTGCCGCTGCTCGGGATGAGGTAGCCGATCAACTCCGGCCCCTCGGAGGCCCTGGCGACAACGATGTCCACGAGCGGAGGGAGCAGGGTCAGGAGCCACGCGAAGAGCATCAGCTTCGTAACGCGCTCGACCCTCTCGCGCGCGAAAGCGGCGAGCACGACGGAGAGCGCGAGGAGAGGCGCCACGTATGCGAGCGGGTAGTGCAGGAAGTAGGAGAGGAAGTAGAGCGTCTTCTGCTGGCCCGAGAGCTGCTCGAGGAAGTGCCTCAACACGATGATCGCGCAGAGCGTCAGCAGCCACTGCCCGAGCGTGATCGGGCTCGTCTCTACTCTCTCTGCAAGGCGCAGCACTCTCTCGCGGAATCCGAGACTCATGTCGACATCCACCTCGCTTGTTTGAAAGGCGCCGCCCGGAGGAGCGCCGGACGGCCCGCGACAGGCGCCGCGAGCGGCGCGCGTGAGTTCCTCTAGTTGCGGTCGTCCCTGGCGTACAGGTGCAGATAGATCGCGAAGCCGATACACGCAACCGAGAAGCGCCAGAGCGTAACGGGCGCCATGCCCATTATGAACTCCCGGCTGGAGATGCGGGTGGCGATGCCGAGTAGCAGTGTGACCGCCGCCAGGGCGGCGAGTGCGAAGGACACCAGTCTGAGCATCGGACCCTCCAGAGCATCCGGCTTCGTTGCGGACTGAGATAACAAGCGTAAGCTCCGGACGTTGCGGGTGTCAAGCCGCATGCCGAACACGCTTGACCGTGGTCTGCGGGGCCTATAGAATCCACGTGTTGTGCCCGATTCGACGCGGACCATGAGGACGGGGTGCTTCATTGAGCGATTCCTTCAGCGACAGCGAGATGCAGGAACTCCTTGCAGAGGAAGATGAGAAACTGGCCGCCCTGCGTGAGCTGGTGGACAGCGCGTGCGAGGAGATCATGGGCGGGCGGCTCGACCGCCTGGAGGCCACGGTCCTGGCGCAGCGAGTGCGCCGGCAGGCCTCGGAGATCATCCCCGACCTGATGGACAAGTTCGACCTCATCTACAAGAGCAGATTCGAACGGCTCATCTCCCAGTACATCGACGAGCCGGCGGGAAGCGACGAGAGCGCCTGAAGCGTTCCCGGCACGCTTCCCCGGCCACTCAGCGACCAACGGGCGCCTCGGGTGGCCGATTCTTCAGGGGGACACGATGATCCGACGGTGGGCGGCCTGGCTGGTCGTCCTGGTCATCCTCGCCGCGATGGCCGCGCTGAGACTCGCAGACCATAAGGAGCGGGTGCACCGTTCTCACGACAACGTGACCGTGCACGCGCGCGCGGACTCCGCGGCCCGCCCGGGCGAGAGCGGAACGGGAGTGGGCAGATGAAGGTCGCCGTTTTGGCCAGCGGAAGTTCCGGCAACGCCGTCTGGGTCTCCGGTGGCTCGACCGCCGTGCTGATAGACGCCGGAGTTTCGGGGAAGCGGATCGCTTCGGCCGCGGAGGACCTCGGCCTCGACGCCTCGAGCATCGAGGCCGTGCTCGTCACGCACGAGCACTCGGACCACGTGAGCGGTCTGGGGCCGGCGACCAGACGATTCGACGCGCCGGCCTACGCTTCGGCCGGCACGCACGCGGCCATAGACTCACGACTGGGGAAGTGCCCCGGACGCATCCTCGTGGAGGCGGGCGCCGAGTTCGAGGTGGGAGACCTGCTGGTCTCGCCTTTCGCGGTCAGCCACGACTGTGCGGAGCCGCTGGGCTACTCGCTGACGGACGGTCGGCACCGCGTGGTGGTCGCGACGGACCTGGGAGTGGTCGGCCACCCGGTGAGGGAGTGGATGCGCGGCGCCGACTGCGTCGTGCTCGAGTTCAACCACGACGAGAGGATGCTGGTCGACGGGAGCTACCCGTGGTTCCTCAAGCAGCGGATCATGGGCAACGAGGGACACCTCTCGAACGACGCGGCGGCTCGCGAGCTCACCAGGCTGGCCGACGGTCCCGTTTCGGACCTCGTTCTGGCACACCTCTCGCGTGAGAACAACACGCCGCAACTGGCGCTGGAGACCGCAACCAGAGCGCTCAAGTGCGCGGGAAGGACGGACGTACGCATTCACCTGGCGGAGCAGACGCGGCCCGTGGGACCGGTCTGCCTTGGCGACGACGCACGCTCCGCCGAAACGACAATGACGGGAGTTCGAGCTTCATGCACAAGATAGCCGTCGTGGGAACCGGTTATGTGGGACTGGTCGGGGGCGCCGGCCTGGCGGACTTCGGCAACAGGGTCGTCTGCGTCGACCGCATTGAGGAGAAGATCGAGCAGCTGCGTCGCGGCGAGATCCCGTTCTACGAGCCGGGGCTGTCGGACGTGGTCAAACGGAACGTGCGGGAGGGGAGGCTCTCCTTCACGACCGATCTCGGCAAGGCCGTAGCTGAGAACGACGTCGTGTTCTGCGCCGTGGGAACTCCCGAGGGTGAGGGAGGTCAGGTCGACCTGTCGCAGGTCGACGTGGTCGCGCGCGAGATCGGGACCCACATGACTGGATATCGCGTCATCGTCCAGAAGAGCACGGTCCCGGTCGGGACCGCGCGACGCCTGAGGCGCATAATCGAGGAGACTCGGGGCGAGGCCGCTGAGTTCGACGTCGTCAGCAACCCCGAGTTCCTCCGCGAGGGCTCCGCGGTAGAGGACTTCATGCGTCCGGACAGGGTCGTCGTGGGCGCGGACAGCGAGCGCGCGATGGAGATCATGCGGGGCATCTACGCGCCACTCTACATCAACAGGACACCGATCGTCGAGACGACGCCCGAGAGCGCGGAACTCATCAAGTACGCTTCGAACGCTTTCCTGGCAACGAAGATCTCGTTCATAAACGAAGTGGCGAACATCTGCGAGAACGTGGGCGCGGACGTCCAGGTCGTCTCGTACGCGATGGGGCTCGACAAGCGGATAGGCCCGAAGTTCCTCCACGCGGGAGCGGGCTACGGGGGCTCTTGCTTCCCGAAGGACACGAAGGCACTGGTGCACATCGCCCGGGACGCGGGCGCGGAGGCGCGCATAGTCGACGCGGCCGTGGCGGTCAACCGCGAGCAGAAGGAGCGGATGGTGGCCAAGGTCGTGTCCGCGTGCGGAGGCGACGTCTCGGGCAGGACCGTGGGGCTTCTGGGCCTCGCGTTCAAGCCCAACACTGACGACATGCGCTACGCGGCCTCAATAGTGCTCGCGGAGGGACTCAGGAAGCTCGGCGCGACCATCAGGGCCTTCGACCCCGTGGCGGTCGACAACGCCCGCGAGCTGATGCCGTTCATCGATTACGTCGAGGACGCCTACGAAGTCGCGGAGGACGCGGACGCGCTTGTCATCGTCACAGAGTGGAACGAGTTCAGGCAGCTTGATCTCGACCGCTTGAAGAAGACCATGCGCTCGCCCGTCGTTATCGATTGCAGGAACGTGTACGACCCGGAGGACTTCGAGAGCCACGGGTTCAGCTACACAGGGGTCGGGCGAGGGAAGCGGTAGCGGACCACATTACAGGGAGGCGACAATGGCATCGGGCGGACTCCCCAAGGGCGTCAAGGCCAAGAGGCTGATCGACGGCGTTCGCGTCAAGGAACTCCGACTAATCCCGGACGAGCGCGGGTACCTTATGGAGATGCTACGCGCTGACGACGACATCTTCCAGAAATTCGGGCAGGTCTACCTGTCGGTAGGCTACCCGGGCGTCGTGAAGGGCTGGCACTACCACAAACTGCAGACCGACAACTTCACGATCGTCAAGGGGATGATGAAGGTCGCGCTCTACGACGGGCGAGAGGACTCTCCCACGCACGGGGAGGTCAACGAGTTCACCATGGGCGAGCTCAATCCGCTCCTCATCACGATCCCGCCCGGTGTCCTTCACGGCGTGAAGGCAGTCGGCAACGAGCCCGGCTATCTCGTCAACTGCCCGACCGAGGTGTATCGCTACGACGAGCCGGACGAGTTCCGCGTCGACCCTCACGACAACGACATCCCATACGACTGGGCGCTCGACGAAGGCTAGCAGGCCCCTTGACACGCCGGACCCCGGGGGCCCATAATCGGCCACCCTGCGGGGCTTTCCCACGAAGGGCGTCCGATCGCGGACGTTCCAGTGAGAGCGCTCGCGGGAGCACACCCTTCCACGCGGAGAGATGATGGATCGCTACGTCTCAGCGTTCGCTCACGTCCTCCTTGTTCTCCTGACATTGTCAGTCGCTCTGCCAGCGGCACCGGCCGCGGCCCTCGACGTCGCGCCCGCGAGAGTGGGGGACACCCCGGACGTCGGCAGAGAGCCCGGTCTGTCAGGGGCGCCTACGCTCTCGAGGCCCGTAGACGACGACGTATACGTTGTGGGACCGGGCGACGGTTTCTCCATCACGGTCTGGGGACAGGCCGTCGTCAGCCACTCCGCGGTCGTTACCCCCGAGGGTGAGCTTGTGCTGCCGGGCGTCGCGACCATACCCGTGGCCGGTTCCTCGCTCGCGGACGTCAAGCGCGACATCTCTGATCTCCTGAGCGACCTATACCACGATGTCGAGGTCAGCGTGTCGCTTACGGGTCTTCGGACCATGGTCGTCAACGTGCTCGGACAGGTCGTCACGCCGGGCAGCTACGAGGGCTCGCCGATGGACCCGGCGGGCGGTTTCATCGCGAGGGCGGGGGGCCTGCTCGAGGGTGCGAGCACGCGCAACATAGTGGTCCGCCACGGTGACGGGAGCGAGTCGCGAGTCGACCTCACGCGCTACGAGAACACCGGCGACGTCTTCGCGAATCCGCCCGTGCTCGACGGCGACGTCGTCTTCGTACCGTACGCGGTCGAGTTCGTCGACGTCTACGGCGCCGTGGGCAGCCCCGGGACCTACGAGCTTGTGGAGGGAGAGACGGTCGCCTCTCTCATCGAGCTCGCGGGGGGGTTCTCGCGAGGGGCCATTACCGACAGCGTCGAGGTGAGAGGCTACGTAGGCGACATGAGTTCGCGCTCGGTGACGGTCAGCATGTCGTCCCGGACGGGCGCGGGGCGATTGCTCGATGACGGCGACCAGGTCTACGTCCGCGAGGTAGCGGAGTGGCGGCCAGTGACGCACGCGTCCATTGAGGGCGAGGTGGAGCGGCCGGGACCCTACGGGATCGAGGAGGGCCAGGACCGCCTGACGGACGTCGTCAGGCGCGCGGGTGGGCTGACCGAACACGCATGGACGGGCGGCGTCAGGCTCGTTCGCCCGAGGTCCGTCGAGGAGACGGACGCCGAGTTCGACCGGTTGGCGGACATGCCCGTCGGCGACATGACGGAACTGGAGTACTCCTACTTCAAGAGCCGCCAGCGCGACAGGATGTCGGTCGTTGCGGACTTCGAGGAGGCTCTCGAGGGCGACGAGAAGAAGGACCCGCTCCTCAGGGACGGCGACCGCATCGTTGTGCCGAGGCGCGTCGACACCGTAGAGGTGCTGGGACGCGTGGTGCGTCCGGGCAAGCTCTCACACGAGCCGGGAAGACGCTCGGGCCACTACATCAAGCGGGCGGGCGGCTTCGCCTCCGACGCGCGGACCGGTAGGGTCAAGGTGGTCAAGGGCTCGACCGGCCAGTGGTTGAGCGCCGGGAAGGCCGGCGTGCTCGAGCCGGGCGACCTCGTCTGGGTGCCGGAGCGCGCTGAGACCGATTGGTGGAGACTGGTGCGAGAGGCGGCCGCGTTCGTCACGTCGGTCGTCACCGCCTACGTAGTGATAGACCAGGCCACGAACTAGCAGGCGGAATCACGCCGGGGAGCGCGGAGCAGATGGCACAGCAGAAGTCCGCTCTCGATGTCATCGCAGGCTGGAGACGGCTCATCTACAGGGTGACGATCGCCGCGATCGTCGTCTCGGTGGGTCTGAGTCTCGCGATGCCGAACTGGTACGCGGCCTCTGCGACCTGCATGCCTCCTCAAGAGGGGGAGTCGCGCGGCGGCCTGATGAGCATGTTCACGCAGATCGGGATAGACTTCGGGGCCGGAGGGCTGCTGTCCTCCACACCGATGACCGACCTTATGATCGGAGTGCTCAAGAGCAGGCAGCTCAGGGGCAGGGTCGTCGACCGGTTCGACCTCCAGGAGGTCTACCGCGCCGACACGCGCGAGCACGCGATCCGCGACCTCGGCGATCGGCTGACAGTCGATACCTCGCCCGAGGGCCTCATCGAGGTCGTGGTGGAGGACCGCGACCGGCAGAGGGCGGCCGACATGGCCAATGCCTTCGTCGAGTTCCTCGACGACTACAACCGCCGCACTAGCGTCGAGCGCGCCACTCGCACCCGCGAGTTCGTCGAGACCGCGCTGGAGGAGAACCAGCAGCGACTGACCGCGGCCACCGACGCGCTGCGGTCCTTCCAGGAAGAGAACGGCGCCATCGACCTCACTGAACAGACAAGAGCGACGGTCGAGGCCATCGCTACGCTCGAGGCCGACCGAACAAGGCTCGTGGTCCAGCAGGGCGTGTTGGAGGGGTTCTCGCATCCGAACCAGACAGAGATGCGTGGCATCGACGCCGAGCTTCGGGAGATCCAGCAGGAGATCGAGCAGCTCACGGGCAGAGGGGGAGACTTCGAGTCGGCCGGAGGCGGCAACGGCACGCTGCTGTCGCTCTCGAGCATCCCGGAGCTCGCGTTCCGACTGGCGGACCTCACTCGCGAGGTCGCCGTGCAGGAGAAGGTCCGCGCGTTCCTGACGAGCCAGCTCGAGGAGGCGAGGATACAGGAGACCCGTGATCTGGAGATCATTCACGTTCTTGACAGGGCCGTTCCGCCCCTTAAGAAGTCCCGACCCAGGCGCAGCATCATCGTCATTCTGAGCGTCGGGCTTGCGTTCGTCGGGTCGGTGGGCGTGGCCTTCGTCGCCGACAGCTTCCTCCGCTACGCACGCGACGCCCGCCCCGACTCCGGCTTCGTGAACTCGAAGGAGTCCCAGGTCCTTCTTCGCATCGCGCGCTGGCTGAGGGACTGGGGAGGGCCGTCTCACGGCCAAGACTCCTCCTAACCGGGTTCGCACATGAAGCGATCTGTCCTTCACGGTGTCGCCTGGGTCGGCGGCATCATGTTCCTTGTCCGATCGGTGCGCTACGTTGCCCTCCTTATCCTGGGTGGGCTCCTGTCGCCTGTCGAGTTCGGCGTCTTCGCGGCGCTGTTCGTCGTGATCGACGGCCTGGCCCTGCTTCAGGGCTTCGGCATCGGGCACGCTCTCATCTACCGCAAGCGCGATACCAACGAGGCGGCAGACACCTCCTTCCTCCTGTCCGTGAGCATAGGCGCGGCGCTTGTCGTCGCCGCCTGGTTCCTGGCCCCGGTGGTGGCCGACTTCTACAGAGAGGAATCGATGGTGCCGCTCTTCAGGGCGGCCTCCGTCCTTCTCGTGATACACGGCTTCCGCCTGGTCCCGTTCCGCCTCTTCGAGAAGGCCCTCGATTTCAAGAAGAAGCTGGCGCCCGCCATTGCGGGTTCGGTCGCCTACTTCATCACCGCCATCGTCCTGGCTCTGCGGGGCGCCGGCGCCTGGTCGCTCGTGCTGGCTCAGATAGCGTCCATCCTGTTCGAGACCATTGCGTACTGGCTGGTTTCGCCGTGGCGCCCCACGTTCACGTTCAACCGGCGGCTGGCGCGCGAGGACCTGAGCTTCGGATGGGTGGTGGTCGGAGGTAGCGCGCTCATCTTCGCCTTCAGGAACGTGGACCGCGTCGTCATCAGCCGCGTGCTGGACACGACGGCGCTCGGAGCGTACGCGTTCGCCTACTCTCTGGCGAACCTGCCGGCGACGCTCTTCGTGCGCATCCTCAACACGGTGCTGTTTCCGTCCTACAGCTCACTGGACGAGGACCGCGAACAGCAGCGCACCCTCTTCATGCGGGCGACGTCCTTCATGGCGGCGGCGGGCCTGCTCTACGCCACGTGCGCCGTGTTCTTCGGCCGGCACTTCCTGACCGCGATGTATGCTGACAAGTGGGTCGCGTCAGTCGTGCCGCTGGCGCTCCTGGCCGTGTTCGCGCTGTTCCGCTCGCTGTTCGCGCTCGTCGGCGACCTTCTGGTAGCGACGGGTCACCCGAACGTGTTCCGCGCGACGACGGGCCTGCAGCTTCTGCTAGCAGCCGCCGGGCTCTACTTCGGAGCTACCGTCGCCGGGACCACAGGCGTCGCGGCCGTCATGGTGGGAGCGCAGGCGGTCTCGCTCTTCGTCGGCTGGGGGCTGGCCGCGAAGATCATCGGGGCGGGCGCCGCCGAGTTCGGACGCGCCGTCAGGGGGCCTCTGGCCGCGTTCGCCGTGGCCGCCGCCGCCTCGGCTCTCCTGGCCCGGTCGCTGCCCGTCCAGGGAGGACTCTACCCGCTGATCGGGGCGATCGCGCTTGTCTCGGCGATCTTCTTCGCGGTCTGGGCCGCGCTCGACTCCAAACTCAGAGCGGAGCTGTCGGCGCTCCGGCGGAGCAGGCGAGAGTGAGCGAGGCGGGGTCCGGTGAACCGGCTCCTACGGAGGTGTGGTCTCGAATGGAGGGCAAGGCTTGAACGGACCGGACGCAGCGCGCCTGATCCGAAGCCCTTGGCCGGCGGCGATCGTCGGCATCGCGGCGGTCGTGTGGGCCGTGGCGGTTGCCCCTTCCGCGACCGCGGCCGTGGTCGTCGTCCTGGCCGTGGCCTCGTGGCTCGTGTGGAAGTTCGGGCTACGGATGGGCCTCTGGCTGCTCTTCCTCGCGTCGATACCATATCGTGAGCCCCTTAGCATCGACATCGTTGGAACGGCCTCTCTCTTCACGACGGACGTAGTTCTTGTCGCGCTCTTCATCGACGCGGCGATCCGCGGCGAGTTGCTGCGTCTCTGGCGTCGCAGCGCGGTGCTCAAGATAGGTATTGCGATTCTCCTGCTCAGCCTGCCCGGTCTGATGACGGCGACGCAGTTCTTCTGGGGGTTGACGTCCGTCTACCGCATCGCGCTCCAGATCGCTCTCTTCGTGGTGGCGATGAGCGTCGTGCGGACGGGGAGGGACGCGACCCTCTCCCTGGTCGCCGTCGTGCTGGGCCTGGCGCCCGCCATCGTCTACGGTCTCTACCAGGCCACGCTCCCTTACGGGGCCGACCTGCCCGACTGGGCGAACCACCTGGTCTCGTACGGGCCGACCGGCGCGCGGAAGGTGCGGGTGTTCTCGACCTTCGACCACACGTTGCGGTTCTCGCACTACCTGACCATAGGTCTCGGGCTCTCCATAGGCCTCGCCTTCTCGTCGCTCAGACGAGTGGCGAAGGGCGCGCTGCTGGCGATCGGCGCGGCGGCCGCCTACTGCAACCTGTTCACCTCGTCCATCGCAGGCGCGGTCGGGATCGTCTCGGTCTCGGGCACGGGTCTGATCCTCGGCAGGCGCCGCGCGGCAGTGCTCCTGCCGCTGCTGATAGTGCTGCTGTTCCTGCTGTCGCCGGCGAATCTCGTCAGCAAGGCGACGCGGGTGCTCAGCGGGGACGCGACGACGATCGCGGCGCGCCTGGTCACCTACAAGCAGGGCGTCGAGGTGATTCGGACGAGGCCGCTCACGGGCACGGGTTGGGGCGGCATCCGGAGGTTCATGGAGCACGACTTCAGGATAACGCGCGCGCACGCCGTCGCGTTCGGCGCCGAGAACTACTTCCTGCAGCGCGCGATGGCCCTCGGACTTCCCGGACTCGCGCTCTACGTCGCTCTGTGCGTCATCTTCTTCCGCAACCTGAGCAGAACGCGTGGGTCTCCTGAGATCGCGGACTGGCCGGGGGCGGCCGTCCTCGTCGGCGGCATAGCCTTCTACGTCCAGGGACAGAGCTTCCCGGCGACGAGCGCGACGACCAACTTCGTGCTGTGGCTTCTCTTCGCCCTCGCGGCGAGGATGTCCGAGAAGGTCAAGTCCGTCCCCGACGTGGCGACAGCGGAGGAGGTCAAGTCCGTCCCCGACGTGGCGACAGCGGAGGAGGGCGAGTGAGCGGACGTCGTACGGTCGCATACGTCTTCCACAAGAGCATAACGGAGCCGATCCCGAGACTGCACGGGCTGGACCAGGTCCGGGCGATGTCCGGTGAGCGGCGGTTCTTCGTCCTGTCGTTCGAGCCGCGCGGGGGATGGCGCATGCCGGACGGACGCCGAGTGTACGACGAGACGCGGGCGTTGCTGACCGGGGCCGGTGTGAGGCACGTTGCGCTGCCCGTGCTGGCCAGCAGCTGGCTTGAGATCCCGGTTGGCGCTCTCGTGCTCTTCTTCCTCGTGCTGTTCCGCGGGGTGCGGACGATCCACTGTCGAAGCTACATCCCGGCGCTCATGGGCGTTCTGGTACGACTCGTGACACCCACGCGACTGGTGTTCGACATGCGAGGTCTGTTCGTCGACGAGTACCTGTTCGACGGGGGCTTCCGCGAGGGCACGGCGCGCCTCGCCTTCGCCCGCTGGCTGGAGCGACGGCTGCTTGCGGTCTCCGACACGGTCGTGGTCGTCTCCGAGGTGTTCAGAAGGCACCTGCTCGAGCGGCCCGATCTCAGCGGTCGCCTCCGGCCCGAGCGCGTCCGCGTCATCCCCAACAGGACGCAGCTCTCCAGGTTCGACGCGAGTGAGGACCTCAGGGCGCGGGCGCGCTCGGAGCGGGGCTGGGGCGACTCGGTCGTCGGCGTGTTCGTCGGCTCGTCCAACAGGTGGCACCGCGTGGACCGCGCGGCGGCCATCGCGGCGAGGGTGATGCGGGAGCTGCCGGAGGTGAGGTTCGCGGCCGCGGTCTACCCGTCCGCGGAGCGCGCCGAGCGCGCGGCCAGGGCGGAGGGAGTGCCGGGCGAGCGGTCGGAATTCCTCACGCTTGGCGTCGATGAGACGCCCGGTCTGCTAGCGGCCGCGGACTTCGGCTTCATGCTCATTGAGCGCCACGTCTCGAAGGAGGTGTGCGCTCCCATCAAGTTCAGCGAGTACATGGCCGCGGGCCTCCCCACCGTCGCGAGCGAGGCGGTAGGTGACATCAGCGGCTGGATAGAGGAGAGCGGCCTTGGCGTCGTCGTGGACCACGACGACGACGAGTCGGCGGCGAAGCGTGTGGTCGAGTTCCTGCGCTCCGAGGACTTCAGAAGCGGGACGGCGAGACGACGTTGCCGCGAGTTCGCGACCGGGCGTCTGGACATGGCCGCGACCCTCGCCGAGTATGAGTCTGTCTACCGGGACCTGGACGATCGATGAAGACAAGCGTCGTCATAGTCAACTACAACGGTGGAGAGAGCGCGGCTAAGAACGCTGCCGCGGTATCCGAACTCGCCGGCGCTGAGGGCATGGAGCTCGTCGTCGTCGACAACTGCTCGACGGACGGCAGCGACAGAGCCATCGAGGCCGCTTCGACCGGAGCTCGCGTGGTGCGCGAGCCGTCGAACCGCGGGTACGCCGCCGCGGTCAACCGCGGGCTTGAGGAGTCCTCGGGCGACGTCGTCGTCGTGCTCAACGCCGACGTCGTGCCCGAGCCGGGCGCGCTGGGTCGGCTGGCCTCGGCGGCCGGACGCTACGCGATCGTCGGCGGGACGGTCGTCGACGCGGGCGGCAGTCCCTCGCCGAACTCGGCGCGCGAGCTTCCTCGGCTGTCGGATATTCTGCGCGAGGGCTTCTTTCTCGCTCCTCGCAGGCCCGCCCTCGAAGCCGCCGGGACCGACGGGGCGGTCCCGGTGCCGGTGATCTCGGGCGCGGCGATGGCGGTCAGCAGGACCGCGCTCGATCGCATGGGCCCGATGGACGAGGACTTCTTCCTCTATCGGGAGGACGTCGAGTGGTGCCGGAGGGCCCGCTCTCACGGGCTGGAGGTCGGTCTGGCGACCGATGCCCGATTCGTCCACGAGGGCGGCGCCTCGACGCGGACGAACGAGGGGCCACCTTTCGCGGCGCGCGTGCTGTCGGACTTCCACTACTACTGCGACGTCGAGGGAGCGCCCGAGTCCGCCGTGCGCCGGCGCTGGCTGGCCCGGCTCGCGTTCCGCTCGTTCGTCTACTGGGCGGACTCCGTGTTCGGCGTGCTGGGCCGGAGACCCGAGTCGCGTGCACGCAGCGCGACCTACCGCATCCTCTACGAGAACCTGCGCCGCTTCTCTTGGAGCGCTCGAGAGGACCTGCCGGCCGACGCGGATCCCGACGGGCGGTCGGCGGCCTCCGCGGGGGGACAGAAGTGCCACCCCTCGCGGCTCGCCTCGTTCCCGGAACGGCCACCGCGCGATGAGGCGGACGGGCGCCCCACGGTCCTCTTCGTCGTGCCCGACCTCGACTACGGAGGCGTGCAGCGCAGGGTCGAGTTCGTCTCGGGCGGCCCGCTCTCCGCGCGCTACCGCTTCGAGGCCCTGTGTCTGAGGCGCTCGGGCCCGATCGGCGAGCGCATACGCGACCGGCTGCCGATCCACGAGATCGGGGTCGAGCGCTGGACGAGTCCGTCCACCTGGAGGCGCGTCCGCGACTACTGCGCCCTGCTCGAGCCGGACCTCGTCCACTCCGGGACGCTCCCGGCGGACTTTGGCGCGTTCGTCGGCTTCGGCCGCCGCGTCCCGAGGATCGCGGCCAAGGTGAGCGTGGACCTCTGGATGAACCCCGCGCTGAAGCTGCTGGACCGTCTCGCCCTGCAAGGAGTCAGACGGGTCTACTGCGTCAGCGACGCGGTGGCTCGAGCGAAGTCCCACCTCGGCAGGGACGGTATGCTGCCGGCTGTCATTCCCAACCCGCCGATGATCCCCATCGACGACGGCCACACGGCGCCGTTTCCCTCGGGCGCGCCCGTGCGCGTCGTGTGCATCGGACGCCTCGCCGCGGTCAAGCGCTTCGACGTCTTCCTGAGGGTCGCCCGAGCGGTCGAAGAGAGGGCGCCGGGCCGCTTCTCGTTCCGCTTGTTCGGCGACGGTCGCGAGCGCGAGGCGCTCGAGCGGCTCGCAGTCGAACTGGGTGTGACAGACCTGGTGGAGTTCGCCGGTGCCGCCAGGGACGTGCCCGCAACTATGGCCGAGGCCGACATAGTCCCCATGTTCTCAAGCGGGGAGGGCGGCCCGATGGCGGTGCTCGAGACCATCGCGCGCGGCCGCGTGCCGGTGGTGCTCCGGGCGGGCGGGGCGGCCGACGCTCTTCCCCCCGAGCTCGACGTGTGCTACGTAGAGCGGCTGGACGTCGACGAGTACGTCGAGAAGATAATGGACATCGCCGCGAGGTCGGGGCACTATCTTGACCTGGTCGAGAGGGCGAAGGGCGCTCTCCGCGCTCACGTTCGCTACCACGACGCGATGCTGGACGGGTTCTACGGAGAGGCGATGGGGAAAGAGGACGGCCGCGGCCGCGCGAAGGTGCTGCACCTCATCACGAGGCTCATCGTCGGAGGGGCGCAGGAGAACACGATCGCGTCGGTCGCGCGCGTGGACCCCGAGAGGTTCGAGTCTCACCTCTGGATCGGTCCGCAGACCGGCTCAGAGGGCTCGCTCCTCGCGGACGCCCGCTCGCGTGGGCTCGTCGTCCGCATCCTGCCGAACCTCGTTCGGGAGATCAACCCGCTCAGGGACCTGAGCGTCCTCTTCCAGCTGACGCGTCTCATGCGCCGCGAGCGGTTCGACATCGTCCACACCCACAGCTCGAAGGCCGGCATCGTGGGGCGCATCGCCGCGAAGCTCGCGGGCGTGCCCCACGTGACGCACACGGTGCACGGGTGGGGCTTCCACGAGCACATGAACCCGGCGCTCCGGTCGTTCTACGTGACGCTGGAGAAGGTGATGCTGCCCTGGACCAGGCCGCTCGTGTCGGTGTCCGAGCGCACGACGCGGGTGGGACTGGAGTCGGGGATAGGGGACGCGTCGTCATACCGGCTCATCCGGAGCGGCATCCCGGTGTCGGTCTTCCACCCCGACCCCGAGAGCCGCGCGCGCGTGCGCGAGGCGCTGGGCGTGTCCCCCGACGAGTTCGTCGTCGGCTCCGTAGGACGCCTGTCGGCGCAGAAGAACCCCATGGACTTCGTACGTGTCGCGCGGAGTCTGACGGCGGCCGGCGGCTCTCGCCTCATCTCAGGCGGCGACGGTGGCGGCGTTGACGGCGGCGACCGCGAAGGTGGGAGGCTCCGCTTCCTCTACGTTGGCGACGGCCCGTTGCGCGCGGAGGTCGAGCGCGAGCTGGCCGCTACGGGGCTCTCCGGCAGGGTGGAGCTGCTCGGCCTGCGCAGCGACGTGCCCGAACTCCTGCGCGCGTTCGACGTCTTCATTCTGACCTCGCTCTGGGAGGGGCTTCCCAGGGTCGTCCTGCAGTCGCTTGCGACCGGCGTCCCGGTAGTCGCCTACGACACGGCCGGCATCCGCGAGGCCGTTCACGAGGGAGTCAACGGTCACACGGTCGAGCCGGGCGACGTCCACGGTATGGTCGCGCACCTCTCGCGAATGCTGTCGGACGGAGAGCTCCGCGAACGAATGGGCCTCGCCTCGCGCGAGCTCCCGGCCTCCTTCACCGAGGGCGGCATGATCGAGGACCTCGAGGCCCTCTACGACGAGCTCCTCGGTCGTCGTACGAGGGGGCCGTCCGCCTGACGGGTCCCGCTTCCTCGTCTCCCGCACAGGACCTGAACTCCCCGGCGCCACCCATTTCGAGGGTGTGGGGGCCGCGGGTACGCCCCTTGCATCGACCTCCGTGGTCCCCGGTCGGGTGAACGGCGCGCCGGGAAACCGGTTGCCGGGCTCAGACGACGCGTGTATACTATGTGACCGCGAAGTGAATGGCCCGGGGCGACCCGGCGTCACTCTTTTATGAGGGCGGAAGGGAAGGCACGAGCGGCATGAAGGCTCTGGTAACGGGCGGGGCAGGATTCATCGGATCGCACCTCAGCGAAGCGCTTCTCAAGAGGGGCGACTCGGTCTCGGTCATAGACGACCTCTCCACGGGCCGCTTCGAGAACATCGCTCACCTTGAGGGAAACCCCAACTTCGACTACGTCATCGACACCATCCTCGACGACCGCGTGCTCGGGGACATGATGAAGTCGGCGGACGTCGTCTTCCACCTGGCCGCGGCCGTTGGCGTCGCCTACATCATCAACAACCCGCTCAAGTCTCTCGAGACCAACATCAAGGGCACGGAGCACGTGCTCAAGAATGCGAACGACGGCAAGAAGATGGTCGTCCTGTTCTCGACCTCCGAGATATACGGGAAGGCGAACTCGCAGCCCTGCAAGGAGGAGGACGACAGGGTCCTCGGCACGACCACCATCACGCGCTGGGGTTACTCGTCGTCGAAGGCCATCGACGAGTTCCTGGCTCTCGCGTATCACAGGGAGAAGAAGCTCCCGATCCGGATAGTGCGCTGCTTCAACACGTGCGGGCCGAGGCAGACCGGCCAGTACGGCATGGTGATCCCGCGCTTCGTCAAGCAGGCCCTTCTCGACCATCCGATCACGGTCTACGGCGACGGTGAGCAGACCAGGTGCTTCTGCGACGTGTCTGACGCCGTCAGGGGAGTGCTGGGTCTCGTGGACGAGCCATCCGCGAACGGCGAGGTCTACAACCTCGGCAGCGATGAAGAGACGACGATCAGCGAACTCGCCCAGATGGTCAAGGAGCTGACGTCGAGCAGGTCGTCCATAGAGAAGATCCCGTACGAGCGCGCCTACGAGGAGGGGTTCGAGGACATGCGCAGACGCGTTCCCGACCTCACTAAGATCCGCGAGGCGACAGGCTACGAGCCGAAGGTGTCGCTGCACGAGCTTCTGCAGCGTGTCGTAGACGACTTCGAACGCTAGCGCGTCGCGAAGGCGGCGTGCGCGGCGCCGGTAGACTGGCCGGTGCGTGTAAGGAGGTGAGCGCCAGAGAAAGAACTTGACAGCTGTGTACTAGTATCAGAATAATCCCGTGCTACACGGGAAACTGTTGGTCTGGAAACTGTCATGATCTTTCTTTGCGCGTTCGGCCTGTCGCTGGTAGCGGTCCTGGCCCTCACTCCCGCCGTGAGGAGCCTCGCCAAGCGTCTGCGCTTTCTCGATTATCCCAGCACAAAGAAGGTGCACGTCAACCCGACGCCCCTGATGGGGGGCATCGCTGTCGCGCTCGCCAGTCTGGCGTCGGCGGCCGCGGCGCTCGCGCTCATCCGCTGCCCCTATAGCGCCCGGCTGGTCGGTTTCATGTCCGGCGGGCTGATGGTCATCGTCCTCGGGCTCGCCGACGACGCCAACGGGATGCGCCCGCGCTCCAAGTTCGTGGGCCAGACGGCGGCGGCGGCCGTCATGCTGCTCTCGGGCGGCATCGACGGCATCCCTCTGCCTGCTCCCCTGGGCTTCATCCTGGCGCTCTTCTGGATGGTCGGCCTGATGAACGCGTTCAACTTCCTCGACAACATGGACGGCATCACTGCCGGACTGGCGACCATCGCGACGATAGGCATCTTCGTCCTCGCGATCGGGCACGGGCACCAGCACACAGCCATCGCGGCCATCGCCGTGGCCGGCGGTGCTCTCGGCTTCCTGTGGTACAACTTCGCGCCCGCGTCCATCTTCCTCGGCGACGCGGGAAGCCTGTTCCTCGGATACGTCGTGGGAGGCCTTTCGCTGCGCGCGGTCGCGTACTCCGACGGAGGAATGAGCGCGCTTCTGATCCCCGTGCTCATGCTCGGCTACCCCATATTCGACGCGTTCCTCGTGACCGCCTCGCGGATCTCCGAGGGTCGGGACGTCGCGCAGGGCGGGCGTGACCACAGTTCTCACCGGATAGCTGGACTGGGACTGAGCAGCAAGCAGACGGCGACGGCCATCTATCTGATATCCGGTCTGCTGACCGCCGTCGCGGTCTACCTGTCGCTCTTCCAGAGCGGCCGGCCGGTTCTCATCACCCTCGCGACCGTTGCGGCCGCGGCCGGTCTGGGGCTTCTCGGAGTCCGGCTCATCCGCGTGCCCGTAGCGGCTTCGTCCGAGGAAGCTCCGCCGACGCTTGCGGCCGACGGCTCAGACATCTTCGAGCCGCAGGAGGACGACCTCCTCGTCCTCAACCTGCCGCGCACGTCCTCCGAGGACGCTCCGATCGAGCCCTCAGTGGTGGACGACCGCTCCCGAGAGACAGTAGAATCGCGCTAGAAGAGACAGGCGCATCCATCAACCGGCGGGTAGGAACATGCTGGACCTCAAGTTCATACGTGCTAACCCCGACGTCGTCAGGAAGGCCATCGAGAACAAGGGCGAGAAGGCCGAACTGGACCGCCTGCTCGAGCTGGACGAAGCCGCGAGGGCGCTCATCGTCGAGTCGGACGAGCTCAAGCGTGACCGGAACGTCGAGAGCGACCGCATAGCCGCGCTCAAGAAGAGCGGCGAGGACGCCACCGAGGCCATCGCGAAGATGCGCGACGTCTCCGCGCGCATCAAGGACTACGACGAGAAGCTGGCCGGGCTGCGAGAGGAGATCGAGAGGCTGGCTCTCATGGTCCCGAACGTCCCCCACGAGTCGGTGCCGGTGGGCGCCGACGAGGACGAGAACGTCCAGATACGCGAGTGGGGTGAGCCGCACGCCCTTGCGGACAAGCCGGTCCCGCACTGGGAGATCGGAGAGGCGCTAGGGATCCTGAACTTCAAGGCGTCGGCGAGACTCGCGGGCTCGAACTTCCCGATATTCGTGGGAGCCGGCGCGAGGCTCGAGCGCGCTCTCATCCAGTTCATGCTCGACACACACACGACCGAGCACGGGTACACCGAGGTCGCCCCGCCGATAGTCGCCAACCGCGGAGCTGTGCAGACCACGGGCCAGATCCCGAAGCTCGAGGACGACATGTACCACATCGAGGAGGACGACCTGTTCCTCATCTCGACGGGCGAGGTGCCGTTGACGAACCTCCACCGCGATGAGATCATTCCGGAGGAGGCGCTTCCATGCTACTACACGACCTACACGCCGTGCTTCCGGCGCGAGGCGGGCTCCTACGGCAGGGACACTCGCGGCCTCGTGCGCGTACACCAGTTCGACAAGGTCGAGATGATGAAGTACGTCGTCCCCTCTACTTCCTACGACGAACTCGAGAAGCTCACTGCGAACGCGGAGACGATTCTACAGCGCCTGGACCTCCCTTACCGCCTGAAGGTGCTGTGCACCGGCGACCTGTCGTTCTCCGCTGCGAAGTGCTACGACATCGACATCTGGTCGGCCGGCGTGGGGAAGTGGCTCGAGGTGAGCTCGTGCAGCAACTTCGAGGACTTCCAGGCCCGGCGCGGGGGCATCAAGTACAAGCCGACTGACGGCGGGAGCCCACGTTTCGTTCACACGCTCAACGGCTCGGGCACGGCGCTCGCCCGCGCGGTCGTCGCCATCCTCGAGAACTACCAGACGCCGGACGGGAAGGTCGTGATCCCGGAGGTCCTCAGGCCCTACATGGGGGGGCTCGAGGAGATATCGTAGCCCCGGCGCCCCCTGTGCAGAACCGAGGTCGTGACCGTCCGCCGTCGCGCGGTCGGGAGAGCACGGAGGAGCCAAATGCCGTTCCGAGTCGCGAAGCTGCAGGACACCGAAAGGCCCGTCGTCTACCGGACGCGGGCCTACGTCATCGTTGCGGTGTCGGTTCTCGCGCTCTTCATCTTCCTCTACACGAACAGCCTGATCAGGCGGCTCGAGGCGCAGTCGGCGACGCTCTCGCGGTCGATCGCGGGGCTTTGCGCCACCGCTACCTACGAGGCCAGAGAGAACGAGCCGCTCCGCGTGATCTTCTCCGAGCTCATCGAGGCGATCAACTTCCCGATGGTCATCTCGGACGTCAGAGGGGTTCCGATCACGTGGAAGGGCCTGCCCATAGAACTGACGCCCGACGAGGTCAGCCACGAGGACTACATCAACGCCGACCCGGCGAACCTTGACGACTCGGTGTTCGGCGAAGTCGTGGCGTTCGCCGCCGGGCTGGACGGCAAGCACGACCCGATACCGATGACGCACATCGGCGACGAGACGGTGCTGGGTTACATCCACTACGGCGAGTCGAGCATGATCCGCGAGATGCGTTTCGTCCCGATGCTGGAGCTCGTCGCATTCTGCGTGCTGGTGTTCCTGGGCTACCTCGGCTTCAGGAACGCGAAGCTGGCGGAACTGAGGTCAATCTGGGTGGGGCTGGCGAAGGAGACGGCGCACCAGCTCGGGACGCCCATCTCCTCGCTGCTGGGGTGGGTGGAATTGATCAAGGACTCCGCGGGGCGGGGCTGCCCGGCCGAGGAGATCACGGGCATGACGGACGAGATGCACCGCGACCTCGAGCGGCTGGAGAAGATCTCGCTCCGATTCAACCAGATCGGCTCGATTCCCAAGACGAGGTCGCAGGACCTGGTGGTGGTCCTGCGGGACTCGTCCGACTACCTGCGCCGGAGGCTCTCGGCTCTCAAGAAGGACGTCGAGATCGTCGAGAGCTACGCCGAGATACCGCCCGTCGAGATCAACCGCGAGCTGATGGAGTGGGTCGTCGAGAACCTGGTCAAGAACTCGATCGAAGCGCTGCCCGACAGGGACGGGCGCATCGAGATATCGACGGAACACGTGCCGCGGGAGGCGTCGGTCCGCGTGCGCTTCACCGACAACGGCAAGGGACTGACCCCGGGCCAGCGCAGGCGGATATTCGTTCCCGGGTACTCGACGAAGAGGAAGGGGTGGGGACTGGGACTGGCGCTGGCGCGTCGTATAGTCGAGGAGTACCACAAGGGCAAACTCTACGTGAGCTGGTCGGAGGTTGGAAAGGGAACGACTTTCGTCATCTCCCTGCCAACGAGCTGACCCGCCCCGGGACGCTACAACACACGGCCCGGCACCGCACGGCGCCGGGCACATCGAGAGGCTACGCCACATCATGGAAGCGACGGCACGGAAGATACTCTGGGTTGACGACGAGATCGAGATGCTCAAGCCCCACATGATCTTCCTCGAGAACAAGGGCTTCGACGTTTCGTCCGCTACCGGTGGCGACGAGGCGCTGGAGATGCTGGGGGGCGAGCACTTCGATCTAGTGCTGCTCGACGAGATGATGGTCGGCATCGACGGGCTGGAGACGCTCGGGCACATCAAGGAGCTCGATCCTTCCATCCCGGTCGTGATGGTGACGAAGAGCGAGGAAGAGGAGCTGATGAACGACGCGCTCGGCCGACGCATCGACGACTTCCTCATAAAGCCCGTCAAGCCGACGCAGGTCTTCCTGGCCATCAAGCGCATTCTCGACGGCAGGAAGATCCAGGCAGACCAGCTCGCGCAGAGCTACGCGGCTGAGTTCAACGAGCTGCGGAGTCGCATAATGGACCCGATGACCTGGGAGGACTGGATCCAGGTCTACACGCGTCTGGTAAGCTGGGACCTGGAGCTCGACCGCTTCCGCGACGCCGGGCTCAGGCAGACACACACGGACCTCGAGCAGTCGGCGAACGTCGAGTTCGCGCGCTACATCACCGAGGTCTATCACGACTGGGTCAACGATGAATCCGACCGGCCAATGCTCTCGGTCGACGTGGTCGAACGTCACGTGGCCCCGCTCCTCAAGGCCAAGACGAAGACCTACTTCGTAGTTCTCGACTGCATGCGTCTTGACCACTGGCTGAGCCTCGTGCCGAGCCTCGAGCCGTTCTTCGACATCGAGAACACCTATTACTTCTCCATCCTGCCGACAGCGACGCCGTACTCGAGGAACGCGCTCTTCGCGGGGAAGTGGCCGATAGAATTCACACAGCAGTTCCCGGAACTGTGGTCGATCCCGCAGCGCGACGAGTACAGCAAGAACCGCTTTGAGCGCCAGATGATGGACCGGCAGCTCATGGACCTGGGCATATCGCTCTCGCGGGATCACAAGTACATCAAGATCTACGAGAAGGACGAGGCCGACAACGTGCGCCGTCAGATGACGACGCTGCACGACAAGCCCTTCGTCTCGCTCGTCTACAACTTCGTCGACATCCTCTCGCACTCGCGGTCGGAGTCCGAGATCCTGCAGGAGATCGCTCCGGACGAGCCGGCGTTCCGTTCCCTGGTCCGCTCGTGGTTCAACCACTCGGCGCTCTACGACATCATGCGAGAGATGGGCAGACAGGGCGCGACCGTCGTCGTCACGACCGACCACGGCGCGATGCTGGGCCGCCGCGCGGCGCTCATCCGCGGCAACCGCGACACGTCGACCAACCTCCGGTACAAGTTCGGCAGCAATCTCGGATGCGACGAGCGCGAGACGTTCCTCATAAGAGACCCTGCCGAGTACAAGCTGCCTAGCGACGGCGCGAGCAAGCAGTACGCCATCGCCAAGGAGGACTACTACTTCGTCTACCCGACGGAGTTCCACAAGTACGAGCGACAGTACCGGGGCAGCTTCCAGCACGGGGGCATCTCGCTGGAGGAGATGGTCCTGCCCTGTGCGACCATGGTTCCCAAACCGTAGCGAAGGCCCCGCCGTGGCGAAGACACTCCGCTGCAGGACCGGCTCCCCCGAAGAGACGCGGCTACTCGGCCGCGCGCTCGGCGCGTCTCTGCGCCCCGGCGGCTTCGTCGGTCTCGAGGGGAAGCTTGGAAGCGGAAAGACCGTGCTGGTCCAGGGCGTCGCCGAGGGGATGGGTTTCGACGGCTACGTGACGAGCCCGACGTTCGTCATCGTCAACGAGTACGACGCGAGAGTTCCCATTCTGCACGTGGACCTCTATCGGATAGCCGACACTCGCGAGCTCGAGGACATCGGCTATCGCGAGATCTACTTCACCGAGGGCGTAGCGCTGGTCGAGTGGGCGGACAGGGCACCGGAGTTCCTGCCGCCGGACCGCATCGAGGTGGTGATCGGCATAGCCGGCAGGGAGGAGCGCGACATCGAGTTCACCGCGTTCGGAGAGGAAGGGGAGGCCGCGCTCGAGCGGCTGCGCGAAGCCCGGGGGGACGGCCGATGCTGATACTGACCATCGAGACCGCGACCCCGGTGGAGCGTGTGGCTGTCGTCCGTGACGGCAACGTGCTCGCGGAACTCACGGACACGGTCGGGCGAGGTCACACCGAGAAGCTCCTCGGCGCGGTCGAGGACGTGCTCGGCCGGTCGGGCGAGGCGCTCGCCGACCTAGACGCCGTGGCCGTCTCGATCGGGCCGGGTCGGTTCAGCGGGCTCCGGGTCGGGCTCGCGACCGCGAAGGGCCTGTCCGCGGCCTCGGGAGTGCCGGTGGTCCCGGTGCCCACGCTCGACGCGCTCGCTGAGAGCGCGAGGCCGTTCCGGGGGCTCGTGTGCCCGGCGCTGGACGCGCGGCGGGGAGAGGTCTACGCGGCGCTGTTCCGAATGAGAGAGGTTTCCGAGGGCGCGGCAGGCGGCGCCCCCGAAGCCGCGAGGGAGCGCCTGCTTCCGGACTCCGCCGTTCCGCCCGCGGAGCTGGCGGCGAACGTGCTCGCGGCGGCCGGGGGCGAGGACGTGCTCTTTCTCGGGAGCGGCGCGTTCGAGTACGTCGAGGAGCTGAGGTCGGCGATGGGCGGGGCGTTCGTGCGCCCAGACGACGCCGTCAGACAGCCGACGCCCGCGGCGATGGCCGCCATCGTCGGACTTGACCCGGCGGGACTGCCGGGCGCGTCCGAGGCCAGGACGCTCGAGCCGGTCTACCTCAGGGGGATCTGACGAGGCCGCCATGGCGCGTTCCGCGGTTCGTATACGAAAGATGAACGGGTCGGACCTCGATCGCATCTGTGAGATCGAGCAGGTGATCTTCACCATGCCCTGGTCGAGAGAGGCTTTCGAGTGCGAACTCGAGCCCGACAGATGCGCCTTCCCCTGGGTCGCGGAGAAGGACGGTGAGGTAGTAGGCTACCTGATCTCGTGGCTGGTCGAGGACGAGGTGCACGTCGGCAACATAGCCGTACTGCCAGAGCTTCAGGGTGAGGGCGTGGGGAAGAGGCTCTTTTCCCACTGCCTGTCCCGGGCGGCCGCGCTGGGAGTGGTCCGGGCGACCCTCGAGGTGCGCGTCTCGAACGAACGCGCCATCGCGCTCTACGAGAGCCACGGGTTCATCCCCGTGGCGATGAGGAAGCGGTACTACTCCGACACGGGCGAGGACGCCATAGTCATGCTGAAGACGTTCTCAGAGGAAGGCTCCGGATGAGAGGTTGGAGCGAACAGGAACGCGAGCGAGTTGAGCGGGCGGCCGCGGGCCTGAGAGCGCGCGGGGTCGAGAGCCCGGAGGTCGCGGTAGTGCTCGGCTCGGGGCTGTCCTCGTTCGCCGACGGGCTGCCGGGCGCCGTCGCCGTCCCGTACGACGAGATACCGGACTTCCCAGGCACCGGCGTTGTGGGCCACAGGGGCGCTGCCGTCGGGTGCGTCCTCGGCGGTCGTCGCGCGCTGGTGCTGGCCGGCCGGGTTCACCACTACGAGGGGCTGACGCCCGCCGACGTGACGTTCGGCGTGCGCATGGCCGCCGGGCTCGGCGCGCGCAGGCTTGTCATCACGAACGCATCGGGCGGGATAGAGCCCGGCTTCGACGTCGGCGACCTGATGCTCATCACCGATCAGATATCGATGGTCGGCGGGCCCCGCAGGCTGCCGAATCCCACCTACCGCATGGTCGACGCGTACACCGGTGACCTCCGCGGGCTGGCCAGGAGCGCCGCGGCCGATCTCGGCCTGAGGCTGCGCGAGGGCGTCTACCTGGGCTCGCTGGGCCCGACGTACGAGACTCCCGCGGAGATCCGCGTGGCGCGGCTGCTCGGCGCCTCGGCGGTCGGCATGTCCACGGTCTCCGAGGTCCAGGAGGCCCACGCGCTGGGCCTCGAGGTCCTCGGGGTGGCGCTCATAACGAACGTCCCACTGCCGGGGAGATTCCAGGAGACCACGCACGAGGAAGTGCTTGAAGCGGGCCGAAAGGGCGCAGGAGCGCTCCTTTCTCTCGTGACGGGGACGCTCGAGCGGCTATAATGGTCGTGAAGACCAACTTCCGGGCCCGGGGCGGCGCGGCGCCGCCACGGGGAACGGCACCGGACACCCGGACATCCGAAGGGAGCACTCGGTATGGACCAGGTCTCCTGGCTCAAGCGGCGCAAGCCCGGGATCAAGGACTCCAAGAAGAAGGAGATGCCGGACGGCCTCTGGAGGAAGTGCGAGGGCTGTGGGGAGATCATCTACCACAAGGAGCTGGAGCGGAACCTCTGGACGTGCAACAAGTGCGGGTATCACTTCCGCATCACTGCCGACCAGTACCGCGACATCCTGACCGACCCCGGCACCTTCGTCGAACTCCTGACGGGCATAGAGGCCTCGGACCCCCTCGGTTTCGTTGACTCCAAGCGCTACCCCGAGAGGGTGGAGGCGGCGAAGAAGAAGACGGGACACAACTCCGCCGTGCTCACCGGCAGCGCGCGGGTCGGCGGCCACCTGACCATGATGGCGATACTGGACTTCAGCTTCCTCGGCGGAAGCATGGGTTCGGTGATGGGCGAGAAGATCGCGCGTCTGACGCGGATGGCCATCGAGGAGCGCCTCCCGCTGATCACGCTGTCCAGCTCAGGCGGCGCCCGCATGCAGGAGGGCATCCTCTCTCTGATGCAGATGGCCAAGACGAGCGCGATGCTCGCCAGGCTCAACGAGGAGGGGCTGCCGCACATCGCCGTTCAGGTGCATCCCACGACGGGTGGCGTCACGGCGAGCTTCGCATCGCTCGGCGACGTCATCGTCGCGGAGCCCGGCGCACTGATCGGCTTCGCCGGCCCGAGGGTGATCCAGCAGACCATCAAGCAGGACCTGCCTGACGGGTTCCAGACCGCCGAGTTCCTCCTGGAGCACGGCATGATCGATATGGTGGTCCATCGCAAGGAGCTCAAGGGTGCCCTGGCGAAGCTCCTTGAGTTCTTCTCGGACGAAGACCGCGACTCGGCGGAGGACGCACTTGGCCAGGCAAGGAAACAGGGCCTCTGACCCATACAGGTCGTGTCTTGACTGGCTCTTCGCCCGTCACCGCTTCACGATGAAGCCCGGCCTCGACCGCGTCGAGTGGCTGCTCGGAGCCGTGGGATCGCCCCACGAGCAGTTCCGGGTGGTGCACGTCGGCGGTACGAACGGCAAGGGCTCGACCTCCTGCATGATCGCCTCCGTTCTGTCCGAGCACGACGTTCGGACTGGGCTCTACACGTCTCCGCACGTGGTCGACTTCAGCGAACGGATCGCCATCGACGGCGATCCCATCGCTCACGACCGCGTGGTCGAACTCGTCGACAGGCTCAGACCGGCCGCAGACGAGATCGAGGCCACCTTCTTCGAGATAGCCACCGCCGCCGCGGCGCTCCACTTCGCGGAGGAGGGCGTGGACACGGTCGTTGCCGAGGTCGGCCTGGGCGGCCGCCTGGACGCGACGAACGCTCTGGACTCGGTGCTCTCTGTGATAACGACCATCGCGGTGGACCACGCCGAGGTGCTCGGCAGCGACATCGCGGCCATCGCGTCCGAGAAGGCGGGCATCATCCGAGAGTCCGGGACCGTCGTCACCGGCGCCATGGGCGACGCGCTGGACGTCATCAGGGGTGTGGCGGCCGCCAGGAAGGCCCGTCTGGTATCTGTGACGGATGAGGCGCCGATGGAGATCACGTCCATATCGTCCAACGGAAGCAACTTCAGCCTGCAGTACGACGGCGCTGCCTACGAGGACCTCTTCGTCGCGATGCTGGGGCGGCACCAGGTCGAGAACGCGCGCGCGGCCGTGGTCGCTCTGCACGAGCTCGACCGACTGGGCGTCCTCAGCATCAGGGAACCGTTGCTTCGCCGGGGGCTTTCCGAGGCGTGCTGTCGGGGCCGCATGCAGGTCATCGACCAGAGGCCGACGCTCGTCGCCGACGTCGCTCACAACCCCGACGGTGCGGAGGCGCTGCTCTCTTCGCTGCCCGAGGTCTTCGACTACGACCGTCTGATCGCGGTGGTGGGCATCATGGGCGACAAGGACGTCTCCGGCTTCCTCGCCGCGTTCCACGACCGCGCGGACCTGGTCGTCCTGACGAGGCCCGCCACCGAGCGTTCGGCGGACACCGATACGCTCGAGGAGATAGCAACGGAGCTGGAGCTTCCGCACCGCGTCGTGCCGACGGCGGGGGCCGCCCTCGAGAGAGCTCTCTCCGAGGCTCGAGAAGGAGACCTTGTCTTGGTGACGGGTTCCCACTACACTGTTGGCGATATTCTGACCAGTCTGGGCGTCGGACAGGCGCTCTGAACGTGTACGTCGGACCGCGGCGCCGGGGCAGCGCGTGGTCTCGGGAGGCATCATGGCCAGTGTCAGCATGAGAGGGGTCACGAAGGTCTTCGACGGCAAGGTGGTCGCCGTCGACAACGTGTCTCTCGAGGTCGAGGACCGCGAGTTCGTGGTGCTAGTAGGACCGTCGGGCTGCGGGAAGTCGACTCTCCTGAGGATGGTGGCGGGGCTGGAGGAGGTGACGGAGGGCGAGATCCTGATAGACGGTCGCTTGGTGAACGACGTGCCCCCGAAGGACCGTGACATAGCGATGGTCTTCCAGAACTACGCCCTCTATCCCCACATGTCGGTCTACGACAACATGGCCTTCGGTCTGAGACTCCGGAAGTACTCGAGGGACGAGATCGACTCGCGAGTCCGTGAGGCCGCCGACATCCTCGGCATCTCGCAGCTCCTCGACCGCCGTCCCAAGGCTCTGTCGGGCGGGCAGAGGCAGCGGGTCGCCGTGGGCCGCGCGATCGTCCGCAAGCCCAAGGTCTTCCTCTTCGACGAGCCGCTCTCCAACCTGGACGCGAAGCTCAGGGTGCAGACGCGCACCGAGATCAGCAAGCTGCACGAGAGACTCAAGGCGACGATCATCTACGTGACTCACGACCAGGTAGAGGCCATGACGATGGGCAGCCGCATCGTCGTCATGAAGGACGGCGTAGCCCAGCAGGTGGCCGACCCCCTTACCATCTACCGCCAGCCGGTCAACGAGTTCGTCGCCGGCTTCATCGGAAGCCCGGCCATGAACCTGATAGAAGGAAGCGTCAAGGAGGATGGCGGGAAGCTCAAGGTCTCGTGCTCCGCGTTCGAGGCCGAGGTCCCCGCCGACAAGGTCGAGGCGCTCTCCGGGCACAAGGGGCGCGACATCGTTCTGGGCATTCGCCCGGAGGACATGTACGAGACGGGGGACGCCGGGCGGCTCGAGAACTCGGCTGCGATGCGGGCCCACCTCGACGTCGTGGAGCCGATGGGCAATGAGATATTCCTCTACTTCGAACTCGGTGGGAAGGACCTCGTCGCGCGCATAGACGTGCGGACCCCGCCGTCGGTCAACACCGACTTCGATCTGCTGCTGGACACCGACAGTCTGCACTACTTCGATCGCGAATCGGGCGAGTCCCTTCTTCACGGCAGTGCGGGCCAGGTGGCGTGAGGGCTTACCTCGGGATCGACATAGGCGGCACCAACGTGAAGGCGGCGCTCGTGTCCGAGGACGGAGCGCTCCTCTCGTTCGATTCACAACCGTGGTCCGGAGGACCGGCCTGCGACGTGGTTGCGTCGGCCGACTCCCTCCGGGCCTCTCTGTGTGGCGGGCGCCCTGACGCCGAGGTGATCGCGTGCGGTGTTGGGTCCGCCGGGCTGGTCGACCCCGTCGAGGGTCTGGTGAGGGTCTCCCCGAACCTGCCCGAATGGCGGGACGTCGAACTGCGTCGGATGTTCCAGGAGGCGATGGGCCTCCCGGTCCGGCTGGAGAACGACGCCAACGCGGCCGCATACGGCGAGTACGCCGCGGGCGCGGCGCGCGGCGCGACCAACGCCGTCGTCCTGACGCTCGGTACCGGCATCGGCGGCGGGATCATCATTGGAGGCTCGCTCTACCGGGGCAGGGCCTTCGCTGGAGAGGTCGGGCACATGACGGTCGACCTCGACGGTCCCCCGTGTCCCTGCGGGAACAGGGGGTGTCTCGAGCGCCTCGCGAGCGCCGGAGCGATCGTGAGGAACGTAAGGACGCTACTGGAGTCCGGGCGGGAGTCGGTGCTCGAGGACGGCCCTGGACTCACGGCCGAGACCATCGGCTCGGCCGCGGCCGACGGCGACGCGGTGGCGAAAGAGGCTCTGGACGCAGCGGGCCGCGCGTTGGGCGCCGGACTCGCCATTCTCGGACTCGTGCTGGACCCTGACGTCATCGTGCTCGGAGGCGGCGTGGCCGCGGCCGGTGAGCCGCTCTTCGGACCGGCGCGAGAGGAGTTCGCCAGCCGCGCCTACATCGGAGGCGCCGAGCTGACGCCTATCGTCCCCGCTGTCCTGGGTAACACCGCGGGGGTCGTCGGCGCGGCTCTGCTGTCCAGGGACGAGCTGCCGGCGGAGTGAGCCCCGTCCTGCGGCGCGCCGGGCTTTCCGGGTCCCGCTCCGTTCACAAGTCTGGCGGTGTACCCTTGAGGTCTTGCACCACACTCCTTCTGGTCGCATTCGCCGCGGTCCTCGCGGCGAGTTCCGACGCGCGCGCGCAGGGTCCTTCGGACGACGGGCCGGACCCCGACCAGTTCACTATCACAGCCGAGCAGGTCGAGGCCGAAGAGGGTCCACGGGGCCGCGTCGTCCGTCTCGCTGAGAACGTCACCATCACCCGGGGCGGCGCGACCCTCAGCGGCTCGCGTGGCGACTACTACGAGAGCCTGGGCTACGCGGTGATCTACGGCGGCGTCACGGGCACGGACTCGGGGCGCTCGATAGCGTGTGACACCCTCAAGTACTACCTCGAGGGCGACGAGGCCTTCCTCATCGGGAACGCATCCTACAGCGACTCGGCGGCGACGACGACTGCCAGGCGCATAGACATGTTCCGGGCGCAGGGGATAGCCGTCTGCCGAGGCGACGTGCGTACCGTCGACGCCGGTGGTGAGAGCGAGCTGACGGCCGGAAGGCTGGTCTACGACTTCGACACCGGAGAGGGTCGCGCCTCGGAAGGTCCCTCCATCCGGACCTACGACGAGGAGGGCGCGCTGGACAGCGTTCTCGAAGGCGCCGTCATCGAGTACAGCGCCTCCGAGGACGCAGTCAGGGCGTTCGGGGACGTGCGCATCGAGCGGGAGGACATCGTAGCGCGCTCGCGCGCCGCTTCTCTCGCCAGGAGCGGGAGCATGGTGCTCACCGGCGACCCGATCGTCGAACAGGGAGAGGACACCCTCTTCGGCGAACGCATCGTCATCTCGACGCGCGACGGCGAGGTTTCGCGCGTCGTGGCGACGGGGAACGCGGGAGCCGGCTATCGGATCGACCCGGAGGAGGACGGCGGAGAGTCCTCACACGGGAAGGTCGGCGGCGACACGCTGACGATGTACATGGACGACGGAGCGCCCGTGCTCACCACCATCCGGGGGAACTCGAGGAGCGAGCACTTCGTCGGGGAGTCGGGCGAGAGGAACGACGTGACTTCCCGCGCGATCGACGTGCTGTTCAGCGACGGCAGGATCTCGCGAGTCGCCTTCCGAGGCGAGGCGACGGGGACCTACCGCTTCGTCCCGACGGGCTCGGGGCCGGACGGGGGAGACGGGCGCGACGCGGGCGCCGGTTCCTCTCCCGAGACCGAGCTGGTCCCGGCTCCACCCGAGACGCTGGTAGGAGGGCCGGTGAGCGTCGGCTCCCCGGCGCTCCCCTCCGAGACGTCGCCCGTCTCCTCCGAGTCCGACGTCCCGGACACTCTCTTCGGGGGCGCCCCAGGCGGCGCCGCGACGTTGGCGGACCTCGCCGACTCCTCCCGTCTGGACAGCGTCACGTACGCGAGCAAGGCGATCAGGTACTACGTCGAGCGCAATCGCATCGTCCTCGCCGGCGGCGCCCGCGTCGAGTACGAGACCACGGTCCTTCATGCGGACGAGGTGATCTTCGATCCGGACGAACAGGTTCTCGAGGCAAGCGGCAACCCGGACCTCCGCGAGAAGACCGACAGGCTCGTCGGCGCGCAGCTGCAGTACGATCTAGAGCGCAAGGCGGGAGCGATAGACGGAGGCGTCACGACGTTCGAGGACGGGCTGTACTACGGCGAGCGCATCGTCAGGGAGGAGGACGGGACCCTCAAGGTGCGCGGGGGCACCTACACGACGTGCACGGCCGAGGAGCCGCACTACCGGCTGGTGTCGCACAGGATGAAGATCTACATGGACGACAAGGTCGTCGCGAAGCCGGTCATCCTCTACATCGGCAAGATCCCCGTGCTGGCGCTGCCGTTCTACGTGTTCCCGATCAGGAAGGAGCGTCACTCGGGCTTCCTGCTGCCGCAGATCGAGCTGGGCATCTCGGAAGGAGAGGGCCGGTTCATCCGCAACTTCGGGTACTACTACGCGCCGAACGACTACTGGGACGCTTCCGTCTGGGCGGACTTCTACGAGGAGACCAGGTGGATCGCCCACGCGGAGGCTCGGTACAAGCTGCGTTACGTGCTCTCGGGAAGCGTTCGTACGTCCTTCATGCAGCAACTCCTACTCGACCAGCGGCGCTGGGACCTCAAGGTCAACCACCGGCAGGAGATCGGCCGCGTCTGGACGGCGGGCGCCTCGGGCGACTTCCGTAGCGACGCGACCTACGCGAGCGACTCGAACCAGAGCATCCAGGAGAGCGTCAACCGCAGCCTGCACTCCCAGCTATGGCTTCGCGGCCGCTGGAGCAGCAACAGCGTCGGCGTCACCCTCGACCGTCGGGAGGACCTGGACGACGGCACGGTCGACGAGCTGCTGCCCAAGGTGGAGATCTCCGCCACACAGCGCCCCGTTGTCGGCCCCGACCGGGAACTGCCCGGCTACGCCGAGTGGCTCAAGAAGGTCTCGTACAGCTGGAGCGCCAGGGCCGTCAACGACCGCTACAGGGACGGGGACGAGACCGAGGTGCACCAGGGGGTGGGCGCGAAGGCCTCCATCAGGGGTTCTGAGAAGCTGCTCGGCTGGCTGACGCTGTCGCCGAGCATAGGTCTCGAGCAGAACTGGTACGACCGCGACAAGGACGGGAACGAGCTCCCGAGCCGACTGACCTACAGCGCCGGCCTGTCGGCAAGGACGACCGTGTACGGGACGTTCTTCCCGCGCAGGGCGGGCGTGTCGGCCCTCAGGCACATAGTCGAACCGTCGGCGTCGTTCTCGTGGACCCCCGAGTTCAACGACTACTTCGATGAGAACGGAAGGGACCGCTTCTACTCCTTCAGCGGCTTCGGCTCGACGCCGACGTCGAGGCGGTCGATGAGTCTGTCGCTCGTCAACAAGCTGCAGGCCAAGCTGGGGGAGGGCGAGTCGGAACGGAGGCTCGACAACCTCCTGAGGCTCTCGACCTCCACCGCCTACGACTTCAAGAAGGACGACATGCAGTGGTCCGACCTGTCGACCGGGCTCGAGATACGGCCCGGCTCCGCGCTGTCGGTGAGGTGGAACGCCCGCCACGACGCCTACGACGGATCGATCGAGAGCTCGAGCATCACGGCGACCGTGGACCTCAGGGGCGAGCCCTCGGTGGTGTCGTCCGAGCCCTGGGAGGAGCGCGTGGCGGAGAGCGACTCCCCGGCGGACCAGCTGCGGCGTGAGCTGGAGGCGCAGGCCGTGACCGCGCTGCCGGGAAGTCGTCCTTGGGACGCCTCGCTGACGTTCAGGTACTCGCGCGGGGCCGACCCCGCGAACGCGTCCTACTGGGTCGACAGCTCGGTGGCGTTCGCCCCGACGAAGCACTGGAGGTTCAACTACTCAGTCCACTACGACCTCGAGGAGAACGAGGTCGCGAGTCAGGAGTACACCATCTACAGGGACCTACACTGCTGGGAGGCGCAGTTCACGCGCAGATACTACGAGGAGGAGTGGCAGTACTACTTCCGCATCAACGTCAAGGCGCTCCCCGAGATCCAGGCCGAGTCGGGCAAGAGCTTCCTGCAGCGCTCCGTCCGCTAGCTCACACGACCGGCGTCGTGCAGCGCCCCGTTGCCCCCTTCGCTGTACCGCCTATACTGCTCACCACAAGTTATAGCAAAGACCCCCGTTTCTAGGCGCTTTTCGGAGGATTCCTATTGACAAGATGTGGGGTGTGCTGTACTTTGCCCCCACATTTCGGGCGTTTCGTAGCAACTGGTGGCTGTTTTCAGCCGAGAAGGGGGAAATGGATGAACAAGGCCGAACTGGTCGAGAAGTTGGCCGAGCGCGCTGAGCTGTCCAACAGAGCTGCCAAGGGCGTCGTGGACGCTCTCTTCTCCACCGACGACGGCATCATCGCCAAGGAGCTCAAGTCCAAGGGCAAGGTCCAGATCACGGGTTTCGGGACCTTCAGCGCCGATCACAGGCCGGCCCGCGACTGGCGGATCCCTGGCACCGACAAGACCAAGCACGTCGCCGCCCACCACTACCCGAAGTTCAAGGCGGGCAAGTCCCTCAAGGACTACGTCAAGTAGCCACGGGACAAGACGCGTTTCGAAGATACGTGAGAGGCGGGAGACAGGGTTGTCTCCCGCCTCTTATTGCACAGCGGTGCAGGCGAGGAGCCGGTCACCAAAGATGGCGCGTCCGTATCGGCCGCTTGACGTCGGCCTGGGCGGCAGCGTCAGGGGCGAAGTGGGTTGACACGCCCCTCTCGCTGTCGCAGGATGAACCGAACTGCGGCAGCGAGCCGCGTCGCGCGCCGGTGGAGGAGGAATGGGAGAGATCACGGGGGTCGTCGAACTGCTGGGCGCCCTTCTCAGGCTCTTCGGGCTGGGAGAGAACGCCATCTTCCCTGCCGTGGGTCTTCTCATCGTCTTCTTTCTGATCGCCGTTCCCGCTGGACTCCTTGCGCAGTCGGCGCGGGTGAGGACGGGCGCAGACGGCATGGTTGGGGAGAGAGGCCGCTCGATAACGGAACTCGCGCCGTCGGGCAAGGTCTACGTTCACAGCGAGTACTGGAACGCGGTCTCGGACGAGAGGATCCCAGCCGGCGCTGTCGTCGAGGTCGAGTCCGTGAAAGGCATGCTTCTGAAGGTCAGGCCGGTCGGGTAGGAGGTACCCATGGGCGGAATCCTGATTGTCGTACTTGTGGTGCTGGTGCTTCTCAAGATGTCGATCTACGTGCTCAGGGAGTACGAGCGCGGCGTGGTCTTCAGACTCGGCCGTCTCGTCGGCGTGAGGGGACCCGGGTTCCTGCTGGTCATCCCGTTCATCGACCGTCTGGTGCGCGTCAGCCTCCGGATCGTGGCGATGGACGTGCCCCCGCAGGACGTAGTCACGAAAGACAACGTCTCGGTCAAGGTGAACGCGGTCGTCTACTACCGGGTCTTCGAGCCCGACAAGGCCATCGTCGAGGTTCAGGACTTCAACTACGCGACGTCGCAGCTCTCACAGACGACGCTCCGGAGCGTCATCGGCGGCGCCGAACTGGACGAGCTGCTCTCGGCACGCGAGAAGATCAACCAGGAGCTGCAGGAGATCCTCGACAAGCAGACAGACAGCTGGGGCATCAAGGTCTCCGCGGTCGAGGTCAAGCACGTAGACCTCCCGGACGGCATGCAGCGCGCGATAGCGAAGCAGGCGGAGGCCGAGCGAGAGCGTCGGGCGAAGATCATACACGCGGAGGGCGAGCTGCAGGCCTCGGAGAAGCTCTCGACGGCGGCCAGTGTGCTGTCGAAGGAGCCGACCTCGATCCAGCTCAGGTTCCTTCAGACGCTCTCCGAGATAGCGGTCGAGAAGAACTCGACGATCGTCTTCCCGGTGCCCATCGACCTCGTGGAGCACTTCATGAAGAAGCTCACCAGCGGGGAGTAGGCTTTCTCCCCGCCGGCAAACACGGACAGCACCCACCGGAGGCCGCGTGGCCCGCTCCCACACGGCCTCTTCACATTCAGGGAGACCCGATGGTTCACAAGGGCACCAAGTTCGACTGGACCCTGGCCGAGTTCGACCCGGCCGTGGTGGCTGAGATAGTGGCGGCGGCCGGTGTCTCGGAGGTCTTCGCGCGCGTCATGGCGGCGCGCGGCGTGGACTCCGCCGGCGCGGCCGTCCGATACCTCGGCGCGGCGGTCGACCCGCTGCCGGACGCGCGGCTGCTGCCGGACGCGGACGCTGTGGTCGAGCGGGTCGGAAGAGCCATCGGTTCGCGTGAGCTAATATGCGTGCACGGGCACGACGACGCGGACGGCGTGACGGCGACGACCGTCATGACCGAGGCTCTCGACCAGCTGGGTGCCTCCCTTGCGACCTACATCCCGGACAGGAAGACGGAGGGACACGGGCTGTCGAAGGCGGAGATCGACCGTCTTCGAGCCGCGGGCGTCGGTCTCATAATCACGGTCGACAGCTGCGTCAGCGACAGGGAGTTCATCGCCTACGCGCGCGAGCTCGGGATGGACACCATCGTCACCGACCACCACGAGATCCCACCCGAGCTGCCGCCCGCCGTGGCCATCGTCAACCCGAAGCTCCCAGACTCGCGGTTCCCGTACCGCTACATGGCGGGCGTGGGCGTGGCGCTCAGGGTCGCGGACCTGCTGCTCGGCGAGTTGAGAAGCGAGTTCGGGCCGGCGCGCGAGTGCGCTCCGTGGTGCGGTACACGCTGGCGGGACGAGGCCCTGGCGCTGGCGGCGGTGGGCTCGATAGCGGACCGGGTCCCCCTGACGGAGGACAACCGGTCGATCGTGACGCAGGGTCTCGCCGCCCTGCCGGCGACGGAGCGTGTCGGGCTTCGCGTCGCTCTTGAAGAGCGGCATATGTGGGGTCGCGCCGTCTCGCCCGAGGAGGTCCGGGAGTCGCTGGGACCGCTTCTCGGGCGCTCGCCAGGCGACGAGCCCGGCACCCAGAGGGCGTACGGACTTCTGACGGCCCGCGACCCGGACGAGGCCAGGGAGGTCGCGACCGCTCTGTTCAGACGTCAGGAGTCGTGGCGGGATACGGCGACGACGGCGTGGAAGAGGGTTCGGGGCCAGCTCGACCGCGAGAGCGACAGCGCCTCGCAGCCTGTCATCGTGCTCGAGACCGAAGTGCCGGTCGGCGTCGCGGGCTACGTGACTTCCAGGCTCGCGGAGGAGACCGGCCGCCCGACCATCGTCGTGGCGCCCAGGGACTCGGAGATGATGGCCGAGGCGCGAGGGCCCGCAGGATTCAACTTCGTAGACGCCTTCTCGAGCATGCGCGAGCTCTTCATAGGCTACGGCGGTCACCCGCGCGCCGCAGGCTTCTCGATAGAACCGGAGAGGCTTGCGGAGTTCAAGGAGCGAATGTCTGGCTACGCCGTGACCAACCCGCCCGCGCCCCCTCCGCGGAGGGTCGACTCCGAGCTGCGCATCGAGGACTCGGCGAGCGGCCTGGGCGCCGAACTCGAGCGAATGGGACCGTTCGGTCAGGGCAACGGCCGGGCCGTCTTCCTTGCGAGAGGAGTGACCTCGGACACGCTCGCGGTGGCCGAGGAGCGAGGGGTCAGGTTCGGTACGCCGATGCGCATCGGCGAGCGGGCCACCGACGTCGTCTTCAAGCTCCGTGACTCCGACGGTGTCCCGCTCGTGAGCGTCGTTGACACGTTCGCCGCCGCTACCTCGCACGCAAGGGGAGGGTAGACGTGTGAGCGAGGCTCCGGGGCGCCTGTACGTCGTGGCGACGCCGATCGGCAACCTCGGCGACGCGTCCCCCCGCTCCATCGAGGTCCTGCGCGACGTAGACGTGATAGCGGCCGAGGACACGCGGCGAACCCGCAGACTGCTCTCGCACTTCGGGATCGGCACGCGCCTCCTCTCGTACCACGACCACAACGAGGACCGCGTCTCGGGCGAGATCCTGGAACGACTCAGAGAGGGCGATGACGTGGCCCTCGTGAGCGACGCGGGGACGCCGCTGATCGCCGACCCGGGCTACAGGGTGGTCGCCCTCTGTGCTGAGAGCGGCGTGGAGGTCGTTGCGGTGCCCGGTCCGTCCGCGGCCCTGGCGGCCCTTTCGGTCGCTGGCCTGCCGCCGCACCCCTTCCATTTCGCCGGCTACCTGCCCCGAAAGAGCGGGGCCCGCAGACGACGTCTCGAGGCCTTGGGCGCCCTCGGGTGCACGCTGGTCGTCTACGAATCTCCCCACAGGATAGCGGCCATGATGCGGGACGCGGCCGAGGTCCTCGGGGAGAGAGGGGCTGTGATAGCGAGGGAGCTGACGAAGGTGCACGAGGAGGTCATCCGAGGGACCCTGGGCGAACTGGCGGAGGCCGCGGAGCGACGGGACCTCAAGGGCGAGATGGTGGTGGTGATCGAAGGATCGTCCGCGGCGGAAGACGGGCGCCAGGGGCAGGGAGAGTCCCCGGAATCCGGAAGTCATTGACGCCCCGGCGTTTTCGGTGCTAAACTTCCTTGTTCAAAGTAGAGCGTCGTCCGGTCTCTCCGATGCGGGGTGAGCGAGGAGCATGGCGGCTAGTGGTCTGAAGAGCAGGATCAGGGGAGTACTGGATCCCGCCGCGCGACTCGTGGCCGACCTGGGGGTTCCCCCGGCGGCGATCACGCTCCTGGGACTCGTCCTCTCGGGGTTCGCCGGATGGGGTATCGCCACAGGGCACTTCCTGAGCGCGGGCGTACTGCTGTTGCTCGCGGGACTGTGCGATATGATCGACGGGGCGACGGCCCGCGCTGGCGGCAGGGCCACCGCGTTCGGGGCGTTCCTGGACTCGACGGTCGATCGCTATTCCGAGATCGTCGTGCTGCTGGGAGCGCTGTTCCACTACACGGCGCGGACGCACGGGTCTCCGGAGATCGGTACGGTGCTGGTCGTCTTCGTGGCCCTGGCTGGCTCGTTGATGGTCAGCTACACGAGGGCGCGTGCCGAGGCGGTGGGCACCAGCTGCGAGGTCGGTCTGACCGAGCGGCCGGAGCGGATGATCATACTGATACTCGGCGCTCTCTTCGGGGAGGGGACCTTCAGGATCGCGATATGGGTCCTGGCGGTGCTCTCCAACTTCACGGCGGTGCAGAGGATCCGCCACGTCCTGATCCAGAACAGAGACTGACACGGAGCGTATCACGGGGGTATTGCTCATGGGCAAGAACGACAAGGTAAGGGTCGCCATCATCGGCGTCGGCAACTGCGCGTCCTCGCTCGTCCAGGGCGTCGAGTACTACAAGAACGCGCCGGCCGACTCGTTCGTGCCGGGACTGATGCACGTCAACCTCGGCGGCTACCACGTCGGCGACATCGAGTTCTCGGCCGCCATCGACATCGACAAGAACAAGGTCGGGCGTGACCTGTCGGAGGCCGTATTCACGAGTCCGAACAACACGATGAAGTTCAGCGACGTTCCGAACCTCGGGGTGAGGGTGGCGAGGGGCATGACGCACGACGGGTTGGGCAAGTACCTGTCGGAGGTCATCGAGAAGGCGCCGGGTTCGACCGAGGACATAGTCGAGCTTCTGAAGGACACGGGGACCGACGTCGTCGTCAGCTTCCTGCCGGTCGGCAGCGAGGAGGCGACGAAGTGGTACGTCGAGCAGATCCTCGAGGCCGGCTGCGGGTTCGTCAACGGCATCCCGGTCTTCATAGCTCGCGAGCGCTACTGGCAGCAGCGGTTCGAGAAGAAGGGCCTGCCGTGCATGGGCGACGACGTGAAGTCGCAGGTCGGCGCTACGATCGTGCACCGCGTGATGACGCGTCTCTTCCGCGACCGCGGCGTCAAGCTAGAACGGACGAGTCAGCTGAACGTCGGCGGCAACACCGACTTCCTCAACATGCTGGAGCGTTCGCGTCTTGAGTCGAAGAAGATCTCGAAGACGAACGCCGTTACGTCGCAGCTCGACTACGACATCGGCTCGGCCAACGTACACATCGGGCCGTCCGACTACGTCGAGTGGCTCACCGACCGGAAGTGGGCCTACGTACGCATGGAGGGTCGCACGTTCGGTGACGTCCCGCTGAACGCCGAGCTCAAGCTCGAGGTCTGGGACTCGCCGAACTCGGCCGGCGTGATGATCGACGCCGTCCGCTGCATGAAGCTCGCGCTGAACCACGGACTGACGGGCGCCATCGAGGGGCCGTCGTCCTACTTCTTCAAGTCGCCGCCCGTGCAGTACACCGACGACGAGGCGCGGCGCGCCACCGAGGACTTCATAGCGCGGCACGCTCTGGACGGCTGGACGGCCACGCAGGCGGCGCCTGGTGACGTGGTTCAGGAGGAGCTGGTAGAAGAGGTGTCGAGCTAGCGAGAGCGTGAGGCGTCCCGAGCGACGCATCGACGTACGGACCACGACGGGGCCGGGCGACGCCCGGCCCCGTTCGACACAGGATCCGCGCGCCGGCCGGCGCGGCAGAGGAACGAGCGATGCTGAGATCGCCCTACCCCGGGCTTTTCATCACGTTCGAGGGTGTCGAGGGCTGCGGCAAGTCGACGCAGACCAAGGCTCTCGTCGAGTGGCTGCGGTCGCGCGACCTCGCGGTGAGCCTCACTCGCGAACCGGGCGGCACGGAGGTCGGGGAACGCTGCCGGGACATCCTACTGGACAACGGCCACGCCGGCATGCGGCCGGAGACAGAGCTGTTCCTCTACCTGGCCTCGCGGGCCGAGCACGTGGACAGAGTGATCGTCCCGCGACTCGAGGCCGGAGACGTAGTCATATCGGACCGATACGGCGACGCGAGCGTGGCCTACCAGGGCGGCGGCCGGGGGCTGGGCGCGGAGCGGGTCGAAGCGTTGAACCAAGTGGCCACTCGCGGCGTCAAACCAGATGTGACCTTCCTCCTCGACCTCGACCCGGAGGTCGGTCTCGACAGACTGGTGAAGGGAAGAGGCGAGCACTCTCGCGACCGCATAGAGAGCGAGGTGCTCGAGTTTCACAAGAGGGTCAGAGATACGTACCTCGAGTCCGCGGCGAGGGAGCCCGACAGGTTCGTGGTGATCGACGCGAGCAGGTCGCGCGAGAAGATAGAGGCCCAGATAGCCGCGGCGGTCGAGGGACTGCTTGAGGGGCGCCGGGGTGATTGAGCCCCTGGCCGCCGGACCGCTCACGAACACGATCGGAAGGGACGACATGCCAAGACGCATCAGAAGAGCGGCGCCCGTTGTCATCGCGCTCTGCGTGGGACTGCTGCTCGGCGGATCGGTCGTCGACAGGGTCAGCGCTAGAAAGGACATCTACTCCTACCTGGACCTCTTCACCGACGCACTGGACAAGGTCGAGCGCGGCTACGTGGATGAGGTTGACACCAAGGAGGTGATGTACGGCGCGATAAGGGGCATGCTCGAGACGCTCGATCCCTACTCGATGTTCCTCGACGAGGACGAGTTCCGTGACTTCCAGGTGACGACGGAGGGCGAGTTCGGGGGACTGGGGATCCAGATAACCGTGCGAGACGGGGTGCTGACCGTGGTCAGCCCGGTCGAGGGCACTCCCGCCTTCGACCTGGGCATCCAGTCGGGCGACCGCATCGTCGGCATAGAGGGCGAGTCGACCCACGGCATCACCGTGGACGGGGCCATCAAGAAGCTCAGGGGAGAGCCGGGCACCAAGGTCGACATCACGATCCGCCGCGAGGGCGTGGAGGAACTGCTCGACTACACTGTGACCCGCGACATAATCAAGATAGACAGCGTGCCGTACTCGTTCATGATGGACGGAGACGTAGGCTACGTCCGTGTCGCGCGCTTCTCACGCACGTCGGCCGACGAGCTGAACGAGAAGCTGGACGAGCTGGAGGCGCAGGGGATGAAGAGCCTCGTCATCGACCTCCGAAGCAACCCGGGCGGCCTCCTGACGCAGGCCGTCGACGTGAGCGACATCTTCCTGGACACCGGCGAGCTCATTGTGAGCACCAGGGGCAGGATGCAGGGGCAGGAACAGACCTTCCACGCCCGGACGCCGGCGCGCTTCGACCGGGACTTCCCGATGGTCGTGCTCGTCAACGGCGGCAGCGCGAGCGCTTCTGAGATCCTCGCGGGCGCCATTCAGGACTGGGACCGCGGGATCGTAGTCGGGACGACCAGCTTCGGGAAGGGCTCCGTGCAGACGCTCATGCGGCTGCGCCCGCTGACGAAGGAATGCGCGATGAAGCTGACGACCGCCAAGTGGTACATGGCGAGCGGCAGGGCGATCGAGAAACCCGAGCGGTGGGCGGGGGAACAGGATGTCGCGGACGCCGGTGACGAGGGCGCCGAGGAGACGGAGGAGTCCAGGCCCGAGTACCGCACGGCGGCCGGCAGGCTCGTCTACGGCGGAGGAGGCGTGACCCCGGACATCGAGATCGAGCCCAGGCTGAGACCCGACGTCGTAGTCGACCTCGAGCGTCGCGAGGAGTTCTTCGAGTTCGCCATCGAGTATGCGGCCGCGCACGACCTGCCGGACGGGCGCATCGAGGTCACAGACGCGATGTGGTCGGAGTTCGTGAGTTTCCTGGAGCGGGACTCGTTCGAGTACGAGGCGGAACAGCTGGACGAGCACCGTGAGGACGTCGAGTTGGCCATCAGGCGAGACATGACCAGGAGGCTCAGGAGCCGCGAGGAGGCCTACGTGGTCGCCATCGAAGGAGACAGTCAGGTGCGTGAGGCCGGCGAGCTGGCGTCGAAGGCCGACGACTTGGGCGACCTGTTCGATCTCGCAGTCGAGTTCGCCGAGGCTAACTCCGACGAGTAGAGGTCCGCGGCCCGCGCCGCGCGAGAGGAACGGGGCGGTTCCCAGCGGAACCGCCCCGTTGCGTTTGGCCGGGGCGCCGGGGGCCGTCCCTCGCCCCGGCCGCTTCCTTGACGCTCGACTCGGGGGAGCAATATACTGCGCTCATGAGAATCGGTGACGTCGTCTGTGAGAACCCATTCGTGCTGGCTCCGCTCGCGGGGCAGACCGACAGCCCGATGCGTCGCATATGCCGTCGCAGAGGCGCCTCCATGGTCTGGACGGAGATGGTGAGCGCCGAGGGGCTCGTGCGCGATGGAGCGAAGTCCTTCGAGTTGCTCCGCTTCGAGGAGGAAGAACGCCCGATCGCGTTCCAGCTGTTCGGGGCTCGGCCGGAGGCGATGGCCGGCGCCGCCGCGACGGCGGCACGACTGAGACCCGACGTGATAGACATCAACGTCGGCTGCCCAGCCAGGAAGGTCGTGAGGGGCGGGTCCGGATCGGCGCTGATGCGCGAGCCGGCGCTCCTTCGCGAGATAGTGTCGGCCGTCGTCGAAGCCGCGGGGATGCCGGTTACGGTCAAAATGAGAAGCGGATGGGACTCGGACACTGTCAACGCGGTCGAGGTGGCCGCTGACGTGGAGGAGTGCGGCGCGGCCGCCGTCGCCGTCCACCCGAGGACGCGCGCGCAGGGGTTCAAGGGCTCGCCGGACTGGGACCTCATAGGAGAGGTCAAGCGCGCCGTGAGCATCCCCGTGATCGGGAGCGGGGACGTCAGGACACCCGAGGACGCGCTGCGAATGCTCGAGTCGACGTCGTGCGACGGCGTGATGATCGGTCGAGGAGCCGTCGGCAATCCCTGGCTCTTCCGCGAGGCCGAGGCGCTTCGAGCGACGGGAAGAGCGGCCGGCCGCCCCGATCTCGAGGAGATACTCGCCACGGCCATCGAGCAGCTCGACATGATGGTCGACCACAAAGGAGAGCGGCGGGGCGTGCTGGAGATGCGGAAGCACCTCGTGGCTTACCTGAGGGGCTTCGACGGCGCGTCGGGACTTCGGTCGGAGCTGGTCAGGATCGACGGATACGAGGCAGTGCGCTCGCGCCTCGACCGAGCCAGGGGTGAATACTCCGTCTGAGGGGCCTGTCGAAATCGAGAGAACGCCGGGACCGCGGAGAGGACGTCCCACACTGGAGGTGGACCCTTGAGACTGAGAAGCCGACTGGCCGTGTGCGTCCTCCTGATCGGAGGGCTGGTCGTAGCATCCGGCTGCTCGCTACTGCCTCTGAGGACAGGCAGCGGCGAGGGGACGACGGAGGTGGTCGAGCACACGGTCTCTCCGGGAGAGACCCTCGAGTCCATCGCCGACGACTACTACGGGACGCCCGAGGCGGCGTCGTATCTGGCGGAAGTGAACGGTCTGAACGACGGCTTCGCGTTCGCGGAGGGGATCAGGCTCGAGGTGCCGGTCGGCGACGACGACGTGGAGCGATACCGAAGGCGCACAGAGGCGAAGATCCTCTACAACCGTGGAACTGTGCTGGCCGACGCGGGCGACTACGCGAAGGCCAAGGAGGACTTCGCGGCAGCGCTGCGAGTCGATGCGAGGTTCGTCGACGCCGCCTACAACCTGGGCGTCGTGCTGCTGGCGACCGGCGAGCCGGAGAGAGCCGTCGCCGTCCTCGAGCGAGCTGTGTCGGTAAGGCCCGACGAAGCCATCTTCGAGTTCGCCCTGGGGAAGTCGCACTACGACGCCGGGCGACCGTCAGAGGCGCTCGAGCACTTCGACCGCGCGGTCCGGCTCGATCCCGCTCTGGAGGACGCGCGCTACGCGCGGGCGATGACGCTGCTCGACGCCGGCCGGAGCGACGAGGCCGTTGTGGCACTCGACTCATACCTTCGCGCGTTTCCCGACGGCGCCTGGGCCGAAGAGGCCAGGGCCGAGCTGACGAGGCTGGCCCGCGGCCAGGGCGCTCCCTGACGCGCACACCACGACCACACGAACGGGGCTGCATTTGATCCGCCTGTCCAGCGTCGGTCTGACATACGGCTCCTCCGCGAAGCCGGCCCTCAGCGGCATCGACCTGACGATCGAGGCGGGCGAGTCCGTGGCTATCGTCGGTCCCAGCGGCTCGGGTAAGACCAGTCTGCTGCGACTGATGAACGGCCTCATCGTCCCGACCTCCGGAGAGGTCGCCGTCGACGGTCTCTCTACGTCGGACGAGACCAACGTCTGGGAGGTGCGCCGTCGTGTCGGCCTCATCTTCCAGAACCCCGACAACCAGCTGGTCAGCACGACGGTCGAGCGCGAACTGGCCTTCGGCATGGAGAACCTGGGGCTTCCGCCCGAGGAGATCGGCCGTCGCGTCGAGGAGGCGATCGAGCGCTTCCGTCTGGAAAGGCTCCGCGACCGCGCCCCGCACCGGCTCTCCGGCGGCGAGAAGCAGCGGGTATCGATAGCCGCCGTACTGGCCATGAGACCCGCCTACCTCCTTCTTGACGAGCCCACGTCCCTTCTGGACGCCGCCGGGCGCCACGACCTCTGGAGCACGCTCGAAGAGCTGCGGTCTGACTCGGAGGCGACCACCGTGCACGTGACCCAGTTCCCGGACGAGATCGGCATGTCGTCCAGGGCCGTAGTCGTCCACGGCGGGCGGGTCGTTTTCGACGGGACGCCCGCCGGGCTCTTCGAGCGGGAGGACCTCGAGGCGTGGGGACTGAGACGTCCTCCCGCCATGGAGGTCGCCGCGCGCCTTAGGGACGCGGGCTTCGAAGTGCCGGAGGCGGCCGCCACCATAGAGGGCGTTGTCGATGCGCTGACCGGAAGCGACGCGGCGGGAGTTGAAGCGTGAGGATCCTCCTCGAGAACGTCGGTGTGAGCTACGACCGGGGCCTGCCTTCGGCGACGGCGGCGCTCGACGGAGTGTCGCTCTCGGTCGAGGCGGGAGAGTGCGTGGCCGTGATCGGTCCAACGGGCTCCGGCAAGACGACCCTGCTCGAGGTGATGTCCGGGCTCGCGAGACCGTCCTCGGGAAGGGCGACGTTGGAGCCGGAGGAGAAGGGCGGGCTTCGCTCGGCGGTCGGCCTCGCATACCAGTTTCCAGAGTCTCAGTTCTTCGAGGAGACCGTATTCGCGGACGTCGCGTTCGGTCCGAGGAAGCAGGGCGTGTCCGGCGAGGAGGTCGAGGCTCGAGTGGAACGCGCTCTGTCGCGAGCGGGGCTCGAGGTCGACGGCTATGCGGACCGCTCGCCGCTGTCGCTGTCGGCCGGCGAGAAGCGACGGGCGGCCATCGCCGGCATAATCGCGCTCTCACGTCCGTTCCTGCTACTCGACGAGCCCACGGCAGGGCTCGATCCGTCCTCGGCCGACACCGTTGCGCGGCTCGTGGCCGCCGAGGTTCGCGAGGGGCACGGCGTGATCGTCGTCACGCACGACCTGGAGTTCGTGGACTCCGTCGCCGGGAGGACCGTGGTGCTGTCCGGAGGAGGGGTGCGCGCCGACGGCGACACGGCGTCGATAATGGCGGACCAGGAACTGCTGGGACGGCTAGGCCTGGAGCCGCCGGCGCGCTACGCCGTCGTGAACAGACTGAGAGAGATGCGTCACCCGTCGGCGGAGAGGGTGGCGGAAGTCCTTGCCTCGGAGCGCCCTGCCGTTCAGGTCCACGAGAGACGGGGCCCGCTTGCGGACCCGGGGGGCAGGTGATAAAGTCATGGGTCAACCGACGGTCGACCCACTCTGAGCGCTGAACGCGCGGGAGACGACATGAGAACAAAGGCTCGCGTAATGGACGCGGACGACGTCAGAAGGGCCATCACGCGCATCGCCCATGAGATACTCGAGCGGAACGGCGGAGTGGACTCGCTGGCCGTCGTGGGAATCCAGACCAGGGGGGCGTTCCTGGCCCGACGGGTGGCCGAGGTGATCGAAGGCATCGAGGGCGTCAGCGTGCCGGTCGGCATCCTGGACATCACGCTGTACCGCGACGACCTGCAGACGATAGCCGACCAGCCGGTGGTCAACGAGAGCGACATACCGTTCGACATCCAGGGCAAGACGCTTGTGCTGGTGGACGACGTGCTCTACACGGGTCGCACGGTGCGCGCGGCCCTCGATGAGATCATAGACTTCGGACGTCCGAAGTCCGTACAGCTTGCCGTCGTCGTGGACCGTGGACACCGGGAGCTGCCGATCAGGGCCGACTACGTGGGCAAGAACGTCCCCACGTCGGAGAGCGAGGCCGTCGCCGTGCGCATCACGGAGAAGGACGGCTCAGACGAAGTGCTGATCCAGTCGCTGGACCGCTCCTGACGAGCACAGAGCGCCGCGAGCGGGGCGACCCGCCGCAGGGGGGAGCTGCCCGTATTGAAGATCCGCCTTACCATCGTGCTACTGCTCATCGCTGCGCTGGCGTTCACGTCAGGCTGCGTCTACTACAACACGTTCTATCACGCCCGAGCCGCTGCGCGTGAGGCAGAGCTTCTGAGGGAGCAGCGCGCTCCTGGGACCTCGCCCGGGAACTCCGAGAAGGAACTGCTCGAACGCGTCGCTGAGAAGTGTGGCCGCGTGCTGCAGCTTCACCCCGATTCCAGCTGGGCGGACGACGCCCTGTTGCTCCTCGGCACCACGCACTACCACCAGGAACGGTACGAGAGCGCCGAACGCAGGCTGACCGAGTTCATCTCCCTGCACCCTGACAGCGATCTGAGGCCCGAGGCCGAGTACATGCTCGCCTCAGTGCTTCTGAGACGCGGCAACCCCGTCTCGGCTGAGACTCAGCTTCAGGCCCTTGTCGAGGTAGAGCCACCCCATCCGCTCTCCGACGACGCGCTTGCGCTCATCGGAGAGGCGCGGCACACGAGGAAGAAGTACGACGAGGCCGCCGAGGCGTACACCAGCGCCCTCGAGCGGTTCCCGAGAAGCGACCGCCGGGCCGAGATACGATTTCTCGCGGCGGAGAACTACGAGGAGGCGGGGGACCTGGACGCGGCCGCGAGGGAGTTCGCGCTGGTGCCGTCGGAGAGCGGCTCGAGGGCCTACTCCTTCGAGTCGCGGATGAGGCTCGCCGAAGTCGACCTGCGTCGCGACCGGCCGGAGGAGGCTCTCGAGGTCCTCGAGGAACAGGAGCACCGCGTCGACAGCCGCGACGACCTCGACCGCGTTCTGCTGCTGAAGGGCCGCGCGCTGGAGGCGGCCGGAAGAGTGGAAGAGGCCATAAGCACCTACGAGGGCATCACGGCGTCGCACAAGCGGTCCGACGCCTCCGGCGAAGCGCAGTACCGCGTTGGGGTCATCCGCCGCGACCAATACGAGTCTTTGGAAGAGGCCATCGAGTCCTTCAGACGGGCCTGGGACGAGGCGCCGAGGACCGACATCGCCGCCAAAGCCACGGAGGCCATCGAGGACGTCAACAAGCTGATCGAGTATCTCGAGATCATAGAGGCCGATGGGGCGAGCGAAGGGACGCCGGGCGATGGCGGCGGGGAGCCCGCCGCCGGTGATACCATGTCCGCGGCGGCCGACTTCGCCACCGGGCTCTCGGATTCGACCCCGTCGCCGACCGCCGCGCTCGTGGACTCGGCCACGGCGTCGGCCGCGACGCTGCACGGTGACACGCCCGGTTCGGCTGCGGCGGAGGCCGAAACGCTCGGCGCGCCCGCGGCGGAGGCCGACACTCTGGGAACGCCTGCGGCGGAAGCCGATACCGTCGGTACGGCCGGGGCGGAAGCCGACACGGCGGCGACAGACGGAGAACCGCCCGTCGACGAGGTCGCGGCCGCCAGGTTCCGCGCGGCAGAGCTCTACCTGTTCAGGTTCGATGACCCGGAGCGCGCCGCCGTTCACTACTCGGCCGTCATCGAGGAGCACCCCGAGAGCGAGCTTGCCCCCAAGGCGGCGCTCGCGCTCGCCTGGGCGCTCGAGTTCAGACTGGACGACGATGCAGGCGCGCTCGAGACCTACCGGTCCGTCATCACCGACTATCCCGACACCGAGTTCTCCAAGTCCGCCGCACAAGCCGTTGAGAGGCTGAGCGGGGCGGGCGAAACGACACCCTAGACAGCGAGGTCCCTTGCTCATCCGCAGCGTTTCCGGCGTACGCGGTCTGACCGCGGACGAAGTGACACCCCGACTAGCTCGCGCGTACGGCCGCGCGTTCGCAGGGCTGTACCCGGGCGAGATCGCCGTGGGGTGGGACTCTCGGGCCGGTGGAGAGGACCTCGTCGCCGCCGTTGCGGCCGGCATCAGCGACGCCGGAGGGCGTCCACTCGAGATCGGCATAGCGCCGACGCCCACGGTCGGCATCGCGGTCAGGAGACACTCGCTCGCAGGCGGCGTGGTCGTAACGGCCAGTCACAATCCCGAGGAGTACAACGGGCTCAAGTTCTTCTCGTCCCGAGGTGTCTTCCTGGAAGGCCACGAGGTCGAGCGGCTGTTCGAGACGGTGGACGGGCGGGTCGGGAGGCCGGTCGAGGAGGGTGACGCCGTCGGAGCCGACGGGGCGGTCGGTGGGGGAGCCGGGCGACTCGACAGCGCGGTAGACGAACACATCGCGCTCGTCCTGGCTTCGGACGTCATCGACACCGCAGCCGTGGCGTCCGCCGGGCCACGGGTGGTAGTAGACGCCGTCAACGGCGCCGGGTCGGTCATTCTGCCGGAGCTCCTGCGTCGCATGGGCTGCGACGTGGTCGAGCTCAACACGGACGTCTCGGGAGGGTTCCCCAGGGGGGCGGAGCCCATCCCTTCGCACCTCGGCGGACTCTGCGCGGCGGTCGTTGACGAATCGGCCGACGTCGGACTCGCGTGCGACCCGGACGCCGACCGTCTCGCCATCGTCGACGAGACGGGGCGAGCCGTGGGGGAGGAGTACACTCTATCCATCGCGACGCGCGTGGTCCTCGAGAAGAAGCCGGGACCCATCGTCGCGAACGCCTCGACCAGCCGCATGATGGACGACCTCGCGCTCGAGTTCGGCGTCCCGCTCCACAGGACGCCGATCGGCGAGATCAACGTGGTCGCGAAGATGATGGAGGTGGGTGCCGTCGCGGGTGGTGAGGGCAACGGCGGCGTCATCTTCCCGGACGTGCATCCCGGACGCGACTCGGCGACCGCGGCGGCGCTGATCGTCGCCGGTATGGCGGCGTCGCCGGCGGGGACGCCGTCGGGTCTGGTCGACGCCTTCACTCGCTACTCTTCGGTGAAGTCGAAGGTCCGTCTGGGAGGGATCACTAGAGAGGCCATCGTCGAGGCCATGAGAGCCGCGTTTCCGGACGGCGAGCTGGACAGGACCGACGGGGCAAAGATAGCTTGGCCCGACCGTTGGATTCACGCTAGGATGTCCGGTACCGAACCCGTCGTCCGCGTCATCTCAGAAGCAGCGAGCGAGGGCGACGCCCAGAAACTGGTAGAGACGGCCGTATCTGCCGTGACCCGTGCGGCGGAAGGGGCATAACCATGTGTGGGATAATCGGATGTGTGTCTCGGGGCAGGAACGTCGTCCCGATACTGGTCGAGGGGCTCAGGCGTGTTGAGTATCGCGGATACGACTCGGCCGGCATAGCGGTGGTCGGCGACGGCGACCTGTCGGTGCGCAGGGTCGAGGGCAAGATCGACGGTCTGGTCTCGCTGCTCGAGAGCGACCCTCTGACAGGCGCCGGCGGTATCGCGCATACGCGCTGGGCAACTCACGGAGTGCCGTCGGAGGTCAACGCGCACCCGCAGACGGACGCGTCCGGACGGCTGGCGGTCGTGCACAACGGTATCGTTGAGAACTACCGCTCGCTGCGCAAGAACCTCGAGGCGGACGGCCACACCTTCGCCTCCGAAACCGACACCGAGGTCCTCGCGCACCTGATCGGCTCGCTCTACAAGGGCAACCTCGAGTCGGCCGTTCGCGAGGCGCTGACGAGGGTTCGGGGAGCCTACGGCATCGCGGTCGTCCACGCCGACGAACCCGAGGTGCTGGTCGGCGCCAGGAACGGCAGCCCGCTCGTCGTAGGGATCGGTGAGGGGTCCAACTACGTCGCGTCGGACGTCGCCGCCATCGTGCGGCACACGCGCGACGTCGTCTACCTCGACGACCTCGAGATGGTCGTGGTGACGCCCGACGGCTTCTCGACGACGACGCTCGGCGACGAGCTGGTCAAGAAGGACGTTCACAAGGTCACCTGGAACATCGACACGATAGAGAAGGACGGCTTCCCTCACTTCATGCTCAAGGAGATCTTCGAGCAGGAGAGAACGGTACAGGACGCGGTGCGAGGCCGACTCATCGAGGCGGCCGGCGACGCTTTCCTCGGCGGCCTCAGGGAGCACCGTCGTAGCCTCATCGCCTCGAGCCGCATTGTCATCATCGCCTGCGGGACCTCGTGGCACTCCGCGCTCATCGGCGAGTACATGCTCGAGGACCTGGCGAGGGTCTCGGCCGAGGTCGAGTACGCGTCCGAGTTCCGCTATCGGAACCCCGTGATCGGCCCCGGCGACATCGTCGTCGTCGTGAGCCAGTCGGGCGAGACCGTGGACACGCTCGCGGCTATGAACGAGGCGCAGCGCCGGGGAGCCATCGCTCTTGGAATCGTGAACGTCGTAGGTTCGACCATCGCACGGCAGAGCGACGGCGGCGTATACACTCACGCCGGGCTCGAGATAGGGGTGGCGTCGACCAAGGCGTTCACGTCGCAGCTTATGGTCCTCGCGGCCATGGCCCTGACCATGGGCCGGGCTCGCAGCCTCTCCGTCACGGAGGGGCGCGAGATAGTGCGCGCCATGCAGGCGATACCGACGCAGATCGCGGAGATACTCGAAGGACACAAGGCCATCGAGGAGATCGCCTCGCGCTACTCGAAGCACTCGAACTTCCTCTACCTTGGCAGGGGCTACAGCTTCCCCGTGGCGCTCGAGGGCGCGCTCAAACTCAAGGAGATCTCCTACATCCACGCCGAGGGCTACCCGGCCGCTGAGATGAAGCACGGGCCTATCGCGCTCATCGACGAGAACATGCCGGTCGTCGTCATCGCTCCACAGGACGCGTTCTACGAGAAGATCCTGTCGAACATGCAGGAGGTTAAGGCGCGCGGCGGGCGCATCATCGCGGTGACCTCTCAGGGCGACGACCAGGTCGAGAAGATGGCAGACGACGTCATCGAGATCCCGAGGACTCTGCCGCACCTGACGCCGCTCCTGTCTGTCGTCCCGCTTCAGCTTCTCGCGTACCACATAGCGGTACAGCGGGGCTGTCACGTGGACCAGCCCAGGAACCTCGCGAAGAGCGTCACCGTCGAATAGCACCGCAGGCCCGGCGGGGTCGCCCGGGCCGCTTCCCAAGGAGACTGCGTGTCGAGGGAGGAGATCTACAAGCTGACGCAGAAGGTCCGCTGCTCCGGCTGAGCGTCGAAGCTGGGTCCGGAGGACCTTGCCGAAGTGCTGTCGAAGCTGCCGCCGATCGTCGACGAGAGGGCTCTCGTGTCCTCGGGGACCGTCGACGACGCGGGCGTGTACCTGCTCAATGACGACACGGCTCTAGTCGTCACACTCGACTTCTTCACGCCGGTCGTGAACGACGCCCGGGACTACGGGCGCATCGCGGCGGCGAACTCGCTGTCGGACATCTACGCGATGGGCGGCAGCCCGATCGTCGCGCTGAACATCATGTGCTTCCCGGACGGCGAACTGCCCTCGTCGGTCATGGCCGAGATACTGCTCGGCGGGGACGAGAAGGTGGCTGAGGCCGGAGCGCTCGTGCTGGGAGGCCACTCGGTCAGCGACCGCGAGCTGAAGTTCGGGCTGGCGGCCGTTGGGTTGGTCGACCCGAAGCGAGTCGCTACCAACGCGGGGGCGAGGCCCGGAGACACGCTGGTGCTCACGAAGCCCATCGGTGTCGGCGTTCTGGCCACGGCGCTCAAGGAGGACGAGCTCTCGGAAGAGGGCGTCGCGACGATAACGGCGCTCATGTCGGCTCTCAACAGAGCGGCATCCGAGGCCGCGGTCGAGGTCGGGGCGAGCGCGATGACGGACGTGACCGGGTTCGGGCTCGTCGGTCACGCCAAGGAGATGGCCGAGGCCAGCGGCGTCGCATTCGAGATCGCCATCGAGGACGTTCCCCTCATCGAGGGGGCGCGGGAGACCATAGAGAGAGGGCTGGCGCCCGGAGGGCTGTTCTCAAACCAGCACTACTACAGCCGCTTCGTCGAGATGCGCACCGGGGCGGACCGGCGCGCGGTGGAGCTGATGTTCGACCCTCAGACGTCCGGCGGGCTTCTCGTTTCCCTTCCGGCCGATCGCGTCGGAGCGTTCGAGCAGGCGCTGGGAAGCCGGGGCGGGGATAGCTGGACGGTGGGCAGGGTCGTCGAGGGCGGCGGCCACGCGATAGTTCTGACGTGAGGGTACGGAGGGCAGACGCCGGCCACCTCCGCTGAGGGCATACGGGTGGGAATGGATAGGTCCTGGTGGGCCTCGAGGGCTTCAAACCCTTTGTCTGGCGGCTGACCCCGTCCGGGGTGGGTTCGATTCCCACACATTCCCGCCAACTTCCGTTTCGGTCGAACGGTCTCATAAGAGAAAGGGATGTACGTGCGAGCTCTGGTGCTCCTGTCAGGCGGTCTGGACAGTATTCTGGCGGCGCGTCTGCTGACGGAGCAGGGCATAGACGTCACCGGCATCAGTTTCATCTCGCCCTTCTTCGACGCGGAGAAGGCGAGGAAGAGCGCCGAGTCGCTGGGCATCGAGTTCGTCGCCGTGGACATCAGCGAGGATCTGCTCCGCCTGGTGGAGAAGCCCAAGTACGGGTTCGGACGGAACATGAACCCCTGTATCGACTGCCACGCGCTGATGGTGAAGTGTGCGGCGGAGATGATGGACGAACTCGGAGCAGCATTCGTCGCGACCGGCGAGGTCGTGGGACAGCGCCCGAAGTCTCAGATGCGCTACGGTCTCGAGGCCGTGGAGCGGGAGGCCGGCATCAAGGGGTACCTGCTTCGTCCGCTGTCGGCGAAGCTCCTGACACCGACGGTTCCCGAAGAGAAGGGCTGGGTCGACCGGGAGAAGCTCCTGGGACTGCACGGCCGCACGCGCAAGCCCCAGATGGAACTGGCTCATCGCTTCGGCATAGAGGACTACGAGTCACCGGCCGGGGGATGCCTGCTGACCGACGAGAACTTCGCGAGAGCGGTCATGGATCTCCGGGATCACGAGGGGCTCAGCCCCGAGGGTGTACGACTGCTCTCGGTGGGACGCCAGTTCCGTCTGTCTGACACGTCCAAGCTGGCCGTGGGAAGGAACCACTCCGAGAACGAACGGCTCTTCTCGCTGGAGACGCCGGGAGCGCTCTACGTCAAGGCGCTCGGATGCAAGGGGCCGGTCGGCGTCATCACGGGAGAGCCGACGCAGGAGGACGAAGCCCTGGCGGCCGCCGTTGTTTCGCGCTACGCGGACACCGAGGGCGCGGAGGAGGTCGCGGTAGAGATCAAGGGCGGCAGCGAGCGACGCACCGTGAAGGTCACCCCGCTGACGACGCGGGAGGTCAGAAAGCTGGCGGTCAAATGAGTCGACTCGCCGGGACCCTCACCGTGCTGTGCGCGCTGTCCGCGCTGGCGTTCGTGTCGCCGTCCTTCGCTCAGGACGAGGGTTCCCACGCCGGGAGCGCGGCCGGACGCAGCGTGGCGGTGAGGCCTCCGGAGGTCGCGGGCGGCGCGCCTGTAAGCGGGACGACGGCGATGCTGGCGTCGGCGGCTTACCCGGGTCTCGGGCAGTTGCTGAACGGGGCCGAGCCGAAGGCGGCAATTGTCAGTGCGGCAGAGGTCGCGCTGGTAGCGGCGCTGGTCGTTGAGGACCGGAGGACCAGATACGCTCAGCGGATGTACGAGCAGACGAACGAACCCGACTACTTCGACGAGTACTCGGAGCACTACGACAGGAGGCAGACTCTGATATGGTGGGTGGCCGTGGCGGCCCTCTACGGGCTGGCGGACGCCTACGTCGACGCCAACCTGTCGGGCTTCGACGACGAGCCGGCGCCGGTCTTTGAGAGCTCGGTCGGCGCGGGAGAACACGGCGCCGAGTTCAGGCTCGGTGTCGCATTGAGGTTCTAGAAGAAGCCCCGCGCTGCGGGCGGGTCAGGAGGAAGCAACCAGATGGCGAAGAAGAAGAAGGCGGCACCCAGCAAGCCCAGGCGGAAGGACGCGTTCCGCGACTTCGTCGAGACCGTCGTGACCGCGGTCGTGCTGGCGCTGATACTCCGGGCCTTCGTCGTGCAGACGTTCCGGATCCCGTCCGGGTCGATGGAGGACACGCTGCTCGTCGGCGACTTCCTGATCGTCAACAAGTTCATCTACGGCATCAAGGTACCCTTCACCGACAACCGCCTGCCCGGCATACGCGAGCCCGAGTACGGCGACGTCATCGTGTTCCAGTACCCCAACCCGGACCCTCGCGCCCGCAAGGAGAACTACGTCAAACGCTGCATCGGAACGCCGGGTGACATCGTCGAGCTCAAGAACAACGTCCTGTACCTCAACGGCGAGCCGAGGGAAGAGGACTTCATCAAGCTCAAGCCGCCGACGCCGCGCTGGGCCGACTACGGGCCCATCAAGGTGCCGGAGGGCTCGCTCTTCATGATGGGCGACAACCGCAACTGGAGCGCCGACAGCCGCGACTGGGGTTTCCTCGACACGTCGCTCATGAAGGGGAAGGCCGTCGCAATCTACTGGTCGTGGGACGGTAAGACCAGGCGTCCGAGGTTCGACAGGCTCTTCAACCTCATCCGCTGACGCCGGCATGGCCTGTGACCCACTGGGGGCCGCACCGCGGCCCCTTTCGTCTTGACACCCGAATCCTCAGGCGTTATCTTGCGTCTTAGCACTCGGATAGAGAGAGTGCTAAGTGCGGTGTGGCGCGTTCAGTTGACGCGCCGGCGGGGGCCCCATGCCCCGGGAGAACGCCAGTGAGAGGTGTCGAACTGACAGACAGGGAAGCGACGATCCTCCGCTCGATCATCGAGGGCCACGTCAGGACGGCGCGCCCGATGAGTTCGAGCGCCGTGGTGCGTCTGAGCTCGGTCGACCTGAGCTCGGCGACCGTGAGGAACGTGATGCGCGCTCTGGAGGAGAAGGGGCTGATACTCCAGCCTCACACTTCGGCCGGGCGCATCCCTACGGACATGGGCTACCGCTACTACGTCGATAACATAGTCAGACCCGTCGACCTGCCCGCTCGTGAACGCGACGAGATCGCGGGCGAGCTGGCGCGGCTGGTGCGCTGCGACCTCGCGACCGTTCTCGCGGGCGTGTCGCACATGGTCAGCGAACTCTCGCGTGAGATGGCCATCGCGGTGGCTCCATCTGGCGGCGGGCAGGTGATAGAGCACGTCGCGCTCGTGTCGATCGAGGGCGGTCGAGTGCTGGTCGTGGTTTCGACAGACGTGGGTCCAACGCGGACCGCCGTGCTCACGACGGACGTCCCGCACAGCGACGAAGAGCTGGAGGAGGCCGCCCGTCTGCTGAACGACTGGCTGGTCGGGGGGACGCTGTCGGAGGCGTCCGGGACCCTGGAGTCGTGCGTCGCCGCGATGGATCGACCGCCGGGCGAGTGGCTGGCCGGCGTGTTCGACGGCGTGCGCGCCTTCCTTCACCCGACAGGCAGTCAGCGGATCCACTACGAGGGCGCGAGGCACATCTTTCGCCACCCGGAGTTCTCGGAGGACGCGTCCTCGCTCGGTGATATCCTCGACAGCGAGGAGGCGTTGGCGGACGTCGTGAAAGGTCCGCCGGAGGCCGCGCGAGTACGGGTGGTCATCGGTCAGGAGAACACACGCCGCGGCATGCGAAGGCTCTCGCTGGTCGCGGGAACGTACAGGTTGGGCGGCTCGGTCGCCCGAATGGGGATAATCGGCCCGACGAGAATGCGCTACCCGAGGATGATGGGGCTCGTCGGGCACATCTCGAAGGTGCTGGACGACCTGCTCTCGGACTAGCGCAGCGCGGCGACACGGGGCGAGGGAGCCCGGAGCACGCGCGTCTGACAGCGAGTCGGGTCACGGATGACGGGAGCACTGCCAGGAACATGACTGCAAGGAAGAGGACCGAGAACGAGACGAAGAAGGACGCCGGCCGGGACCGGGTCGACGACGTTGAGGGGGCGCGGGAGGCGCCCGACGGAGCCTCGATAGATGGTGAGATCGACGGGCTCAGGAGCGAGCTCGACGACCTAAACGGCAAGTGGCTTCGCGCGCTGGCCGACCTGGACAACTACAGGAAGCGCGTCGAGCGCGACCGGCGCAGGTGGACGGAGGCGGCGCGCGAAGAGGTCATAGTCGACCTGCTCGATGTCGTCGACAACTTCGAGAGGGCGCTGGCTTGCGGGGAGGACGAGGGCGGCTCCTTCAGAGAAGGGGTCGAGTTGATACTCAAGTCCCTGACGGACGTACTGAAGAAGCACGGCGTCGAGCCGATCGAGACCGCGGAGTGCGAGTTCGACCCCACTCTTCACGAGGCGGTGGGGTCCGTGGACTCGCCGGAGCACGAGTCGAACCAGATCATCGAGGAGACTCAGAGAGGCTACATGCTGGGCGACAGACTGCTCCGCTGTTCGAAGGTCATAGTCTGCAAGTAACACGAGGTCGCGCGCGGCACCATAATCAGGGAGCACGCGGGGACAACGAGTCCCGACCGCGGCCCACCAGGAAGGAAGTGAGAGATGAGCAAGGTCATAGGCATCGATCTGGGTACGACGAACTCGTGCGTGGCGGTCATGGAGGGTGGGGAGCCCACGGTCATCCCGAGCCCGGAGGGTGGACGGACCACGCCGTCCGTCGTCGCGTTCACTAAGAAGGGCGAGAGGCTTGTGGGGGCGGTCGCGAAGCGGCAGGCGGTCACCAACCCGGAGAACACCATCTTCTCGATCAAGCGGTTCATGGGCCGGCGCTTCAACGAGGTCGGCGAGGAGATGGGACTCGTTCCCTACAAGGTAGTCAAGCACGACAACGGCGAGGTCCGAGTTGAGGCGCTCGGCAAGACCTACGCGCCGCCGGAGATATCGGCGATGATCCTGACGGCCATGAAGAAGACGGCCGAGGAGCACCTGGGCGAGAGCGTCACGCAGGCGGTCATCACGGTCCCGGCGTATTTCAACGACTCGCAGCGACAGGCGACGAAGGACGCGGGGAAGATCGCGGGGCTCGAGGTCCTGCGTATCATCAACGAGCCGACGGCCGCGTCGCTCGCGTATGGTCTGGACAAGAAGGGCCAGGAGAAGATCGCCGTCTACGATTTCGGCGGCGGCACGTTCGACATCTCGATCCTCGAGATCGACGAGGGTCTGGTCAAGGTGCTCGCCACGAACGGCGACACGCATCTCGGCGGCGACAACCTCGACCAGCGCGTCATCGACTGGATCGCTGAGGAGTTCAAGAAGGACAACGGGATCGATCTTCGCTCGGACGCCATGGCCCTCCAGCGGCTCAAGGAGGCCGCCGAGAAGGCCAAGTGCGAGCTGTCGACGACGCTCGAGACCGACATCAACCTGCCGTTCGTCACCGCGGACGCAAGCGGGCCCAAGCACCTCGCGATGACGCTGACGCGCGCGAAGCTCGAGTCGCTCGTGGGCGACCTGGTCGACCGGACGACCGAGCCCTGCAAGAAGGCGCTCGCGGACGCGAAGCTCCAGGCGTCGGACATCGACGAGGTGGTCCTCGTCGGCGGCACCACGCGCATGCCGGCGGTCCAGGAGAAGGTCAAGAGCATCTTCGGGAAGGAGCCGCACAAGGGCGTCAACCCGGACGAGGTCGTCGCTGTCGGCGCGGCCATCCAGGGCGCCATCCTCTCGGGAGAGGCCGACGTCAAGGACGTGCTGCTTCTGGACGTAACGCCTCTGACCATGGGCATCGAGACGCTGGGCGGCGTCATGACGCCGCTCATCGAGCGGAACACCACGATACCCACGAAGAAGAGCCAGATCTTCTCTACGGCGGCCGACAACCAGCCGGCCGTCTCCATCCACGTCCTGCAGGGCGAGCGGCCCATGGCCGCTCAGAACCGCACTCTCGGGCGGTTCGACCTCGTAGGCATCCCGCCTGCGCCGCGGGGCATGCCGCAGATCGAGGTCACCTTCGACATCGATGCGAACGGCATCGTCCACGTGTCGGCGAAGGACCTGGGAACGGGGAAGGAGCAGAAGATCAGGATCGAGGTCAGCTCCGGTCTCTCGGACGACGAGATCGAGTCGATGGTCCACGAGGCCGAGTCGCACGCTTCCGAGGACGCGGCGAAGCGTGAGGAGATCGAGCTTCGGAACCAGGCCGACTCGCTGATCTACACCACAGAGAACACACTCAAGGAGCACGGCGACTCGCTCGAAGCCGGTGAAAGGTCGGCGATCGAGGACGCCATCAAGAAGCTGAACGAGACGCTGAAGGACGGCGACGCCGCCGCGATCACGCGCGACATGGAGGCGCTGCAGCAGTCGTCCTACAAGCTGGCGGAGAAGATGTACGCGGGCGCCCAGGCCGGCTCCGGCGGCGCGGAAGCGGCCGGGGCGGCGGGCGGCATGCCCGGAGGCGGTGCGCCGGGTGGAGACGGCGCGGCCGGCGACGAAGGTGACGACGAGGCCGTGGACGCCGACTTCGAGGTCGTCGACGACTAGTTGAGTGACGCCGGCCGGCGGGGCCGGTGGGCGGACACAGGTCTGGCCGGGCACGGTCCACGCGCCCGAGAGGAGCGAGATTGGCCAGTTCCCCCGACTACTACGACGTGCTCGGCGTGGGACGCGAAGCGTCCGAAGACGAGATCAAGAAGGCGTACCGCGAGCTCGCGTTCAAGTACCACCCGGACAAGAACAAGGGTGACGAGGCCGCGGAGGAGAAGTTCAAGGAGGCGACGGAGGCCTACGAGGTCCTGTCGGACTCGGAGAAGCGCGCCCAGTACGACCAGTTCGGCTCGGCGGCCTTCGGACCCGGAGGTCCGGGCGGACCGGCGGGCGCACAGGGCTTCGGCATGGACGACGCGCTGCGGACGTTCATGCACGCCTTCGCGGGGGAGAACATCTTCGAGCAGCTTTTCCGCGGTGCGACCGGAGCAGGACGGCCGGCGGTTCAGCGCGGCCGGGACATCCGCCTGCGTTTGAAACTGACGCTCGAAGAGGTCGCCGTCGGCGTCAGGAAGAAGCTAAAAGTCTCTCGCCACGTTCCATGCGATACGTGCGGTGGTTCCGGCGCCAAGCCGGGCACGAGCGCGACGACGTGTCCGGACTGCGGGGGGCGCGGGCAGATCGCCCGGCAGCAGAACCTCGGGATGTTCGGCGCCTTTCAGAGCGTGGCGCCGTGCGGGCGGTGCGGCGGCACGGGCGAGATCATCGAGAGCAAGTGTGACACCTGTGACGGTCTCGGGGTAACGAAGGGCAAGACGACGGTCGAGGTCGAAGTGCCGGCGGGGGTCACGACCGGCAACTACATCCCGATGAGAGGCGCGGGCAACGCGGGGCCGCGCAACGGGGTGCCAGGCGACCTGATCGTCATGATCGAGGAGCTTCCTCACAGCCTCTTCGAAAGGCACGGCGACCACCTGCTCATCGAACTGCCGGTCTCGATAGACGTCGCGTCGCTCGGCGGGAGCGTCGAGGTCCCGACTCTGGACGGCAAGGCCAAGCTCAAGATCCCGGCGGGCACCGCGTCGGGAACGGTCCTGCGGATGAGGGGCAAGGGCGTTCAGCATCTCAGGGGGCGGGGAAGCGGCGACGAACTCGTCCGCGTGATCGTCTGGGTGCCGAGGCGCCCGTCGTCCGAGGAAAAGCGCCTGATGAAGGCTCTCGGGCGCGAACAGAGCGGCAAGGTGCCCGGGCCGCGCAAGCCAGAGCACGGGCACTAGCGCGACGAGCGGGGCGCGGGCGCCCCGTGGCGCGGCGCTCCCGAGGTCCACGAACGGAGAACCCCACTTGAACGAGACGCGTCTCGACGACCCCGGTGTCTGGAGGCTGGACACCTTCCGAGTCCCGCCCGGCTCTCTAGAGGACCGGGCGGTCGTTCTTGACGGAGCGGAAGGGCATCACGCCGTCGACGTGGTGCGGGTGAGAGAGGGCGACCTCGTACGTCTGATAGACGGTGTGGGCGCCGAAGCCATCGCCCGGGTGGAGTCGGCCGCTCGCTCGGAGGCGTCCCTCGCGGTCGTCGAGTCGCGGTCTCGGGACCGAGCGGACGCGATCGAGCTCACGGTCATCCAGGCCCTGCTGAAGGGACGCGCGTTCGACGAGGTCGTTCGGCGGTGCGCGGAACTCGGCGTCGCCCAGATAGTGCCGGCGGTGACGGAGAGGACGATCGGGCGCGTCCCTGAGGACTCCGTCGACTCGCGCACCGCGCGTTGGGGCGCTGTCGCGCTCGCCGCCACCAAGCAGTCACGCGGCGTCTTCGTCCCGCGAATAAGCGAGGTCCGGACGCTCTCGGAGGCAGTGGGTTTGCTGGCGGCGGGCTCCCGCGGGCTCGTCGCGTGGGAGGAAGAGAGCGGCGTCAGCCTCAGGACGGCCCTGGCCGGCGAAGGGCCCTCACGGGTGCTCCTTGTCGTCGGGCCGGAAGGCGGTCTCTCAGAGGGGGAGGTGTCGGGTCTTGTGGCCCGTGGGTTCCGCACGGTGACCCTCGGTGAACGAGTCCTCAGAGCGGACTGGGCCGCGGCCGCCGTGGCCGCGATGATCGCCCACGAACTGGGCGGTCTGCTCCCATAGACCCGTCCAGAAAGCGTTTGACAGCCCTTCCTCAAAACCATATCCTATAGGGTCACTGCAACCTGGAATGCTCGTGGACTCGGCCGGCGGGCCCGGCCGTGAGCGCGGGGGTTCGTTTTCTCAACTCAAGCCAGCGCAACCGGCGCCCGGAGGGGGGTGGACGTGAATGCCGGGAGTCCGCGTCAAGGACGGAGAGTCCTTTGAGCGCGCGCTGCGTCGTTTCAAGAAGAGATGCGAGAAGGCTGGGGTCCTGTCTGATCTTCGGAAGCATCAGCACTTCGAGAAGCCGAGCGAGCGCAAGAAGAGGAAGAGAAGCGCAGCCAAGCGTAAGCTGCGCAAGCTGAGGATCAAGCAGCAGAAGAAGCGCTAGACGGCGTGAGTCCAGGGGGGAACTTGAGCATCCTGGAGCGTCTTGAGAAGGACATGGTGAAGGCGGCCAAGGCCCGCGACGCGGAGCGGTTGGGTGTCATCCGCTTCGTGCGCTCCCGAGCCAAGAACCGCCAGATAGAGCTCAGGCGCGACCTCAAGGACGAGGACGTGACAGAGGTCCTTGCGAGGATCGCGAAGCAGCATCGGGAGTCCATCGCTCAGTTCACAGAGGGTGGGCGAGACGAACTCGTCGAGTCCGAGAAGAGGCAGCTCGCCATAGTCGAGGAGTACCTTCCCGAGCAGTTGGGCGAGGCGGAGATCGAGGACATCCTGACCGAGGTGATCGCGGAGACGGGCGCATCGGGACCCGGCGACATGGGCACGGTCATGAAGGCCGTGATGCCAAGGGTCAAGGGGCGTGCTGACGGGAAGCTCGTGAAGAGCCTGGTCGTGGCCAGGCTGGCCAGCGGTGGCGCGGAGTAGCCCCCGCGGCAGGTGGACCCGGGCGGCCCGTATTCAAGAGACGGAGACCAAATGAAGCTCAGGACACTGTACGAAGCGGTCATCGAGCACGGCATGACCGCCGATCCCAGGGGCGCGAGCAGGGTCAGGAAGCTGCTCGAGAAGACCAAGAAGGACCACGACGCCCTCTCCGACGAGAAGAAGCGCCGCTTCGATGCGGAGCGGCTGACGAACCCCTACTCCGACACGCGGATCCTCCACGGGGACGATAGCGCGGAGGTGAAGACGGCCATCGTCGGCATCGACATGGAGGTCGGAGAGATCGTGCTTGCCGACAGGCTGCGCGAGAAGGGAACCGACATCGACCTCGTCTGGGCGCATCATCCGGAGGGCCGCGGCCTCGCGGGCCTGGGGGGGGTCATGGCGATGCAGGCGGACATCCTGAGCGGATTCGGAGTACCCATCAACATCGCCGAGGGGCTTCTCGAGCCCCGGATCAAGGAGGTCGAGCGCCGCGTGATGCCCGCGAACCACATGCGCGCCGTCGACGCGGCCCGGCTTCTCGACATACCGATGATCTGCACCCACACTCCGGCCGACAACTGCGTCGCCGGCCATCTGCAGAAGCTGTTCGACGACAAGAAGCCTGAGACTGTCGAAGACGTCATCTGCGTTCTTCGGGAGATCCCCGAGTACGCGGATGCCGAGATCGCTGGGTCGGGCCTCAAGGTCGTTGCGGGCAGCGAGAAGCGGAGGTCAGGACGGGTCTTCGTCGACATGACCGGCGGGACCAGCGGTTCGGAGAAGACCTTCGAGAGACTGGCGAACACGTCCGACATCGGGACAATGGTGGTCATGCACATTCCCGAGAAGCACCTGGAAGAAGCGAACAAGCACCACATCAACGTGGTCATCGCTGGGCACATGGCAAGCGACACGCTCGGCATGAACCTCCTTCTGGACGCGGTCGAGAAGGCAGGATCTGAGAAGCTGAACGTGATCGAGTGTTCCGGGTTCAGACGTTACGAGCACTAGGGCCGGTTACCCCCGAAAGACACCGCTGCACAGAGAGACATGAACGAGCACGCTCTCGGCGTCCTTGAATACGACAAGGTCGTTTCGATGCTTGTCGAACGTACGTCCTTCGCGCTTGGGTCCGAACGGGCGGAGCGTCTGTCGCCAACGGTCGACGTCCAGTCGATACGTGAGGACCACGCGCGTACGAGCGAGGTGCGCCGCCTGTTCGAAGAGGGCGGCGTTCTGCCGCTCGACGGCGCCGAGGACATCCGCGAGGCGCTTGCTCGCAGTGAGGTCGAGGGCTCTTCGCTCTCGTGCGAGGAACTCGCGGCCGTGCGTCGTACTTTGCAGGCGGTGAGCGGCACTCGCGGTTTCCTGGGCTCCCGGCGCGAGCGACTCCCGTCCCTCTGGGCGCTGGCCGAGCCCATGGAGTCCGTCTCCGACGTAGCGGATGCTGTGGCGCGCGTCGTGGACGAGCAGTCGATGACGGTGAGGGACGGGGCGTCGAAGGAACTCGCGCGCATCAGGCGCGCCTTCGAGCGCACGCGCTCGCGGCTCGACGACAAGCTTCAGACGATCCTGACCAGGGAGCTCTCCAACGACACCGTCCAGGAGGCGGCCATCCACATCAGGAACGGCCGTCTCGTTCTGCCCGTCAAGCGCTCGTCCAGCGGTCGCTTCAAGGGGATCGTGCACGACCAGTCTGGCAGCGGTGCCACGCTTTTCGTCGAGCCGCTGGCCACGGTCGAGCTCAACAACGAGCTCTCCGAGCTTCGCGCGGCCGAGCAGAAGGAGGTCGAGCGCATTCTGCGTGAGACCACCGCGCTTGTCGGGTCACACGCCGGGGCGATAGCCGCTTCCCTGCGCGCGCTCGGCGAACTGGACTACTTCCGGGCGTCGGGCGCGCTTTCGCGCGATCTGGACGGCGTGGCGCCGGTGATGAACACCGAGGGACGGCTGCGCATCAGGGACGGACGCCACCCGGTGCTGCAGGAGACGACGCGCAGAACGGGCGGCGAGGTCGTCCCGCTCGACCTGGACCTGGGCGGCGGCGCGACGACGGTGGTCATCTCGGGCCCGAACGCGGGCGGGAAGACGGTCACGCTCAAGACCGTCGGCCTCCTGTCCCTCATGGCGCAGTCGGGGCTTCACGTGCCGGCCGCGTCCGACACCGAACTCTCGGTCTTCCGCGACGTGTTCGCGGACATCGGCGACGAGCAGTCGATCGAGGCCAGCCTCTCGACCTTCTCGTCGCATCTGAAGGTCACAGCCGAGATCCTGGGCGAGGCTCGGCACGACACGCTTGTCCTGATAGACGAGATGGGGGCCGGGACCGACCCGGACGAGGGCGCCAGCCTGGCCATCGCGATACTGGAGGACCTGACCTCTCGGGGGGCGCCGACGGTCGCTACGACGCACCTGGGTTCGGTCAAGAACCACGTTCACAACACGGAGGGTATGGAGAACGCCTCGATGGCGTTCGATCCGGAGACGCTTGAGCCCTCGTTCCGATTCGTGCCGGGGGTCCCGGGTGCGAGCCACGCGCTGTCGATAGCAGAGACGCTAGGGCTGCCGGGCGGCGTCCTCGACCGCGCCCGGAAGCTGCGCGACGGCGACGCCGCGAGCATCGACGACCTGCTGGCCGACCTGACCGAGCGCGAGCGGAGGCTCGACGCGCTCGTCGCCGAGGCGGAGCTGGAGCGCAGCCGCGCCGCGCTCTCGGCGAAGGAGATCGAGCAGCGGCTAGAGGGCGTGCGGGAGGAGAGGAAGAAGATACGCGCGCAGGCGCTCGCGGAGGCGCGCGAGACGCTGGACTCCGCGCAGTCGCTTGTAGAGAAGACGGTCCGCGACCTCAAGGCCCGCGACGCGGAGCGGGCGGCGATCAAGGAGGCGCGCGAGAAGCTAAGGGCCAGGCGCGCCGAGGTCGCGAGGGAGATCGAGGCCGGTGTGCGTGAGAGCCGGCCGGCGCCGGGGCGTCCGGTCGCGGAGCCGGTCGTGGGCATGCGCGTGCGCGTGGGCAGTCTTGGCCGCGAGGGCGAGCTGCTGGACCTTCCGGACGGGAGGGGACGAGTCCGCGTGCGGGTGAAGAACGCGACCGTGGAGGTGGATGGAGACGACCTGTTCGAGGTCGAAGGCGGTGCGGGAGAGCGAAAGCACCGGGCCGAAGTATCGGTCGACGTGGAAGAGACGGAGAGCCCTGTCACCGAACTCCACCTCCGAGGAGCTACAACCGACGAGGTACGCGACGCGATCGAGCGCGGCGTCAGCACCGCGCTGGTGCAGGGCGTGACCACCATAAGGATCGTTCACGGCAAGGGCACCGGCGCCCTTCGAAGTGAGACGCACGCAGTGCTCAGGAAGATGCCCTCGGTCAAGTCGTTCAGGTTGGGACGGTGGGGAGAGGGCGACACGGGCGTTACGATAGTCGAGCTGAAGTAGCGTCCGATACGGCAGCTTCGACGGGGCGGAACCGGCTCGGCCGGACCTTGTCGGCGGGCGGACCAGGAGAGGCAAGTTGGCGCGCAGGATCCCCGAGCAGCTCATCGAGGACATCAAGTCGGCGAACGACATCGTCGACGTCATATCCGAGCGCCTGCCCGTCAAGAAGGCCGGACGCAACTACAAGGCGTGCTGCCCGTTCCACGATGAGAAGACGCCCTCGTTCAACATCAACCCGGAGCGGCAGATCTACCACTGCTTCGGCTGCGGCGTCGGCGGCAACGTCATAACCTTCCTCATGGAGTACGAGAAGATCGGGTTCCTCGACGCCGTGCGCGAGCTGGCGCAGCGCGCGGGCATCTCGCTGCCCGAGCGCTCGGGCGCGAGCGAGCGCGAGGATCCCGTTTACGCGGCGAACGCTCTGGCGCTCAGGTACTTCAGGGACTGCTTCGTCGGCGAGAGCGGAGCGGCCGCGCGCGACTACTGGCGCGGGCGCGGCATCGGTGACGAGGTCACCGAGACGTTCCGGATAGGCTACGCGAAGCCCGGCTGGGACGGGCTTCTCAAGCGGGCCAAGAAGGAGGGCGTGGGCGCCGCCGTGCTGGAGGAGGCGGGCCTGGCGATAGAACGCGAGGGCGGCGGGCACTACGACCGGTTCAGGGACAGGTTGATATTCCCGCTGCTCTGGACGGGTGACAGGGCGGTCGGGTTCGGGGGCCGCGCTCTCGACGACTCCGAGCCGAAGTACCTGAACTCACCGGAGACCCGCGTCTACCACAAGGGGAGCTACCTCTACGGCCTGGCGCAGGCGCGTCCCGCGCTGCGGGCGTCCAGGGAGGCCATCCTGGTCGAGGGCTACATGGACACGCTCAGCCTCTACGAGGGGGGTTTCCACAACGTGGTCGCCTCGGCAGGAACGGCCCTGACCCCGGAGCAGGCGCGAATCCTCGCGCGGTACGCCGACCGCGTGTTCGTCGCGTACGACGGCGACGCGGCCGGCATCGGGGCGGCGACCCGGGCGGCCGAGCTTCTGGTCCGTTTGGGCGTCAAGGTGAGGATAGCGGGCCTTCCGTCGGGCTCCGACCCGGACTCGTTCGTCCGGGAGCACGGCGCCGAAGCGATGAAGGGCGAGCTCACGACCGCGCTCGATTTCATCGACTTCCTTCTGGCGGCGAACCCGCCGGAGACCGCGGACGACCGGGAGAAGGCCGCTCGCAACCTGCTGGACACGGTCGCGAGCATCGAGGACCCCATAAAGGCGGACCTGATGCTCGAGAAGATAGCGGTCGCGCTGTCCATCGACCGGGGCGCGCTCACGAGGGCGCTCGAGGCTCGACGAAGCTCGGGCTCGCGTACGGCCCGCGAGACCGGCGGGAGGAAGGGGTCTCGCGCGGGCGCGCCGGCCTACGGGGGCGCGGGGACCGGCGAGGAAGAGGCATCCTCGAGGAGACCGGGCGCGGCAGAGCTGGCGGCGCAAAGGGGACTACTGGGGCTCCTGCTGTCGGGTGGGGAGGCCGCGGAGCGCGTGAGGACGGAGCTTTTGCCCTCGGACTTCACCGACCCGGTGCTTAGGTCGCTGGCGGAGACAGTGATGGGCGCATCCACGGACCTGAGCGTCGCCGCGCTGCTGGACAGGGTCGACAGCGCCGAGGAGGCCGCGATCCTCACCGAGATCACGATCGCCCCGTCCGACGACGAGAATGGCGGACGGGCCTGTGACGACTATATTAGAGCAATCAGGAGGTCTGCCATCGAGGCCGAGATCGCGGCTGTCGACCGCGAGATAGAGACGGCCGAGTTGACAGGTGACGAGGAGAAGCTCCTCGCGCGAGTTGCGGCGCGGCAGGAGCTGGCCAGGAGGCTCTCGGAGCTTTCGGCCGGCGAGTGAGTTCTTGTCCTCTCAAGGAGGCGAGGCCCTGCATATGGCAAAACGCTCAGCTGACAAGGTCGTGGAAGCGATCAGGAGCAAGATCGGCGATTCCGGCGCCCTGACGTACGAGGAGCTGGGGTCGTTCTTCGGCAGCGATCTGGACATCGAGCTCGTGGACGACGTCTACTGCGGGCTCGCTGACGCCGGGATCGAGGTCCTTGACAAGAAGACCAAGGAAGCGAAGCGCAAGAAGGACGCGAAGAAGCGAACGAAGGCGCAGCCGCGCCTGAGGTTCGACGATCCGGTTCGCATGTATCTCCGTGAGATGGGGCAGGTCAAGCTGCTTGACCGCGAGGGAGAGGTGGAGATATGCAAGCGGATCGAGAGCGCCGAGGACATGACATACTCGGCGATCTTCGAGTCGCTCACGACGATGAAGCGTCTGTCGAGCCTGGCGGAGAAGCTCCGGGGCGAGAAGCTGAGACTGGACAGGGTCGTCAAGATCGATCGCAAGAAGAAGAACGCCTCCGGCAAGGAAGAGAGGCGGCGCGTCGTCAATCGCATGGAGAAGATCGTCAAGCTGGACGTCGAGCGGCGTGAACTAGAGGGCAAGCTGAAGAAGGCGAAGCCTCAGCACGCGACGCAGACCAGGAAGGCGATCGACCGGCGCGTCAAGAGCCTGACGACGGAGACCAGGCGTCTGCAGCTGCACCCGTCTCAGGTCACTCGCATGTCGGCGCGCATAGGCGAGCTGGTCGACAAGTGCCGCGCGCTCGAGGACGAGATCGACGAGCTGGAGCAGAAGCACGAATCGCTTCAGCGAAAGGCCGACCGCGAGAAGGAGAAGCGGAAGAAGGCACGCAAGGCCAAGACCTCCAAGGCCGCCAAGGGCAAGAAGAAGGCGGCGACCGCGACCGCCACGAAGAGGACCAAGACCCCCGCCGCAATCCGCAAGGAGGCCGCGGCGGTGGCGAACGAGATACGCAACAAGAAGCGGGCCGTACGACGCATCGAGCGCGAGTGCGGCATCAAGGCCGACGGGCTGCGCGACACCGCGTACCGTATCCGGAAGGGAGAGGTCGAGGCCAGCATCGCCAAGACCGAGATGGTGGAGGCCAACGTCAGGCTGGTCATCTCCATCGCCAAGCGCTACACGCACCGCGGGCTGGACTTCCTGGATCTCATCCAGGAGGGAAACACGGGTCTCATGCGCGCGGTGGAGAAGTTCGACTACACCAGAGGCTACAAGTTCTCGACCTACGCGACGTGGTGGATCCGTCAGGCGATCACGCGAGCCATCGCGGACCAGGCTAGGACGATCCGGGTCCCCGTGCACATGATCGAGGCGATCAACAAGGTCGTTCGCACGACGCGGCAGCTGGTCCAGGAGGAGGGGCGCGATCCCTCGGTCGACGAGATCGCGGACAAGCTCGACCTGACGGAGGACAAGGTCAAAGGCATCCTCAAGGCCGCACAACAGCCGATATCGCTGGACCGCCCCATCGGTGAGGACGAGGATTCCAGCCTCGGTGACTTCGTCGAGGACACCAAGGTGGTCTCCCCGTCGCAGTACGCTTCCTTCAAGCTGCTGCAGGGCGAGATCAACGAGGTCCTGTCCGAACTGGACCCGCGCGAGGAGAAGATAATCCGGCTGCGCTTCGGCCTCGAGAAGGACAGAGCGCCCATGACCCTCGAGGAGGTCGGCGCCATCTTCGGGGTCACCAGGGAGCGCGTACGCCAGATCGAGAAGAAGGCGATAGGCAAGCTGCGGCACTACAAACGAAGGAGCCGACTCAAGGGCTACATCGACCTCCCGTAGCGAGCGGAGCTCCCCACGTGGACCCGGTCGAGCGCCGGTTCATTGACACCTCCGGACGGGCCGTGATAGACTGCACGTTCGGTCGGAGGGGCTCCACGGAGCATCCGGCGGGCCCATAGCTCAGCGGTAGAGCAGCGGACTCATAATCCGTAGGTCCTTGGTTCGAATCCGAGTGGGCCCACCAACGACACCAGAACATGGGGGCGATTAGCTCAGTTGGTTAGAGCGCCGGTCTCACATACCGGAGGTCACTGGTTCGAATCCAGTATCGCCCACCATACTCCTTTCGGCGCGAGAGTGCGGCTCGTCGTCCGGTCGAAACCGACTTCGAACACACGCGTCGACGCAGGTGCATGAGCGGGGTGCACCTGCTGTTCTCATCCGCGCGGCCGCGAACTACGACATCGAGGGAGGGCGTAAGTGCTTGAGCAACTTGAACTCCTGCTCGAGCTTCAGGAGATAGACTCCGACCTGTCCGATCTTCTTTTCGAGAGCGAGACACTTCCACAGCGCATAGAGCGACTCGAGGAGCAGAAGAAGGCGGCCACCGCCGAGAGGGACGAGAAGGAGGCTGCTCTCGAGGAGGCGCGGAAGGAACACAGGCGGCGGGAGCGCGACCTCGAGGACGTGACCGCCAGGATCAGCGACCTCAAGTCGAAGCAGCTGGTCATCAAGACGAACGAGGAGTACGCGGCCCTGACGCACGAGATCGGCTTCGCCACACAGGACATGGCGGACATCGAGGCCGCGACCTTCAAGTTGCTCGAGGACATAGAAGCGCTGAGCGCGGATGCCACCAGGGCCGCGGAGGCGGCGGCCGACGCCGAGCGCGACATCGACGAGAAGATCGGAGAACTGCGCAAGCAGCTGGGAGAGCTGAGCGACGCCATCGCCGTCAAGAAGGACGAGCGGCTTCGGATCGCGATGCGCGTGGAGGGTCCGATCCTGCGCAAGTACGAGAGCATTCTCCGGAGCAAGGGCGACCGGGCCATCGCCGCCATCGAGGACGGCGCGTGCTCCGGCTGCTACAAGAGCCTCCCTCCGCAGACAGTGATAGAGGTCAAGAGGGCCCAGCGGTTCACCGAGTGCGACGGCTGCGGGAGGATCCTCTACTGGCGCAGGGAGACCTCCGATGGGTAGGCGTCAGGAGGCCTTCGTCAGGTCCATCCTCGCGGGAAACACCTGGCGCGACGCTGCGGCGGAGACAGGGCTCGACGAAGAGAAGGCGCGCGCCTTTCTCGAGAGCGTGGCCGGCTTCGCGGGCGCCGTCAACGGGCACATGGGTTTCGGCCTGCCGGAAGACGGGAGCGGCGGCGACGCGCCCGCTGCGGCGAGAGTCAGTGACAGGGCCGGCGAACGCTCGGGTTCCTACGAAGAGGTGATCCTCTACACCGACGGGGCTTCGAGCGGCAATCCGGGCCCCTCCGGCGCGGGGGGCGTGATACTGACGCCCGCCGGCGAGACGATAGAGGAGTTCCACGAGCATCTGGGCCGCGCTACGAACAACGTGGCGGAGTACGAGGCCGTCCGGTTCGGATTGGAGAGGGCTCTCGGTCTCGGCGCCAGACGCGTGACGGTCAGGCTCGACAGCGAGCTCGTCGCGCACCAGCTGTCGGGTCGCTACAAGGTCAAGGACCAGAAGCTCATCGAGAGGTACCTGGAGGTCGGCAAGCTGCTCTCGCGGCTGGAGTCGGTGCGTTTCGAGACCATCCCGCGCGAACAGAACGCGCGGGCGGACAGGCTCGCACAGGCCGGCGTCAGGAAGACCCAGTGAATGAAAGGACGGAGTAGACCAGGCGGTCGCGGAGGACCCTAGGGCCCTCTGAGGAAAGTCCGAGCTCCAAAGGGCAGGGTGCTGGGTAACTCCCAGTGGGAGCGATCCTAAGGAAAGTGCCGCAGAAAGGGAAACCGCCAAAGGGCCCCCCGGGGTCCCGGCAAGGGTGAAAAGGTGAGGTAAGAGCTCACCAGTGCTCCCGGCGACGGGGGCAGCTTGGTAAACCCCACCCGGAGCGAGACCGAATAGGAGAGGAGAAGCGGCCCGCTTCGCTACAACTCTCGGGTAGGTCGCTAGAGGCGGGAGGCAACTCCCGTCCCAGATGAATGATCGCCACGGAGGGGAGACCCTCCGACAGAACTCGGCTTACGGTCTGCTCCGTCTCTTCTGTACACGCCGGTCCTCCAGCCGGGACGCACCTTCAGCGCCCCGGTGCCGGTCGCGGAACCGCCCGGTGCCACTGCAGTGAACAGGAGAGACGCGTGAAGCGCCGTTGGAATCTCCCCGACGAGGAACAGCAGGCCCGAGCCGACGGGCTGGCGAGCGAGATGGACGTGCCTCGCGCCTTCGCCGCCGTGCTCGTCAGGCACGGAGTGACGTCGGTGGAGGCCGCGCGCGCCTTCCTCAACCCGAGCCGTGAGGTCCTCTGCGACCCCTTCCTGCTGCCTGACGTCGAGGTGGCGATAGAACGCCTGAGGAAGGCGGTCTCGGAGGGGCAGCGCGTCTTCGTCTGCGGCGACTACGACGTGGACGGGATCACCTCCGTCGTCGTGGTCAAGAAGTGCCTCGAGGCGGCCGGCCTCGACGTCGGCTTCCACATCCCCAACAGACTGACGGACGGCTACGGTCTGTCCGAGAGCGGCGTGCACGCCGCGCGGGACATGGGGGCGAAGCTCATTGTCACCGTCGACAGCGGAGTCACGGGCCACGCGGAGATCGACCTCGCGAAGGGCTTCGGGATCGACGTCCTGGTCACGGACCATCACGAGCCTCAGGAGGTTCTGCCCGACGCGCTCGCTGTCGTAGACCCGAAGCGCAAGGACTCCGAGTACCCCTATCCCCACCTCGCCGGTGTCGGCGTGGCCTACAAGCTGATGGAGGCGCTCGCCCGTGAGTATCGCGACGTCGCGTACATGATAGAGGAGTGCCTGGACCTGGTGGCGGTCGGGACCATCGCGGACATAGTCCCGCTCGACTCCGAGAACCGGGTGCTGACGACGCTGGGGCTCGAGAGGCTCCGAGTCACGTCGAACCCGGGTCTCAGGGCGCTGATGGAGATCGCGGGGGTGGAGCCCGCGCGCGTCCAGGCGCCACACATAGGGTTCGCTCTGGGGCCGCGTCTCAACGCGGCCGGCAGGCTGGGAGACGCCAGCATCGGCGTCGAGCTTCTGACGACCGAGGACGAGACAAAGGCCTCGGAGATCGCGCGGAAGCTGGACCGCGAGAACAAGAAGCGCCGCAGCCTCGAGACTGAGGTGCTCGAGGACGCAACCAGGCTCATCGACGAGTCGGTCGATCTGTCAGACAGGCGCTCGATAGTGTTGTGGTCGCAGGGGTGGCACCCGGGCGTGATCGGCATCGTCGCGTCGCGCATCGCGAAGCAGTACAACCGGCCGACCATCCTCCTTGCGATCTCCGGCGGCATTGCCAAGGGATCGGGACGGAGCATACCCGGGTTCGACCTGCACTCCGCGCTGGTGGGCTGCCGCGACTTCCTGACGAGCTTCGGAGGTCACCGTCACGCTGCCGGCGTGTCGCTGGTCGAGGAGCGTCTGCCCGAGTTCCGCGACTGCGTTGAGAAGGCGGTGTCGGGGACGCTGTCTGCGCAGGACCTGGTCCCCGTCATAGACGTCGACTCCCTCGTCAGCCTCGACGAGTGCAGCTTCGATCTCGTCACCCACATGAAGGCAATGCAGCCGTTCGGGGCCGGCAATCCCGAGCCGGTCTTCGGGACGCGCAACGTGAAGCTGATAGCCGCGAAGTCCGTGGGCAACGGTCACCTCAAGCTCACGGTCGCCCAGGGCGAGAGCGTCATGGACGCGATCGGTTTCGGCATGGCCGGCGCCCTGGACGAACTGAGAGGCGGCGGCGGGATGGTCGCGCTCGCGTACGTGCTCGAGGAGAACACGTGGCGGGGCGTAACGAACCTCCAGCTGCGGCTCAAGGACGTCCAGCCCGAGGACTACTAGCAGGCGGAAGGCGCCGCCCGTCCCCGGGCCGGCCGGGATCCCCACTCACCCATGACTGGTTCCGAGTACGCCAGACGAGTTCTCGAACTGGACCCCAGACTCGACGTCGAGCTGGTGGCGATGGCGCACGACGTCGCGTCGGAGGCGCACGCCGGTCAGCTTCGGAAGTCGGGCGACCCGTACATCGTCCACGCTGAGATGGTGGGTGAGATCCTCGCGCTGCTCAGACTGGACTCGGCGACGGTCGCGGCCGGCCTCCTGCACGACGTGGTCGAGGAGAGCGACTTCGGACTCGACCGCCTGGCCGACGAGTTCGGTGAGGAGATCGCCGGCCTCGTGGACGGTGTCACCAAGATCACCGGCCTCAAGTTCGAGAGCAAGGAACGGGAGCAGGCGGAGAACTTCCGGAAGATGCTCCTCTCCGTCGTCAAGGACGTACGCGTCATTCTCATCAAGCTCGCAGATCGCCTCCACAACATGCGGACCATCGCGCACCTGACGCCCGAGCAGATCGAGCGCATCGCGTGTGAGACGCGCGAGATCTACGCGCCGCTCGCGGGGCGTTTCGGGATGGCGAGGATACAACGTGAGCTGGAGGACCTCTCCTTCCGGTGGCTAGAGCCGGAAGCGCACGAGGGGCTGGCGAACGCTCTCTCGGAGACGAGGATCGAACGCGAAGCCTACATCGAGCAGATCTCCCGGCCGATCCGCGAGGCTCTCGCGCGCGAGGGGGTCGATGCGCGCATCTTCGGGCGGGCCAAGCACCTATACAGCATTCACAGGAAGATGCTGGCTCAGGACAAGGGGATCGAGGAGATCTACGACCTTGTGGCGATGCGCATCATCACCGAGAGCGTCGGGGAGTGCTACCGCACGCTCGGCCTGGTGCACACGCTTTTCAAGCCGATCCACGACCGCATCAAGGACTTTATTGCGACCCCGAAGCTCAACGGCTACCGCGCGCTCCACACTACGGTCGTGGGCCCTCGGGGCCAGATGGTCGAGATCCAGATCCGCACGGAGGAGATGCACGAGCAGGCGGAGATGGGCATCGCGGCGCACTGGACATACAAGGAGGGGCGTCCGGCGGACGAGGAGCTCAGGAAGAGCCTCGCCTGGGTCCGGCAGCTGCTCGAGGGCAACGTGGACCTGACCGAGGCGACCGAGTTCCTCGAGTCGCTCAAGGTCGACCTATATCGGGACGAGATCTTCGTGTTCACGCCGAACGGCGATCTCAAGCATCTGCCCAAGGGCTCGACTCCGATCGACTTCGCCTACTCCATACACACCGACATCGGGAACAGGTGCGCGGGCGCGCGCGTCGACGGGCGTCTCGTATCGCTCAAGCACGAGCTCGAGAGCGGGTCGACCGTCGAGGTGGTCACGTCCGACTCGGCGCACCCGAGCAGGGACTGGCTCGGTCTGGTCGCGACCTCGCGAGCGAGAGGGAAGATCAGACACTATCTCCGCGAGCAGGTCGACGGTGAGAGCGTTGTGCTCGGCAGGCGCATCATCGACAGAGAGCTTAGCAGGCTGGGCCCCGACGCCAAGGAGACCTCGCTCGACGATGTGGCTCAGAGCTTCGGATACGACAGCGTGCGCGAGCTCTCGGCCGCGGTCGGGCGGGGCGACATCGGGCAGGGAGAGCTCGAGCGGAAGCTGGGAACCGGCGCAACACGACGTCCGGCGATCGTCGAGCGAATCGCGAAGAAGGTGCGGCGGCCGCAGACGGGTGTGACGATCAAGGGCATCGGAGACCTGATGCTGCGGTTCGCCAAGTGCTGCCAGCCTGTCCCGGGCGACCAGATCGTGGGGATCATCACAAGGGGCCGAGGCATATCGGTACACCGGGTCGGGTGCCCCAACACGTTCGGACCGACGATCGACGAGGAGCACAAGATCAACATCGAGTGGGACGTCTCGGAGGGCCAGACGTTCCCCGCGAGTTTCGTGGTGAGGGGCAACCTGACGAGCAGCTTCCTGGCGGACGTCTCGCGGGCCATCGCCGATCAGGGAGTCGAGGTCATCGGCGCATCCATGGCGACCGAGGACGGCCAGGTGGTCGCGCGGTTCAGCGTGTCGGTCGGGAATCTGCACCGGCTGAAGAAGCTCATTCGGACGATCGGGACGCTCAAGGGAGTGAGGGGGGTCGAGCGCCGGCGCTCCGTGCGACGGCACTAGCTGGAGGCGGGACGGGGACAGCGCGTCCCCAATCAGGTGAGGAGCACGCGTGAAGGCAGTGCTGCAGAGAGCGGCCTCGGGCCGCGTCACCGTGGGTGGTGAGAGCGTGGGCGAGATCGAGCGCGGTCTGGTCGTGCTGCTCGGTGTCGCCGACGGAGACGAGGACGCGGACGCCGTCTGGATGGCCGACAAGATAGCGGCTCTCCGCATCTTCGAGGACGGTGAGGGGAAGATGAACCTCTCCGTGACCGACGTCGGCGGCTCCGTCCTCCTGATCTCTCAGTTCACGCTCCTCGCATCCTGCAGAAAGGGCCGCCGCCCGAGCTTCGTGGGCGCCGCTCTGCCGGAGACGGGGAAGCGGCTCTACGAGGAGGTCGGCGGGCTCCTCCGCGAGCGGGGGCTTCCCGTCGAGACGGGCCGGTTCGGCGAGCGCATGCTCGTTTCCATAGAGAACGAGGGTCCCGTGACGATCGTCCTGGACACGCGGGAGGGCTTTTGAGCTGCGCCATGGTCTCCCGCCTGATCACGGAGGCGCCTTTCGTGCTCGCATCGAGCTCGCCCCGCCGCAGACGTATACTGGAGGGTCTGGACCTCGAGTTCACGGTCGAGCACCCGGGTGTCCCCGAGGACGCCCTCGACGGCGAGGCGCCCGACGACCACGTGACCCGGCTCGCCCTCGCGAAGGCGACCGAGGTGGCGGAGCGGCACAAGTCCGGCACGGTGCTCGGCGCGGACACGATAGTGCTCCTGGGCGGGCAGATCCTGGGGAAGCCCGCGGACGCCGCCGACGCGCGGCGTATGCTCCGGACGACCCGGGGTCGCTGGCACGAGGTCTTCAGCGGCGTCGGACTGATCCGCTGTTCGGACGGCGTCTCGGTGACGGGGTACGAGAGAACGCGCGTCCTCATGAGGGATCTCACCGACGCGGACATCGACGACTACGTCGCGGGCGGCGAACCGCTGGACAAGGCGGGATCGTACGCCATACAGGAGTGCGGAGCGGCCGTGGTCGACAGGGTAGAGGGCTGCTTCTACAACGTCGTGGGGCTTCCGGTGGCCCTGATGTGCCGGATGCTGGAGGAACTGGCCGCGACTCGATATCGGTGTGACACGAGAGGACCCCTGGAGGAGACATGAGTGGCCCCGACCGCGTGAAGACCATCGAGTGGCTGGGCGACGCAGTCAGACTCATAGACCAGACGAGGCTTCCGCTCGACTTGTACTACAAGACGACCAGCGACTACAGAGACATCGCCGAGAGCATCCGCCGACTCGAGGTGCGCGGAGCGCCGGCCATCGGAGTCGCCGCGGCGATGGGCATCGCCCTGGCCGCGAGGGAACGCTCAGGACTGGACTCCGTCGAGTTCCGGGCGGCCGTGGCGAGGGCCGCCGAGCACTTGAACTCGACCCGTCCGACGGCCGTCAATCTGGGGTGGGCGGTCGAGCGCATGCTGGGCGTTCTCAACGACCCGTCCAACGCCGACCCGGCCGATGCGGTCCGCGCGCTCATAGACGAGGCGCTCGAGATCTACGAGGAGGATCGCGGCCTCTCGCGACGCATCGGCGAGCACGGCGCAGAGCTGATCGAAGACGGCGACGGCGTGCTGACGCACTGCAACGCCGGGGGGCTGGCGACGGCGGAGCTCGGCACCGCCCTTGCGGTCATCTTCACTGCGGTCGAGCAGGGGAAGCGCATACGGGTGTTCGCTGACGAGACGCGACCGCTTCTCCAGGGCGCCCGGTTGACCACCTGGGAGCTCTTGCAGCGCGGCATAGACGTGACGTTGCTGTGCGACAGCGCCGCCGCCTCCGCGATGCGCAGGGGGTGGGTGACCAAGGTCGTGGTCGGCGCCGACCGTATCGCGGGGAACGGCGACGTCGCCAACAAGATAGGCACCTTCCCTGTGGCGATGGCCGCGCGCGAGTTCGGCGTGCCGTTCTACGTCGCTGCGCCGTTCTCGACGCTCGACGCGTCGCTGGCAAGCGGGGAGGAGATCCCAATAGAGGAGCGCGCCCCCGAGGAAGTGACCGTCGTTCAGGGTGCTCGAGTGGCGCCGGAGGGGGTCAGGGTCTACAACCCGGCCTTCGACGTAACGCCAGCGGCCCTGGTCTCGGCCATCGTCACCGACGCGGGCGTGTTCCGGGAGCCCTACGAGCGGACGTTGTTCGGCGCCTGATGAGCCAGCTCGTGCTTGACAGAACCGCCTCACATCGCTAGAATTACAGGTTCGTATTGCCAGAAAGCGCGGTTGAACCCGGCGCAGGGCATACTTGCGCCCAATGTGGGTCATGCCCCTTGGGCTGGGTGAGGTGAATCCGGAGGAAGATCCGATGTCGACACACGTTACCAAGCTACCCGAGATCGAGAGACGACACTACGTCGTAGACGCCGATGGGCAGGTTCTCGGCCGGCTCGCGACGCAGGTGGCGTCGGTGCTCCGGGGGAAGGGGAAGACCTACTTCTCGCCCCACCTGGACACCGGCGACTTCGTCATCATCGTCAACGCCGAGAAGATCAAGATCACCGGGAGCAAGATGGACCAGAGGACCTACTTCCGGCACAGCGGTCACCCCGGCGCCGGCAAGTTCACCACCGTGCGGCAGATGATGGAGAAGCGGCCGGAGGAGGTCGTGCGCCACGCGGTGAAGGGCATGCTGCCGAAGAACAAGCTGGGACGCAAGATGCTGAAGAAGCTACGTGTCTACGCGGGTCCGGACCACCCTCATCAGGCGCAGCGTCCGGAACCGATGGAGCTGTCGTAGCAGGGGAGCGGGTCGCTGACCGCGGCCCGACCGAAAGGGGCAGTGGATGTCGAACACGTTTCAGGCGGTAGGCAGGCGCAAGGAGGCCATCGCCAGGGTGAGGCTAGTGCCGGGCACAGGGAACAGGACTGTCAACGGCAAGCCCATCAACGACTACTTCCCGCGTTCGACGGTCGTCGACGGCGTGCTCAAGCCGTTCGAGATCACGTCGACGGCGGACCGGTACGACGTTCACGCGAGCGTGAACGGCGGCGGCGCGACGGGGCAGGCCGGTGCGGTGCGGTTGGGCATCTCACGCGCGCTCGTCAAGGTCGACGAGAGCTACCGGAAGCCTCTGAAGCAGGCCGGCCTTCTGACCAGGGATCCGAGGATGAAGGAGCGGAAGAAGCCGGGGCAGAAGGGTGCGAGGAAGAAGTTCCAGTTCTCGAAGAGGTAGTACCGATGGACCCGCGCGCGGATGGGCCGCCGCGCGGGAATCTCACACGCGGCCGGACCGGAACGGGGGGTCCTCGGACAAGCTCAGGCGAAGTCCGTGGCCCGATCCGGGACGAAGGTCGCGGTGGAGCAACCCGTCAAGAGAGGTAGGAACGCAAGATGGCGAACGCCGACATGCAGACCCTGCTGGAGGCCGGTGTCCACTTCGGGCACCAGACCCACCGGTGGAATCCCAAGATGAAGCCCTTCATCTTCATGAAGCGCAACGGGATTCACATCATCGACATCGCGAAGACCCTCACGTGTCTCAAGAAGGCGCAGGACGCGATCACTGAGACCGTCCGCAAGGGCGAGTCGGTCCTCTTCGTCTGCACGAAGAAGCAGGGGAGACCGATCGTCCGCGAGGAGGCCTCGCGATGCGGTCAGCTCTTCGTCACCGAGCGCTGGCTCGGCGGCACGCTGACCAACCTTCGCACGATCCGCCAGAGCATCAGGCGTCTTGAGGAGATCGAGCGTATGGCCGACGACGGCACCTACGATCTCATCTCGAAGAAGGAGATCCTCCAGCTCGAGCGCCAGAAGGCGAAGCTCCTCAAGGTGCTCGACGGGATCCGGAACATGGGCAAGCTCCCGGGCATGGTCTTCATCCTCGACACCCGCAAGGAGAAGATCGCGCTCAAGGAGGCCAGCAAGCTCGGTATCCCGATCGTTGGCATCTGCGACACGAACTCGGATCCCGACCCGATCGACTATCCGGTCCCTGGCAACGACGACGCGATCCGCGCGATCAGGTTCTTCGCTTCGTTCGTGGCCGACACGGTGCTCGAGGCGCAGACGACGAAGCTCGAGGGCAAGGACCCTGTCCCGGCGGCGGCTGCTCCGGCCTCGACCGAGGGCTCCGAGCCGGCCGCGAAGGCCCAGGCTGAATAGCGAGCGCCCTACCAGGGCCCACCGACACAGGAAACGAAACGTAACGGAGAACAGAATGGGCATTTCCGCTTCAGTGGTGAAGGAGCTTCGGGACAAGACCGGAGCCGGGATGATGGACTGCAAGGCCGCGCTTCAGGAGACGGGCGGCGACATGGAGAAGGCGATCGACCACCTCAGAAAGGCAGGGGTGATGAAGGCCGCCAAGCGGGCCGAGCGCGCCACGGGGCAGGGTATCATATCCTCCTACGTACACGCCGGTTCGAAGCTCGCCGTCCTTGTCGAGGTCAACTGCGAGACCGACTTCGTCGCCAAGACCGACCTGTTCCAGACCTTCGCCAAGGACGTTGCGATGCACGTCGCGGCGCAGAACCCGATGGTCGTCGACAGAGAGCAGCTCCCGGCCGACGCGCTGGAGCGTGAGAAGGCGATCTACAGGGAGCAGGCGATCGAGTCCGGCAAGCCCGAGAACATCGTGGACAAGATCGTGGACGGCAAGGTCGAGAAGTACTACTCTGAGGTGTGTCTCCTCGAGCAGCCGTTCGTGAAGGACACGGACATCACCGTGGGCGACCTGCTCACGAACACGATAGCGACCCTGGGCGAGAACATCCGCATCGCGCGCTTCGTGCGCGTCGAGGTCGGCGGTGGCGCGCCCAAGGACGAAGAGGAAGCCTCTGGTGCCTGCTGCGTATAGGCGCGTGGTGCTGAAGGTCAGTGGTGAATCTCTCATCGGCCGCGGAGGCGACCCGGTGTCCGGCGAGGCGGCAGGTCGTCTCGCGACGGAGATCGCCGGCGCCGTCCGGGCCGGCGCCGAGGTCGGCGTCGTAATCGGTGGAGGGAACATCCTCCGTGGCGCGGCGGTGGCGTCGAAGGGCGCCGACCGGGTCGCGTCGGACATGGCCGGAATGGCCGCCACCCTGGTCAATTCAGTCGTTCTGTGCGACGCCCTCGAGTCTCAGGGACAGAGAGCGGTCGTAATGAGCGCCGTCCCGTGCGGCCGCATCGCCGCAGGCTACGACCACCGCGCGGCGGACGCGCACCTGTCGGGAGGCGCAGTCGTCATCTTCGCCGCGGGGACCGGCAATCCGTTCTTCAGCACTGACACCGCCGCGGTTCTCCGGGCGGCCGAGCTCGGGGCCGACGCGCTTCTCAAGGCGACGCAGGCCGACGGCGTCTACGACTCAGATCCCGCCACCAACCCGAATGCCGTCCGCTTCGAGAGCGTGACATACCAGGAGATGCTCGAGAAGCGGCTAACGGTCATGGACATGACCGCTGTGTCTCTCGCCAGAGAGCAGAACGTGCCGCTCGTGGTCTTCGCTCTCGCGGAGCCGGGCAACATTGCGCGTGCTGTTGCGGGAGAGTCGGTGGGAACAACCGTAGAGGGAGGTTAGTCGATGGACCAGATCTTCGCTGATGCCGAGAACAGAATGGAAAAGGCTGTCGAGGCGGTCAGGAGGGAGTTCGCGAAGATCAGGACGGGCAAGGCGACAGTGTCGCTCCTGGACGGGGTCAAGGTCGAGTACTACGGTAGCTCGGCCCCGCTGCGACAGGTAGCGAACATCAGCGTGCCTGAGGCGCGTCTGTTGGTCGTCCAGCCCTGGGACAAGAAGATCATCGGCGACATCGAGAAGGCCATACGCTCGGCGGACCTGGGACTCAACCCGTCGAACGACGGCAATCTCATTCGCGTGCCGATTCCGGCGCTGACAGAGGAGAGGCGCAAGGAGATGGTGCGGTACGTGCACAAGCTGGCCGAGGAGGGCCGCGTCGCCATCAGGAACATCCGGCGCGACATCAACGAGGCCATGAAGAAGAAGCTCAAGGACGGTGACATCTCAGAGGATGAGTTCCACCGTGCGCACGACAAGACCATCCAGGACATGACAGACAACTACATCCATGAGGTCGACCACGTCCTGGCGGCCAAGGAGACGGAGCTGATGGAGGTCTGACCGGCCGGCGCCGGGAGGGCCACAATGCGGTATGGTGTCACGGGAGTTCGAGTCGACGCGAGACTCGGATGCTCAGGGTAGAAGGGACCTTTCAGGAGGTGTGAAGTGGCATACGTGATCACCGACGCCTGCACGGCGTGTGGCGCCTGCGCCAGCGCGTGCCCGGTCGAGGCGATCTCCGAGGGCGAGGACAAGTACGTCATCGACCCGGAAGCCTGCACGGACTGCGGACTGTGCGCCGACGAGTGCCCGTTCGATGCCATCGAGCCGGGTAAGTAGGAGCAGGTCCACGACGTGAAGACCCCTTGGGGACGGCCGGCCGAGGTCGGCCGTCCCCTCGTATGATTCCCGAACGAAGCAGACAGGCGAGGCCTTGCCCATGACCCAGAAGAGCTCCAGCCGCTCAGCCGCGCAGTCGGCGCCAGACCCGGAGCTCCTGCCCGACCACGTCGCGATCATCATGGACGGCAACGGCAGATGGGCGCGTAAGCGGGGGAGACCTCGTCTCGCCGGCCACGCCGCCGCGCGCAAGTCGGTTCGCGACGTCGTCGCGGCCTGCGCGGAGCTCGACCTCAGCGAACTAACCCTCTACACCTTCTCCATGGAGAACTGGACCCGGCCCCGCTCCGAGGTCGCGGGCCTCATGCGGCTGCTGGACCAGACGCTCAAGGAGCAGGTTAACGAGATGGACGAGGACAACATCCGTCTCAACGCGATCGGGCGCATCGACCTCCTCCCGAAGTACGCGCGGACCCGGCTCGATCGTACGATCGACAGGCTGTCGGGCAACACCGGGCTCAGGCTCAACCTCGCGCTCAGCTACGGAGGGCGCGCAGAGATACTCGACGCGACGCGCGCCATCGCCGAGGCTGCCCGTCGCGGGAAGCTCCGCGCGAAGGACATCGACGAGGAGACGTTCAGGAGCTACCTCTACTCGCCGGACGTTCCCGACCCGGACCTTCTCATAAGAACGAGCGGGGAGCAGCGTATCAGCAACTTCCTGCTCTGGCAGATAGCCTATTCGGAGATCTACATCACAGACGTTCTGTGGCCGGACTTCAGACGGCGCCACCTCTACGAAGCGCTCGCCGACTACGCCTCGCGCGATCGGCGGTTCGGAGGGATCGGCGGCAAGAGGCGGAAGGGACGGTAGCGCTTGGGCATCGAACGACGACAGCTCGCTGAGAGGTTGCTGACGGCGTCGGTCGGCGTACCCGTCGCAATCGTCTGCTCGCTCGTGGGCGGCATTCCGTTCCTGCTCGCCATGAACCTCGTGATCGGCGCCGGCCTCTTCGAGTTCTACAGGATGATGGAGGCCAAGGGCAGCAAGCCCTACAAGACCGTGGGCGTGGCCGCCGGTCTGACCGTCTCCTGGTACGTCTACTTCCAGGGCGGCGTCTTCTCGGGGCTCTTCATCACGATCGTGCTCATAGCCATCATGGGCATGGAGCTCTTCCGTCGAGACGGCGAACTGGCGGTCTTCCACATCTCCACGACGGTCTTCGGCGTGTTCTACGTGGCGTGGCTTGGCAGTCACGTAATCCTGCTGAGACAACTCGGGGAGGGAATGGTCCTCGCGGAGATCAACACAGACCTCGGGGGGTTCTTCGTCATTCTGGCCTTCGGGCTCGCGTGGTTCACTGACGCGGGCGCCTACTTCGTTGGAAACACGTTCGGCAGGCGGAAGCTCCTGCCGCGCGTGAGCCCCAGCAAATCGGTAGAGGGAGCGCTGGGCGGGATGGCGGTCGCGCTGGTGGTCGCCTTCGTCGCGCGAGCGACGATCGTCCCGATCCTCTCTGTTCTGGACGCGCTTCTGCTGGGGCTGCTGGCGCCGACGATGGCCGTCCTGGGCGACCTCGTCGAGTCCCTGATGAAACGAGACGTCCGGATCAAGGACACGTCGAACGCCCTGCCTGGGCACGGCGGCATGCTCGACCGCTTCGACAGTGTTCTCTTCGTCGCGCCGCTCGTCTACTACTACCTGAGGTTCCTTGTCGTCTGACGGTCGGCAGTCGTCCGTGGGCCGTCACTGAGTGCAGGAGGGCGAGTGCCTTCTCGGAAGCGCATATCGGTACTGGGTTCGACCGGCTCGATAGGACGCAGCGTACTGTCGGTCGTCGAGGCGAACGCCGATGCGTTCGAGGTCGTCAGCCTGTCGGCCTCGACCAGCGCAGAGCTTCTGAGCGAGCAAGCCGCCCGACACTGCGCAAGGCGAGTGGCGATAGGCGACGAGTCCGCCGTCGGACTGGACCCGGCTCTCGAGGTCGTGGTGGGGGAGGCGGGGCTCGTGGAGCTGGCGAGCGATCCAGAGGTCGACCTGGTGGTCAACGCGCTCGTGGGCACTGCCGGGCTTCCCGTGACGGTGGCCGCCGTAGAGGCCGGCAAGCCGCTGGCAGTCGCGAACAAGGAGTCGCTCGTGATGGCGGGTGGGCTCGTGACGGCGCTGGCGAGAGAGACGGGCAGCACGCTCATCCCTGTGGACAGCGAGCACAGCTCGATCTTTCGCTGCCTGCGCGGCGCAGCTCCGGGGGAGCCGCGAGGCGTCGTCTTGACGGCCTCCGGAGGCGCGCTCAGGGACGTTCCCCTCGAACGTCTGGGCGACGCCGGCGTCGACGAGGTGCTCGAGCACCCGACGTGGAACATGGGCGCCAAGATAACGATCGATTCGGCGACGCTTGTGAACAAGGCGATGGAGGTGCTGGAGGCCGCGTGGCTGTTCGACCTCGGCCTCGATAGCATCGACGTTGTCCTGCACCGCGAGTCCGTCGTCCACTCGTTCGTCACGATGCGGGACGGCAGCATGCTGGCCCACATGGGCGCGCCCGACATGCGCGTTCCCATACAGTACGCTCTGTTCTACCCAGAAGCACCACGCGTCCCGTTCGAGGAACTCGCGCCTCTGGACATGACATCGCTGACGTTCGGGCGCGTGGACCACGAGCGCTATCCGTGCTTCGACATCGTTCTCGGGAGCGCGCGCGAGGGAGGCACCGCGCCGACCACCGCCGTGACGGCGGACGAGATCGCCGTCGACGCTTATCTCGATGGACAGATCCGGTTCAGCGACATCGCCACCGTGATATCGCGGACGCTCGACTCGACAGCGAAGGAGCCCGCCGACGACCTCTCGAGGATACGCGAGGCCGAGAGTGAGGCAAGAGAGACGGCCGCGGCCATCGTCCGGGGGCTGTCCGGAAGCGCCGCCGGGCCGGCGGGTGGCGGGCACGGGGCCGACCTACGAGAGGCATTGCGATGATCCGATCCTACCTCTACGCCATCGTATTCAATCTGGGAATCCTCATCTTCGTTCACGAGCTGGGTCACTACCTGGCCGCGCGCATATCCGGCGTTACCGTGGAACGGTTCTCGATGGGATTCGGCCCGCGTATACTCAAGTTCACTCGCGGAGCGACCGAGTACGCCCTCTCGCTCATTCCCTTCGGCGGCTACGTCAAGATGTCCGGTATGGAGCAGGCTCCGGAGGGGTCCGAGCCGGACCTCGGGCCGGGGACGTTCCTGGGAAAGCCGCTCGGCGTGAGAGCCGCGATAGTCGCTTCGGGTCCGGTGACCAATCTCGTGTGGGCCTATCTGGTCATCGTCGGCGTGCTGGTCTTCTCGGGGCTGCCGACACTCGGTGAACCCGTGGTCGGCGAGGTCGAGCCCGACTCCGCGGCCGGCAGGGCGGGTCTGATGCTCGGCGACAGGATCGCCTCTGTCGAAGGCGTCGAGGTGGACGGCTGGGACGACGTCGTAGAGATCGCGGCCGAGGACGAGGACGGGGCGATAGACCTCGTCGTCGTCCGCGGCGAAGAACCGGGCGTCTCGGTCGAGGTGTCTCTTCCGTACGAGGAGGACGCGCAGAGCGGCGGCATCGACCTCGGACTGACCGCGTACGTTCCGCCCGTGATAGGCGACGTGCTTGAGGGCGGACCGGCCGACAGGGCCGGAATGGAGGCCGGCGACCGGGTCGTGTCGGTCGGCGGCCATGAGGTCCGGACCTGGAGCGAACTCGGCGGCGTCATCTACGAGAGCGCCGGCCTCGAACTCGACATCGTGTGGGAGCGCGGCGGCGCGACCATGAGCGCGAAAGTGGTTCCCGAAGAGGGTGAGGAGGCCGTCAGCAACACCGAGGTCCGCACCGTCGGGATGATCGGCATCATGAGGTCGTGGGAGAACGAACGGCTGGGCTTCGGCGCCGCGCTCGTAACGGCACTCGAGCTGACCTGGGTCAACCTCAGAGCCATCTTCGGTTTTTTCGTGGGCCTCGCGACGGGCCGGGTCTCCGGCAGCATGGTGGGTGGGCCCATACGGGTCGTCCAGATGGCGAGCGAGAGCGCACGGTGGGGCGCAACCTACTTCTTCAGTTTCATGGCGTTCATGTCGCTCAACCTCTTCATCATCAACATGCTGCCGCTTCCCATCCTGGACGGTGGACACCTCCTCCTGATGGCGCTCGAGCGGGTTCGAGGACGCGGTCTGTCCGAACGGCAGCTGATGGTGTGGCAGCAGGTGGGGCTCGTCTTTTTCGTTGGACTGATGGCGTTCCTTCTCGTGAGAGACGCGGTCGGACTGGGTTAGCGCCCGGAAGCGGCGCCGGGACCCGTCCGGTCCGTCGGGCGTTCGACCGACGCGGCCGAGCGCTCGCTCTCGGCCTCTTCCACGGACTTCCTCAGCGACGTCACTCGCCGCTCGATCTCCTGTTCGATCTCCACCCAGCGCGCGGGTCGGTTCCTCATGTGATCCGCGAAGCGCTCGATCTCCTCACGCGTGGGCTCCCCTCCTCCGAGCTCGCGGGCCCGGGCGGCCGCGGCCTCACCGTACAGCCCTTCCTCGACGGCGAGCGCGAGAGCGGACACGTGCGCGATGTAGTCGCTCTCCGAGATGGCGGCGCCGGCGTGCTGGACCGGAGGGTGGAAGCCCTCGTCTTCCTGGCCGCAGCCGGACAAAGCCGGCGCGATGAGCGCCAGACAGGAGGCAGCGGCCGCCGCCTTGAGGGCGACAACCGCCCCCGCTTTCACGCTTCTCGATGGTTCTCGAATCACCGGCGCCTCCCGAGCGTCAAATCCCTGTGGAACGGACATCGACAATCATCGCGGGCCACGCCGACCAAGTCAACCGCCGCGGTTGACACGCCGTAACTCGATTCCTAGAATGAACTTGTAGATGCGCGCTCGCCCGAGCACTGACCGGCGCCCCGGAGGACCACCCAGATGAGACACTCAAGGCGCGCGAGAACCGCCCTCGTCGCGACCGTGGCCGCGCTTCTCCTCATGGCAGCGGACGCTGGCGCCGCACGTTTCGGTCGCAACAAGGTCCAGTACGGGGCCTTCACCTGGAACATCACCCGCACTGAGCACTTCGACGTCTACTTCTACGAGGGGTCGGAGGACCTTGTAGACGCGGTCTCACTCATCATTGAGCAGGCGAACGACGACTTCGAGGTCGTCCTGGGTCACGAGTTGACGACCGTGATCCCCGTGATCGTGTACGCCTCGCACAACGACTTCCTCCAGACCAACGTCATCGACTCGCATCTGAGCGAGGGCGTTGGCGGCTTCACGGAGCTCTTCAAGAACCGCGTCGTCATCCCCTTCACGGGCTCGTACGAGGACCTGCGGCACGTTCTCTATCATGAACTGACGCACGTCTTCATGTTCGACATCGTCTACGGCGGGCTCGTCGAGTCCGTGATTCGCCAGGCGTACACCAATCCGGTCCCGCTCTGGTTCACGGAGGGGCTTGCGGAGTATGTCTCGCGGGGATGGGACTCCGAGGCGGAGATGATCCTCCGCGACCTGACCCTCTCGGACACCATAGTGCCTCTTCAGTATCTCTCAGGCGGCTACCTCATCTACAAGGAGGGGCAGTCGGCCCTGGGCTTTATCGCTGAGACCTACGGTCCAGAGAAGATCGCCGAGATGGTGAGGACGGTGGCCAGGACGCACAGCCTCGAGCGCGCGCTGATGGAGGCGACGGGCTTCACGACGCCCGAACTGTCGGCCGAGTGGGAGCGGTGGCTCAAGGAGCGCTACTGGCCGGAGATCTCGAACCGCGACAGGGGCGAGGACGTCCTCAGCTTCATCACCGACCACAGCAAGGACGACTCGTACCTGAACCTCGGTCCGTCGGTATCGCCTGACGGGCAGCGGGTCGCATACGTCACAGACAGGAGCGGCTACTCGGACATCTACGTCGCGTCGATGCTCGACGGCAAGCTCCTGAGCCGTCCCGTGCGAGGGGAGCGCTCAGACGATTTCGAGACGCTGCACGTGCTCAGGCCCGGCGTGTCGTGGTCGCCGGACGGGACCGAGCTGTGTCTCGCGGCGAAGGCCGGCGGAGACGACGCCATCCACATCGTCGACGCCGAGACCGGCAGGCGGCGCACCAAACTGCGCTTCCCGCTTGACGGCCTCTTCACTCCCGCGTGGTCTCCCGACGGCGAGCGCATCGCCTTCGTAGGGACTCTGGGCGGCGGCTCCGACCTCTACGTGGCGGACGCCGACGGCGGGAACGTCACACGCCTGACGAGCGACTTCTTCGACGAGCGCAACCCCGTGTGGTCCCCGGACGGAGAACGCATAGCCTTCGCCTCCGACCGCGACGCCCCCGTCAGGGGCGACTTCAAGCGCAGCCACGACATCTACGCGATAGACGTGTCTACGCGCCGCGTGGAGCGGCTGGTCGCGACGGTCGCGGACGAGCACTCGCCGGCCTGGTCGCCGGACGGGACGAAGGTCGCGTTCATCTCGGACGCCAGCGGCTCTCCGCAGCTGCACATGGCCGACCTCTCGGACTCGTCGTCCGTACAGCTGACGAGTCTCATCGGAGGAGCGGACGCGCCCAGCTGGGCGAACAGCGGCGGTTCCGACCGTCTCGCTCTAGGCGTCTACGGCCGGGTAGGGTGGGACATCGCGGCGGTCAAGGAGCCGCTGACAGCGTTCGCGGAGCAGATCGAGAGCGGCGTTCGCGAGCCGAGCATAGATCCCGCCTACCTCGGCGGTGAGGTCGTCGACGGTCCGTGGATGTCGGCGGTCGTCGCCGGTCCCGAGAAGCGCGAGGGCGGGCAGGGAGCAGGTCCCGCCGGACCCGAGGAAGCGGCGGAGGACGGGCCGACCTCGGCGGAGTTGCTGGCGGTCTCCCACGGTAGACTCGACGAGGTAGAGGTCATCAGACCCGGCAGCGCGGGCGAGCGAGATGCGCCGCACGAAGCGCCCGAGGACGAGCGCCGAGCGCCGGACGGGAGCGAGCCGGCGGACCGCGAGGTCAAGGACGGCGAACGGTCCGGCGAGCAGGGAACGGTCGAGAAGGCCAGGGCGGCGTACCGCGCGGCGGCCCCCGATTTCGGCGGACCGGCGCCTCCTCAGCCCGGACGTGTGGACGAGGAAGAGGACCGCAGGCTTGGCACGGTCGAGCGCTATCGCCCGCGATTCTCCCCCGACTGGATCAGCGGCGGGTTCGCGTACACGTCGGGGTACGGGTTCAGCGGCGCCGCGCAGATCGCGGTCAGCGACGTGCTGGGCAACCACCGCTTCTACATCGCGACGAACTTCTTCTCCAGCCTGGAGTCGAGCAACTTCCACGTGCTCTACGAGCACCTCGCCAACCGGGCGAACTTCTCGCTGGGCGTCTACAACTTCAAGGACTACTACTACTCGGAGCGCACGTTCCTCGGTGAGGACCTGGGCGAGAAGCGTTACTTCTCTGAGCGCAGCTACGGGATGTCCGCGGGCGTCGCGTACCCGTTCTCGATGTTCACGCGGGTCGAGCTCGACGTCTCGGCGCTCTCCGTGGACAGGCGGTTCGCGGAGGAGAACGACGACGGCTACATCGAACTGACTGACGAGAAGGTCTCTCGGTCGCTCATGATACCCAGTCTCCGACTCGTCAACGACACGACGCTTTGGGGCACCGTCGGTCCGATGAGCGGCGGAAGGTCGTCCGTCTCGCTCCAGCGGGCGTGGGAGACAGGGGGCGACTTCGCGTATCTGACCGCCATCGCGGACGTCAGGCGGTACATGCGCATCGGCTCGCGCCACAGCCTGGCCGTCAAGCTCGTCGGCGCAAGAAGCTCCGGTCGCAACGCGCAGAACTTCTACATGGGCGGCGTCAACAGCCTGCGGGGATACGACGACTTCGAGTTCAGGGGCAGGAACCTGGCCCTGGCGTCCCTCGAGTTCAGATACCCGTTCATCGACCACCTGCAGATCGCCTCGCCGCTGCCGCTGTCGCTCTGGGGGCTGCGCGGCGTGATGTTCTTCGACGCGGGCGCGGCGTGGGACGACGACTTCAGGGGAGTGTCGAGAAGCGGCGGCGGCCGCCGGCTGCAGGACATCAAGGCGAGCACGGGCGTGGGTGTCCGCATGCGGCTGTCCATGTTCGTCATCCGTGTGGACTGGGCGTGGCCGACCGACCTTCGGACGACCGGCGACGTCGAGACCCACTTCGCACTGGGCGCCGAGTTCTAGAGAACCAGGGCGCTACGAGGCTCGCGCGCTTGGCGCCCCCGAGCAGAACGACCCCTTCGGGAGGACACACCACTGGCAAGGGACCTGATTCGCGACCTCAATCCGGTCCAGCAGGAGGCGGTCCGTCACGGCGACGGGCCGCTCCTTGTGCTGGCCGGGGCCGGCAGCGGGAAGACCCGCGTCCTGACCTACCGGGTCGCGTACCTGATCGGCGAGCTCGGGGTCAGTCCTCGACGAATACTGGCCGTGACGTTCACCAACAAGGCCGCCGGCGAGATGAAGCGCCGCGTGGAGGAGCTGATAGGAGCGAAGGCCCGCAACACGTGGATAGGCACGTTCCACTCCGTGTGCGCGCGCATTCTGCGCCGTGAGGCCCAATGGGGATGGTGGTCGCCGTCGTTCTCGATCTACGACGACACGGACCAGACCGCGCTGGTCAAGCAGT
>Ga0180429_10000055_pt1 | contig 113020 bp, 108 predicted proteins | sample SS_ome_FD_132428 | JGI IMG/M metagenome (GOLD analysis project Ga0180429, IMG submission 132428) | Hypersaline lake sediment archaeal communities from the Salton Sea, California, USA - SS_1_S_1 metaG | ecosystem: Environmental > Aquatic > Non-marine Saline and Alkaline > Hypersaline >... | reverse complement strand
GTCAACTGTACCGACGTCGGTCTGCGTTATGGTGATGTCCGGCGCGCCTAGCGTCGCGTTACCCGTCGTCAAGGTGACATCGACAATCACATCGCCCTCAGCGACGCAGCAGTTATCGACAATGGTCGCCGAGAACGGAACCACATACTCGCAGTTCTCATCCACATCACCACCGGTAGCCGAACCGGTAATCGTGGGGACTTCATCATCGAGACAGTCTTTTTCTAGCATCAAGACGATTGCACCGTGGATGCCCCATGGTACTCCGGTCGCTATGCCCTGGAAGGTCTCCCAGCGTATGTCTCCCGCAGGAGCCCAGGTGTCGAGGCAGCCGTACTCCTGGACGCCGCCAGTGACACGGTAGCCAATGACGGTGACGAAGTGATCCGTGCCACCGTTGCCGTCACTATCAACCAGGAACACCACCGGGCGACCAGCATCGATGTCAAGAACCAGCAGATCCCACGTATAAGTGCCAAAGGTCGCGGTGAAGGTAAGAGGTTTGTACGCCGCGCAATAGGCTTGATTGGCAAAGCCCACATAGCCGACATACGAGGCGGCAACATCGCTGAACCATGACCATCCGTAGTAGTTGCTCGCCACCGACCACGAGGTTCTCATGAAGTCACCGAGACTATCACTGGCATGCTCATCTCCAACAGGTAGCTCCGAGAGGTCGAGCAGAATGCCCGTACCAGTGTCATCGAGCGGCAGCGAGTAGTCGCTGTAGTGGGTGGCCGGACCGTCGCCCGTCGCAATTGCCTGATTCACGGGATCAGTCTGTGTCGAAGCGTCACCGGGTATCAGGGCGGGGAAGCCGTTTCCGTCCCAGTAGCCGATCACCATGCCCGCAGCCGTTGGTCCGCAACCGTGACGCCACAGGTATCCGGGTACACCGGGGATGACTACTTGGCCCCGAGTGTTCAAGGCCTCTTCATACGACTGGTACCCCGCCGCGGGTGGTGGTCCAGTAGGCATGCACCGGCTTTGGGCGTCTTCGGTGAGCTGTTTCTGAACGTTCTTGGTAAGCTCTGATGCGTTCGACTGTGCCATCGCGTCGCCTATCGGCAAGCAGACGCTCAAAACCACAGCAAACGCTGCAACCACAAGAACACTGCGGGTCTTGCCTGTAGCGTACATCTTAATCCCTCCTCGAACTTGTTCGACAATCTTTCCGGAATCCTCAAAACAAGCGATCAGTCGTCCAATGGCGGCTGCTTACTGTCTGAAGCGTCCGCAGTCCCGGGGACGTCCCTCTCGCGTCCAATCCTTAAAGGGCCCGGCAATTGGCAGCCTCACTGAAGAGGGTAGCTTCGGCACCGCGCCACGTACTTCGCCCGTGCGACAGCGCACTCGACTTGCGCAAACGGACTGCTACGGACGGAAGTCCTTTCCCTATCTTCCGTGCATCGGCCCATATTGTTCCATCGTCCCACGACGCAGACAACCTAGTTTATCGGATCGACCGATAAGATGTCAAGTGCCGCTGCCGCCTAATCAGTGATTATGGGCACCCCAATACGATACACACTGTTAGTGTAAACCGCCGTGCTCGTCTCGATGGCTTCGTACCCGAGCCGGCAGAATGCTCGCGCTCCTCGATCAAATCCGTGTTGCCCGATTTCCACCGCCCGCAATCCTCCGCTGCAGTCTCGTCCAAGAGTCTTGTCAGTAATTCTGGCGGCGGCCCCCGACGGCTTGAACGACATCATCTTGCCTGACACGACCAGGACGGCTGCCGAGACGCTGTAGGCGCTGAGTACTCTGGCCCCTCAGTCACCGGGCCCTGCCCTGATGATCAAGAGAGCTACGAATCAACGTCGTGTACGCCCGGTACACCACAGCATAAACAGTCCAAACGAGGCGGTCGGAATTGAGGCATTGACCGACGACACCGACGATTGAACGCCACGATCGGATAGACCCTGCTATAGCAGGTGGACGCAAGAACCGGCACGGAGCGGCGCGCAGCCAAGATGCTGTCCGATCCTCAAAGTGATGGCCAAGTAGATAGCGGTTTGAGTTGACGCCTCCTGAGAGAGGGCGTGAGCTAATTGCCTATATTATCAGACGCGTCCAACATAGTCAAGGGTAAACCGCCGGTTTGAGATCAAGTTGAGCTGAATGAGCAACGGACGGCGTAGTAGACGAGCGCAGGCAGAACCTGCGACCCCGGAGAATCCAACTCACGCCTCCGCTCGCCTGGGGCTGTTACATACCGCCGACAACCGAAACCGGACTCGGGTTATTCGCTGCCATGGCAACCCCCACAGTCTTGGCGATGCATTTCGCCGGCCGAGCATCCTGTCACACTGGACAACTGATAGGACACGGGAAGGCAGCGTACAGCGTGGCTTGGCCATGCAGCGTGTCAGTGGAGACACTCCCGTGGAAGTATAAGGTTGTCGGGTTTTGGTTGGGGGGCTGGCGCTAGGGGCTGGGAACACAAGGTTGTTGCGGGACTGGGCATTGCCGGTATCGGGTGGAAGCGGCGATCGCTGCATCTGCCTGCTTGGGGTAACGTGCTGCTGCCGAAAAGAGTGGGGTCTCATCTATAACATACTGCCGGAAAAGAGTTTAACTGCGAACCGGCTGTTGATGCCTTTCAGCACACGTTCGCTTCGAGCGATGCCGATCATCAAGGTACGAGGACCCGATCAGGTAGGGCGCCGTCGGATCGCGCTTACATATGGTCCCTGCAGCCGCCCGGTGCGATGGACGACGGGAATCAGCATCGATACGCGAAGGGGGGAATAACATCCCCGAGCCCGGTTGCCGGCGGTTGGACCATCTACGCAACAGGCCAGGAGCTCTGTGAAATGTCTCTGGACCAAACGATAGCCGTCGACTTGGATTCGTCCACGAAGGATGTGTGCCACGTCATGGTATCCGGGCACGTGGGCTGGGGTGCAGACAAGGAGATAAGGTCACGGGTTTGCGACCACGATCCGCCCGGTCTTGTGGTGCTGAACCTCTCGGATGTAACGTTTATCGATTCAGCCGGCATTTCCTCGCTCTTGACGATCCATCGCGAGCTTGTCGAACGTGGGGGAAAGATGGCGTTTTTCGACATCCCACCGCGTATCCAGCAGGTGTTCGACGTGATCGCCATGTCGAGGTTTGTCCCGGTTGTAGAGTCCCTTAATAGTGCTCGCGAGATGTTGGAACCATGATCGTAACCTTGCCGACAAAAGCTTCTCCGGTTCTTCACAGCCTGGTTGAACAGCACGCGCCCGCCAGCGAGTGTTTCGACACGCTTATCAGGTTCGCCGCTCATCGTAATGCCGGCGACCTGTTCATTTCAGCCCAGCGCGAGGGATATTCCCTCTCGTTGCGTTGCGATGGAATGCTCCAGCACCTCGGCGAAGTCCCCAGAAAATGGGGTGTGCGGTTCATCGGGTACGCCAAGGTCGAAGCGCGCCTAGACCCGGCAGAACACCGCCGACCACAGGATGGACGGATAATGGTCTGGGACAGTGAAGACCCCATCGACGTTCGCGTCTCGACCATGCTGACCTTCTTCGGCGAAGATATGGCGCTGCGCGTTCTCGACCGTCGCAATCAGATTTTCGACATGGACAGCCTGGGCCTGCAGAAAAAGGGACGGGCGGTTTTGAATTCGCTCATCCGCCAACCCCACGGGCTTGTCCTGGTCAGTGGCGCCACCGGTAGCGGAAAAACCACCACGCTATACACTATTCTGAATACGCTCAACGATGGAACCCGCAAGATCAACACGCTGGAAGACCCGATCGAGTTTAACGTCCCCGGCGTCCATCAAAGCCAGATTCACCCCAAAATAGGTCTGGACTTCGGCGACATGCTCCCGTCGATGCTGCGACAGGACCCGGACATCATTATGGTGGGCGAGGTGCGCGATACGCGGACAGCCGTCACCGCGGTGCGGGCCGCCGCCACCGGTCAACTGGTCTTCGCGACACTGCATTCAACCACAGCCGCCGGCGCCATCCACAGCATGTTGGCGCTGGGAGCCCACCCGCACCTGCTTGCCGGCTCTTTGCGTGGAGTCATCGCTCAACACCTGGCCCGGCGGGTTTGCACTCAGTGCTGCGAAGCTCTTGAAGGAACAGGTGCGCTGGCCACCTTCGAGGACGTCGCCCATCTGCTGCCCGACGATGGAGTACCGGTACTACACCAGGGACGCGGTTGTGACGAGTGTAACGACACCGGGTATCGAGGCCGGATCGGGCTCTTCGAGATGCTGGTCTGCTCCCGGCCTATCCGCAAGCTCATCGAGGACCAAGCCACCCCCGACACCATCGAAGCCCAAGGCCTGCGCGAAGGCATGGTCCCGCTGAGGCTCAGCGCCAAGGTCCAGGTCGCCTTGGGCGTGACCACCCTCGAAGAGGTCATGCGAATCATGGACCTCAAGCCGTAGCAAAGGCGTCATACTCTGTTATGCGTCCACACACGGCGAGTGGCCCGCCCCTTCCCAGGACGGGTGACGGATCCGCAAGACATTCAATCATCAGCGAAACCCGCCGATGGGAGTGACGGTTCCTTCGAGAATCGTCGGAACCAACCTCAGCGGCGAACGTCCAAGCAGACAGTAACCGAGCCGTGCAACCACCACCCGGCCGTCTCGGGGAACGCCGTTGCATAGTGGAGACCCGGCTCGTACGATCGAGACGAGTTCTATCGCTGGGAGGATGACGAATGAAACACGGATTAGGGCAGTTTCGTTGTGCGGCGTTGCTTTTGGTCGTTTGTGGCCTATCGCCGTGGGCTTGGATGAATATCGCCCTGGCTGGACCAATGCAGGGAGATCGCAATACCGTGGTATCTGGAAACACCGAGTTCGCACTGGATCTTTACGCGAGGCTGTGCACTGAGGAAGGCAACCTGTTCATCTCACCGTACAGCATCTCCACTGCCCTGGCGATGACCTACGCCGGTGCCCGGGGCGATACGGCGGCGCAGATGGCTGACGTGCTGCACTTCTCATTGGACCAAGAGCGGCTTCATCCGGCTTGTGCGGCGTTGGCATCATCCGTGAAGGCCGCCGGCGACGGCCAAAGCTGCACTCTCCACCTAGCCAACGCCTTGTGGGGACAGCAGAGCTATGGCTTTCTCGATGAGTTTATCGAGCTCAACCGCAAGCACTATGGCGCCGGGTTCCGCGAGGTTGATTTCGTGAAGGCTCCCGAACAGGCCCGGCAGACGATCAACGCATGGGTATCCGAGCAGACACAGCAGATCATCGAAGAACTGCTCCAGAAGGGAGACCTGGACTCAGCCGACGTCCTGGTGCTCACCAACGCGATCTACTTCAAGGGCGACTGGGCCAGTCGGTTCGATCGGAAGCTCACGCGTGAAACTCCTTTCCAGATCAGCAAGACCGAGCAGGCCGTCGTACCCATGATGCGTCAGTCCCGCAAGTTCCCGTTCGGCGTCACTGACAAACTCAGCGTGCTCGAGCTACCTTACATCGGTGATCGTCTGTCGATGGTGATTCTGCTGCCGAACCAGATCGACGGGCTCGCAGCCATCGAGGCATCACTGAACAAGGCGAACCTCGAACGGTGGCTTGGGCAGCTGCGACCACAAACCGTGCGCATTGCTTTGCCCCGCTTCAAGCTTGATTTCCGGACCGATCTCGCCAAGACGCTTCAGGCGATGGGAATGACCGATGCGTTTGGCGGTGCAAAAGCCGACTTCTCAGGTATGACAGGACGACGCGACCTTTTCATCGGAATGGTCATTCACCAGGCCCAGGTGGAGGTGAACGAAGAGGGCACTGAGGCTGCAGCCGCCACCGCGGTGAAAATGAAAAGAACCTCTGTCCCCGCCGCCTTCGTTGCCGACCACCCGTTCCTCTTCCTGATCCGAGACAAACAGACCGGCAGCATCCTCTTCATGGGCCGCGTGGTGAACCCGAAGGCGTAGGCGGATCGGCAAAAAGGAGCGAGGGCAAAGGCGGTAGGGTCCGCTGTGCGGACCATTCTGAAACAGCAGAATGAACCGGTCGGCCCGCACAGCGGACCCTACACACTGCGTTATCCCGCATTTGATGCATGGGTGTATGGGTGCCCCATCCTTCGCCAGAGGCGAAGGGTGGGGGACGGATTGGCGGGTGGCTGAGGAATCCTGCGTTGTGTTTGCCCTGTCCGTCCCCCACCCTTGCTGCGCAAGGATGGGGCACCCGCACCCACATCCTCATTTTATAGGTCGCGTGGTGAACCCGAAAGGGTAGGCGGGTCGGGAAAAGGAACGAACAGTTCGGGCGCCCTGCCTCTTCCAAGGGCGACTCCCATACTTTCTGTCAATCTACCGCCGGTGAATCCCGGCCCGCCACCAGGGTCAACACCACGGGTTCCGGGTCTTTTGCGAGCTCGACTCCAGGGGGCAACTGGAACTCCGGGACGAAGGTCAGTTGAGTGCCGGCCATCTCCAGATGTTCCTCTTTCAGACGGATAATACCGATCGGCCTCTCTCCCATGCTCATGCGCTCTACCTGATGGGCGGGGCCGGTGACCGTGATGGTACGCGTAACCAGAATTCCTCCGTCGGGCGGAACAGCCCGGAGCGACCGCCCGAAGTTGGCGAAACTGACCGCCAGCAGAATGGGAACGGTTCCGATTTCACGGGTCACGCGATCGGCCTTGACGGTCGCACTCACTGTGATGGCGCTGGGCGTAAAGGTCGCCTCCTCTGGAAAACCCCAGTCCGAAGGCACCAGGGTCAAAGGCACCTCGACAGCCTGTCCGGGAGGCTGATCCTCCAGCAACTGTTCGGGATCGACGGCAATCCGCAGCGGTTTGCCCAAGGCCTCATATTCGTTGAAATGGCTCTGGAGCATCTCGACAGAGACGATCGAGCGATCCAACTGAGGCTTCACGTCGTATTGCAGACCCAGGTCTTCTTTGAGTTCAAGCTGCAATTCGCGAGTCAGCGAGTGGTCCACGTATACCGGAAACCTCGGCGGATTAACGGACACGACGGTCAGTTCGGAGAACTCTCGCCACTGCTCATCCATGGCGTTTTTCAGCGGAATATAAGCCTCACCGGTTGGCTGATCTGGCACTTGAAGCCGGACAGAAAGCGGCGAGGCAGCCTGGGCTTGTTCGACCATCCGTCGCGGACCGGCAAGCTGGACGTAGAAGGGCTGCAACTTATCGACGGGGTTGACAACCATGTTGTGACTCCCGATAGCGGGAACCACGTGAAACTCGACGCCGACGGTGATGGTATCGTGAACCAGGCTGTCCGCAGCCGCCCAGATCAGGACCGTAACCACGCCTGTCATGCTAAGTAACTTTAGCTGCTCCATCGCTCTTGACCTTGGATTGTACAGAGGGCTTGTCGAGAGCCGTAGCCTTTGGAACCTTTGAGGTCCTGACGACGGTGCCTGTGGCGGGTGGTTTGGACGCAAGTTCCTTAACAAGCGTGTCTCGTAGAGACTCGGGAGAAAGCGCACGACGGAGCTTCCCGTGGATTGAGACCGAGATAGTACCCGTCTCCTCGCTAACCACAATGACGACGGCATCAGTCTCTTGGCTCATTCCGACGGCGGCGCGATGCCTGCTGCCCAGCGATCTGTCGACCTCCTCGGATTCCGCTAGCGGGAACTGGCAGCCTGCGGCTGATATCCGCCCCTGGCCGATGATGACACCGAGATCGTGCAGAGCGGTCCCGGGCCAGAAGATCGTCTCAAGGAGCTCGGCACTGAGGTGCGCATCCAGCTTGACGCCGGATTCGATCAGACCACCCACCTCGACGCTGCGCTCAATGGCGATGAGGGCACCGATTTTCCTTTTCGCCAGACGCTCAACGGCGGTTACTATCGGGTCAAGCACCTCAGCCGAACTCTTCGACCAGGACTGCAACCAACCACCCTCGCCAAGACGAAGCAACATACGCCGCAATTCGGTCTGAAACGCCACCAGCGATACGAGGAAGACCCCCAGGATGAAATATGAGTACAGCTCGTTGATGCGATCGAAATCGTAGCGGTTAGCCACCAAACGAACGATGGCGAAGCTGACAGCCAAGATGATAAGGACCGCCCGAACCAGCCTCGCACCACGCGTACCCTGAAGAAAACGCAGAACCGTATATACCACCCCGCCAATCAGGAGCAGCTCGACGAAGGTCACCACCGGACGATCCGTGATGCGCTCCAGAAAGGAATGGACGGTTCGGGATGTGTCGCTCTGTGCGAGATCACCCAACGCGGAAGAAGATAGAAAGCGCGTAAGCATGATGCAAACAACCATCCTCGATTGGCTTTGCAGTATAGAACACCGCGACGCCGCTGGCAATCTCGCCAGGAACGCGACCTGTCTGCGCATGCATTCCATTTAGCGTGGCGAGTTGGGTTCCAAAGCCGTCACGCCGCCCGGTGGATGGGTCCTCGGGTACAGCGGGCAAGCTGCCGCCTACCCGTGCGCTTGCTCCTTTTATCCACGGGCGAACGAGTTTGCACATGTTATCGCGAGACCCGGTGTTCTCTGTCTTCACATCGAGGGAGGGGGGGGTAGCGTACCCTCAGCGCTTACGGGCAACCATATCACCGTTTTGCCCGGCTGGGCAGTGGCGCCCGAGCGGGCGGCGAAGAAGCACATCAGGAGATAGTGACATGAGAAACAAGAGAGTTCTGTTAGTTCTGTTCATCGTCGGATGCAGCGCCACCGCGGCGCTGGCCGGGACGTATCTGTGGAAGGACCTTGGGGCCGATCACCATTGGGACACTGTCGACAAACTGGCTCGCGTTTGGTGGCCCGCCCTATTACCCGAGCACCAATGACGCAGACGCCATCCTTCCTCCTCGCAAGTCCTCGCAGGACCCCGCCTGGCACGTCAGCTTGACCACTGAGGAGATCGAAGACCTGACAATCGGCCGGGATGTGTTCTTCGATGCCGCGGACGGGGACGACCCCATTCTCGCGACGGCTACCGTCACCATCGGCAGCGCCGTCACCGCGGAAATCTCCGACGGCGCCACGATTACCACGGTGCCGCAGTGATCCGCTCTGCTGTGCAAGCACCTGTAAACCGACCTGATACACCGGAAAGGAATTCAGATATGAAAACAACCTGGCATGTAGCTTTGACAATTGGCCTGCTGGCTTGCTTCTGCTGTAGCACCGCAGATGCTGCCAAAATCAGGTTTGATGCGATAGGAGAGGGATACTGGGACGACTATGAAAACTGGGAAGGTGATGTCGTGCCGCAGCCCGGTCCATGCTGTTTCCGTTTCGATCTCCGATTCCGTAAGATAGGTGGGTAAGGAAATGGGTCCGTTTTGCTTTTTTTTCGAGAACAGGCGTAAGAAACTCGCCGTTCGTGCGACCAATTCATGTGAGATGATGGGTACTGCGGCCGATCTGCAATTCGCGGTGCCGCGTTTTCTCCGATGATGGGGCCGATTCCGGCCTGGGAGGGTCATCATGCAAAGGACTGCCTTTATCTTTGCGTTCGCCTTGTCGTCAACGTGTCTCGGGCAGATCGAATTACCGGAAGGGTTCGAGATCGTCGACCTTGTCAGCAACGGGGACACGGTCCGCGTTCCAGCGGTCAACAACTGTGGCGAGATCGTTTTCCCGCAGGCTGCTCCCGAACACGAGTGGGAGGAGATATATCACTACGACAACGGACCCATGGATCGCATCAGCTTCCAGGGGGTATGGACGTGGTCTCCCGACATCAACGATGCGGGAACGATCGTTTGGGCAGTCGGAGCTAGCGACATTTTGATGCTCCGGGACGAGCAAATTGTCTGGCTAGGCGACGGGACCGGCGGGGTCAGTATCAACAATCTCGATCACGTTGTTTGGGATCTCTTCGCTCCGATCACCTGTGCGGACGAGTGCACGGTCTACTTCTATGACGGTGCGGAGGTTACACTTGTTTCCGACAGCATCTTCTCCAATCAAGCCCCCGAACTTAACGACTATGACGACATAGTCTGGACCAGGTACGACGACTGCCCGAGCCCTTGGACTTACGAGATCATACTACACACCAAGAGTGGGGAGGTATCATTGCCGAGCGCCGAGACTCAGGGCGGCACACCCACCATCAACAACGCGGGCCAGGTTGTGTGGACGGCGGCCCACACAATCGAGTCATGGGAAGAGGGCGTGACCACGCTACTTACCGACTGGGGTGATAACCCGTCTCTCAATAACTTCGGCGACATCCACTTCATACGCTGGCACGACGAGAACGACACGTGGCAGGCATGGTACTATCAGGTGTCAACAGGAACGCCGACGTTCTACCGCCTCACGGACGACGACCGCTGGCAGCTCAACGGCGACATCAACGACTATGGAGAAGCCGTCTGGTATTCCTTCGCCAGTCCCTACAACCCCGACGCTGACTGCGGGCTTCACTACCTGCGTCGTATTCGCAATGGCGACGTTGATTTCGACGGCGACGTCGATCTTGACGACTTCGCGACACTCCCGGCCTGCATGACCGGCCCGGTCGAAACCGACCGCCTCTGCGACTGCCGCTTTTTCGACATGGACCACGACCGCGACATAGACCTCAGCGACCTGACCCTATTCCAAGGGGCCTTCAGTGCCGCGCCGTGAGTGCGTAGGCTCCGCCACGACGTGTTGCGCGTGTAGGGTCCGCTGTGCGGACCGGCTTGTTTGTTCTGCCGTCCCCAAATGGTCCGCGCAGCGGACCCTACCCGACTATTCCAAACCGCCTTCGGTTATGCGCCGTAGATACCGAAACTCGTCTTGAGATTCACGTCACCCACGGCTCACCTGTCAGGAAGAAGGTGCGTCCGGGACGCACCCTCCGGCCGGGTCCCCCTGACGAACAGCCAGGGCACGCGCCTGCGGCGTTTGTGCGGAGTGGTCCGCCGTCCTACAATGGCCTGCCAAAGCTGGCGATCGCAGGCCAGGCTGGCGGTGCTGTATCACACGGAGACGTTCCCCACGGTAGTCGCAGGGCCCACGCTTGCGTGGTCTCCTGGAAGGCCGGTGGTCGTGGCCTGTTGAAGGCGTTTGTGGAAGGTAGCACACAATGGCATTACTCGGAGTCAATATCGATCACGTGGCGACGGTGCGTCAAGCCCGACGCACGGACGAGCCCGACCCGGTTTGGGCGGCTGCCCAGGCGGAGCTGGGCGGTGCGGACGGCATCACGTTTCATCTGCGGGAGGACCGCCGGCACATCATCGACCGTGATGTTCCGCTCCTCAGACAGACCGTTGGTGTGAAGCTGAATATGGAGATGGCGATCGCACCGGAGATCGTCGAAATCGCCGCCGACATCCATCCTCATCAATGCTCCCTGGTTCCTGAGCGGCGAGAGGAGGTCACCACCGAAGGCGGGCTGGACGTCGTCAAGCACGCCAAGAGAATCGGTCAGGTCGTCGAGAGGCTCAAGGCTGAGGGGATCATCCTCAACGCCTTTATCGAGCCCATCGAAGAGCAGGTGAGAACAGCCCGGAAGATCGGGTTTGATGCCATCGAACTGTGGACAGGGGCCTATGCCCACGCCGATACGCCTGACGAAATGCGCATCGCAGTCGACAATCTGCGCCGGAGCATCGACCTGGGTTTGGAGGTGGGTCTCGAGGTCCACGGCGGACACGGGCTGACGTACCGGAACATCGCTCCGATAGCGGCGATGCCCGGTTTCAGCGAATTTAACATCGGACACTCGATCATCGCCCGGGCGATTTTCGTGGGCATTTATGAAGCCGTCCGGCAGATGAAGGAACTCCTCATTCTCCACGCGCCGCCGGAGAACGCCTGACCCATCAATTGGTCGAGCAAGCAAATACATGAACACCGATTCGCCGAACGACAGCGCGATGGACACAACCGCCAGACGCGGTGCCGAGCTTACAGGCTGTATGACGGCGCTGGTTACGCCTTTTAATGGAGGTGAGATAGACTGGGCATGCCTTGGCTCTCTGGTCGATCGCCAGATCGACGCCGGGATAGACTGGCTCGTCGCCTGTTCGACCACCGGCGAGGTGCCGACGCTGACATCTGAGGAACGCCGCAAGACCCTCGACACGATTATTGAGCGGTCCGCCGGACGCTGTGGCATTCTGGCTGGAACGGGGTCGAACAACACCTGCGACACGATCAACCGTACGAAGGAGGCTGCCGGTGCCGGTGCCGACGCGGTCATGCTGGTGGCTCCATACTACAATCGCCCCACGGACGAAGGTCTGTATCGCCATTTCGCAACCGCCGCCGACGCAGTTGATCTACCCATCGTCCTTTACAACATCCCCGTGCGAACGGGTGTTGAGATTCCCATTAGCGTCATCGTTCGTCTGCGAGAGAACTACCCGCACATTGTCGCCGTGAAGCACGCCACCGGGTGCGTGGTCGGCGCTTCGCAGCTTCTCAGCCGATGCGACATCGCCCTTCTAAGCGGCGACGACTCGCTAACCTGGCCTCTGATGTCCGTGGGGGCTGTCGGCGTCATCTCCGCCGTGAGCAATCTGGCGCCGTCTTTGATGAAGTCACTGGTCACCGCAGCCCGAAAGCGGGACTTTGCGAGCGGCTTGGAGTATCATAACAGGGTGTTCGATCTGGCGGAGAGCATCGGGCGGTTTGGCCCCAACCCACTGCCGGTCAAGACCGCGATGGCCTTTGTCGGGCTCATTCGCGAGGAGTTCCGTCTGCCGCTCTGCCGATTGGAGGTCGAAGCTCGCGCGAAGATCGAAGCCGTGGTTCGGCGGTGTGAGCTACTATAGTGTGAATGGTGGCACAGGCGTTCTCAAATATGTCGAGCAACCCTACGAGCCCGCAGATGGTCTATCAGCAAACACTTAACGTGTGGGAGAAAGCCGTCACGTGGGGTGCCTATGCTCTTGCGGGCGCTGTTTTTCTCACGATCGGGTGGATTGCCATGCAACCCCTGGATCCGCAGGGTGCGGTGAGCCTGCTCGCTTGCAGAAATCCTCTGGGCGTCTTGATCGAGGCCGTCGCCCTGGCAGCCGTCACAGGTGCCCTGGCGACAGCCGTGGCAGGTCGCTACAGACCGGACATCGGAACATTCGCAGTCGCCGTCGGGCTGGCTGCGCTCTCTTTGCGCGGTGGAACGACCGCAACCCTCCTGGTAGAAAACGCCGACCGATCAGGGTCGTTTCAACGCGGTTTAGCCCTGAAGATGTTCCTCGAATCTGCCGGTTGGTTCCTGGTGATGGTGGTCAGTTTCTTTGCATCATCCTTGGTTGTGCGTTGGCTTGGCGGCCCATCGGACTCATCGTCAGGTTCTGACGCGACACCCACCGCGCGGGACGATTGGCTCCTGTGCGTTCAAGACATTCCCGGCGTCCCGCCGGGCTTTTCAGGCCTTCAAGACGGCGGCATTCAGACGCAGCCGTCTGCGGGCTTGTTGCATGCTCTCATTACAGCCGGTGTTGCCTGGGTGGCGATCGCGCTGATTTTCGCCGGGCTGTCTTCCCGCTCGATTGTCCATGGACAGGCTTGCTCGCTGGTGGCGATTGCCGTTTGGATCGGGACGTTCACCGCGCATCGTTTCGCCCCGGTGCGATCGGTTCTTTGGCCTGTGCTGGGTGTGATGCTCTTGGCGGCTGTGGGTTACTTGTGGTCGGGTATTCGCCCGATGGCATCCTCTCTGCCCCTCCATTTTCCGCACAGCAACTTCCTGCGCGTGTTGCCCTTGCAGTTCATCACCGTCGGAACAGCGGCGGCCATTGCGACATTCTGGGGGCTGTGTGCCAGAGTTGTATCAGACAGCGAGGATGTCAGCCGATCTGCTCGCGGGCGGACGGTCGCCGAGAAACGGCGCGGGCATAGGACCAGACGCTGATGTGGCATTTCCGGGGCGAGAAGAAAGACCACGTCGATCTCCGTCAACGGTTGATCAGGGAAACGGAGCTTGCGCTGTACATAGGCCTGCGATTTCCCGAACGCGTCCCGCGCATTCCCTCTATGAAGGTAGGAACAGGATCATTCGACCCACAGGTCGCCGAAGAGTACTGGAACGATATGTTGGGCGATCTATCCGACCTTTACCGCTTTACCGAGCGCAATCCACACGTCATGGATACCGAATGAAGGGGTCTGACCCCTTTATTGGAGAATAGCTCGTGCGATCTGTTCTGGCGACCGATTGGTCGTGTCAATGACAAGGTCGCTGGCCTTGCAGTATAAGGGCTCCCGTTGGGCGAGCAGCTTGCGAATCTCGTCTGGTCCGGCGTCGCCCGCGAGAAGAGGCCTGTGGTCCGTGGTCAGCTCGTCATGGCGCAATCGCCGGCATAACTCCTCGACCGGCGCGGTCAGCCAGACAACCACCGATTCCGATTTGATGGCACGCACGTTTCGCTCATCCAGGACGGCTCCGCCACCGGTGCTTATGACGGCGGGTTTGCGGCGTAGCGCTTCCGCGATAGCTTTCACCTCGAGCTCGCGGAAACCAGCCTCTCCGCTCGACGCGAAGATCGCCGCTATCGACGAACCCGCCTGCCGGACGATGAGGTCGTCGACGTCGATATGTTCGCCGCCCACAAGAGCGGCTATCTCCCGACCGACCACGGATTTGCCGGCTCCGCTAAGCCCGATCAGCGCAATGCACTTGTTCGGGCAAACCGGCCTTTCACAGTGGGTGTCGGCGTCTGTCATGTCGCACGTATGTTCCGTCGGTTGATCTCGCGCGTCGCCAGGTCGAAGGCGCCCGCGGAAACCGGTCGTTTTCCCGTCCACAGCTCGAACTGCATCAAAGCCTGCCTGACAAACATGTCCAGCCCGCCCAGCGGGATCGCGCCACAGGCCTGCGCGTCCTTCAGCAGCCTCGTCTCAAGAGGATTGTACACCACGTCGAAGACCAGCCTGCATCCCTCCAGGACATCAGCCGGCATTGGTGATTCATCCAAAGCCGGCATCATACCCAGACTCGTGCAGTTGATAAGCACGTCTCCACTGCGCTGCGTTCTGTCCTGCCAGGACATGGGACAAGCGCCGAACGTGTCGGCTAGGTTGGCCACTGCGTCAGCCCTCCTGCCGAACAGCGTGACGCGGCAACCGAGCTCCTGCAAGCCGGCCAGGATCGCCCTGGCTGACCCGCCGGTGCCCAGAACGTCGACGGACACGCCCGCAAGGTCACCCCTCTCGCAGCCCAGTGCATCGAGCATAGAAGCCACGGCTGCTTGGCAGTCGGTGTTGTAGCCGGTAACCTCTCCGTCTCTGAAGATCAGCGTATTGACGGCTCCGACCGTTTCGGACTTCTGATCCGCCCGGTCACCCAGCCACCGCAGCACGGATTCCTTGTGCGGCATCGTGACCGACATCCCGCCGATTCCAAGCCAATCCCTGGCGAGGCATCCATCGAGGAACCGCTCGATCGCGCCGCTTCTCCCGTCGACCAGAAAAGGAACGTACACGGCGTTCACACCTTCCTGGGCAAACCAGTGGTTAAACAGCTTAGGGCTTAGCGAGTGCTTCACAGGATCACCGACCAGGCCAAACACCTGCGTCGAAGCGTCGATCCCGCGAAAGCGGAAGCAATCGGCCATCTTTTCCAGGGTCGGCTGCCCCGGAGCGGTCTGGGACGCTTCCGACAAAGCGCAGTAGGTCGCAAACGCGCCGAGCTTGCCTGAAAGCACACGCGACGCAAGACCGACCTCACCCATGCAGACAGCGATCAACCGCCTTCCCCAGCGATGCAGGAGGTCAAGAGCGCTAAAGCTGTCGCACGCGTCTCGTCCGGTGAAGGCGACCTTGACAGCATGAGCTTGATCTTCCTTTGCCATCCGATCAACCACGTCATCGAGGTCGGGTGGCACCCCTTCCAGATAATGCCACGAAAGGACTACGCCGGACGGTCTACCATCTTGGTGTTGGGCGGCGGATAGCAGTTCTTCCTTCATAGCGCCCGATTGTTGCCAACCGGACCACTCGAAATCTACAAGAGCGCCGCTGCCACGTACTGCATCTGCCAGACGGGAGGCACCCTGGTCGGCGGATCCTACGAAATGCCCACCCTCGGCGATTGAGCGGCACGTCACGATCCAGATTCGGTCATTGTTCGTTCGCAAGTAAGAAGCCAGCTCGGGGAGCGAACCGCCGAATGTGTCGATCCGTATTTCGACCGCGTCGGCTCCGCCCGCCCACGCCCGGTCGGCGCGCTCCTTCAGTGTCGCAATGTCGTGGGCTGTGATGGAAGCAATAAGCAGGCTCATCCGAGACTTCTCCGAGCGTTTTTCAGCGAACGCCAGCCATGGTACACTAAGGACGGCGGCGAGTCTGCCATGTTGGCGAAGACGTTCCTGCGCCTTGTGGTTTCGGGCTAAGGATATGGTCGTAAAGAAGACGGTCAGCTCATGAACTTGCTGTTTCCACTCAATCGAAGGCGCTGGTACTTGCGCGTTCCGGTCAAATGGGCGATTCTGGCCCTGACCGTGCTGGGCGTGTGTTTCCCGTACCCACATGTCCTGGTTCGACACGTACAGCACTGGCGCGACCCGCAATCCCTGGTAGAACCCGACGCTCAGGGCATTGTCGAGATGGTAAGCGAGCTGCAGCCCCGGTTGCGCCCCGAACTCAGTGCCCGTGAGACGTTGAAGGTCGTCGAGCGGTTTGTCTACGACAAAGTCCCCTACGCCTATGACTGGGAGACTTGGGGGACAGCCGACTACATTCCAACCGTATCGGAAGTCTTCGAAATGGGGCACGAAGACTGCGACGGACGGGCTGTGGTGGCGGCTTCGATGCTGCAGAGACTCGGGTACAAAGCCGAGCTGGTCACCGACTTCACGCATGTGTGGGTCAAGACCGACAAGGGAGAGACGATGGGGCCTGGGAAGAAAAAGGCCATCGTCGCCACCGATGAAGGGTTGAAGATACAGCGCGGCGCGCTGGGCGAGTTGCCCAAAGCGCTGGGATACGGCGTCGCGGTGTTCCCGTTGGGGCGTGAGTTGATAGTGCTGCTGGTCGCCTGGTGGTTGCTGCTGAAACCCAGGGGCGGTAAGGGCGTTGCGGCTGTGGCCTTTATGCTGCTGATCGGCGGGCTCTTGTTCCTACGCGCCGCGGGTAAGGACCACACAAACCCGGCAGAGAAAGTTCAACTGATCGGGCTGGCGGGAATGGCGGTCGGACTGCTGGCGCTTCTGGTGACACCCAGAACGAACGGAACATCGCCGCCGGCGAAGGGTAACCAACAGCCTTAGTGCATCCTCGCACGCATTCTCTCAGGTTTTCCGAACCGCGCCGGTCAGAAAGCGGCCACTTGTCGGGAGACTGTCCGGGTTACCTCCACTCCCTCACGGTCGCGGTTCTGCTTAGCAATCCTGATCAAGCGGGTGGCCCATCTCTTCAGAGGTGGAGGACTCGAGTGGTCCGCTGATTTGCGTGGCTTGATCGACGTGTCAGCCGCGAGCAGACCCTGCCAACGCGCGTCACACGGTAAGGTGTCGTCACCACCCGTAAAGATTTGTGCGCATAACGGATATGCCCGTGTCAGACGGACGATGGATATGCTACGATGTCAGATGATTCATCGTTTTGTTCTTATCGACCGGTAAGACCTTCTCTGTTTTTGGACTCTTAGGGAGTGGAAATTCCATGTACGTAAAGAAGACAACACTCGTTGCGGCGCTCATGGCGGCAGTGGTTCCACCGAGTATGTGTTTGGCGGTTGGATGGGGTACTAAGGATAAGGCTGACCAGCCACCCAAGATCATCGCCCACTTCAACGTCGGAGCACTGGTCGAGACGCCTCAGGATTTCCCGCCGCTGTTCGGCGAGGAAGTGCCCGAGTCGACAAAGGAGTTGCTCGAGCGCCTCAAGAAAGCGCGAAAGGACGACAACGTCCGGGCAATCATCCTCAGCGTCGACAATGCCCGGTTGGGAACCGCCCAGCTCGAGGAACTGCACGAGGCCATTTCCAGCTTCAAAGCGGTCGACAAGAATGTATATGTGCATACTGACATGCTCTTTACCGGCGCATACACGCTGGCTACCTGTGCGTCCCACATCAGCATCACCCCGACCGGCGATGTCTGGTTGCTGGGGCTTTATGGCGAAGCACCATACCTAAGGGGCATGTTGGACAAGATCGGCGTCTTCGCCGACATCGAGCAGTGCGGCGACTTCAAGACCGCTGCCGAGACACTCACCCGCAGCGAACCCTCACCACAGTCGCAGGAGATGACGGATTGGCTCCTTGACGGCATCTACGATTCGTTTGTCCGCATGATTGCAGTCGGTAGGGAAATCAAGCCCGCCAAAGTGCGTGCGCTGATCGACAATGGACCCTATTCCGCCGAGGAGGCACTTGACGCCGGTCTGATAGACTCGGTCATGCACCGCCAGAATTTCATCGCTTACATGAAAGAACGACACGGCGAATCCACCAAGATCGTCAAGGACTACGGCAAAGAGGACCCGTTCGGCCAAGAACCAGATAACATCTTCGAAGCCTTCTCTCTCATCATGGAGATTCTCAATCCGCCCAAGAAGGTCTACACCGAACCGAGCGTGGCTGTTATCTACGTCGAAGGCCTGATCCAAACCGGTACCGCCAAGAGCAGTCCTTTCGGGGGATCGGTCAGCGGCGCTTACAGCACGACGATTCGCAAGGCGCTGGATACGGCCGCCGAGGATGATTCGGTCAAAGCCGTGGTTCTTCGCATTGATTCCGGAGGGGGATCCGCACTGGCGTCGGAGATCATGCTCGACGCATCCAAACGCGTAGCCGCCAGGAAACCTCTGATCGCCTCGATGGGCAACGTAGCCGCCAGCGGCGGATACTACGTCACGTGCGGATCTCACGCGATCTTCGCGGACGAAGCCACGATTACCGCTTCCATAGGCGTCATCGGTGGCAAGCTGGTTACCACCGGCGGATGGGACAAGCTGGGCATCAACTGGTCAGCCCACAAGCGCGGTAAGATGGCGGCGTTTTTCAGGTCAGCCGCTCCTTTCAGCGATGCGGAACGCGCCAAGATGCGCAAATATATCGACCATATCTACGATCTCTTCAAGGACCACGTCGTCGCCAGCCGCGGCGACAAGCTCAAAAAGCCCATCGACGAAATGGCCGGCGGACGTGTCTACACCGGGTCCCAGGCATTGGCGCTGGGGCTGGTCGACAAAATTGGCGGTTTCGAGGACGCCGTCAAGTTCGCTGCTGACGAGGCGAACATCTCCGACTACGAGATCAGGGTGATACCCGAACCGCCATCGCTCCTCGACCTGCTCAGCGGCAAAATCGCAGACGATGAGTTTGTCCGTTCTTCGTCGCATACCAGGCTGTCGCTTGCCCGGACGCCGCTGTTTCAGGCGCTCCTGCCGGTTCTCTCCCAGGTAGACCCATACCGCGTGTCGGCTATCGAATGGTCGCTTATGTGCCTGGACCTGGTGGGCGAGGAAGGTATGGCCTTGGTGCTGCCACAACGGCTCATCATCAGGTAGGCTGCGACAACCAGGCTTCACTCTCTGGGTTCTTTCGCCCGGTAGGGCGAGCTGGGGGCCTCGCATTCTCTTTCCCGTGCTCGAAGGAGAATGCGGGGCCCCTGATGCATGATCTATGCATCCGCGAACATTAAGTGGGGATGTACGACAAGCCGGATCCATGTCTTGAGACGTGACACGGCGCCCCTGTCTGCCGTCCGGTCCCATTCCGCAGAAAACGTCCACGCGCGGCATGGGAATCTTGTGAATTTCTTCTTGACGATCAATCGAGGTGGAATAAACTTTTCCGAGATTTTCATGTGCGCCGCACCTACCGGGATTGTGCTCCGGGTCGGCTCGTGGCGGCCTTGGACTTGTGTGCTCGGAAGTCCCAACCTGGCTTGAGTCGTCTCTCCCGGGGTTGGTTTACGTTCACTGGCGAGAAGCATCCGACATGTGGAATCGGCAATACGAAACGGGCAATGACGGCCTCACGGCAACCGGAAACAGAAGGGGTCTGGTCCCCGTGGTTTTCGCTCGGGATCCGGAGGAGGCGGGCAGGTTCGCGGACCTGTTGGGCGCCATGGATATCCCTTCTCTTCTCGGTAGTGACCTCGGGGAGGCCTGCAGGTGCTCGTTGCAGGATGGAATGCCCGTGCTCGTGTCCGGCGACTACCACGATCGGGCCTGCGAGATCCTCGCTACCGAAGCTGCCGAAACTGAAGACGACAAGAGCGCCGACGACGATGACGACTTCGACGATGATGACGAGGAAGAAGAAGAATTCGACTTCGACGACGACGACGATGAGGACTTCGACCCCGACAAAGCCGACGAAGATGTCGACCTCGACTACTGCTTAGACGACGATGACCATGTCGATGACGTCCCATAAGACCGCTGCGTTATCGGACGCCATGTCAACCTGCCGGGGAGCTTTCTGAAGTCGATCGCTGCTTCACGTCGCATTGAAAATCAGCCGCTTCTCCGTGGATACCAGTCCCAAAGACCGGCAAACAGCTTTGCCCGTCTATCCCCACCAGTCGTGGGCTACTCATCAACCCAATCTGCTCCAGACGAATCCCCTCTTTGCGCTTGATCTTCGCCCACAAGCTGCCGATGCATCGGCGTTATGACTGAACCGTATACAGGACCGGATCGCCGTAGTGATCGCAGAACGCCGCGAGGTGAGGTGGACAGGCGCAGCGGCATGGACCGCAGGAGAGGACCCGGGCGCCGCCGCGGGGAAGTCCGAAAAGCCGCTGAAGAGGGAGAACTCTCCGGTGAGCTTCTTGAATTCGTCATGGCCATCGACGAGTACAAGCGGACCAACGACCGCCCGTTTCCCACTTGGTCCGAGGTCTTCGAGCTCATTCATTACCTTGGCTACCGGAAGGTCGCTTCCAAAGCCGCTCATATCAACACCGCTTGCGGAAGCGAGACACTGACCGGCGCATCCGAGTAGACAGCTCCTGGCGCCTGACGACATCTCCAAAAGCCTACAGCATACCCAGCCCAAACGTAGCGGCCGGAGTCGATGAACTTCACGGACGACTCCAACGATTGGACGCTATGATTGGATATAGCTTGCTCTAAACGGCGACCCTGAAAAGAGAAGACCCACCACAAGACCGACGCGATTACAGACCGGAGAGAAGCTCCGATACCTGAAGGCCGAATGAGTTGCTGATGCGGGCAAGCGCCCAGATCGAGGCGGCGTTCTTGCCCAACTCGACCTGCGAAAGCTGAGACGTTGTCAGGTCCGTCCGATCTGAAAGCTGGCGTAGCGTCATATTCTGGCCAAGGCGCTGGGCACGAATGCGCTGGCCGATGAGACGGTTGAGTTCCGACTCGTTCGTGTAGATGATCCCCATTCGCTGGCAAGCACGATCGACAGACGCTACAAGCTCTTCCTGCTTGAACGGTTTGGCGATGTAGTCGCAACTACCGCGGCGCATCGTCTCGGTCGCGCTGTCCAGGTCGGGGTAGGCTGTCATGACGATGCAGCTCATGCGCTCGTCCAGCCTCTTGAGCTGTTCAACAACGTCGACGCCGTCCATCACAGGCATGCGCAGGTCAACCAGGGCGACCTGGAACGACTCAGCCTTGGCAGCAGCGAGTCCCTTCTCAGGGTCCGAGAAGGTTCGCGGCGCATAACCGTGATCCTCCAACAGTAACCCCACGGTCTTGCAGATTGAGGGATCGTCGTCGATAACCAATACCTTGATGTGGTGACGTACTGCCATTTGCCTTCCTCTAGCTATTGTGCCCGGAAAAATCTACAACGGCCCGGGATCGGGTGATCGGTAATCAGCAGCCCTCTACGGCCTGCACTGTAGTGAATGACACTCCAAACGAAGCCGTACTTAACTAAGAGCGTCCGACATCCTTGGCAATTCAACGGCCCCAAACTTCAAGTCCCACACAAAGTATAATGTACGACTTGCATCCCTTCAAGTGAAAAAGGAACACAGGACCTCTTTTTTCCAGCCGTCCTGAATGAATGGCTTTAGACGGTGCGAATGATCGCTATCCGTCAACCTGATACACGGAATCGATCACAGTACCGTCTACCCACTTTACCACCGCGACTATCTTGTCGCCGAGCTTCGGCGGGGCGGGCTTGCCGCCGCACATCGCCTCCACCTCTTCTTTGATCTCCTCGATCGTGCGGATTGGCAGATCAGAGCCTTTGGCTGCCTCGATAAGGTCGGTTCGCCGCGGATTAATGGCGATGCCTCGTTCGGTGATTATTACGTCGACCAGTTCGCCAGGTCCGCAGAGTGTCGTCACACGGTCGACGATAACCGGGATGCGGTCGCGCATCGCGGGTATGGGCATGATGACGCACTTGCCGGCCAGGCAGTTTTGCCAGCCGCCGATTCCGTGCAGCAGCTTTCCGTCGGAATGTGTAACAACGTTAGCATTGAAGTTCACATCCACTTCGGTAGCACCGAGGATCGTGGCATCGAGCATCGAGGCGAAGCAGCCCTTGCCATGAAAGTTGTAGCTGGTAAACGGGCTGGTGTCCTGGTGGTTGGGATACTCACGCATCGAGCGGACGCCTTCGAGGTCAAACGTCTGCCCGTCAAGGATGAAATCGGTCAGCCCTTCCTCGAGCATCTCGACTAGGTACTTGGTGCTTCCGCCGCGAATGAACCTGGCCTTTATGCCGGCGTGTTTCATCATCTCCTTGAGGTAGATGGCAAACGCCAGGGCTGTGCCGCCGGCACCTGCCTGGAAGGAGAAGCCGTCCTTCATTATTCCGGTATCACGAATGAAGCGGGCAGTCAGCTCGGCAATCAGCAGACGGTCCGGGCTTTTGGTAATCTGTGTCGTACCGGAGACGATTTTTTCTGGATCGCCGACCGAATCCATCACGACCACCTGGTCGACGTTGTTGCCCTGGATCTGCCAAGGGATGCACGGGAACGGTTCGAGGTTGTCCGTCACAACTATCACATGGTCGGCATAGATCGAATCAGCCAGGGCGAAACCGAGCAGGCCGCACGCCGACGGGCCTCGAACACCGTTGGCGTTGCCGAACGCGTCAGCCGCCGGAGCCGCAATCACCGCGATATCGATGTGGACCTCGCCGTCCTGGATCGACTGCCACCTTCCGCCGTGCGAGCGCAACACGCCCATCCCGCGCATCTTGCCTGTCGAGCAATAGTGGCCTAGCGGGCCGTTCATGCTGCCTTCGATGTGGTGGATCAGACCGCTTTTCTGGTGATCGATGATCGGGGCGTGGCAGGGGAACGAGGCACTGGGGAACCAGCGCAAATCCTTGACGCCAAGCTGGGCGGCTGCATCGAAAACAACGTTGGCGACCTTGTCACCGTTGCGGAAATGGTGGTGCGACGAGACGGTCATTCCGTCCTTCAGTCCGGCGTTTTGAAGCGCCGTCTTTATGTCTGCGACCACCTTGTTCCCATCGGCGGGATAGTCAGCGCATGTCCGGATAGGCGGAGTGGCTTTTGCACCGGAAGGCACATGCTTCCCTACGCCTTTGAATGGAACAGCCGGCGTCCCATTAATCTCTGTAGGAACGAGTCGTCCGGCTGCGTTTTCAACGAGTTTCTGAGTCATTGTTGGATCCTTCAGCATCACAACGCTACGGCGTGGTCAGAGCCGCAGGCGCAAGCCTGCGGACATGTCACCAGGCTCGCGCCTGGTGCTCGGAACGCTTCGATTGCGTAGTTTTGATGTTTTCCTGCAAAGGTGGTGACGATCATAGCGATGCCATATTGGGAAGCTGATAGCTGACAGCTATTCCCCCATCTCCTCTGCCAGTTTCACCGTGTGCAGTGCCCGCTTGACTACCGGCGGATCAATCATTTTGCTCCCGAGCGAAACGACGCCCAGCCCCCTCGCCTGTGCATCTTCGAAGGCGGCTACTATCTTGCGGGCCTTGTCTAACTCCTGGTCGGTCGGGGCGAATGCCTCATGGACGACGCTGATCTGCCTGGGGTGGATGCACCCCTTGCCTTCAAAGCCCATGCCCTTCGCCTCCAGGACACTCTCGCGCAAGCCCTCCATGTCGCCCACATCAGAGAAGACCGTATCGATCGCCTGCACGCCGGCAGCCTTGGCGGCGTTGACCACCTGACACCTCGCCCAGAAGCTCTCCGTACCCTCCTTCGTGCGCTGCACACCCAGGTCGGCGGTGTAGTCTTCCAGACCGATCGTCAGGGCTACGATGTTCCTGGAGGCCGTCGCAATCTCATATGCCCTGATAGCACCCAGCGCGCTCTCAATGATCGGCATGATGTACACGGGTCGGTCGATGGATTTGGAGCTTAGAATCTCCTGAATCCGCTTGTCGACGCGGCGCACCTGCTCCGGATCTTCCACCTTGGGGATGAGGACCAGGTGCAGGTTGTGGGCTGCCACGAAGTCCAGATCATCGAGGCCCAGCTCGCCCTGGTTGATACGGACCATACGCTCCGCGCCCTTGAAGTCGATGGCCCGCAGAGCATTTCGCACTATCAGCTTAGCCGTGTCCTTTTCCGGTGGAGCCACGCTGTCTTCAAGGTCGAGGATGAGACCGTCGGGCTTGTGCAGACCGGCGTTGAGCATCAACTTGGGCTGGTTACCGGGCAGATATAGCCGAGATCGGCGGAACCGGTTGCGCTGCGTTTCATACTGCGTGTGCGGGGCGAACTCCGGCAGATAGCCTTCGCCGACCTCCATGCCCAATCGCCGCACGGCAGATTCGATCCTGGCCATCATCACGAAAGGCAGTGCCCCGGCGTCTTCCAACTCGACCTGCGCGTTGGCAACGCCTAGCGCAACAAGCTCGTCGTCAACCAGCTTGCGGATCGACTCGCCGTACATAGGTTCGACTTTTGACGCCAGCTTCAGATCGATCCCGCCCGAATCGGCAAGCGTGATCCGCACCCAACAATCCGACCGCACAGCCTTGCCCTTCATGCCGGCTTCTGCGATTTTCTTCATGTCCATATCCGTTTGTGCCTCTACAGTAACTACCACCCAGCCACAGCCCCAAAGGGGCGAAGGTCGCTAGCCACGGGCGCAGGCCCGTGGTGACCAGTGCCCCGAACGCCCAAACCCCAGAGGGGCGGCGGAAGCGTGGGGGGCCATAGCTTTGGCCGCGGGGAACACGAACCAGCTAACCAATCACATCCCCCACCTCTAAAGAGGTGGGCCACCCAGCCATCTATCACGTCGCGTGCCACCCATTGCCTGAGTGCAGCAATCATGTGACACACGATACGAAACCTGTCACGGAGCAAGCGGAAGCTCCATGAACCTCGCTCCCTCGATGGGGTTATCTCGGTAAGGAGCGATGTCCACAAAGCCCAGCGATTCATACAGGGCGATCGCCTCTTTCATCCACGGGACGGTATCAAGCCGCATCGACCGATAACCGCAAGACCGGGCTCGGGCGATGACGACTGCGGTCAGCGCTCTTGCCACTCCTCGCCCGCGAAACTTCTCGCGAACGTAAAGCCGTTTCATCTCACAGATATCTCCCTTGAATGGTCTCAGGCCGCAACAGCCCGCAAGATGCTCACCGCAGTATGCCAACACCAGGCACCCGCTCGGAGGGCGATATTCGCCGGGAAGCTCGTCCAGCTCACCGTCGAAGCCCTGAAACGACAGATCGAAGCCCAACCACGCGGCGTATTCGCCAAAGAGTTCCCGCACGTGGGGAAGCTCACGATCGGTATGTCCGTCCACGAGTTTCACGGTTTGTTCTACGCGATCCGCCGTGCGGGTCAGCCGCCTCACACGATTCTGTTGCCTTCGTTTCCATCCACGAAGGCCCGGATGTTGTCGACGGCGATTGCAGCTCGCTGATTCAGAGCTTCGGTGGTTCTATACGCAATGTGCGGAGTCAGCACCGTTCCGGGGAGTTCGGTCAGCGGGTCGTCATCAGGGAGCGGTTCGCGGTCAAAGACGTCGATCCCGGCGCGGATGCTCTCTTTTTTCAGAGCGCGGATCAGGCTTTGCCTGTCCACGATCGGTCCCCGAGCGGTGTTGATGAGGCAGGCGCCGGGCTTCATCCGGCTGATGTCGTCCTGGCCGATAATGCCTCTGGTCTCCGGATTGAGTGGAAGATGGATGGAAACCACGTCAGCCCGCTGGAACACCTCCCCTTTCGGCAGATACTCTCCGCCAAGATCGGTGAAGTCTGATCGCTTACTTCGCGACCACCCGATCAGATCACACCGAAAGGCCTTGAAAAGCTCGGCGGTACGTATGCCTATTGCCCCAGTGCCGATAACGCCCACGGTCTTTCCCGCAAGTTGTGTGCCCGGCGTGTCCAGCTTCCAACTTCCCGAACGGATCACCTGGTTGCCGATTGGTATCTTACGCAGAAGCGACAGCGTCAGCCCGATCGCAAGCTCAGCCGTCGAGTCGGTCGAATAGGCGGGCACGTTATAGACCGCAATGTCGCGAGACCGACAAGCCTCGATATCCACACTATCATACCCGGTAAAAGCCAACCCGATCATGCGGACCTTTGGAAAACGGGCCAACAAGGACTTGTCTACCGGTGAGTTGACGGTGACGACAACCGATACGTCATCGGTTGGATAATCCGCTTCCTGGTCGTCCCACACGACTTCATGTGGTAGAGAGGCCTCCGCGACGAGGTTGTGGAAGATCCGGCGGTCTACGCCGAGGGATTGGAGTACCAAGATACGCTGCATTTCCGGCTCCGCTTTCTTGGATTGTCCCGCTTTCTTCGGGCAAACAGGCGTCATCGCTCTTCGCCGGTAACGGAGAAGACAGTTCGTTCGCCGCGCATTGTACCTGGGTTCTGGCCCACGCGGAAGCTAGAGCTCCGTCGCACGCAAAACGACTGGTTGCCAACGCGTGTGGGTGCTACGGGTCACTAGCGCCCAACATTCGCCAACTGATCGCCGATTACCGCTTCGAACCCGCCCTTGGCAATCAGCTCCTGCGCGATCTCGCCAAGCGGGGCGAACGAATATTCCTTGCCGGCTGCCGCGATCGTCGACCGGGTAAAATCGACAGCACCCTTTACGCCGGTTCTGATCGTTGCGGCTGAGTCCTGGGCATGGGCTGTTCGCAGATCCTCGACCAGATCGGGGCATTCGATCACGATGTAACCATTGTTGAAGGCGTTTCGCTTGTACGTCTGGGAGTACGAGCCGGCGATGACCATCTGCAGACCGCGGAACTTCAGCGCGGTAGCTGCCTGCTCGCGCGAACTGCCCGATCCGAAGTTATACCCCCCCACCAGCACGTCACCTTCGCGGGCGATCTGCTGGAACTTCGGGTCGTAGTTGAGCATCGCCTTTGAGCCCATCTCGTCGGGCGACAGTCCCTCTTTGTACGTGTACTCCTTGCCGTAGATGCCGTCGGTGTTGAGGTTGTCTTTGGGTACGAGCAGCAAGTCTCCCTCGATGCGTTGAGGAAACCCCTCTAGGATGGTCACTTCCCGCTTCGCAGTCGGCGTCTTCGGCAAGACTCGGACCTTGGCTGCCGCCTTGAGTTTCTCGCGAAGCTCTCTCTTTCCGCCGACAGGCTCTGCGGTCGGAGAGGCGATTTTGCCCGCGATGGCGGAGGCGGCCACAACAGCGGGGCTGGCCAGATACACCTGCGAATCAGGCGCGCCCATCCTGCCTTTGAAGTTGCGGTTCGTGGCAGAGACCCCGACTTCGCCCGGACCCAGGACGCCGTCACCAAGACCTATGCAAGGTCCGCAACCGGGCCTCAGGGCGATGGCGCCGGCGTCGAGGAGCGTACCCCAGTCGCCGCTACGGACAGCCTCATCCTGAATCTCGCTGGAAGCAGCCGCTATGTAGAGCTCCACACCGGGGGCGACCTTCTTGCCCTTGACGATTCTGGCGGCATCGACAAAGTCGTCGAAACGCCCGTTAACGCAACTGAGCAGAAAAGCCTTGTCGATCTTCACGCCGCTCTGTTCGATTTCCGGAACCGGCGTGATGGTCTTGACCTCGTTAGGGCCTGCAACAAAGGGTGTGACAGCCAAGAGGTCGAAGTCGAGTTGCTTGACGTAAACCGCGTCGTCGTCCGCTTTGAGGGCTTCGCGATCAAGCGTATCGACCATCTCGGGCGTGATCGTCGGGTCGTCATCGCCGCGAGCGCTCATCACCTTGGCCCGCGATCGCAGATACTCGCTTGTTACCTTGTCGTACGGAAACACGCCGGCGAGCGCCCCCCACTCGGTCGACATGTTGGCGATGGCCATCCGCTCGTCCATACGGAGTTGGGCAACGCCCGGTCCGGTGAATTCGACGCAGCAGTTGAGCACCTCGTCCTTATTGAACGTGCCGATCAGCGCGATAATGACGTCCTTGCCGCTGACGCCGGGATTGAGTTTCCCGGTGAGATTCACCTTGACGACTTCGGGGACCTGCCACCACGTCCGGCCAGTGGCCCAGATGGCGGCGGCGTCGGTTCGGACCACAGGCGTGCCCAAAGCGCCGAGCGCGCCGTAGATGTTCGAGTGTGAATCGGAAGCGCACACGAACGTCCCCGGGAGAACGTACCCTTCTTCGAGCATAATCTGGTGCCCGATTCCGCGTCCTGCAGGATAAAACGAGACGCCGTTTTCCTTCGCGAACGCCTCGATTTTGGCGTACTTCGCGAGGTTGGCGTCGCTTTCGTTCTGTATATCGTGGTCCAGAGCGTACACCGGTTGGTGTGGATCGGCGACCTTGCTCGCCCCCATGCTCAGGAACTTGGGGATAACAGCAGCTGTGTTGTCGTGAGTCATCACGTGGGCGGGTTTGATCGAAAGGAAGTCCCCCGCACAGACCGTCTGCCCCTCGGGCAAACCGACCGCAAAACGCTGAGCAATTTTCTCAACCAACGTCGATCCCATAGCCTATTCCTTTCCACCGGCAAGGAGCCCGCCGCGCTGGTATATCGCAAGCTGAGCCTCGGGAAATGCGTTGCCCTCAGTCCGCTCGCCACCGGGAAGACGGACTACTACACCTGTCTCGAAGTCAACCTCGATTTTGTCACCGTTTTCGATCTTCGCCGAAACAGCCTCCGCCGACAGGACAGCCATTCCGGCATTGATCGCGTTTCGTTCGTAGATGGCCCCGAACGACTCAGCCACAATCACTGAAACGCCAAGCGCCTTGAAGCAATCGACAGCCTGCTGGCGCGAACTGCCACACCCGAAGTTCTTACCCGTTACGATGATGTCGCCCGGCTTGACCTTCTCGGAGAAGTCCTCCCACCCGGGGAGGTTGTCGAAGGCGTAACGCTTCATCTCTTCCGGGTCGGTGATGGTGAGATACCGATTGTGATAGATCATGTCGGTGTCGATGTTATCCTGGCGGATCACCCAGGCTTTCCCATTGACTTTGGTTGGTCGATCCGACTTGTCGACCGGTGGCGCGGCAAGTGGCCCGGCGGCGACGGCGGTCTTGGGCTTCTCAAAGAGCGCCGGCTTATCGGGGATGTTGTCGGCTGTGGTGATGACGCCTGCTATAGCTGAAGCAGCCGCCGTCTCTGGCGACGCCAGATAGACCAGCCCTTTGCCCTGTTTACCGGGAAAGTTGCGATTGCCAGTGCTGACCGTGACCTCGCCCGGTCCGTTCTGGCCGATCTGACCGGCTGCACACCCGGCACATCCGGCGTTGCCGACGAGAGCCCCGGCGTCTTTGAGCACACTTATGATCCCTTCGTCGAGCAGTCTCCGCCAAGTGGTGTCCGTCGCAGGGACGATCTTGAGGACCACACCAGGAGCGACGCGCCGGTTCTCCAGAAGCTTGGCAGCGGCCTTGATGTCTTCGTAACGCCCATTGGTGCACGATCCTATGAAGACCGAATCGACCTTGGTGCCCGCGACCGACTCGACGGAGACGACGTCGTCCGGATGGCCTGGCTTCGCTACCAGCGGACCGACGTCGCTGATGTCGATCGTCACCTCTTTGACATAAGCGGCATCGGGATCAGCCAGGACTGGCCCAACGGTTCTACGCGAAGCGGCTGAGCAGAAATCGATAACGGCTTTGTTGGGTGGGAAGAGCATGATTATCCCGCCCATCTCGGTGCACATGGACGCCAGCGTCACCCGACCTGGCACGTCCAGATCGTCGATGTAGTCCCCGTAGAGTTCAGCCGCGTACCCCAGAAGACCGTTGGCTCCGAAGTGGCTAATCAGTGCGAGGGTCACGTCCTTGGGCGTGGCGCCTTTGGAGGGGCGACCCTCAACGGTGATCTTGACGGTCTCGGGCACCTTGAACCAGACCGTTCCGCTGGCGAACGCGTGGGCGATGTCCTGGTCGCCCATGCCCTGCCCGAAAGCACCGATCGCCCCCATGATGTTGGCGTGGGAGTCGGTCGAGACGAATGTGTCGCCCGGCCCGACGAGCCCCTGGTCTATGGCTAGATGCGTGCCGATTCCGGCGTTGATATCGTGGATGCTTATGCCTTGCTCGCGGGCGAAGACCCGGCAGAGTTGCTGGTTTTTTGCATAGTTCTGATCAGAACCGCCCGGGTTGCAGTCGAAGGTGAAGAAAGTCCGCTTGGGGTCGTCGACGGGCAGATGGTTTTCCCGGATGTTCTTGACGACGTTGGCTCCGCCGAAATCCCTTGCGACTCGGGCGTCGATGAGCATGTCGAGGACGTAACCCGCTCGGGCAGTCTTGCCGGCGTGGCTTGTGATGATCTTCTCGATGATTGTTCCAGGCATTGGTCTCATTCTCCGTGTTACAACTGACGACCCGATCGTCCGCTCGGTCAACACTGAATCGACTGGGTGGCCCAACGCTCCCGGGCGTTGGGGGCAGACGTCCACCTGTTGAGAGCCTGTCCAGGACCGGCAGAAATCCAGCCTGCTGCCGGCCGGCGTATGACTGGCGAAATTGCCGTCAGCGGTCGGCCTTGCAAGTTGTGGACCAGAATCCACATGGGACAGTCGTTTTGTCACCCGGCTGGTGAACGCCGGGTGTGCTGTCGATCGTCGATTGATGGGTGTGAAGGTCGCCTAGGCGGTCTGCCCGGCGACGACAACAAGACACAGTGAATCAACGCTGGCGCCGTATCGAAACTAATAGAAAGTCCGATCTCTGACCGAAGCCGGAGAGACCATAACATATGTATTACCAGCGACTTACGGGTTTTTGGCGCCATATCCAGGCTTGCGTGGGCATGTGGTGTGACGGAAGCGGCAGTAGCCATCCGGCATACTGAAAAGGCTCGGAAACACCGGCGTTCCTGCAGGCGTGGTCATCGAGCCCCGGACTCGGCGTGAAACAGGTCAAGACCCAAGGGGTTTCGTTTTACCGTCTTGAAGGGGTCGTAAAATCTGCTACACTCCCCGTTCGGTTAAGTGTCGAGAGTTGTTTTCGAGTGGCGATTGGCCCCTTTCTATTGGAGGTGCTTTTTGGCGTCGGAGTTGGTTCGTAAACTGGTGGATTCAGGAGTTCACTACGGTCATCGCGCGAGCCGCTGGAATCCGAAGATGCGTCCTTTCATCTTCGGAAAACGCAACACGATTCATATCATCGATATTCGTGAGACGGTGAAGGGTCTGTTGCGGGCGAAGAAGTTTATCGCGCGAGTTGTGGCCGGTGGTGGAGATGTGTTGTTTGTTGGTACGAAGCGTCAAGCCAAACCCCTTATCGTTCAACATGCGAGCAAGGTGAACATGCCTTACGTGGTAGAGCGGTGGCTTGGTGGAACGCTTACTAATTTCAAGACGATTCGTTCCCGGCTTGGGCGGTTGGATGAACTGGAGAAGGCGGAGGCGGACGGCAGCGCACTCGAGTATAGCAAGAAGATGATTGCCTCCCGCACCCGCGAAGCCAGCAAGATCAAGCGGAACCTCGAAGGCATCCGCAACATGACCAGACAGCCCAAGGCTCTAGTAGTGATCGATGTGCAGCGCGAGCATATCGCGGTTCGCGAAGCCAAGAAACTGGGCATCCCCACGATCTGCCTGATCGACACGGATTCTGATCCTGACTTCGCGGACATCCCGATTCCCGGCAATGACGATGCGATGCGGGCCATCGAGACGGTCCTGATGAGCCTCACAGACGCCGTTGAGGAAGGCATGAGGGGACGGACCAGGCCCAGGGACGCCGGCGAGGGCCCGGCGGCTCCGCGGCGAGAACCCCGTGAACGGCCCCAGCGTCAGACGACGGTGGCACCAACCGCACCGAGCGGAGAATCCCCCAAGGTCGAGACGCAGGCTCCTCGAACCGATTCGTCCGCTGCACAGCCGTCCGCGCGCATCGGAGATGGTGAATCGCCCCCGTCGCCCGATTCCGGTCCGGCTGCGGATGATTCTCCCGACTCGCAGTCGTCCTCTTAGACGTCTGCTGACAATCGACTCTCTATCGTGACAGAATAGCGCCTGTTTCAGGCATTGGCAGAGGCGGGCTTGCTCGCCCATTTGAGGTACAGGGTCCGCAGAGGCGAACCTTGTCGAAAGTGGAAGGTAGAACGAGATGGCAGAGATTACCGCCAAGGCGGTCAAGGATCTTCGGGTCAAGACTGACCTCCCGATGATGGAGTGTAAGCAGGCTCTTATCGAGTGTGACGGTGATGGCGAAGCCGCTGTCGAGTGGCTGCGCAAGAAGCACAAGGGCAAAATGTCTGATCGCTCCGACCGCGAAACGGGTGAAGGTCGAATAGGCTTGCACATCGAGGAGTCCGGGAAGGTCGGCGGGATCGTCGAGTTTCAGTGCGAGACGAATCCTGTGGGCAAGAACGATCTGTTCATCAAGCTCGCAACTGCTTTCGCCAAGAAGGTCGCCCAGGGTTCCGAGAAAGAGCCGAGCGTCAAGAGCTTGCGCGAAGACCCCGAGATGGACGCGATGTACACCGAGACCTTCGGCAAGCTGCGCGAATCCATGAATCTGGTTCGTGCCCGCAGGGTCGAGGGCGAGTATCTGACGTCTTATATCCACCATGACGGCAAGAGCGGCGTGCTGATTGCGCTCGACGCCGTTCCCAGTTCCGACAGCATCGGTCCCGACCTGTGCATGCACGCCACGTTTGCCAAGCCTATTGCTATCGATCGCAGTGGCGTACCGGATGACCAGGTCGAGAAGGTCCGTTCCGACGCGCGAGAGATTGCCAAGGAAGAGGGCAAACCCGACAAGATCATCGACAAGATCGTCGAGGGGAAGGTCAGCGCTTTCTATGCGGAGAAGGTGCTAACAGAGCAGCTTCACGCACGTAGCGACGTGTATGGCAAGACGAAAGTCGCACAGGTCCTGAAGGATGCCGGCGTCAACGCGGTCGTCGACCTGGTCTACATGAAGATCGGCGAATAGCAGTTGCCGCGTCGGAAGAAGCGGCTCGACAAGGCTGACCCGGAGTCGTGTTTTCCACGGCTCAAAGGTGTGGACCACCTGCCGAACATGCGACAACGTGTTCACACGAGCGTGAACATGGCGCCTTGGCATCGGTCGGTTTATCGTTGACTGAGCACTTATTCGGCGTGCACCGGGGCAGTGGTTGCTTCTCGCCGCCGACTTGTGGAAAAACCGACATGACCAAATCCGGCTATCGTCGCGTGCTTCTCAAGATCAGCGGTGAAGGCCTCTGCGCCACAGACCGCACGGGTATTGATGGTACCGAACTCAAGCGATTAGCAGGCGAGATCAAGCTGGTTGTTGATCTGGGTGTGCAACTGGCTGTCGTGGTCGGCGGCGGAAACATCGTTCGCGGCAGCACCATCGCCAAGGACTCTCCGATCGAGGAGGCCACCGGTCACTATATGGGCATGTTAGCCACGGTGATAAACGCCATCGCCGTACAGGACACCCTCGAATCCATCGGCGTCCCGACTCGCGTGCAAAGCGCCATCGCCGTCGATAGAGTTTGCGAGAAGTTCATTCGCCGGCGTGCCGTTCGCCACCTGGAAAAGGGCAGAGTAGTGATCTTCGGCGGCGGAACGGGCAACCCCTTCGTCACCACTGATACCGGCGGCGCTTTGCGAGCCTCGGAAATCGGGGCTGACGTCATGCTTAAAGCCACCAAGGTCGACGGGGTATACACGGCTGACCCGATGACCGATCCAGACGCGAAGCGGATCGAGCGTCTTACCTTTGATGAGGTCATCAATCGGCGGTTGGGTGTGATGGACGTCAGTGCCGTAGACCTCTGCCAACGAACCGGCGTCCCGATCATCGTCTTCAATCTAAGGAAAGAGGGCAACATGCGGGCGGTCGTCATGGGCGAGGACGTCGGGACGACCATCGGTCCTGCCTGATCGAGCGATCTTTCAATCCGCAGCGTTACTTGCCGATCGGCAGTGTGAGAACCTGTCCGGGCCTGAGGTTCTTGGGCTCACCGTCCACGATTTTCTTGTTGAGCGCCAGCAGCTCTGGCCATCGCAGCGGGTCCCCGAGTTCATCCCGAGCGATTCCATAGAATGTATCCCCACGTTTAACGACATAGGTCCGCATGACCTTGGCGGGCTTGGCCTTTTCGCTTGAGGTCGTCTTGGTCGTCCTGGACAACTTTGGCTTCTGCTCGGGCAGTGGCGGGATCTTGATGGCTGTTCCGATCTGCAATACGGTGGGGTCGGTAATCTGCGGATTAGCCCCGATCAACAATGGAGCGAATCGTTCGTTTCCATAGTATGCCAAAGCCAGCGACGCAAACGTGTCACCGCGTTGCGTCAGGTGCGTGTCGCAGGCGATCTTGGCAGATAGTGACGTCGCAGGGGCCTTGGCAGCCGGTCGCTTGCCGCGCCGCCCCACGTGTGGTTTCGATGTGGTTGCAGTATCCGACTTACCCACCAACCCGCTGAGCTTTCCGGAACCGGGCGCCTTGGATCCCGGTTTTCGAGCGATCTTGGTTTGCTGCTCGGAAGTGGTCGGTGTTGGCAGCACTTTGTGATCGCTCTTGTCATTCCCAGCCGTCATGGGCTTCGTCGTTTGGGGTGCTGCAGTACGTCTCTGATCGCCTCGGGCCGACCTTCTGCCGGCTTGATCACTCTTGGTCACCGGTGTTTTTCGCGCGGGCGAACGGTCCGTGGGCTTTGAGACGTCAGCCGCAGTGGTCTTCGTGTCCGCTCCGACGGCCTGTGACTGGCTTAGGGGAATCGGCTCCAGAGACTCGTCGCGAGAGAAGTAGTAAATTCCACCTATCAGGCCAACGACCAACGAAAACACAACCCCAACTTTGACATCCGTACGCATGAGAGTTCTCTTTTCTGTTTGGCCTGACGTCCAGCTTGGACCCGCGAGACGAGTTGGCTGGATGACTCACCTCTTCAAAGGCGGGTCGCGCGAATAACACGCTGATCCGTGTTCTCCACGGCAGCTATGGGCCACCCATCCATTAATTTAACGTTGACGAGGCACCGGCGGAGAGAGGACAATCGCCCGTGACCGCCGGCAATCGCCAAGCTCCGGTCACTCCGATCGCACTCTACGGCAGGGAAACCCTTCGGTCAAGCGACTACTCCTCGCGATGAAAAAGGCCCACGAACCGAAAGTCCGTGGGCCTGTAATCACTGGTAATCATGCCCGGTATCGCGACGCGAGCGTACCGGGGAGGCTGCTCAACAGCCGGTCCGTTAGCCGTCCCGCGCCGGTTTGCTGGTCAGAGCGGTCCGCCGATCGACCCTTACGCCCCAAACAAGGGCGATCACAACTATGACGGCGATCAGAATCAACTCCCATGTGCCGTTCTCGACGAACGTGAGGATGATCCCGATCATACCCAGGGTACCGATGCAAAACGAAACCGCATTGAGCAAGCGAGGCTTGAACAGCAGCGGAGTCGCCACACCGATCGAGCTGTACGTTCCGATCAGCACACCAACAAGCAAGGCGTAGCTGAATCCCTTGATGCCCTCGCCGCCCCAAATGAACATCACAAAGACGACCAGGAACGTCGTGATCGAGGTAAGCAGCGTACGCGACAGCGTCTGATTGATGCTGTTGTTGATGACCGCAGCCGAGAGCGTTCCCAGCCTGCCGCGGTTCTCGCGGATACGGTCGAACACTACGATGGTGTCGTTCAAGCTATACCCGATCACCGTCAGGGCAGCCGCTATCATCGGCAAGTCAATCTTGAAGTCCGACAACCCCAGCGCGGTTCCCACAAACGAGTCATAGATGAAATGGCTGAGCGTCACCATGCCCAACGTGATGCTGACGTCATGGACAAGAGCCACGATAGCCGCCAGACCGTACTGCATCGTGCCGAACCGCAACCATACGTACACGACGATCGCGACCAGAGCGAGGACGACTGCAAAGACCGTGTTCTGCCTGGTCTGCCCGGCTATCTGGGGTGCGAACTGTACCACCTTGGAAAGCGACTTCTCGCTCGCCAGAGCACCCTCGACCAGGGCAAGCTCGACATCCGCGACTTCCATAGCCCAGCGGATAGGATCATCCTCGTACCGCAAGTTCTGATCCACAGCCACAACGGCGAACTCGCGATAGCCTCGCCGATCGTTGGACAGAACCTCGGGCGTACCAAGAGGGAATACGGCTGATTTCCTCATGCTGTATTGCTCATACTCGGATCGCAAACGGACCTCTCGGAGCCTCTTCTTGAGATCATCTTCGGTCATGGGCGTCTCGTCCTGATCGAGGGCGAACTGAACCACGACACCACCCTTGAACTCGTCGACGGAGTACTGGGCATCGACCCTGCCCAGAACCTCGGAGAGCTCCGATTGTTCTTCCTGGACGATGAAGTACTTGTCCATGGTGACGGCCTCATCCTCCACGACCGAATAGCCCACCGCCTGCTGAAGCTCGAGCTTGTCGCCCAACGCGGCCAGGGTTGCCGCCTGCACCAGATCCCGGTTCGTCTCGACCGTGATCACCTCGAAGGAATGTCCCTGGTGGCCTTCCATCCCGCCCGCCGCAAGCTCGCCGACTTCCTGCACGCGGGCCTTACGCAGATTCTCAGCAGCCCGAGCGGCTCCCTTCTGCGCCTCACTGACGGCCTTTCTGAACTCATCCATCGAGGCCATCTTCCCGACCTGAACGGTGAAGATCGCCTTGCGCCCCTCAACTCTGACTCCGTCGCGTTCCAGCACGTCCTTGAGCACATGTCGCATCAGCGCCGCAAGCTGTTCCCCGGTGAAGGTCCTCCCGCCTGCCGATTGGTCCTTGGAGGCTAGCGTATACTCGGAGGGACCCGCCTGCCCGATATCGAGATTCGGATTGTCTTCCTTCAGGAAATCGGAGGCGTGAACAAGCCACGCCGCAGCCGACAAACCTCCCGGCAACTCCAAAGCCGTAACAACATCCTTGATCTGTTCATCCAACCCTCGCCCGTCGTCGCCGAAACTCGTGTCGGGTTTCAGGTCTACCTGGACGCTAGTCCCACCCAGAAACTCGATGTCGTAGATCGCCTCGGGATCAGCAGTACTCTCAATCGCGAACAACCCCGCGCCTGCCACAACCAACACGAGCGACACAGGCCAGAAGCGCGCGCGAAGCGAAATCCAGTCGACCGAGGGCTTGCGGATCAGGCGGAACATACGAAGGTCGCTGAGCATCCCCTTCGAGACCAGCGTATTAAAGACCAACCGGGTTACGAAAAGAGCCGTGAACATGCTCGTCGCAATACCGAGCCCCAACACGATGGCGAATCCCTTTACCTCCTCGCTGCTGACCATCCCCAGGATGACGCAGGTTATCAGCGTTGTGAGGTTCGCGTCGACGATCGTCGAAGTGGCCTTGTCGTACCCGGCGTTGAGCGCTTTTTTGAACACGATTCCGCGGTCACGTTCCTCGCGGAATCGCTCGAAGATCAGCACGTTTGCGTCGATGGCCATACCCACCGTCAGGATCAGACCCGCTATACCGGGTAGCGTGAACGTCGCCTGCATCAATGCCATTGCGCTAAGCACGAACAGTAGATTCAACGCGAGGGCCACATTCGCCAGCCCGCCGGCTGCGAAGCCGTAATAGATCAAAACGAAGATCGCCACGACGATTCCGCCCCAGATCGCCGCCCTCATACCATCGGTCCTGTTGGTTTCTCCCAAGCTCGGGCCTATGGTCTTCTCTGCCAACGGCGTTTCCTTTAGCCTGGCAGGCAATGCGCCCGCTTCAAGCGTCCTCACCAGGTACAGGACATCCTCCTGGCTGAAGTCGCCGGAAATCTGACACCGCTCGGTGATGCGAGTCCTTATCGTAGCATGTGACATGACCTTGTCATCAAGAACGATGGCCAACTGCCGCTCGATGTTTGCGCCGGTCAGCTCACCGAAGAACGTCGCACCGCGAGCATCGAGACCGAATACCACGATGTTACCACCGGTCTGCGGATCGCGATCGGTAAGAGCGTAGATCAGCTTCCATTTGCCGCCCTTTGTCTTGCCCTTCCCGCTCATCTTGTACTCGGGGTCGTTGTGCACCAGGACGTAGTACGAACCGGCGTACTTTGCGGTGATCTGCTGCGAAGTATCCTTCCGCTGCTCCCATTGCGACTCGTCGTCAAGACGAAGGAAGTTCACGATCTTCTTTATTTCGTACCAACGGAAGTGCTCTCCAGCTCTGGGGCGAGGTCCATACTTCTTGAGCTGGTCGGTGTATTTGCTGATCTCCTCACGCAGACGCGGATCACGTTCCGCCTTGATCATGGTCGGCGAGCCCGGGTCGCGGTCAGCCAGAATCATGAACTCCAAAACGCCCGCACCACGCAAAAGCCTCTTGAGGTCAGCCGGGTCCTCTAAGTTGGTCTTGTCCTTTGACCATTGGTCATACGCTTCCAGCACAACGCTGAAGGCCTTGACTTTCTCCCCGCTTTCCGGGTCTTCCAACTCGGAGTCGTAAGACGGAAACTCCGCTCGAATCTTGGCTATTTCCTCTCTCCTCGTATCGCCGGGCGGGAGTCCCAGAACATCCTTGAAACGTAGGACCGGAAGACTGGTTGCCAGGACAGCCTCCATAGCCTCATCAAAAGCCTTCGTCGTCGATTCGATGTCCTGCTCAACGCCTGATTCCCTTGCGGTCCTCTTCAGCGTGTCCGCTTCCACGAGATTGGTAAGCAACGCAGTACGCTCCGAGATTCCCCGGACCAGTTCTGCCAGTTGACGATCGCGGTCCTGGTCGCTTGCGCTAAGAGCCCGCTCGATCTCCCGTCGATCAATGCCCCTTTGAGCGAGTGCATCAATTGCCTTGTTGTACGTTTCGCGACGCTCCAGGACATGCTGAGGAGGACGCGGCATCCTGATTTCCAACCTGGTGTTCCCGATCGGTCGCCATTCCAGATTCATCTGGCCACCGGGGTCGACCCTCTGCTTGAGGACTTCCATGACACGCGCGGCAAGATTGCGCTGGCTGGCCTTGGACAGACCTGTCGTGTCAATCTCGAACAACAGACTAGATCCACCGACAAGGTCGATGCCCCCCTTGAGTTTCTCTGACGGAGGATAGAGGATAATGAAAGAAAGCGCCACAAGGACAGTAATGAGAACCCATTTCAGGGCTCGATTCGGATCGTTCATGCTGAGTATCTCCAGAGAAGCGGCATGAAACCGCTGAGGGAAAAAAGCTAATCACAAGATGATAATTCGAAAGGTGAATCCCGCCGAATGGCGGAAAAACGAGTCAGCCACCTAGAGAGAGACTAACCATGCGATGGTGGCGCATGGCGCAGAACCGGCAATGCTGTGACGGACGGGGTTGGAGTGACGCACCGGCTCTGGGCGACGACGCGTTCAAGCCGGGTGACCTGCGGACGAACATGCGGGATACCGCCCGTGGGGCGTTCCGTGGGTCTCGCCGTCGTCTGACCGGCCATCGAAAGACGTACGACGCGACCAAACCCATCGTGAGACAAGGAAGCCAAGACCAAAAGCCCGCCGGTCGAGGAACCGCCGGGCAGATCCTGTTCCTTTGTATCCTCTCCGCTGGAATTCTTATCCGGGGCAGCGGCTATCGAAGACGCCTCCTCGGCAGCAGTGGCATGCAAGCTGTAGCTGTAACCGACCCAAAGAAGCGTGGGAACAACGAACCAGAGGGATGTAATCAGCGTCTTACGTGACATAGGGTCGCGGCATTATATCGACTGGGGCGCTAATCGGGCAAACGAAAAAAAAGGGCAATTGGCCAGTGCTGCGATCCTGTGAGTTTCTGCCAAGTCCCATGACGTAACGACCTCTCCCCGTGATCAACGTGTGGATATATGTCGTGGCAAGCTATTGCGCAGAAAAAGGTTATGTGAACCTGCAATATGGCGAAAAAAACCACCTCCATAGGATTAATTCGTGGAATTGGGTACTGTCGTCTGTATAATACCCCTGGCGAGCTTGTGGGCGTAGACTTATTGTCGTTGTCTTTTCGAGGATGTCGTGGAACGCGGACACGCTAAACAAAGAGTTGAAGACCTCCATTTCTGCTTATATCAGCGCGCCATTCACCCGGAGTTCTTCCATATTGACCAGGTGAAACGCGTCGAGCAGCGCCGGTACGAAGCCGAGATTTGGGTTGTAGGCCTATCGCACGTCGTTTCCGTCCACTACGGAGACCAGGTTCTCACCGAGCTCATCACCGACGAGACGGAATCACTCCCGAAAACCGGTTTGGCGACGTCCTTCCGGTTTCGCGGGGAACGTGACCACGCCCAGTCGTTCAACGACGGTGGGCGATACATTCTCTCTACGCAGGTCGAACGGATGACGCCTCAGCTCTTCCCGGCCACCCATCGCGATTATTTGCACTACGGCAGGAATCGGGGGCTATTCTCCAGCTTTGATGAATGGACACACGACGGGCTTGCGCCTTTCACCTTCATCGATTTCGATCCTCGTGACAATGAGTTCCACGTTCACGCCTTCCACGTCTTTCCGGAGGAGATGACCCTCCTTAAGACCCAGTCCATTTTCGAGATCGCTCGTCGTCCTCGCGGCGACTGGTAGACCCCTCTACTTGTTCGTTATCGAAGCCTGCACGGTTTCCGTGCCGATATCCCTCAAGGCAAACGGCGCAGGCGGTGCCCGTGGGTTACGCAGATCGCCATTTCGGAGCATACGATGGGGCGCGAAGACATGCATTCGGCGGAGCGAACCGCTGCCACCTCAAGACGGGGGTTCTTTCGGATCACCGCAGCCGCCGGGCTTTGTTTGCTCCGCTCCGCGAAGGCGGAACCGGCGACGACCCCCCTCAGGCTCAACCCGGGGACTCCTCGGACCCGCGTTGTCCGGGCTATCTTCCCGCATGTCATCGTCGACACGACAGTGCACGAGACCATCGCCCGCGAGATGCTGGCGGCTACGCTGATGCGTCTTACGGATCAGAGGAGCACGAAAGCGGCGTGGCGTGCAATCCTCAAACCAGCGGATGTCGTTGGCATCAAGTTCAACAGATCCGGGCAGTCCGAGTTACAGACGACCCCCGTCGTCGGGGCGCTACTCCTCGAATCACTTATCGAGGCGGGATGGTCTCCGGAGCGGATCGTATGCATCGAGCCACCACCAGGGTTGCAAGAGCAGTTCGGCACAGCCACCCCAAGCCCTGGGTATGATCGAAGCCCGACAGACTTCGGCAGTGGTGCGGACCAACTCGCTTCTGTGCTGGGCCAAGTCACAGCCTTAATTAACGTTCCTTTCCTCAAGACGCACAACATCGCCGGCATGTCGGGTTGTTTGAAAAATCTGTCACATGGGTTGATCAAACATCCCGCGCGGTACCACGGCGGGGAATGTTCACCTTACATTACTGACATCGTAGCCCTTCCCCAAATTCGCGGTAAGTTGCGATTGAACCTCGTTGATGCTCTGCGGGTGGTTTTCGACGGCGGACCGCATCCCGATCCCGCAAACATCGAGAACATCGGAGTTTTGTTGGCTTCATTTGATCCGGTGGCCGCTGACACCGTCGGGCTTGCCACAATAGACACGGTCAGGAAGAAGAAGGGCATGGGACCTGTCCGCCAGCCAGGAACCCACTTGCGGCAATTGGCTGACGCGCATCGCCGAGACCTCGGGATCGCCCTTGTTGGCGGAATTGATCGGTTGGATGTGCGTCCCTGATTCTCCGGCAGACATGGTCTGGTTGGTGCCCATTCTCTTCATTGGGCGGGGAACGGATGGCAAGACCGGAACATATGCCGTGGTGAGGTCAGTACGCCGGGCCAAGGATGGGCTCGTGGGCTCGTCAGAAGGGCTGCACGTGCTGCGTCGGCTGCCACATTCGTGTGCAACTCGCCGGTGATGGCCTCGGCCAATGACTCATTAGAGCATTCGTGAAGATGCAGCAGTGCCTGAATTCTGCCATTGAGCGACGCTTTCGTGCCGCTTGTCGAGCATTAGCCGGGACGCATTGGACAGCGCTTTGGAAACGAGGCTTTCACGGAACTTCTTTCCGAGAACAACACGGTTGACAGTTCTGAAAACGTCGGGTATGATAAGTATTGGTTGAAATGGTAGAGGGTGGACCGGCGTCATTCAGGCGGCCGGCTGAGGTAGGTATTTTCTATCGATCGTATTGTTTTTTCGCAGCCGATTATACCTAATCGCTATTATCCCATCCCACTTGCCTCTCTGTCCCACCACCATCGCAACCGAAGCGTCGGCGCGTTTGCGTGGGCGGTCCGTTTGTCTGGACTCCCTTGAGTAGACGACGCGCCCGGTTGTAGTCCGTGGCCCTGTTTTCGCTAAGCTGTCCGGTTCGTGCGCACACGGCAATGCGAGCGCAAGGTTTTGGGCTTTATCGGACTTTTTGGTCTTGTTGCTTCTTTTGATGGATGGTATGTGAGTCGTTTGAGTTTCGCTGATCTGTTCTGCGGAGCTCAGAGGTATTCTAAATAGTGGGCAAGGCACGCCCCACGCCGTGTGCTCGAAGTGGGGCGGGCCGTTGACTTTGCGATGACTGGTTGCTGCGTTGTTTGGGCGTACGGAGTGCTCCCTGGCGGCGCCGTAAGGAGGACCGGAAGTTCCGGAGCCGGTTTCTCGCGAGTCAACACAATCGTGCTATCAAGCACAGGAGGTACCGCCGTGAGGCGCAGAAAATTCGGTTTTACTCTGATTGAGCTGTTGGTGGTTATTGCCATCATCGCGCTGTTGATTTCTATCTTGCTTCCGAGCCTTTCGCGTGCTCGGGAACTGAGCAAGAGGTTGGTGTGCGCGGCCAACCTGAAGGGTATCGGGACGTCGTGCAAGCTGTACGCCAACGACAACTTCGAGAAGTGGATGGTGCCCGGCTATGACCCGACGATGGTTGACAATGGGGGTATCAAGTATGTCCCCGATGGCGACTCGGCAAGTGACAGCATTGTTGGCAAAGAGCCCGTGCGCAAGTGGGAGAGCAATTCGGACAGTGACGAGCTGTCGGTTACGCGGGCTTACTGGTTACTCGTTCGTTCTGGTGACGTCACGGTGAAGCAGTTCGTTTGTCCGAGTTCCGGCGATGAGCCGGACACGACGCAGGACCTTGACAAGTACTATGACTTCTCGACCATTGGGTCTATCAGCTACGGGTATCAGGTGCCGTTCGGCCCCAAGGATACTCGCTCGCGCGAGGGCAGTGACAACCGTCAGGTCTTCGCAGCTGACCAGAGTCCGTTCTACTGGCCTGGTAGCGGCAACCCGAACTGGAACGTTGGGCAGTCCGGCGAAGTCACTCTGAACGACTCGCCCAAGTCGTGGCGGGCCTTCAACAGCCCGAACCATGGTGGCAATTCCACCGGAGAAGGCCAGCAGTGCCTCTTCGCCGACGGTCACGTGACATTCGAGAGGATGCCCGCCATCGGTATCGACAACGACAACATTTACACGCTTATGGAAGACGATTTCCAGTCTGGTGACACGCATCGTATCCACGGTTCGACCGTGCACGAGGCGGCCGACACAAACCCGTACCCCGGTCAATCCGTGTTCGGAACCGGCGGGGGCAGACATTCATCAACCGATACGCTGCTCTACCCGTAGTCGTTACGGTAGATCGCTTCGGTCGATATATGAGAGGGCGGTGGGTCTCCAATCCTGCCGCCCTCGTTTCGTATCTGCTCAGACCGCTCGCTCCTCGAAGATGGCACCGAATTCCCGGTAAGGCGTTGGCCATTCGCCCGTTGACTCATATGGGAAAAGCTGGTCATATGCACCGCTTCCGCGAACGGGGGTGTAGCTCAGTCGGTAGAGCAACGGCCTTTTAAGCCGTAGGTCTTGGGTTCGAGTCCCAACGCCCTCAGTTTCGGCAAGTGTGTTCCTGGCAGATAGTTACGCTTCTCGCCACTCACGTCGACAGTCCCTCAAACCGCCCAGAATCGGCCTGGCGCGTCGATTGCGCGTCTATTAGCAGCGCGTTAGCAGTTACGTCACGCGCCTGCGCCATATCCTCGGGGCGTATCGAGACGTAATACCTCAGCGTGGTCTTGATGTCCGCGTGGCCTGCTAACTCCTGCACGATGGGCGCTGCCAACTTCCTCGCCCAGTGGGTGATAGCCGCCCGGCGCAAGTCGTGCATGGTGACGTCCAAGACTCCGGCAGCACTCGCGATGCGCTTGAAATCACGGTCAAGGTTCTGGACGGTTGCCCGCCCTTCGGTTCAGTCGCCGGCCTGACGCATGGTCTTTATCCACAACGCACGTGCCGGAGTAATGAACGGGAACGGGCGTTTGCAAGGTCTCTTCGTTCCGCCGAAGTCACTGTCACCGAGTCCAGTCCAGGATCAAGAACGCAGTTTGGCCCGCGACACGTCTGCCAGGCATTGCGGCTTCGCGTTTCTGTACGGCGTACCGGTCATCGTGGCGTTCGTGCTGCTCAACGTTCTCTTCTTTGCGCAGAACCAAAGTATGCCGTGGTCCTTTCGCCGCCAAATCAGTCGGTCTGATGCCGCATATGCCAGTAGATGCCGCGCGACGACCAGCGTGTCAGATGCTCCGAGATCGATTGCCAGTTCAGTCGGATCGTGATATTTTGCTGGCGTCATAACTCGACATCGGAGAGCAAGCGATGATGTATCCGTCAAGCAGGATGTGGTCATTGATGGCTACGTTCATGTTGATAGCGTGCCGTGTATCTGCGGGCGACGTTTCGATAGCCGTGACGAACAGCGGGTTCGAGCAGGTCGAGACCGCCAGCAGCGTGGCAGGATGGCACCTCGATCCCGAAGCCTCGCGAGGGGATATCTCCGTCTTGGCTGACACGGATGTAGCCTATAGCGGGGCGGCCAGCCTTGCGATTTCCTGCGGGAGCCCGTGCACAGCAGTGGTAGTCTCGAAACCGTTGGCGCTTCAGGTCGGTCACCTATATCGACTCAGCGGCTGGATCCGTCCCAGAGGCGTGAAGTCGGACCCAACATCGAAGTACCCAACGGCGGTACCAGCTTGTCTTTCCATGGAGTCGTTTCCATTCACCAACCACTCGTCGGCCGTCGGCGGCGATGCCGATTGGACACGCGTCGAGACCTTGTTTGTAGCCACCACGGGCCGGGACCGCGTGCGGCTGCACCTTGGCCACAACGGAACCGCGTCGGGACGGGTGTGGTTTGACGACATTCAAGTGGAGAAGGTGGAGAATATTGACGCGTACATCCCGATGGAGACCGTGCGGTGGTTCGATGATGGCTACCGCTACGACGATCGCGGGTGGATCTTTGTACACATCGAGGGCGAACCGTACCAGCGCGGCTATCAGTTCGGAGCACTGGTGGCGGACGAAATCGTCGCGTACATCACCAAGCTTGCTATCAAGCGCAACGCAGCCGATCCGGCGGCTGCCTGGCGGACCCTCCGGTTCGAGGCCGACACGCTGTTCCTGAGGGGGTACGACCCGGAATACTTGACCGAGATGAAGGGGATCGCGGACGGCGCGGACCATGCCAAAGCCACCTACGACGGCCGCCCGATCGACCTGCTTGACATCGTGACCATCAACTCGGTGGTAGATCTCGGCCAACTCCGTCGCGCGTGCGGGGTGACTCCACACGCTTTGACGGGCGAGAGCTTCCTCGAAGCCGAGGAGGAGATGAACATCTCGGAAGAAGACCACAAGTGCTCCGCCTTCGTGGCCACCGGGCCGGCAACCGTCGACGGTCAGGTCGTGTTCGGACAGATCTTCATGTGGGGTGGGTACACCGGGGTCCACTGGAATGTAATCTGCGACGTGCAGCCAGCGGCTGGGCACCGGCTTGTATACCAGACCTTCCCTGGCGGCATTCACTCCGGCGCCGACTTCTACATCAACTCAGCCGGCATCGTGATTGGGGAAACAACGGTATCCCAGACTCCGTATGAGCCGGATTCAACGCCACAATCGAACCGCATCCGCAAGGCCGCCCAGTATGCCTCGTCGATCGACGACGTCGAACGGATTCTCTGGCAGGGCAACAACGGAATGTACACCAACGACTGGCCCATCGCCGACGTCAAGACCGGTGAGGTGGCGATCCTGCTGCTGGGGACCCACGCCAAGAGGATGTGGCGAACCGGCGAGGACATGTCGCCGTTTGGGACGCCGGGCTTTTTGTGGGCCAACAACAACAACCGCGATCCCGAGGTGCGCAAGGAATACCAGGCCCAACCCGACGACCGACCGTTTGATCTGGCGTTCTCGCCGTGGAACCGGGATGTCGCCTTCAACGAGTTCTATCGAAAGAACAAGGGGAGGATCGACTCGACGGCTGCGGTGAGACTGTGGGCCTCCTCGCCGGTCAACCGAGCCCACGCCTGCGATGGGAAGATCACCACAACCGAGATGGCACGGGAGCTGGTGTTTCTCGCCCACCACGGCAAGGTCACGCTGCGGGAGAAGTTCCCTCAGAGAGGATACCGGATCATGCCTGACCTCGCGGGCGCGATCCCGCACCTCAGCCTCGGGTATTCAGTCCCGAGCCCGATCGTTATCACGGCCAAGCTGAAGGAGGCGCGAGATGCCGGGAGATGGAGTCAGCCGGAAGACCGCGAAGATACCGACCTTGAGCTCGGTGATCTCTCAACGGATTTCAATATCGACCACGACCGGTTGTGGCGACGAACCGTCTATCCAGCGACCTCGGCCGAAAACTGGTTTGTGAGTGCCTCCGCCGCCTACTGGAAGCTACTGGCTGGACTCGATGAGGACGATGCCGAGGTCGCGGCTGACGAGTTATCGGACGAACTCGCAGCCCTGACTCGCCGCTACCTTTACACGGTGTCACGGGAGACGGACCTCAAACCGGTGGCAGCCACTTGGGTGTACGATCGCTATGGGCCCTATCGGATTCCCAGAATCAAAGGCACTTTCGCGCTCCATCAACTAAGGTTGCTGATCGGCACCGAGGTCTTCCTCGAGCTGATGCGCACGATTCACGACCGCCACGCCGAACGGGAAATGACCAACGAGCAGTGCATGGCCATCATACGGGAGGTCGCCGGTGCATCGGCTGTGCCCTTGGTCCGCCAGTGGATCGAGCGTCAAGGCCTACCGCGGCTGCGCCCGTCCGTCCACGTGCGTAAAGAGGGCGAAGACAACTGGGGCGTGCGATTTACGGTGGCTCAGGATGGCAAACCGTACCGACTGATCACGCACGTGATGGTCGAGACCGGCGACGCGCGCCACGTGCGCCGTGTCGAGATTGACGGGGCGAGCACGGAGATCATGTTCTCGTTCGACACCCAACCGAGCAGAATAGAGTTCAACGCCCTTGACGACATCCCGGTGGCTAGCGCGAATTACTATGTCTGGAGGAACCTGCTCGACGACTTCCACGACACGCTCATCGTCTATGCGACCGCTCGCCAGGACGAAGCAAACCACACCTTGGCCCGTCGCTGGCAGGAGACAGTTGCCAACGCCTATATCGAGATACTCCCACCGCTCGTGAAGGACTCGGAACTGACTTACGAACAAGCCGCCAACCATGACCTGATTCTCATGGGAACGCTCAACGATAACAGGTGGATCCAGGACCTACAGCTCGATCTTCCCGTCAGGTTTGGCCGGAACCACTTCGAGTGGAGAGGTGTGACATATGGCGACTCCGACGATGGCTTGTTCCTGGTCGCGCCCAACCCGTACAATACGAATCGCGTGGTGTACGTGGTCGCCGCGAACTCCGCGCTTGAACTGCATCAGATGACCAAACGGTACACCCGCAACCTCCCCTCCTGGGCCCTTTTCAAGGGGGACGAGGTAGTGGAGCAGGGCTACCATTCGGTTCAGGAGTTTCAGTTCGAAGGTCCTTTCGAGCCGTTTTGATGTACAACATGCTGCGGCGTTTCTTGCGCACGGCGAGCACGAGCGTGCAAGCCTGCTGTGCGGCTGTATCATTACCAGTCTACGTGCAGCCGTCAGAATCGAGCAACTCACGTATGACAGCAACGACTGTACGCTAATATTGGATAGAGCCTGCCCCAACCCAGAATATCGAAGACCGCCGCCGCGACAGTCTGATAAACGGAAAAGGTTAGACTTGGCCGTCAGCAGTCATCATTCTCGTCAGAATGGCCATTCGGCTTTGAAATCGAGCGAGGATTCGATATGATGTCAGCATCGGAGGGGACAAATCGAAGATCCCGGATCAAGATCCATCGAGTCGCCCCGCTGGGAGCAAACTGAAGTGGTAACAGGAAGGTGCAGTCGTTTACTGCACCGTATGAGGAGAATCACGATGTCTAGGATGCAGTTTCTACATGTCGCGGCGGCGATCACGGTCCTCTCATTCTTCTCGGCGACGGCTGTCGCTCAGTGCGTCTCGGAGGATTTCGAGGGTTTCGCCGTCGGCACGGCGATCACCACGCAAGTAGACGGCGTGACGTTCTACGCTGAAGGACAATCCTGCGGTGGAATCCCCTACCTGTATAACCGTGTCCAGGACGAGTTCTACGGCGATACCTTCTCAAGCAAGGTGCTGCTGATCGATACCGGCTGCCCCGACCACAGCGACGACTACATGCGCATGGTATTTTCCGACACACAGCGCGAAGTGCGTTTCTCCCTGGGTCCCTGGGCCACCACGTATACTGTGCGAACCTATACGGCTGCTGTCGGCGGTGATCCCGTGGATACTCAGACGATTGTGATCCCGGGAACTGGTTTCGTGGGCGTGCACCATTCGGTCCAGGTTACGCGTGCGGAACGCGATATTCGAAGGATCGAAATCGAGGCGACAGCCAGTGGACACGAGGCCATCGACAACCTCAGCTTCGGCCATGACGACACGCCGCCTGAGGTTCAGATTGACTCCCCCGCGCCGTTCGAATGCATCGAAGCGGAGGTAACCATATCCGGCATCGTTTGTGACGACGACGGCGCCTACGATCGCGACCGGTTGGAGTATATGCGCGCCTGGCCCAGTCCACAGTCCGAGTGGACCCTGATCAGAGAGTACGTCGGCTCGCCCGTCTGTGATCCGGCCACCTTGTACGCTTGGGACACGACCGAGCCCGAGATCATCGACGGCGTCTACGTCCTCCGCGTCACGGCCATCAACGCCTGTGGGCTGACAACGACGAAGGAAGTGACAGTCTACGTGGACAACGACTTCGATAGCGTCCAACTCCGAAGTCCGGAACCCGACTCGATTGTCGGCGGGTCCATCTGCTTCGACGGAACGGCGTGGGACCGAACGTGCTTCGACAACTACGTGATTCGGTACAGACCGGCCGGCGGTGGGTCGTGGTTGCCGGTCGATTCGGCCAATCCCGTATACAACAGCACCGTAACCAACGACCCTCTGGGGTGGTGGACAGAAGCGTCGGGTTTGCCTGACGGTGATTACTTCGTGGCGCTTGCCGGCTACACGACGACGGGTGCGTCCAGTTCGGAGCAGATCACGCTCACCCTCGACAACACACAACCGATCGCCGAGATCACCTCGCCTGGTCCTTGTGCCAACGTCGAGGGTGTCGTCCAGATTACCGGCACGGCCTTCGACGAGCACATCGACGATTGGAGCCTTTGCTACCTCAGCCCGATCACGCAGTTGTGGCTGTGTGTCGCCGACGATTCGGATAATATCGTCGACGGCGTCCTGCATGATTGGGACACGTCGGGACTTGCACCGTGCTACTATCTTCTGCGCCTGCGGGTCAGGGACCTTGCGGTTGTAGACCGTTGCACCGATCCGGATCCGCATGTCACGGATTACTATCTGACCGTGGGCGTGAACATGGGCGGAACGGCTGACTTGGACCTCGACGGCGACACCGACCTCGAGGACTTCAGCCTGTTCATGGCCTTGTTTACAGGCCCGTTGCCGTAAGCTGATCTGCCAGGGATAAGCGACTTCGAGCGACCACGCCCCAGCGACATCAACGGCGCCAGCGGTGCTGTGCATGGTGTAACTGGCCCGGCCCAGCGTAAGAAGACGAGGTGATTCGCAATCTTCAGCGGTGGGGAACGTCTGCGTGTTCTCCGCCCCTCCGAGTGTACCAGAGCAAGCTCGATCCAATCGTAGCGTTCATTCGTTGGTGTCGTCCGTAAGTTCCTCGATTCCAACAGCCACGCCTGGACCGGTCGCGCCATGAGCAAAGAGCATGCGCGACAACCGGACAGTCCGAGCACGAATGATGCGAAGGACGGCACCCAATATCCCTGTCGACGTCCAGGATCATCCTTATCGCAATGTCTATGTCCTCGGGACTCTCGCGCCCGGGTTGACACCGATCGAACCGCCAGGCAGGATGGGCTGAATGTTTGGATTAGTTTTCGATATGGACGGTGTGCTGATCGATTCTGCCAGGCCACACTGGCGTAGCTGGCAGCTCTTGGCAGAGGAACTTGGTCACGAACTGCGAGAAGACGCCTTCGTGGAGACGTTTGGTCGTCAAAACCGCGACATCGTCCCGCTCTTTTTCGGGCACCACGACGACGACTCGATCCGTCGTCTAGGCGACCGCAAAGAGGAACTCTATCGCGAGTTGGTTCGCGACCGCATCCCCGTGATGGACGGTGCGATTGAGCTTGTCGTGGCATGCCGCGAGGCGGGCTTCGCGCTGGGCGTTGGGTCTTCCGGCCCCCAAGAGAACATCGACCTTGCCCTGCGAGGTATGCACATCGAACAGCATTTCGCCGCGGTGATTACAGCCAGACAGGTGACACGGGGTAAACCCGACCCGCAAGTATTTAGTCTCGCAGCGTCCGGGATAGACGTCCCGACGTGCAGATGCGCGATAGTCGAGGATGCTCCCGCTGGTGTGGACGCAGCTCTTGCCGCCGGCGCAACAGCTATCGGCCTGACCGGCACACACACCAGGGAGGCGCTCAGCGCCGCCCATCATGTGGTCGAATCGCTGCGGGACTTGTCCCCGCAATCGATCAGGGAGTTGATCGAGTGTCGTTGCGTCGCATGACACGGGCTGGGGTACGAACCGGAAATGCAGCAGTGTATCGTGTGTCCCGTATCCTGCCCCCCAAAAACGGATCTAGTCTGCATGTTGGGATCATGCGGGTTCTGGGTCTGAAGGAGAGGCCAGACGATGGCGAAGAGACGTCACACTGCGGAACAGATCATCTCAAATCTCCGCGAGGTTGTGGTCCCCTTGGTCAATGGCCTCAAGATACCCCAGGTCCGTAGGAAGATCGGCGGCACGGAGCGAACGAATCATCGCCGGCTTAATGGACACCCGACGTAGGCACGATGTCGCTATCCGCTTCTTGGAACAACCCCACGAGCCTCGTGCTCTCTTGAATCTGCCCGATCTACCCATACAACGTCGGGGTCTCTGTCCTGCTGCCGCAAGTGGCAGGCTGTACCGAATGTAACGTCCGAGAATCAACAGCATTGTCCACGGGCTTTTTGGACGTTGCCCACGAATCGATCTTGATTCTCCGCCTGGCTGTTGCTATCCTGTGTATGTTATGCTGATGGATTATCGACCAGTGCAATGTTGGTGGTGGCAGACGGTTTGGAGCAGGTCTCCGGCCTGGTGAGTGAGTTTAGCGCCCTTGTATGCTGGAGACCCGCCGATTTGGCGGGTTTTTTTATGGATGAATTTTCTGGTGCCACCCTTGTTGATGAAGTTCGGCGAGGTGGTGCCGACTATATGTGAAACCATGAGTAGCGTTCAGACGACAACGAAGCAGGTAGCCAGAGTAAGCAATGCAGTGCTGCGTTGGCGGTGGTTGCTTCATGGTCGAAACGGCCCCCCCGGCGGCTGACCGTTGCGTCAGAGTTTGTGTCGGTTGGGGTGCCTGTCGTTTTCGGCGGGCTTTTTTTATCGGAAGTTGAAATGCCGTCGTCCAGCCATAGCGGCCCATTGCTGAAAGTAGTAGCCGAGCAGATCTCAGAGCAGGTTGACGTATGCGCGCTGTTTGATCGTCTCACCGACGGCGGAAGCTCACCGGGTTCGATAATGCTGGAATCTGGCGATTTTGCTCCCACATATGCGGAAAGAAGCATCGCCGTGATCGACCCGAGCATGTGCATTACTGGAAAGGGCGAACGGTTTGCAATCACCACACTGGATCGGCGCGGTGAGGTGCTACTTGCCGAGATCGTCCCGCGATTGCCGGCGGCGGCTGAGATTACCGCCGAAGATCACAAGCACGCTACTGGCACGTTAAGAACCGACCTGTCCTCGGCCTCGTTCCACCAGCGACTCAAGAACCCCAACCACGCTGATCTGCTAAGAGCCGTATTGCCATACCACGAGCCGCTTGCCGGTGGGCCACCTCTGCCGATCGGTCTTTTCGGTTGCTTCGCATATGACTTTATCAGGCAGTTCGAGGACATCCCGAAACCCGCCCACGATGTGCTGGGTGATCCCGATTATGTATTTTATCTTTCCACCCGGCTTGTCGTAACGGATCAGGTGAGGAATCACACGACATTCGTGTCTTGCGTTCCAGTCGCTTCGGAATCTTCATTCATCGAGGAGGCGTACGACGATCTTGCACAAATGCGAGCGGCTGTCGGCAAAGGTGAAGCCCGTGTGCCCCGCCCCGTTCGAGTCGGCGACTTCAAGAGCGATACGGGGCAAGGCGAATTCTGTGACACGGTAATTGCCCTCCAAGAGGCCATCGCCGAGGGAAGGGTCTTCCAGACCGTCTTTGGTCGCATGTTCGACGCTGATTTCGATGGCGATGCCCTTGACGTCTACGATTCACTCAAACGCTGCAATCCGTCGCCTTTCATGTTCTACATGCGGGATGCTCGTGGAACGCTGCTCGGAGCGTCGCCAGAGCTTGCGGTCCGTGTATCGAACGGTGGCGATGGCCGGATCGTAGAGATCAAGCCGATTGCCGGAACCAAGCCAAGAGGTCTGATTCGTGGCGAGCTTGATCCGCATCTCGATGAGCGGTTTGAGGTAGCCCTCAGGGTCGACACAAAGGAGCTGGCTGAGCACACGATGCTGATCGACCTGGCACGCAATGATATCGCCGGTATCGCCTGTCCTGGAACGACGTTTCTGACTGAGGCCCTCGTCACCGAGAAATACTCACATGTTCAACATCTGGTGTCCAAGGTAAAGGGAACGTTGCGAGACGACCTCGATGCCATGGATGCCTACCTAGCCACGATGAACATGGGCACGCTCACAGGCGCGCCAAAACCGGAGGCTATGACACTCATCTCCAGGTTCGAGAAATCATCGCGAGGCTTCTTCGGCGGTGGCGTCGGGTTTCTCACAGGTGAAGGTGAAATGGAGACGGCAATTGTCATTCGAGCAATGAGGATTATCGACGATCGGGTCTACATAAGGGCTGGCGCGGGAATCGTAGCTGACAGCGTTCCCGAGCAGGAGTGGATAGAAACCGCAGCCAAAGCGAAGGCGTGTATGGTCGCGCTAAAGGAGGCAAGCGATGCCTCCTAGGTACACCGTCTTGGCGATAGACAACTACGATTCGTTCGTGCACATTCTGGCTGATGAGTTTCGACGTCGAGACTGTGCGGTAGATGTATACAGAAGCCATTGGTCCACCGCCAAGGCTCTTGCCTACATCGAGAGGGATCAGCCCGACCTCCTGCTCATGTCTCCGGGACCTGGAAGGCCGGAGGATGCCGCCCTTTGCCTTGCCCTATTGGACCGGGCTCCGAAACATCTGCCGATCTTCGGCGTCTGTCTGGGACATCAGTGTATTGTCCATCACTTTGGCGGCAAGGTCGCTCGGGCCAGCAAGGTCGTGCACGGAAAACCCGCATTTATACAACACCAGGGCGAAGGCATCTTCCGAAAGCTCGAAAACCCGATGCAGGTCGGGCGTTATCATTCGCTTATCGGAGTTGAGGTAACCGGAGAACTCGTCGTGACGGCGCGGTGTGACAACCTGCCAATGGCCGTCGAACACCGCGACCGTCCAATCTGGGGTGTACAGTTTCATCCTGAGAGTGTCCTTTCACCTTTTGGCGGGAGGCTTCTGGACAATCTGCTGGAGCTTGTGGAGGCGTGCCATGTCGATTGAGTCATCTGGTCATCAGCTACCGGACGAGCAATTCGATCCCGCCCGCTTCGCCCGTCTCCTCTCGCCTGGCGTGCCGCTCGACGAGCAAGTGGCCATACTTGAAGCGCTGAACCTCCGCCTGCCAAGAGGCGAGGAACTTGCATCTATGGCCTGGACATTGCTTGATAAGTGTCGGCGGGTTAACGGCGTGCCCGATGGTGCGATCGACTTGTGCGGAACCGGCGGTGATTGTAGCGGTACGTTCAGTATCTCAACGGTGGCGTCGTTTGTCGTTGCTGGGGCGGACATCCCGGTGGTCAAGCACGGTAACCGTTCGATTACCAGCAAGTGCGGCAGCGTGGACTGCCTGGAGGAACTGGGCATCAGCGCTGAACTGCAGCCCGAGGATGTCGTGCCGTTTCTTGAGGAGGCCGGAATCGCCTTTCTTTTCGCGCCAGTATTCCATCCTGCTGTCGGAGCCGTAACCAAGGCACGCCACGCTCTGTCCGCCAAGGGATGTAAGACCGTGTTCAATATCCTCGGCCCGTTGGTCAACCCTGCTTTCGTGCCGCGGCGGTCCCTTGGAGTGTTCTGCCAGGAGCTGATTACACCAGTAGCCGAAGCGCTCAAAGAGCTGGGCATCCGCAGGGCGATGGTCTATCACGGTGACGGTCAAGACGAAGTGACTCTAACCGGAGTCACATTCTTCGCACGATTGCTGGACGGTGAAATATCGCAAGGGACGATTTCCCCGGAGGAACTGGGCTTCACACGCTGCACCATTGATGAGCTGGCCGGCGGGACTGCGGCGGACAACGCACAGATCGCCCGGGACATCCTCGAAGGACAGCTAAGAGATGCTCGGCGAGATGTCGTCGTGCTCAATGCAGCCGTGGCTATCCAGGTTAGCCTGGATGGCGAGCCAGACCTACGAGCATGCGTCGACCGGGCGAACGATTCCATCGATTCAGGGCGCGCAGCCGGCGTGCTGAAACAGGCGGTTCGGAGGTCTCAGCAATGATCGATGTTCTCGGTGAGATTCTCGCGCACACACGCCGGCAGCTCGCCAATCTTCCGGAGTGCAGCCTCGGGGACGTCGCCCGTAGCGATCGCGATTTTCTCGGCAGCCTGCGCACCGGTTCGCGCGCGATCATCGCCGAGATCAAGCAGCGATCCCCATCCGGATGGGTTGCCCCAGGCGACTTCCTTCCTGCTGTGATCGCACGCAAGTACCAGGAGGGTGGAGCCGCCGCTCTTTCAGTGCTCACCGACGCACAGTATTTCGGGGGAGACCCCTCCCACCTTACTGAAGCGAGACAGGCGTCATCTCTACCCGTGTTGCGGAAAGACTTCATCCTGGACCCGCGTCAGGTCATTGAGTCCCGCCAGATGGGAGCGGACGCCTGCCTGCTGATAGTCGCTGCGATCGACCTCAACGCACTGACATCGCTCAAGAGTCTGATCGACACTCTCGGCATGGATGCTCTGGTGGAAGTACACAACGAGCGTGAGTTGGACACGGCCCTGGCGATCGGATCCACCATGATCGCCATCAACAATCGTAACCTGAGGGACCTGTCCATCGATCACACAACAACCGACAGACTGTGCGCTTTCGTACCCGATGACGTGACTGTAGTTAGTGCGTCGGGCATAGCCACACCGGAGGATATACATCGATTACCGGACAGGGTGAATGCTGTGCTGATTGGAACCGCCCTGATGCAGAGCGCAGACCCCACGGTTTTTCTCAGACTCGCACTACACGCATAGGAACTGGACCCGGTGAAGATCAAGATATGTGGCATTACTAACGCAGATGACGCCCGCCTGGCCGACTCGCTCGGCGCGGACTTCGTCGGGCTCATATTCGTCGAGTCGTCGCCGCGTTGTGTTGACGTCGAGCAGGCATCATCCATCGTGCGTGACTTGACACATGCGAAACCGATCGGCGTGTTTGTGGACACCGATCCTGATACTATTGAAGAGATGGCCGCCCGGGTCGGCCTGCATGCCGTACAGATATACGAACAACTGTCTCGACCATTACGTAGAGTCGAGTGCATCCGGGCTATACGTGTAAAGAATCGCCAGAGCCTGTCGATTATGAAGTCGGCCCACGCGGACTATTTTCTGCTGGATTCGTGCGTGGCATCTGCTATGGGAGGCACCGGAGTCACCTTTGATTGGGCCGTGCTTCCGGACGACCTCTCTCGAGTCTTCCTCTCGGGAGGGCTCAACCCCGACAACGCACGACAAGCACGCACTCTACAGCCCTTCGCGCTGGATGTGTGCAGTGGTGTCGAACAGCGCCCGGGAGTGAAGGACCCGGAGAAGATGCGGCGTTTCGTCAACATGGTGAACACATGACACTCACAGCACGGTTCGGAGAGTTTGGTGGCATGTATGTGCCAGAAACCCTGGTCGCGCCGCTACGCGAGATCGAGGTTGGGTTCCTCGATGCCTGTCACGACGCGTTATTTACGCAGGAGCTCGATGACCTTCTACGCAACTATGCAGGCCGGATGACCCCCCTGTACTTGGCAAGGAACCTCTCGGAGCAGATAGGCCGGACGATTTACCTGAAGCGTGAGGATCTCCTGCACGGCGGCGCCCACAAGACCAACAATACGATCGGGCAAGGCCTGCTCGCCAGAAGGCTCGGTAAACGGCGCATCATCGCCGAGACCGGTGCCGGGCAACATGGCGTTGCAACAGCAATGTCCGGCGCACTGCTCGACATCCCTGTAGAGGTCTACATGGGCCAGGTGGACATCGAGCGGCAGCGACCCAACGTACAACGAATGGAACTCTTCGGAGCGCAGGTCCATTCCGTGGCAAGCGGAACAGCCACGTTGAAAGACGCCATCAACGAAGCTCTCCGTGATTGGATCACTCATGCCGAGGATACGTACTACTTATTCGGTACAGCCGCCGGACCTCATCCCTTCCCGCAGATGGTCCGTCATTTTCAGAGTGTGATCGGCGATGAAGCTCGCAAGCAGATCATCGAGGCAGAACGTCGATTACCTGATGCGGTATTCGCTTGCGTTGGCGGCGGAAGCAATGCCATCGGCATGTTCTCCGGATTCATAGACGACCAGCAGGTGAAGCTGTTCGGCGCAGAAGCCGCAGGTGAAGGGCTACATACAGAGCGGCACGCCGCCACGTTGGGAGCAGGGTGTAGCGGTGTCTTTCACGGCATGTACTCCTTCTTTCTTCAGAATGACGATGGACAGATTCTCGATACCCATTCAGTCGCCGCAGGCCTGGACTATCCGGGCGTCGGCCCGGAACACGCCCATCTTATGAAGACACGTAGAGCAACGTATCTGGGCGTTACCGATCATGAGGCCATCGCCGCTTTCGGGCTGCTCGCCCGGACCGAAGGAATCCTGGGCGCTATGGAATCATGCCACGCACTGGCCCTTGCTCTGCGGGAGGCGAGCAGTTTTCCGCCGCGCTCGGTGCTGTTGGTGAACCTCTCAGGCCGCGGCGACAAGGACCTTGATGCATACCTCCACAGTGAGGCGAAGCGATGAACCGGTTCAATAGACTGTTCGATAGACCCCGGCGAAACGCACTGATTCCGTTCCTGATGCTGGGTGATCCAGATCTCGACACGAGCTTGAAAATCATCTTGGCGGTTGTCGAAGGTGGTGCTGACGGATTGGAACTCGGCATTCCGTTTTCTGACCCGGTGGCAGATGGTCCAACGATCCAGCGAGCAGCCGGACGGGCTTTGTCGGCAGGCGTAACGGTTGCCGACTGCCTGGCTCTGATTGCCCGCGTGTCCGAGGCGACGGACGTACCTATCGGTTTGCTTATCTACTACAACCTCATCCATCGTTGCGGACCTGACCGCTTCTGTCGCACTGCGGCGGCGGCCGGTGTGGATGGCGTGGTCGGTGGCGATCTCCCGCTTGAGGAATCCGGTGAGTTCGAGGTGTCATTGGGGCGGCACGACATAGGTAGCATCCACCTCGTGGCGCCTAACACCCCGCTGGCGCGAGCACGTACTCTTATCGATCGCTCAACCGCCTTTACATATGTGGTCAGCGTGCTTGGGATAACTGGGGCGCGCGATCACCTCTCCCAAGACACACGATGTAGAGTGGGAGACTTGCGGTCCGTCAGTAAGAAACCTCTTGTCGTGGGGTTTGGCATCAGCACACGCGCACAGGTTGCGATGGCGTATGATGCGGGAGCGGACGGCGTAATCGTAGGCAGCGCCCTGATCCGGCATACTGAACAGTATCTCGGTAACGGCAACAGAATGGCGATCGAGGCACAACGCTTCATTGAATCATTAAGGGGGTAGGGGGTCCACAATGCTAGTTGTAATGAATAGAGATTGCTCGGCGAATCAGATTGACAGAGTATGTGAGGCTATCCGTGACCTCGGCTTTGAACCACACCCGATGCCCGGTGCCGAACGTACGGTGGTCTGCATCACGGGAAACAAAGGTGTGGTGCCAATCGAACGTTTCGCCGGGCTCGAAGGGATCCTCGAGATCATCCGGGTTTCCAAACCGTATAAGCTGGTGTCAAAGGAAACTCGGTCCTGCGACACAGTCGTGGCATTCGGTGATCGTCACATCGGCGGTGGCGAGACCTGCCTCATCGCCGGTCCTTGCAGCGTAGAGACTGAAGATGCCACCATGAGAATTGCAGAACAATTGCGGAATCTTGGAGTGGGTTTCTTCAGGGCCGGTGCATTCAAACCGCGAACCAGCCCATACGATTTCCAGGGCCTGGGACATGCCGGACTGGAGATTCTCGCCAAGGTCAAAAACGAACTGGGTTTGCGGATAGTCACAGAAGTACTCGACGCCGCCGAACTGTCAGCCGTCGCCCAAGTGGCGGATATCCTGCAGGTGGGTGCTCGGAACATGCACAACACTCCACTACTGAAACAGCTCGGCGGTGTTGAACAACCTGTCCTCCTGAAGCGTGGGATGGCTGCAACGCTAGACGAGTTCTTCATGGCGGCTGAGTACATCATGGTTCACGGAAACTACAATGTCATCTTCTGTGAAAGAGGGATTCGCACCGTCTCAACGCATAGCCGGTTCACGTTGGATGTCGCGGCGGTGGCCGCCATAAAGCAACTCAGCCACCTACCGGTCCTTGTCGACCCCAGCCATGCGGCCGGAATCAGCAACATGGTCGAGCCCCTCGGCTACGCTGGCATGGCCGCCGGGGCAGACGGGTTGATCGTCGAAGTACACGACAATCCGTCTGCCGCATGGTGCGACGGGTTGCAGGCTTTGCACCCCTCCAAGCTGCAGGAGTTCATCAGAAATATGAACGCTCTTCGGGAACTTCTCGCGTCAACGAGATGCTCATCTTGATCTGCACTTGGCGAAGTGTCCGGTTAAGGTCGCCACATCGCAGAGAGGCTACAGCATAACCAGCCCAAGCGCAGCGGCCGGAACGAGGAACTCACAGACGACACCAACGGTTGGACGCTGTGAGTGGGTAGAGCTTGCTATAGGACCCTAAAACCTGCCGGACAGGGGGATGGTGGAAACGGCTACCTCACCGTTTCGCAAGACGCTGTAGTCGTTGATGCCGCTGACATCACGGAACCAATAGGTCTTACCCCAGTCAAACTCGATGACCAGTCCGCCGTCGCGCTCGCTGCGTGTGAAGTCAGCCGGCATGGGGTCTGGGGCAACCGGCACGCGGCGGATCCGATCGCGGTAGTCCGGCGGGACAGGAGCCGGGAGGTTCACGTTCCAAAAACCAGGACCGGGCAGTTGCTCCTTGATCAGATCGCCAACGATGGATCGAGTCGCCTCCGTCGCCCGAGGCCAATCTACGTCGACATCAGGGCGGATGGCCTGCGACACCGAGATCGACGGAACGCTCATGATTGCTCCTTCCCGAGCACCGGCCACCGTCCCGGAATAGAACGTATCCACGCCGGCGTTCGCTCCTCGGTTGATTCCCGAAACCACAAGGTCCACCGGGACGTCGAGCAACTCCACCATGGCCAATCGAACACAGTCAGCCGGCGTGCCATGCACCACGTGTATCGATCCGAAGTGTTCGTGTTCGATCCGTTCAACGGTCACCGGACCACGCAGCGTGATGGTATGGCTGCAAGCCGACCGCTCGGTTATCGGAGCTACCAGATGAACCTCACCGAAAGGTCCGAGTGCATCATAAAGCGCCGCTATTCCCGGCGCCTCAAAACCGTCATCGTTGGTTATCAGAATGTTCATGCCGCCTCACCAATGGTCCTGTCGAGGCAAGAGTCATAAGGCCTCCGATCCGACTTGGCAACTCTCCGAATCGTATCGTATGTTAGGTATCGATTGGATAGACTTCCCAGATTGCCCAGGCGCAATAAGCGCCTCGAAAGCGTAAGCGTCACTTATTGGAGAGGCATCCGGCATGGCGGCTGTTACGCCAGATTCACTTACCGGGATTGTATCCCTGCCAGCGGCTGCGCCTAAGGTACGGGTGACCGTCGGTGAGGGGTCCGTCGGCGGGAAGAGTTGGAATCTGCGTCGGCCTGTCACCCTCATCGGATCACAGCGCCGAGCCCAAATCGTGCTTCATGACCCGGACACAAGCCGAGCACACTGCGTGATTGTCAACACGGGTAACGAGGTCCTGCTTAAGGACCTGCATACGCCGTCAGGTACATCTTGCAACGGCAGGCGTGTTGATCTTGTCGTCTTACAGGACGGCGACCAGATCGAGGTCGGAGCGACGAGTGTTCGCGTCTCCATCAGCCGACGGATGGCATCGGATGAGCAAGCGGGCTTGGCGACGCCGCTGACCCGAACAACTACCTTGCGTGTGCCTTTCGCGTTACGTGACGAGGCTGGCGGAAGGACGTGGCCCGTGGATCAAGCGGTGACGCTGATAGGCAACGGATCAGCCGAGATAAACCTCGACGATCCCGATGTGTCTGCCGCCCACGCGATTCTATTCAAGCTCGACGGCGCAACGATCGTCTTCGACCTTAGCGGAACTGGGCTTGCGATCGACGGAGAGAGCGTCGCACAGGCGAGGGTTCGTCCAGGGCAAGTGCTGACGATCGGCAAGCATCGTTTGCGGCTTGTTGACAACCTCATGTCCAGCGTTGCGGGCCCTGTGGCCAAACCTGCTTCACGGGATGTTCACGCTGGCGTCAGACCGGTTGGTGGTCATCCTGCCGCATCAACCAATAGACCGTCAAGATCTCCCGCTGCCTCTGTGTCGTCCGATGTCGGTACTGCCGACCTGTCTGAGCAGGCCAGCGAACCGTTGGCCAGAGTGGTGGCGAAACTCGCCGAGTTACAGGCGGAAGTTGGAGATTCGTGGGAGCGTCTAAACACGCCGACCTCACAGCGCGCGGACGAATCAGCGGCTTTTGACCCGTTACCCTCCGATCTGAACACCATCGCTCGAGAACTGGACAAACGCGATGCTGCCCTCCGCGGGCATCTCCATGATCTGACAAGACTCCTCGAACAGCTTGTGGACCACGAACGCGGCCTGACCGCCCAGAGCAAGCGAATCCACGAGGAGCGCCTCAAGCTCTTCAGCGATCAGGCATCCTGGGCGAAGCGCAAGGAGGAGTTGGACCGCCAGGCGACACAGCTCGCCCGCCTCGAACGAATGCTGGCTGACCGACAAAACGGACGTCCCCAAGCGGGCCAGTGACATCAATGAACTGCTTGAGCGCCCGCCCTTTCCAGGGGCAGCGGACAAACCGCAAGGTCTATAGAATGAACAGCCCAAACGTAGCGGTCGGAGTCGAGGAACTCACGGACGACACCGACGATTGAGCGCTCCGACTGGATAGAGCTTGCTCCAGTCCTATCCCATGCGTCTGTGAGTTCGCCACTTCGAAATGAGATGGGGCACGCGCACGGGGCCGGCTGTCATACCGACACCCGAGCCGCCAATGGCACTGGCGTTTGCCCAAATACCATTCGTCTGAAGCGCGACAAAGCACTACACCGAGAACAGATCCGCAAGCGACGAGACTTCTCGCCCGCTATCGAGGTATGTCCGCCCACGGTCGTAGCGAAGCTGGAGTATGGGATCGTATGACTGCCGAGGACGACGCTCCAAGACGACGAACAAAGCCCCGCCGACGCATTCCGGATTTGCATCGGATTCCAACAGGTGAGCTTCAGGTGGATCATCGAGCCAACCTGCTATCATGATGTCGGCATCCCGCGAACCGATAATGCGTAGTGCTGTCTGCAGCGCGGGCAATCCCCTTCCGCCATCGTCGCCCACGCACACCGTCGGGCCTGTGAGACCGAAATGGACAGCCGACTCTCCCTGCATTATCCCCGGGAGGGTGTACGAAAAGAGGTTAGGACTGCCTGGCGCACCGCCCTCCTCGATCACGGACTCGTAATAAGCGTGATCGACCATCGAGCTCTCAAAGACACTCGATGTTACGATTCCGATGGGGCGTTTCTCAGAGGCGTCATCAAGCCCCGCATCGCCGAGGGCGAAGGCGACGGCTGAACAACCGAGTTTCGTGTAGTAATCGAATCTCCCGTAGCGAACAGGAGGACTGTCGAAAACCTCACGCCTATCGGGAACCAAAGCCCTGCCGGCTATCAGCGCCGGTTCCGATCCGTCGCGCAAGCGTCCTGATCCTTCCGCGGTAATCCAGCTCCCGCCGGTGACAGCCACGCTGATCGGGGTCATACGATCTCCTCCACCGTTTCGAGCACCAAGGCGGCGTTGACCCCGCCAAAACCCGAGTTCGTTGTCAGGATATTGCGTCCGGGGAAGGTCTGGGACTTATCGGCTACACGTCCTTCGGCCCGCAGTTCGGGAGACGTGGACCCCGAACTGGCGGGAACCGTTTTCTCACGCAGCGCCCGCGTACAGACAAGGGCCTCGATAGCCCCGGCAGCGCCGAGCGTGTGACCGACGGCTCCTTTGATCGAGAAGGACGGAAAACGCCGAGTTCCAAAGACCCTTTCCAAAGCCGTAAGCTCCATCGCGTCGCTGTAGGCTGTGCCGGTTCCGTGTGCACACCAGGCCTCCAGGTCATCATAATTCATACAAGCACGACTCAAAGCCGACTCGATCGCGGCCTTCAACCCCCCTCCGTCGCGTGCCGGTCCGGTGATGTGGTTGGCGTCGTTTGTGATTCCCCAACCGGTTAACCGCGCGAGAGGTTTGGAGCGGCGCTTGTCCACTGACGATTCGGCTGACAGCAACACGGCAACCGCACCGTCTCCCAGCGTGAGACCGTCTCGGAAGGCGTCGAAGGGGCGGCAAGGCGTCGGAGAGAGCGCCCTTAAAGCGGCGAATCCGGTGAAGGTGAACCGGCTGACGATGTCGGCGGCGCAGACCAGCACGTTGGTATGCTCTTCTTGCTGGATCATCTGGGCGCCGACAGCCAGACCGGCAGCTGAGGAGATGCACGCGGCGTTGAGTTCCATACCCCGGTCTTCGATGCCAAGTCGCTCACACACCCATCGACGGTACTGTCTCGGAAGGTGGATGGTGGGAAGAGGCGTTCTGTCGGCCTTTGCTTCGACGTGCTCGGCGTTTCCCTTGACGCCGGTCCAGATGACAAACGTGTTTGCGGGAACCGGACGGAGCTGGTCGAAGGCCTGCCGCATGAGCGCGCAGACCCGGTTTGGCTCGTCGCCGACCTCGAGATCAGCCACACAGGCTGCCTGGTGGAACTCGAGCCCTTCCGAGGCAAACGGCTCAACTGGTCCAATCGCAGACGAGCCTTGAATTAAACGCGGCCAAACCTGCACCAGGGACGACCCCAACGCACAAGACATGGCAGCGTCGACAATATGCACATCAATCATGCCAAGGTCCGTTCCTTCTCAAGACTCAGGGCAGGCAGGGTCCGCTGTTCGGACCGTTCCAGGGCGGTAGAATGAGCCCGTCGGTTCGCACAGCGGACCCTACACACTTGCCCGTCAGTCGGGCACGAGCACCCATCAGTCCGGCTCCGACAAACCACTTAACCGTACTGCTAATCACCCAGATGCTCCTTGAACACTTGCTCGACATGGCGGCGCACCTTAAGAGCCCGTCTTTTGTCCGGAAACGACGCGGGGTCGATAGCCGGCAGAACTTCAATATTCACAGTTGCGGGTCTGAATACTACCGAACCCGGCGGACAAAACCGCTCCGAACCCGCGATACACACCGGGACAATCGGCAGACCACTCTCGACGGCCAGGATAAACCCGCCCGAACGAAAACGCCTCAACCGCCCGTCACGCGAACGATGTCCTTCCGGAAAGCAAACCCAGCTGACCCCGCGAGCGGCGAACTCCTTCACAACGGCGATCATCTCGCCAATCTCGCTACGCTCGACATCCACATATCGTCCTCTGCGCATGAACCAGCCCATCACCGGCAGTTTCAAAGGCCACGTTCGCAGCAAGACACACAGATTGGGCGGAGCGACCAGACACATGAACATAATGTCGAACGAGCAGCGGTGGTTGACCATCAACATCACCGGGCCGTCCGGCACGTTCTCGATACCGCAGCTTCTTATCCGCAGGATCGGGCGCAAAGACCGCGCAAGAAACGCACCATAGCGGACATTCTGAATCCGCATCGCGTCGTCGAACCGACCCTTGCCGAGCAGCAGAAAACCCGCCAGGAAAAAGGGGAGATGCAACTCGAAAACGATGGTAACGACGGCTGCATAGAGGTAGCTAATCACACCGCAGCAAGTCAACAGAATCAGTCGCATCGAACATCCGAATGAGTCGTGGGGTCACTGCTCGCCACCAGGACCGACCTTGTCGCGAACAAACGCATAGACTTCCTCCAGTGTTCGCATCTCGCGGATCACCTTCTCATCCACAGCCCGGTCCACCTTGAAGCCGAACTGTTTCTCCATTGCGACGGCGAGATCCACGGTGTCCAGGCTGTCCAGCCCCAGGTCGTTGTAGAGGTCCGCCTGGGGGGTAAGGTCAGCCCGGTCCAACTCGAACTCCTCCACCAGAATTCCGTGAACACCTTCAATGACCAAGTGCCCCGCCATCAACTAAAGTCCTTTCACGATAAGCACGCTGTTGACACCGCCAAAGGCGAAACTGCTCTTCATGAAGCGCCCAAAACCAACCCTACGAAGACCGGTCACATGGTCAAGCCCCTCGCAACCCTCGCCCGGCTCTTGCAAGTTCCTCGTGGGGACCAAGTATCCCCCCTTTTGCATGCTCAGACAAGCCGCCAATTCCACGGCTCCGCTGGCGCCCAGCGTATGTCCCAAGTGACCTTTGAGGCTGCTCACCGGAACGTTTCGGGCTCCGAACACCTCCTGCAACGCCCGCGCCTCCTCTCGATCACCCTCGACCGTTCCTGTCGCGTGGGCGCTGACATACTCGATATCGCCCGGGGCAAGCCCGGAATCGTCAAGGGCCTCCTTGAGACACCGCACTATCGACTCACGATGAGGTTGGGCCATATGCTTCCCCTCGCAGGTGGTGGCGCATCCCTCGATCTGTGCCAACGCCTCCGCGCCGCGAGCTTCGGCGCTCTTCTCACTCTCCAGAATAATCGCTCCTGCACCCTCACCGCAGACGATCCCGTCCCGATTGTGATCGAAGGGTCGCGGCGTGCAAGTGGGTCGGTCGTTGAATCCGTGGGAAGCGGCGTGGACCAGGTCGAAACACGCGGAGACCATCATGTGCAGTTCATCGGCGCCGCCGCAGATCATGATATCCTGTCGCCCTTGCTCGATGGTCTCGATTCCGCAACCGATTGCCTGGAGCGACGACGCGCAGGCGGCACTGGGCGATAGCACACGATTGCTCACCCCGAAGGCATGTGCCAGGTTCGCGGCACAGGTGTGGTTCATGAACTGAAAGAAAATGTTCGCCGGTAATCCGCCGATCGCGCGATGTTCGAGACACGCCGAGAAGAACTCCTCAATGCTGGCGACGCTACCGATCGTTGAACCGAAGCTGATGCCGATTCGATCGCTCGACAACTCCTTGTCCCCTACCTGAGCCTGCTCGAGCGCTTCGGTGGTAGCCAGGTATGCCAGCATCGCCACTCTGCCCATCGACCGGCGGAGCTTGCGCGGAATCGACTTCACATCCAGCGGCTCACCCAGCGGAGCGCCGAGCCAGCACGTCAGGTCGGAGAGCTTCTCTTCCCACAGATCCCGCCGGCTGACCACCGCGGATCGACCGGCAAGCAGTGCTTCATCCAGCGGCGCCTTCCCGATCCCGAAGGGCGACACGACCCCCACGCCCGTAATCACAACCTTGTTCAGCGACATTGCCGGACCTCGTTCCAGACGGTCTGTTGTCCGAGCACGCGCGACACCGCCAGCAGACTGGATATCAGAACACCGAAAACACCCGGCGCCATCACGCTCTGACCAGCCAGGTGCAGACCTCTAATAGGCGTTATCGAGGCAAGCCCGGTTCGATCCACGCTGTGCTTGATACCATACGCGGAACCGCCGACCGTGGAAGTATAACGCTCGTACGTGCCGGGAGTTGCCACTTCCCGCACGCGGCACTTCCCACGCTGGCCGGGGAACTGTTGCAGGAATATCTCTACGGTGCGATCAGCCTCTTCTCGCTTCAAAGCGCTGTACGTCTCTGTGTGACCCTCTCCGCCACGGAAACGCGGGGACGACCAGGAAAACGAACATGGTCGCAACAGGCACAAGCCCTTGCGACCGCCGCTGTCACCACCACTGGCGCAGTTCATCACGGCCAGCTCTCCATCCGAGAGCGTCGCCCCGCAAGAACTGCCAACAAAATACACATTGCTGCTGCGCAGATCAACGGGAGGTTCGTCCACTTCCAGAAAGACGCCGATAACGCCGGGAGTATTGTCCTGGTCCCTCAGGCGGTTCAGAAAAGCGGGCCTGACAGAGCCCTTCGCAAACAGACCCAAAAGCAACTGAGGATGAACCGTGCATACACAATCGCGACACTCGATAAGCTGATCGTCCATCAACAGGACACCGCGCAAACTCCGGCGGTCATCCGTCTCGAGACGAACCACCTCCCGGCCGACAAGGACCTCTACGCCCAGCTCGCTGAGCCTCCGCTCGAAGGCGCCGATCAATCCATCACCGCCATCAACCAGCGTATGGGCCGAACGATAGAACGAACCCTGTACCATTGCGTGGAGCGTGATCGGGCACTCGCCGGCATCCATACCGTAGAGGAACATCCCGTAGCGGCTTAACATCTCTCGCAGTGCCGGCTCCGCGCCGTGCCGCATAAGGAAGCTCGCAAGACTCTCCGGGCTATCAAAACCCTTTGTGTCCAGAGCGTCGTCCGGAAGATCGAAACTCAGAAAGGGCGTATGCGTATGGATCGATTCGACCCTATCCACATAAGCGATGACCGCCGCCCGACTGTTCGGGTAACGACGGACCAACTCTTCGCGGAGGTTGGCGAAACCGACTGGAAGACGCACTGGGGCCGCACCGTCCACGTTGACGATGTCATAACCCTGCTGGTTCATAGGTCTGGTCTGGATGTGATCTTCGATACCCAGATAGCGGAACATCACCGAGAGCGAACCGGTAGGCCCCAGACCGCCAAGGTAATGAAGTCCGGGTTCGTAGTACAACCCATCACGCTGGAACCGGCGCAGCAACGGAGCTGTGTGCTCATGTTTCTCGACCAGAATGACGCGACGCCCGTGGTCAGCCAGCATGAGCGCCGCCGACATGCCAGCCACCCCGGACCCGATCACCACCGCGTCGCAGTTCATCGCACCGTTAGCTTTCAACAAGTCAACAGCTCGCCAACAAGACCTCCAACACCTCCGTCAGCTCGTGCTCAGCAGAATGCAGGCGTTGGTTCCTCCGAAGCCGGCTGAGTTGCACAGGATGATCTCCGGTCTCGAGTCGATCGTCTCTGTCGCGATTCGAAGCGGCGCCGCGTCCTGCTCCTGCCGCTCGAAATTGACGTTCGGCGCAATGAACCCAGCCTGCCCCATGATCACCGCGTACACCACCTGGGCGGCGCCGGCCATCCACATCTCATGGCCGGTCATCGACTTCATCGAAGATACCCAAGGCCCGTCATGACCGAAGACCTCCGCGATCGCCCTAGCTTCTGCCGCATCACCGACCGGCGTGGATGTCGCGTGGGCGGAAAGGTAATCAACTCTGTCCGTCGGCATCTGTGCCGCTTGAAGGCACTGCCTCATGCAGCGCTGCAGGCCTTCGCCCGTGGGAACAGCCAGGTTCCGACCGTCCGACGAGAAACCGTACCCCAAAACGCGACCCAGAATGTTCGCGCCGCGCTTGGATGCAAGGTCATATCGTTCGAGCCCCACCATAGCCGCCCCGCCGCTGGGGACAAGCCCGTCCCGGTCGGCATCGAACGGGCGAGAGGCTGCCTCAGGCGCGTCCTCCCGCGTCGAGAAGGCATTGGTCGCGTCGAAGCTCGATATGCTCTCCCAGTTGATCTCCTGGGTGCCGCCGCAAAGGACCCGATCCTGCCTGCCCATGGCAATCAGGTCAGCCGCCTGGCCGACCGCGTGACTGCCGCTGGCACACGCGCCGCTGACCGTCCAGGAAGCCCCCCGGGTTCCCAGGATCGCGTTGAGGTTCATCGTGATGGTCGAGTTGAGAGCCTGGAAGACAAGGCTCGCACCCAGCGGAAAGGTGGTCCGCTCTCGCTTGACGGTCTCGACCTGGTAAGCGTTGGCGAGCGTCGTGGAATCGTTCCCGACGATCAGCCCGGTCGATTCCCCGCGAACGTCTTCGTCGCTCCAGCCCGCTGTCTCGATCGCCTCCAAGGCTGCGGCGTAGGCGTGCAGGCCGAAGTCCGGCAAGGGACGACGCTGCTTGCGATCAAGCGGAGGAGCAGTGAAGTCGTCGATCCGCCCCGTCAAAGCGCTGCGAAACCCCAGCTCGCGACGCTGCGGATCAACGCCAATGCCCGACCGCCCATCGCGCAGCGACTCGCAAACCTTCCGGACACCAGTGCCCAGACAAGAAACCACGCCAATCCCAGTAATGACCACTTCATACATAAAGCGTAGGGTGCGTCCCGGACGCACCGTCTCCTACCACACAACCGCACGACGCCTGACCATACCGCGCACCACAAGACTCTTCAATCATCGCCGCGTGGTATGCTTCGACGAGCCCGCCACCATGTGGACGTCGTGGCCGGCGCGTTTTCTCTTTCCAGGTTGATTGGCGACGTTTTGCCGGTTAGGGTCCATAAGGATGGACGTACTGCTCCAAATCAAGCGGCTGGTGGTGCGGGGATCGATACGGTTCACCGAAAGAGCTCGCGAAGAAATGGAGGCCGACGGATTGGGTGCGGCCGAGGTGGTCGAATCAATCGTCAACGCCCAGTCCATCACAAAGACCCTTCGGTCGCGCAGCCGCACCAAGCGCCATCCAGGTGAGAAACTGTATGTCATCAAAAGCTTCAGCTACGACGGGACGCTCATCTACACGAAAGGGGCCATCGTCCGCCAAGCGGAAGAAGAAGTCTTCTACGTCTTCGTCTCCGCGAAAATCGCCACGTTCGGCGAGTAGTAGCCCTGTGCTGAAGGCGTGCGTTTCGTGCGGATCACAACGCGTTGAGTCCAAAAAGGTATCGGTTCGCCTGCGGGACGGACGAAAGGTGACCGGCGTCAGAGCCGATGTGTGTGCCGCCTGCGGCGAGCGTTACTTCGACCTGGAAGCGATGCGACGGCTCGAAGCCAAGCACACTGACGAAGAATGACCGGCAAAGCGTAGGGTGCGTCCCGGACGCACCATCTCCTGCTGGTGATTCTGTTCGCTACCCCACTTAGAGATCGTCGCTCTCTCGGGGGTCTGGGGGTCTTATTGTGCGGCCTTCCTTGTCGAAGTGGATGGCCTTCTTTCGGAAGCGGTTTTCCCAGAACAGCCATTTATCATTTTTGACTGATGATGTCTTGTGCTCTGGTGGATATCCGCGCGTCATTATTACGGCCTCTTTGGACATTCCGACGACCAGCCTTCCTTCCTTGATGGCTTCGATCTCTTTGGCGGACAGTCCCTTGGTAAGCTGCTCGAAGGGCTTGTCGGTGATCATGCGCTTCATGAACTCTTTGGCGGTCACGCCAGGGTGAAACTTGATCTTGAAGTAGATCCTGAACTCCTCACCGCCCTCTTTAGTCGTGAGCTTGATGAAGGGCTTTCTGCCAAGCCCACCGACGACCTTGATGGACGAAAGCTCGGTGCCTGCGGGGATCATGGTCCCTGTGGCGTAGTTGATGCTCGATATATTCTCCGGCTTTTCGTACCAGAGGTTGTGGGCTGTGTAGGTCTTCGCCGGTTTGGCCTTGTCGACCTTGGGTGTGTCCTTGGGTTGTTCCTTGGGCTCCTCATACAACTGGGCCCCGGCTGACAGCGGCATGACCAGGACCAAGAGCGTCAAGACGAGCGGAAGACGAAAGTGGTTCATCGGTTGGACCTCCATTTCTATATGAGAACTAGCATCATGTTTTCCCAGGCTCGGGCAAGCTTCAGTGTTGCATCACACGTGTTCCCGCCGGTTACCGAACCGCGCCCGTCAGGAAGCGGCCGTCCTCTGCGGCTGTCATCTCTTGCATTGCCGCTCCCTCACGGTCGCGGTTCGGCTCCGTAAGCGCCCTTCACAACCCACAGTTCCGGGTGTGACAGGGCGCTCGTCTTGTGTGGCCGTCGCACGGTGCTGTTCTGCGGAGATTGCAAGGGACCGATCGTTGCACAGAAACCGAGAATGCTCCGAGAGTCGCCCGACTCGGGCGATACGAACGAACAACTGCCCCACAACCTGTTCGGGAGTGTGATTCATGCCACGAACCGCGTCAATGGGCTTACGTCGGTTCTGCGAACGCAGCATTCACGAGCAGGTGCGAAGGACGTTGTTCCCTTTGGATCTGAGGCGTCTGGCCGTGGTGCTTTTTACTATGCCAGGAACGCTTGCGGACGGTCGGTTGCTCCTATTCGCAGTTGATGCCACGACGGTTCCCCTCAGCCTGTTTTCACGTGTGGTGCGCTTGGCGATGTCGGCCATGCCAGACGACTCACACCTCTCGGGCTACCAGCATCGCTGTCACGTGTCGCTTATCGTTGGTGCAGTATTACTGTTTCCGTAGAGCATGTAAAATATGCAGCACCATATGATCTCTTTGCCTATTTTCTACAAACTTGTCGCGCCTGGCATAAGATAGTGTGACAAGTGCTACCTCACCATTGGCTTTATCTGCTATATTGAAGCTAAATGGGGGGTGTGGCAGTTGTACTGGAGGGAATTCCTAATCTTCCCCCCTTACCAGCGCTAAGCTCACATTCTTCGGGATGATCGAAGATTCGCTCATACATGAAAGGGAGCAAGCATGAAAGGACGCACGGCCTTGATAGGTGTGTCGATTATTTTGGCGGTAGGCGCGTTCGCGACAGCCGGGGACCAACGTCCCCAGTCGGCGGCGAGTGCGATGGAGAGGTTGATCGCGGATTATCCGGCGGTTCAGGCATACAAGAGCGCTGGACGCATCACGCGGTTGTATGGCGGTTCCTTCGGGAACGGGGTCAGCCCAGACGCCGCGGCCGAAGCATTTCGGGTGGACTATGCTGAACTGTTCCGCGTCGAGGCAGAGGACCTACGGCCGGTCAGCCGTCTTCTTGAAGTCGGCAATACTCAGGGCGTCATGTACGATGGCGCAACGGGTGAGTACAAGTTCACGCTGGTCTACTACTCTCACTTCAAGGGTGACATCCCGGTCTTTCAATCGGAGTTGCGACTGCTCGTTCGCAATGACTCCGATCATCCAGTCGTGTTGGCCGCCTCCACTCTTCGGAACATCGACGGTTTTGTTCTTGACCAAGCAATTGCCGAACAACCGTTCGACCCTGCAGTTCGTTCCGAAATCCGCATGACGAACTTCAGCGTGCCGGAGACGGTCATTTGGGCCGGTATTGGGGACCTGCACGTGAAACCGGTTCTGGCCGTGACCTTCATCGGCGACAATTATGACGATCCCAGCGCGAAGCTGCCTGAGCGTTGGCGCTATGTCTGTGATGCAGTTACCGGGGAGATCCTGTACAGGGAAGACATGATCGTGTTCACAGACGTCAGCGGTAACGTCAGCGGCATGTCAACGCCGGGTCCTAAGGCGATGCAGTGCACACCTTCGGTCTTGATGCCCTTCCCTTACGCTGAGGCGGAGATTCAAGGCGGCAACAGCACCTGGGCCGACGCCATCGGTGATTTCACGATTTCGAACCCCGGTACCAGCGCAGTGACGGTCTTGTCCCCGATGGAGGGTCATTACTTCGTGGTCTCAAATTACGTGGGCAGTGAAGAGGACATGTCGATGGTCGTGACGCCGCCGGGACCTGCGGATTTCGTCCACAACCTTTCGGGCACCGAGCTCATCACTGCACAGGCCAACGGTTACACGAATGCAAACGGGGTTCGGGACTGGACACTCGCCGTCAACCCGACCTATCCGACTATTTCCACTCAGACCGGTTTCCTCGTCAGTGTGAATCGAAACGACGGCTATTGTCCGGGCAACGCCTGGTACGATGGAAGTTCAATCAACTTCTGTTCAGCCACAACCACCTACGGCAACACGTCGTTCGCGAGCGTTTCCCAGCATGAGTATGGCCATCACATCGTCAACTCCGGTGGTAGCGGACAAGGCGAATACGGGGAAGGCATGAGCGATTGTATCGCCATGTTGATAACCGACGACCCGGGTCTCGGTTACGGTTTCTACTACGACCAGTGCAACACGCCCCTTCGCGATGCTGACAACAACTGCCAGTACTTGGCATCGGGCTGCTCCACATGTGGCAGCCAGATACACGCTTGCGGCATGTTGCTCTCCGGGTGCGTTTGGGATGTTCGCAACGAACTCTTCATTACCGAGCCCGTGGATTATCTCACGATCATATCGAGCCTGACCGTCAACTCGGTTCTGCTTCACACCGGCACGAGCATCGACTCGTCGATTCCGATCGACTTTTTGACACTCGATGACGACGACGGCAACATCCTGAACGGCACACCGCACTACTACGAAATCTGCACGGGATTCGGCGCCCACGGCATTCCTTGCCCCGAACTGGAAACCGGCCTGGGCGTCAGCCCGTCGACCGGTTTCTCTTCTGGCGGAGACGTTGGCGGACCGTTCTCGCCGTCCAGCAAGATCTACACGCTAGAGAATCTCGGGCCGGATCCGGTCACGTACACCGTGTCTAACAGCGAGTCGTGGGTTACCGTCGTGGATGGCGGCACCGGCTCGTTGCCGAACGTCGGTGATACCGCACTGGTCACCGTATTGATCAACGGCGATGCCGACTCGTTGTCAATGGGTCGATATTATGACAGCATTGTGTTCATCAACACGGCGGACCACGTCGGTGACACTTCGCGCCCTGTCAACCTTGCGGTCGGCATACCGGACGAGTGTGGCAGCGCGATCCCGGCGTGCCCCGGGATATACAGCGATTCCACGGCCGAGATGACCAACGACGGATCGTCGAGCTGTGGCGACTCAAGTACATCGCCCGACATGTGGTACAGCTATACGCCGGCCTCCAACGGAACGGCGACTTTCAGCATGTGCTCGGGCACAACCTACGACGCAGCGATGTCCATACACTCGGGCTGTCCCGGTACGACTGCCAATGAACTCGCTTGTAGCGACGACGATTGTGGCACGACCGGTGGACCTCCAGTCATCACAATGAGCGTAACTGCAGGCAACACCTATCTGATCCGCGCGACTGGCTGGAATGACTCGGTTGGCGACTTCACTCTCGAAATCACCGGACCGGAATGTGACGCGGCTGAGTTGACGGTCACGTTGCCCGCCGGCGCGCCGGAAATCATCGAGCCTGGCGTGGAAACACCTTTCTCCGTCCTTATTGAAGACGGTAGCGAGGAATACGTCCCCGGCTCGGGTATGTTGCACTACCGCTATGACGGTGGCACGTACCAGACAGAGCCGTTGGTCCACGACAGTGGTGATCTGTACGTTGCCACACTGCCGAGCGCGTCCTGCGAAGCGACGCCTGAGTTCTACGTCAGCGCCGAGGGCGACTTGGGTACGGTTGTCACCTCACCCAGCGATGCCCCGAGCAGCACGTTTACAGCGATCGTCGGCACGCAGACGATAAGCATGTCCGACGACTTCGAATCGGACCAGGGCTGGACGGTGGAGAACGGCGGTGGGCTGACCGACGGTCAGTGGGAACGTGGGATTCCTGTCGGCGGTGGCGACCGAGGCGATCCACCGACGGACTACGACGGTTCGGGACGATGCTATGTGACGGACAACGTGGACGACAACTCCGATGTTGACGACGGTTACACACGCCTCATCTCGCCAACGATCGACTTGAGTGATAGCGATGGGGAAGTCAGCTATGCGTTGTGGTACACCAATAACTTCGGTGGCGACCCCAACGACGACTACTTCTACGTGCACGTCTCAAACGACGGCGGATCGAGCTGGACGCTAGCCGACACATTCGGCCCTGTCACATCGTCGGGGTGGACGGTTCATAGCTTTACCGTCGGTGATTTCGTCACGCCGACAAGCCAGGTGAAGATCCGGTTTGAGGCTTCGGACTATCCTGAAGGTTCGGTCGTCGAGGCCGGTATCGATGACTTCTCGGTCAGCAGTTTTGACTGCGAAATGCCACCGATTCCGTGCCCGTGGGATCTCAGTGGCAATGGTGTTGTCGACCCTGTCGACGTCGGTATCGTCAAGCAGTACTACGGTTGCTTGGTTGGCGGCGGCGATGCTCTTTGTGACCAGTCTGACCTCAGCGGCAACGGTGATGTCGATCCGGTCGACGTCGGGGTCGTCAAACAGCACTACGGGCCGTGCCCGTAGATGTGACGCTTCGGAATTCGTAACGAAGACCGAAGACGTTCCTGACCTACAAGGCGCGCCCGCCCGCGGCAACGGCTGTGGGCGGGCGCTTTTTTGTGCGCCAGGGATTCGCCGTGAGGGAGTTCGTCGGCAGGATGGGGTACTGTCGGCGGTTCTCGATGAGCAAGTTCGCTCCACCGGTGCCTTGGAATAGCAGTTATCCGGTCGTCCTCGCCCGGATTGAATCGGGACGTCCCATCGTATAGACTTGGCTGTCGGGGTGAGACACAGAAATGGGGGAGGCTCTCATGCGAAAAACGACGATCGCCGCGATGGTGATATTGGCCTGGCGATGTGCTGGGGCGACTGCCGAGGTGGTTCACGTGCCGGTGGATCAACCTACGATCCAGGCGGGCATCGATGCCGCTCAGAACGGCGATACCGTGCTCGTTGCCGACGGCACGTATACGGGCGAGAACAACCGCAACCTGGATTTCGGCGGCAAGCTGCTCACCGTCCGCAGCGCGAACGGTTCTGGAAGCTGCATCATCGATTGTCAAGGCAGCGGCCGAGGGTTCTTCTTCCACAACGGTGAGACGGCTGGTTCGGTGGTTGACGGGTTCACGATCCAAAACGGGGATGTGGTGTGGGACACCCCCGGCGGCGGTCGCGGCGGCGGAATCCACTGTACTAGCAGTTCCCCAACCATCACCGCTTGCCTGGTTCGTTGGAATCAGGCCGAGCAGGACGGTGGCGGGATCTACTGCGATTGGGCTGCCGCGGTGACCATATCCGACTGCACGATCAGCGGCAACCTGGCGAGCAGCTACGGCGGCGGAATCTGCTGCTACAACGATAGCGACGTAGTGATGACCGACTGCACCATCAGCGACAACCTGGCGATCGCCGGTAGTGGTGTGGCCACTTTCGCCAGCAGCCCGACGATGAGCAACTGCTCACTCACCGACAACGCATCCTCGGGTGGCGGGTGAGCGTTCGGCGGTGGCGGTATGCTCAGTGTTACTGGCAACCCGTCGCTGACCTCCTGCTGGTTCAGCGGGAATAGCACATGCCTCCTCGGTGGTGGGCTCTATGTCCGCGACGGCGAAGCTGTCGTGGTTGGCTGCACGTTCCTTGGAAACCGCGCCACCAATCTGGCCTATGGCGGTGGAGTTGCCACCGAACTGAGCGACGTGACGTTTCGGAACTGTTTGTTTGTCGGCAACCAAGCTGACCGCGGCGGCGGGCTGTACAACCGCGACAGCCACTCGATAGTCAGCAATTGCACCTTCAGCGAACACTCGTCCTTGGAGGGAAGGGCCGTAGCCTGCGATTCCAATGGCGAGCCCAGCAACGTTGATCTGACGAACTGCATCCTCTGGGATAGCGGGAATGAGACCTGGAAAGGCGGCGATTCGACAATCGAGATCACATATAGTGACGTTCATGGAGGATACCTGGGCGAGGGTTGTGTGTATTTGGATCCGGAGTTTGTCCGGATCCCCCACTTCGGACTCGACGGAATATGGGGTACGGCAGACGACGACTACGGCGACCTGCGCCTCGGGCCAGGTTCGCCATGCATCAAGACGGGGGATCCCAACTTCACGCCCGAGCCAGGTGAGACCGATCTTGATGGCCACTTTCGACTGCTCTGCGCGATTGTGGACATGGGCGCCTACGAGTTCGGGATTGGGGACCACGACTGTGATTCCGAAGTTGACCTTGACGACTTCTCAAGCTGCTTCTCCTGCATCACTGGCCCGGCGGGTGACCCTTATATAGAAGGTTGCCAGATCTGCGACTTTGACTACGACCTCGATGTTGACTTGTTCGACTTAACTGGTTTCCAAAAGGCGTTCACACTCAAGTAGAGGCGACTCTTGGTTTCTGCGGTCCATTCCTGACTGCGACAGAAGAACAGAACCTGCTCCGGCGGGCGACGGGGCATCCAAGTCCGACAGAGGTGCCCGTTTGGAGGAACAACAATGGCCGACCGTGGCAGCGGATTACGGACGCTCTTCATAGTCCTTGGGGTCATCGGCGGACTGGTCATTCTCGGCTGCCTGGGGATTGTAGGCCTTGGGTTCTGGGGATTCGGCAAGGTGACGGAGCAAGCAATGGTGGCTCTCAACGACAATCCGGTCGTTCAGGAGTATGTGGGCGAGATCACCGAAATGGACGTCGATTGGAATGGCACGGGACTCGCGGAAGGAGAAGACGTCTTCGTTTTTCGATTCACAGGCACAAAGGCGACAGGAGTCGTAACTGCGGAACTCGTTACTGTCGATGAGAACACCGAGAAGGTCGTCTCGGGGGAAATAGAGCTCTCATCGGGCGAGATCTACAATCTGTTCCCGGAAGAAGAAGTCTCTCCCGAGGAAACAGGCGACTGACTGAAGGGTACGCCCTATTGCACCGTACCTGAGACGGCCAGGAAACTGGATAGCCACTCTCTCATGCCGCGTGGGGCGTAAGGTAGTTGAGCAAGCTCGTAAGGGCCATCGAGGCCCATGTCCTTCTCCCCAGCCTCTGCAAGTCTTGCCGTAGTGTGGGGCGAACAGGTGGCTCCTTTTCGCCGACATCAGGCGCTGGTATAGTCTTCGTGTGATGAACATGGAGTTGTCTGCAAACGACACGGTATGGACCATCGGGCGGTTGCTGAGTTGGACCACTGAGCACCTGGCCAGCCGCGAGGTCGATGAACCCAGATTGTGCGCCGAAGTGCTGCTCGCTCACGCCGCCGGTTGTCGGCGGATCGACGTGTACGCCAGGTTCGAGGAGGTTCCCCAGCCACCGATTGTGGACCGGTTTCGGGCGATGGTCCGGCGTGCGGCAAAGCACGAACCGGTAGCCTATCTGGTCGGTAACAAGGAGTTCTTCTCGCTTTCCTTCGCGGTGGGTCCCGGCGTTCTGATTCCCCGCCCGGAGACCGAGACGTTGGTGGAGACCATCATCGACTACTGCGGCGCCACCGACCTTCAAGCCCCGCGGCTTCTGGACATGGGGACGGGCTGTGGATGTATCGCCATCGCCGCTTTGAAGCAGCTTCCCGAGGCGTGTGCGTGCGGGACTGACAACGCACCGGAGGCACTTGTGTTCGCGCAGACCAACGCCGAGAGGCACGAAGTGACCGACCGCCTGACGCTCCTCCGAGCCGACCGTCTCGCCTTGCCGGCGGATGTCGTTCCGAAAGGCGGCTTTGATGTGATCGCGTCGAATCCTCCGTACGTTGCGCGAGATGAGGTGAAGACGCTCAGTGCAAACGTACGCGACTACGAGCCTGCTGGGGCGCTCAGTGACAACGGGGACGGGCTGGGGTTCTACCGGAGCCTGGCGTCTGACGGAGTCAAGCTGCTAAAGGCCGGCGGTGCGGTGTTTGTCGAGGTCGGTGCCGGACAGGCGCCGGCTGTGCTCGATGTGTTCGCGGATACGGCGTTTACCCATCAGGGGACGCGCCGGGATCGCGTCGGCGGTCATGACCGCGTATTGTGGTTTGTCGTGGGCGAGAACATGTAGAACAGGTAGAGCAGCTTCTATCCTGTCGTGGCGCTGGGGAGTCGATTCTCGCGTGAGGATCTACCGAACCAGGACGCTACACGATGATTGAGAGCGTTATCGCGAACTGTCTTTGACAACAGAAGGGGCAAACCGTGCAACTATTCGAGATTACCGGCGGCAATCGTCTGAAGGGTACGGTCCCTATCAGCGGCGCCAAGAACGCCGCCCTTCCGATCATGGCCGCCTGCATCATGGTCGAAGGGGAAACGGTATTGCACAACGTCCCCGACTTGGCCGATGTGCGTCAGTTGTTGGTTTTGCTCGAGCGTCTCGGCGTTTCCTGCGAGCGCGACCAGAGCGGGGCTTTGCGCCTCCGCGTAGAGGACGAAATGAACACCCACGCGGAGTACGAGCTGGTCAGCAAGATGCGCGCCAGCGTGTGCGTCATGGGTCTGCTTGCCCGGCGCAAGAGCGCGCGGGTGTCGATGCCCGGCGGCTGCGTGATCGGTGACAGGCCAATCGATCTGCACGTCAAAGGGCTCGAGGCGCTGGGAGCTGAGTCGGAACTGGTATACGGCGACGTGCTGCTCAAAGCCAAGAAGCTGAAAGGGGCGGAGATATTCCTCGGCGGGCCGTTCGGCTCGTCGGTGACAGCCACCGCGAACGTAATGATGGTGGCGACGCTCACGGAGGGAAGGACGGTGATCGCGTCAGCCGCCTGCGAACCGGAGATCGTCGACCTGGCGAACTTCCTCAACGCCTGCGGCGCCCAGATCAGAGGACAGGGAACGCCGCAGATCGTCGTGGATGGCGTCGACGGTCTTACCGGAACCGAACACAAGATCATCCCGGACCGTATCGAAGCCGGAACTTATTTGATCGCCAGCGCTATTACCAACGGGGATCTCACGCTGGAAGGGGCGCGTATCGACCACATGCTGGCCGTCGTTGAGCAGCTCCGCCAGGTAGGTGCCATGATCGAACGGAGCGACAAGGGTGTGGTGGTCTCCTCTTCCAGGCGGCTCGAACCCGTGCAGATCACGACTCAGCCCTACCCGGGATTCCCGACCGATCTCCAGGCGCAGACCATGGCGCTGTTGAGCCTCGCGGACGGTAACAGCATGGTCACCGAAAAGATATTCCCTGATCGTTTTCTCCACGTGGCTGAGCTCAACAGAATGGGCGCCCGCCTGCGAAAGGAAGGACCGACGGTCATCATCGAGGGCGTCAAGAAATTCGTCGGGGCGCAGGTGATGGCTTCAGACATTCGAGCATCGGCTGCCCTGGTCCTGGCGGGTCTTATCGCCAAGGGTAAGACACAGCTTCATCGCGTGTACCACATCGACCGAGGATACGAGCGAATCGAAGAGAAACTGGCAGCTGTCGGGGCAAACATCAGGCGGCTCGACGAATAGCGACAGCGCCGCAACAGCCCGTCCTCCATCGCCAGGGCGATCGGCCACCCGTCTGGTCCTGGGGAGTGTCGTGCCCGAAGGTCACTTCACCCTCGCGTTCAGGTCTGCCAGCGGGTCCGACATCAGCTTACACACACGTTGTCCACAAGCATACCGGCGCGGGGGCCGGGCGAAGGGCGCGGGAGACGCTTGGGCCAATCCCTCCCGGGGTCCTATGCGGGCTGTACCCCGTCTATCGGTTGCCGATTTGGCGCAGGGTGCGTCCCGGACGCATCATCTTTCAACTGGCGTCGATTTGGCAGCGAGATCAGCTGATCCAGCATGTGCCGGGCTTCGCATCTGAACTGCCAGAGGAACGCGGCAAGCCGTCTGAATCGGCCAGTGCCGGCGTAAAACCACACATAGGTCAGCACCTGAAGCAGCTCGAGTTGGCGACTTGACAGATCACGCAGTTCAATGGCCTGACCGAAGTACTTGTCGTAAACGCTCCAGTCCCGAGTCAGGAGCTTATAGCCCCACTCGCCGCGCCGGGCCATCTCCCAGACTTCCGTGCCAGGATATGGCACCATGACCCCGACGGCGATGTCGTCAGCGCCAAGCCTGCGGGCAAAACGAACGGTCTTCAGGGCCGTCCGCCAGTTCTCGCCGGGATGTCCGATGATGAAGAACGCATTGGTCTTAATGCTCGCCCGCCTGGCGCAGCGGATGGCCTCGCGAGCGGTTTCCAGCGTGATGTTCTTATGAATGCGATCGAGAATCTCCAGGCAACCCGACTCGATTCCGAAATCAAGCTGACGACAGCCAGCCCGGTGCATCAGCCGGTAGAGCTCCTCGTCGGCCAGGTTTGTGCGTGAATTGGCCTTCCAATGCCACACCCGGCCCAGTCGCTCGTTACGCCGGATCAACCGTTCGAGCAACTGGCGGGTCCACTTGCGGTTGGTGCCGAAGACCTCGTCCGAAAACCAAAAGGTGTGCCGATCGATTCGCGTCTCTCTGGCATCGAGCTCGGCGATCACGCTGTCCACGCTGCGCAGGCGGATGCGGTCTCCCAGAACGCGCTGGCAGAACGCACAACGGAACGGGCAGCCGCGTCCAGAGAATATCGGCATGAGTACGTCGCGAGGAAAGAGCTCCCATGCAGGAAAAGGCAGGTCGTCCAGATTGTCAATCGGGGGACGCGTTTGGGTCATGCGGACCCCGTCCGAATCGCGAAACGCGATACCTTGGATCGACGCCCATGAGCCTCGGGCACAGTTGGCGGATATCGCCTCAGCAAGCTCGCAGGCTGTGTACTCACCCTCGCCACATACAGCAACGTCAATGTCCGGGAACTCCTGCAATGTATGCTCGGGAAGGGCGGTGGTGTGCGGTCCACCGACGACAGTTATGCAGGTTGGCAAAGCCTGCTTGACTTTGGCGAGAAGGTCCCCCACGTGGCAGATCTCATGGGTCATTGCCGTTGCTCCGACCAGCGCCGGGGCAAACTCACGGATCCTCCCGACGACGGCGTCGGGATCGAGCTTCTCGTTCTTGGCATCGATAATGCAAACGTCGTGCCCGTTTTTCAACAGGCAGGCGGCCACGTACCCAAGGCCGAGGTGGCCTACTCCATGACGGTGCGTCTGAAGCTGCAGGTGGCTGCACGGATTGATAAGAGCGATGCGCATGGGCTTATATCCTGCGCTTTGTGCAGGACTCACTGGCTTATCGGTCGTTCGGTCCCGCGGGTTGAGCTGTACAAAGCGCCAAGGACGACCTCTGGGGCATTCTCGGTAGCTTGGAGGGGAATCGTGCGGTTTCTCGGAGTTTCGGTTCAGCAACAGATGCGCCCAGATCCCACGATAGGTAGTAGTTGCGGGAGGCTGGTGATTGCGTGGTCGGCTCGGCGGCGCGCTTCATTGAGAGCGTCGTTGGTCGTGGTGGGATCATTCATCACCAGAACCGTTCTGGCGCCGGCTGATTCGCCGGTGATTATGTCGAAGAGGTGGTCGCCAACCATCCAACTGTGCTGCGGACTGACGTCCATCTGTTCGCAAAGATACAACAGGCCTCGTGGCGATGGCTTGATGACTCCATCCTCCCGAGTGCGAATGGCATCCACGACAAGCTCGAAGCGATCCAGCACCAGCTCGACCCAGCGGCGTACGTTTCGCGTCAAGATCGCAATTGGAACGCCCTGTTCGCGCAGGGTGGCGAGGGTCGTCTGTGCACCCTCATGGAGTGTTGCGTTCTCGGCTGCTTCCTGCTCGAATCGATCGAGGATCGCGAGCGCGCGACGTCGCCCGGTTTCGTCCATGCTATCGAGGGCTTCGAGGATCGGCCCCTCCTCTATACCGATTTCCGCGCGGATGACATCGAAGTTCAGGTAGGGTCTGGTCAGCGTCCCATCGAAATCGAAGATGACGGCGGAGGTGGTCAAGTCGGCGGAGCCTCCTCACTCTTACTGCGAAGGGTAGAAAACGGTGAACAGCTATCTGTCCCACACCCCTGGAAGGGATGGGGCACCTGGTACTGTTCGGCACAAGGCGCGCCTATTGAACAGCATTGGATACACCCGCCTGATGCCTCTTTTTGTCCGCAGATTTCGCAGATTGGCGCAGATTGAGTCAATCCGCCTCCATCTGTGGAATCTGCGTAATCTATGGACCAATCCGCTCGCCACCGGCCACGGGAACAAAGGACCGGCAGGGTCCGCTCCGCGGACCAGTGTACTTGGACAGGTTCGACATTCCGTGCTCCCGGCAGTAAGAGGACAGCATTTACAGGATTGACAGGATGTAAGGAAGGAATCTTGTCAATCATGTAAATCCTGTCTTATCCTCTTAGAAACACGGCGGCGGGCGCCATGTTCTCACGATGTCGTAAGGGCATGCTCATGCAAGCGCCGACATGATAGCAGCCACGCCGGCCTGTGTCAGCTCGCCCCGAAAAGCAACCCGCGCGCCGAACAGGATTGGGGGCACCCACAGGTCAAGCCTGCGGAGCCTCCTCGCCGGAATGTTCACCGATCAGGAAGATGCGGTTCTTGCCGGCACGCTTGGCTGCATGGAGGCCCTCGTCCGCCCGGCGGAGAAGATCGTCGCGGGTCGACCCGTCCCAAGGGTAGGTGGCTAGACCGCCACTTATTGTCACCTTGCCGACGGTGCTCGCACCGAGCTTGGGCACGTTTTGAATACGCAGTGCTCTCGTGAAACGTTCGAGTACGGCGAGCGCTGTATCCGGGTGCTTCGAGCCGGCGACGCGAGGACCCTCCGGATCCCAGAACACGACCGCAAATTCATCGCCGCCGTAACGCGTGACGACATCCTGCTCGCGGCAGTGCTCGCGGAAGAGCTGCCCGGTAAGACGAATTACCTCGTCTCCGGCTTCATGCCCGAACTCGTCGTTGTATGTCTTGAAATCGTCGACGTCGAACAACAGGACAGTGACCGAAAGGCGATCGACTGCCGCCCGATCGAGAACCTCGTCAAGCCTCTCGTACAAATATCGCCTGTTGGGTAACCCGCTTAGCTCGTCCGTGTACGCCATCTCGCGCCATCGCCGCTGAGAAGATGCAGTTTGCAAAAGAAAGCCCGCCAACGTCGCATAGTGTGTGAGCTTGTCGGCGTGTTCGGTGGAGAAGGCGCCGCCGACCGGCTCGCCCACGCACACCTGCCCCACGATCCGTCCGTCAGAAACGATGGGGACCGAAAAGACCGGCCTTTCAGGTGGCTCGCCTTCGACCGCCGACGTTCCCGCGACGACCACCGAAACGCCCCGCGCAGGAACAGCCGTCCTTATGAGCCGAGCGAGCATCCGGACCAAGCCGGTCCCGGAACCGCCAAGGTTCTTGAGGATCGATGCTAACTGTGTCAACTCCTCCATCGAAGTCGCCGTCAAGCTCGCGGGCTGATGTCCATTCGTCCGGCACGGATCGCGGTGTGAACATCCGAGCAGGCTGTCCAGCTCCTCCTCGATGAGCGGCGAGAGTAGATAGTCGTCCGCGCCACTCGCCAGCAAGGCGCGTGCGACGGGCTCAGTGTCGGGAGCGCAGTACAAAAGTAATTTCGCATCCGGACCTGCGGCCTTGCGAAGACCCACAATAGCGTCGTCAAGACGGGCAAGCGACGGATCAACACCGGCAATGACAACCCGTGTCTCGTGCCGCGTGGCCTCCACGATCCCGGTCAGGTAACTGTCACAGACAGCCACATTCCAATCCGGGTAGCGACGCCGCAACCGACCGAGAAAGTCTGAGTCGTCAAAACCCTCAGCAACCACGACAATGCGGTCTCGCTGAAGCGGGTCGTTGCTGATGTCAGAGCGTGGCATCATTCCCGTCTTCCTCATCGTTCCGTTCGACCTCTGTGCGGGGACCGGTGTCGTCACCGATCAAGGCGTCGTATTCCTCGTCCGTGAGCAGCGGGGTGTCCAACTCGGTTTCGTGTGCTACCGGATCGGCAGGAGGCGGTTGGCGAACAGGACCGTCCTCATAACGTAGCCATGGAACCCGGGCCGCGCCGCGTGCGGCGTCGTCTCTGTCGTCCTCCAAGGCGCCTTCGCCAGAATCATCAAGTTCGGTTTGCCCACGAAATGACTCCTCTGCCTCGATCGGTTCTGATGGCGTGTGAACGCCTACATCGCCCTCGTCCGCAGCCTCCTTTTCAGCCTCGCCTGCGACGAACATAGGGCCTGATTCGGTCTGTTCGCCAAGCGGTTCGTCCGCCTCGATCGAGTCAGGTTCGATATCTCCGTCAAGCTGCTCCAGCAGTGCTTCTTCGACGCTGCGGTCGGTTTCCTTCTCGTCCATATCGGGAGGTTCACAGGCGCAATAGTCCTCACTGGAACCAGACGGTTTCCCGTTATGATACGCTTCATCCGCAGTGGACTCAGCCAGAGCCGTCTCCTCTTGGTCGATGATCTCCGAAGCTCGTGACGATACGCCGCCAAGAGACTCGATCACGGCTTTTGTGGCGACGCCGCTCGCCCCAAGCTCAAGCGCCTCTGCAGAGAGTGAGCCCCCCACCGATGCTCCATAGAGATAAACCGGAACGCCCGGGCGGTGGCGAGAGACGATCGGGAAAAACTCCAGCTCGCGGGCTGACAGTCCATCCACGCATACGATCACTGCAGACGGTTTGGGCCTGTTTGCCGAAATGAGCTGTGCCAACCCGCGATATACGTCGGTGCACGAATCCACTTTGAGCCCGACACCGCCCAGTTGGTGCTCCATCTTCTCGACAACCCGATCCGAACCGCTCCTGATGTGCAGCACGTAATCCTGTCCGTCTACACGGTTATCGGACATGACCCGTCTCGCTTGCGCATTGGCTTTGTTGGACGCATTCCACACCCCTCCGGTTCAGTTTAGGGATGGGATCATCCTGCGTCAATTACCACTCGGAAGTGAAAACAGGACAACTTGAAACGTCCCGGTTACCGCCCTGGGTATTTCAACCGATCGCCGGGGACGTTTTCTCGGCGGTCCTGTGCAGCTTCACTGAAGTCGCCGGGGCACCGATGGCGAGGGCATCTATCGCCTCGGCACAGGCGGTTTGAGAGGCAGAAGTCCAAGCGTGGCGTGTCCAAGCCCGCACGCGATGCGTTCGCGGAACTCACAGGGTAAGTTCGGCAGACTTGGATGTGCCTTGCGGTGGTTCACATTGTCACGAATCAAGCAGCACTACCGGACGCACTCCATCAACATGCACGAGGCACGTCCGGCGGAGCTTCACGTGTACATCCGGAAACGGGTAGCGAATAAACGGTGCGGCGGAGACGGTAACCGGGTGGCACGGGCGAGCTCTGCCTGCCCGGGTGTTTGCTCCCTCGCCCACGGGCAAACGAATTTCCCCGTGCCACCCCAAATGGGATGCACATGAGTTTGAGGGAGCGTGAAGGATGATCCTGGCAAACCTGTTGGAATCGGCGGGTACGCTTCTGGCTGTGCTCACGCCGCTTGTGGCTGTTCCGCTTACAGTCATCACCTTCTACCTGCGCTCATTGCGGGAGCACCAGTTGACCTGGCATTCGGACCTGCTGAGACGAATAGAGGCAGCCGAAACAGTCACCAGCGAGCTTCGCGAACGCTTGTCTGACTTCGAGCGTGACTACACCTCGAAGGAGGAATGGCTCCGCGAGAGCCTCGGGGCGAGACGGAAGATTGAGCAGCTCAAGGAAGCGACGATCCGAATCGAAACTGCCATGTCTTCAGTACCAGGACATTGTGGACGTCCACCGTATGTTACCGGTCAGGCGGATCGGCGTACTGTGGGAACCGCTCCGGCGACGGACGCGAACACGGATAGTCAAGAGGACCGGCAGTGATGGCAAACGGACGAGACGCACTGCAAATCAAACGTGTCCGTAACGAGATTCTAGTGGCCTTGAAGGTGCTCTACCCAGGAGCCATCCAAGCCCAGAAGCTGATGAGGAGTCTCCTTACGCTCTTTCCAACGCTCGAGTTCGACTCGTTCAAGCGCGATCTGCACTATCTGCGTGAGAAGGGCTACATCGAGCGTGTCGTCGCGGGCTCGGAAAGCGACACAGACCTCACGCCCTGGCGGCGGAGATGGTTCAGACTTACGACCACCGGCATCGAGCTGGCTGACCGCTGCATCCAGGACCCCGCCCTCCAAGAATAATGACACAGATAGCAGCAGAAACAACGATCACCAGACCGACTTCGACAAAGACGAGCCGGAAACCCGTCGAACAGCTTCTTCCGGATTCCATAAAGACTGCTCTGTCGGAGGAGGTCTCGAAAGTGACCTCGATCACGCCCGGTCTGGTTCGGGCGTTGAGCGATCGCCTGGATATCGAGTCCGCCTGCGGCGTGTCGCGCCGACGGCTTGGTAACTACCTCAAACGACTTTGGAATCACAACTCAAGACAGCCGGCCCAGGACCGGTTGCCAGCGACCAATGCCTCGGATCGAGCGTGGCCAGACAAGCTCCGGGAGCATCGCCAGCGTCAGGTTTGCGTAGCTTCGATTCTCGATTCGACGTTCGGGAAGCTCAGTGAATGCGACGCCGACCTGTGGGGGCATCGCGCGTATCTGATGCTGATCGGGCTGGTTTATGAGCGTCTAGCCGCAGATGAAGACGACATGCCCACTGACGAACTGGTGGCGCTTGCCAAGATCATAGCCGAGAACCGCCGTGTCGAGCTTAGTCTTCGCAAGGTCGGCGAAGACACAGGGGCTGCCAAGACGTGTGGAGGTCGTCTGCCCGACAGTTTCGGCGACATCGTGCGTCAGGTGTACGGCACGAACTTCCATGCACCGGACGATTCGTCGCCCGCGGAGAATGGCGGGAACGGCTCAATAGACAAGACCGGTGGAGTGGGCGGGTAAGCCGGATTTTGTATACCCACGTTAGTGGGGCGGCGATCATTTATCTAGGCCGGCGGTCACCCGCAGGCTCGAGCACCCTACCCGCAGCTTTCGACCAGAGGACAGAACCTCAAGCCATCGAGACGAGCCGTCTCTTGCTGCTTATTTGGGCTTGCTGGCGGTGGGGTTTGCCCTGCCACGACCGTCACCAGCCGCGCGGTGCGCTCTTACCGCACCATTTCACCCTTACCGGTCGCAAGTCGCCCGTCTCCAAAGAGACGAACGGCTTCGTGCGACTTAGGCGGTGTCTTTTCTGTGGCACTTTCCCTCGGCTCGCGCCGGGTTGGCGTTACCAACCACCGTGCCCTGTCCAGTCCGGACTTTCCTCTCACCCGTCATGCGGGCGAGCGATCGCCTTCGCCCACTCCACCTCTGAATATCATACCGCAAACCACGGCTTGCGTCCCGGTGGATTCAGCTTATCAGCTTTCAGCTATCAGCTTCCAGTTTGCAGGATCCGCTGTGCGGTCTGCATGATCAATGAGGCCGCTCCAGAGTGGTTCTCAGGGCAGACCCTGCCGACCTCCGTCAGTCGGAGCTGTGGGGGACTTTAAGCGTAGAGCTGATCCGGCGTTGCGGCATTACCGGTCGTGGCGGCGTGACTCCAGGCGGTGGTGACGGAGGGGGAATCTCGGCGTCGAGGGAGGTTGTCTCCTCATCTTGCTGGCCTGCGAGGCGGTTGAGCAGTTGTCGGTCCTGGCGTCGCCAGTATTCGATGATCTCGTCAATGTCATCCTGTGGCACGTATGACGACCAGTATTTGAAGAAGTCCAGGTTTCCGCTCTGTGGCAGACGGTCTGGCAGATCTACCAGTGTGCGCATGGGCATCAGCACGCTGTCGCCGATCACGAAGGCTTCGCCGGAACGAAGAATGGGTAGCATCTCTATGAGGCTCGAGAAGTGGTCACTGACGATCTTCGAGATATAGTGCTGGTCTTCGGGATTGCTAAGCCTCATCGCCACCAGGCTGTTGCACTGGGCGAGCACGGTCTCGGACAATTCCGAGGGACGCTGTGACACCACCATCGCACTTACGCCGTACTTTCGTCCTTCCTTTGCCACTCGCTCGACGGCTCTCTTGGCGAAGCTCAGTCCGGTGTCCGACCGCGGGATGTAGTTGTGCGCTTCCTCGAATACCATCAGGATCGGGTGCCGCTGGTGGGCGGGCGTCCAGAAGTTCAGGTCAAACAGCAAGCGTGTAAGCACAGCCACAGTCACGTCGACGATCTCGAAGGGGATGCCCGAGAGGTCGACTATTGTCAGGTTGCTCCGCGGCTGCACTCGCCCGATGAGCAGCTTGACGAGGTGGTTCATCATTCCCGAAGCCTGCCCGGCTGTCCCGTGTTTTTCGAGTTCCCCCTTGAAGAACTTCGACCTGTTGCCGTGCTCGATGGGTCTCATCAGAAACTCGTATCTGCGGTCAGAGAACTTGACGTCGATCTGGTCGATAAGCCCGAGCAGTTTCCCAAAGTACAGCGGGTGCGGCGTTTCGCCTTCGGGGTTTCCTCGATTGAACTGGCAGCGTTGATTGCGCATCAGCTTCTGTTGTTCAGCCGGTTCCAGTGATCGCAAGGCAAGGTGGCTGAACGCCAGGTGTTCGTCGTTGAGCACGTACCGTGCCTCGTTGAGGTTTTCCGCGTAGACCTTGAGTTGTTCCAGCGAGAAGTAGATCGGTGTGTCAAGCGTCAGTGCTTGGGTGAGACCCAGGTCCCTGGCGGCGTCCTTCCTGAACTCCAGAAGGGCTGTTCGCAGAAACGATATTTGTGTGCTGACGTTGATCGGGTTGGACTTGTCTACCAACAATCTCTCAAGCTCCTCATATTTGAGAAGCCAGTATGGCAATACCAGATCGTCGGCACCAAGGTAGGTCACATTGGCATCGAGCTGCCCCTCTTCATCACAGAAGCATGCCCGGTACTCGCCGTGCATATCGAACAGAACAATTTGGGATTGGCTCAGATCGAGCAGCTCCTGGAGGATCTTCGCAGTCGTGCAGCTCTTGCCTGACCCGCTGTTGCCTACGATGGCAACATGCTTGGAGAGAAACTCAGACCCAAGGATCTTGACCTCGAAGTCGGTGCTGAGAGCGAACCGTCCCAGGCAGAAGCTCTGAGGATGTTGCTGGTTACTGAGTTGCTCGTCAAAACCCCCGAAGATTCGTTCGAAATCGTCCCGCACCGCGACGAAGACGTCGTCGTCTACGATCGGATACTCGTTAACGCCGCGCGCAAAGAGCCCCTCCTTGATCTCGCCCAGAAGTTGCAGGCTAAGGGTCATCGCTCCGTCGGGCGCCCCGTCGACGCCCGCTTGACGCGAAGCACCGGTGACGAATCCGATGATCGTTCTTCCATCAAGGGGGATGGTCGCGTAGGTGCCCAGTTGCCCAAGGCGGTAGGTTCGCCCTGCCTGCACGATCTCCAGACCCGGGGCTGTCACCAGCACATCGACTTCGCCGCTTTCAACCCTTATGACGTTGCCGATCTTTCGTGAGTCCATCTTTGTGTTCCTATCGGACGTTGTCGACCAGCCCGAACCTCTCTTGCGATCTTCGCCTCCGCATCCGAATATCGTAAGCTGTCCGCCTCCGCCGCAGATACAAATCCGCGTTTACCCCAAGGCGTTCGGTACCGCTTCCTTTACCTTAAGTGGGACGTGGTTACCGGTCGCAGTGTTGAATCGTGGTTGGAGGTAGTTGGATCGGAACCCCTGAAATCCGGTTCGTGATGGGCTCATTCCTGGTCACGAACTGCACGCTTGGGTTGGTCGGCGCATTTTGTGATTATTTGGAAATGTGGGCGTGCCCCTGTTGATTGATACAATCTAGCCGATATAGTATATATGGTGGGATGGTTTGGTTTCGACAGGCATATAGCCTTGCGAACCGCACCGGAAAGAACTCACTGACACTTTATGCTTCCACTCGCTGCGGCACCCTTTGACCGCGCCAATACTTTTCGGGGTGCCGCACGCCTTTTTTACGTGATTAATGCTATCCCGACCTTCCAAAGCAAGCTCTATCCAAACGCGGCGTTCAACCGTTGGCATTGTCCGTGAGTTCCTCGATTCCGACGGCTATGTTGGGACCGCTATTGCCGTATCCTCCTACGGAGTACACGATGTACGCATGCGGTGGTCTCGTGATATGGTGGGCGGATGTTTCTGCAGCATACGGTCTGAGAGGGACCCTATGCCAACAGTTGCATTTAGGTTGGAGTGCTCGCTGAAACTGAGGAATTCGTCGCTCACACGCGCTGGCACGTGGCCGGCTCTACTTACGGAACCTGTCCAACTCGCTACTGGCGTTCGGAAGGCGGATCGACGTCGATGTAGTCCAACAAGTCGTCAGAAGATGCGAAAAACTCGGCGGCCTCATAGTCCTCGTCCAGTCCGTGTTCATCCTGGTCGAGATCGTTGCCTGTTGCCTCCCTGGTGATGCTGGTTCGCACCAGATCGAGGCGTTTGATGAAAGTGGCCATGTCCGCCGGCCTTGCGCCCGGGTCGCTTGAGCAGCAGTCCACAACAAACCGCGTGACGCTCACGGGCAAATCCTCGAATCCTCCCTGCGGCGGTAGCTCGGTCCGTCGGACCAGACTGGGCGAAGCCAGGTTCACGGTTTGATTCAGCTCGGTGATGATCGGTTTTCCCGTGAGGACCCGGTGCATTGTCGCCCCCAGACCAAAAACATCCGTTCGTTCGTCCAATACGCCGCGTTGGACCTGCTCAGGGGCAATGTAGTCCATGGTTCCCTGAATTCGCTGCTTGGCCTCACGAATCTTGGCACTTTGTCCCAGATCGATGAGCTTCAGCTTGAGATCGGGGGTGACGAGCATATTGCTGGGCTTGAGGTCGGCATGCACGAACCCAGCTATGTGCATCGCCCGCAACGCACTGGCCGCTTGACTGAAAAGGCCTAGGACGAGATCGAGTGATTCGCTGAACTGGTTGTCCGAAATCGGGACGCCGTCGACATATTCCATGAACAGGATCGCCCCCCTGGTCCGTAATCGATGTCGGATCATGCGGAGTTCGTAGACTTTGCGGACGTTAGGATGACAGACCGTCGACCCGATCGCGTGTTCCGCTCGCATCATGTCCACGATGGACATATCTTCGGGTTTTTGGATCTTGACGGTCTTTACCGCGTAATCCTTGCCAGTTCGCATACATCGCGCTCTGAATATGCGGGACTGGGCTCCCACACCGAGCTTCTCGATGATGCGATAGTTTGGAATATCTAGTGTCATCAGCTTCGCCCCCGAGCAGGCCTACAACATGGGTCGGCTCTGTCAGGGTGGCCCCCAGACCACCGCTCCACCCCGCGTACGCCTAAAACAGACGACACTGACGCGGTGGTCTGGATCAGCCCCCTTTTCTGCAACACCATTGCCCACGAGACAACGGCTGCACATGCGCAACGAAAACGCTCACGCACTGGACAGACCGCGATTATTCGATTGTCGTTTCCTGGCTGGGGTTCTCGGTCAACCGGGTTGGACCGGCTTAGACGACCGGCGGCCCCGAAGCCACGCTGTTAACCAAGCCGACGTTCGGCTCGGCAGGTGGCGGTGGAATGAAAGACGAGCGGGATCCTAGGGGGAACGGATGATTGCAAATAGATGACTGTTACGAAAGATATATAGATCAAATATAGCGAATCTCGATCCTGCCCTCACTTCGGCACCATCGCCACTTATAATATAGGCTATTGACGGCCTCAGGTCAAGACCCAAGTCGCAATGCCATGGTTTTGCATCGGCTGTTTCCGATCGGCAGATGATCTCAAAACCGACAGGCCGGCGCCCTACCGCATGACAGATCGAGGGAATCCAGTGCCCCCCAAGCGCTGAGATTGATGCATGGGTCGCCCATCTATCCTGCGGCGGGGACGTGAACCAAGGTACCATCCACATTCCCCCACCTCCCAAATGGGTCTCTCAACAAGCGATGTGGGCACCGACAACCCACCGGTTGCATCCACGTGCGCCAGCGACCCGCAGTCTTGGGGACGAGATCACCATACCGTGCTCCCAGGATCAGATCTGCATCGCCGCCCAGTTGTGACAGAATGACTGACAACTGCCGCCGAAATGGCAGGAACAACCCCTATCACGATGTCCCGATATCGGACATATATCCATAACCATCAGTCTCAACAAGAGTTACGTTGGCATTGGGCCTGGCTGCTTCCCTGGCATGGCTGTTGCAGAACCGAAGTGCGGGCAGCCGGCGGACGACCGGCAGCCGAGGAACGACTCAGATGACAATGGAGGCTTCGAGATGTTACCATCACGCATTTATCCGACCCACGGTACGTTCAACCAGTTGCGGCGAGAGATCAACCGGCTGATGGAAAACGTAGGCGACTACCCGCAGGCCTTTTTCGGCGGGCGGTCGTTTCCCGCTCTGAACCTCTGGGAAGAAGGCGACGACCTTTGCGTCGAGGCTGAAGTGCCAGGGCTTGGCATGGACCAGATCGACGTACACATCGCCGCAAACGAGCTCACCATCAAAGGCGAGCGCCAACCCATGGAAGGCGAGAACCTGTCCTATCACCGCCAGGAGCGCGGCACAGGTACGTTCAGTCGGTCAATCACTCTTCCGCTGGAGGTCGACCCGGACAGGGTCCGAGCCTCCCTGAAAAGCGGCGTGCTGACAATCACACTTCCCAAAGGCGCCGAGGCACGAACGAGGAAGATCTCGGTTCAGACAGAGTAACACCAAGGTCAGAAAACGATGCAGCCACAGATGAACACTATGAAAAGCACCACTACCACAGGAGGTCAAACCATGGCATCCGACACAGCAGTCGAAAAACACGAAGACAACATCACCCAAGCGGAACACGTTCGAGAAGGACGATCATACAAAGCCAACGTAGATATCATCGAGAAAGACAGTGAGTTGCTGTTGGTGGCTGACATGCCCGGCACTGAAGCTCCGGACGTGGACATCCACTACGAGAACGGCCAATTGTCGATCCACGCGAAGGTCGACCAGAGGCAAGACGAGTCAGACACTCGCTATCTGCTGCACGAATATGGTGTCGGTGATTTCTACCGCTCGTTCCACATTGGCGAGGGTATCGACGCTTCACGCATCGAAGCCAACATGAAGAACGGCGTGCTGACTCTGCACCTGCCCAAGGCGCAAGAGGTCATGCCTCGCAGAATCACGGTGAAGACTGACTAGAGCAAGCTCTAGCCAACCGTCGCGTCCAATCGTTGGTGTCGTCCGTGAGTTGCTCGATACCAGCCGCTACGCTCGGACTGGTTATGCCACAGAGCACGGTAACACGCGGCCCTGCGGGTTCTTTACCGCATAACAGTGGTGGGGGTTTTGACCGGGACATTCGGTCCTGATGAGTGTCCACGGCTCCAGCCGCGGGGGACGCGAATCAGCCGACTACGCGCGTCAGTGTCTCCGCGGATTATCCTAACTGCCCCCGCCAGGAAGCGGACGCCCCGGCAGTTGTCTCTTGAGTAGGCGCTCCGTGTATTGCAGACCAAATGAACGGGACCGTTTTTGCGTATGGAGTGGGGTGGCTGTACCCTTCAGATCGGTCATGTATGATAATCGGAGTCGATTGCCAATCGAGGCTCTCGATTCCTTTGTGCCGGGAAAAGAGGATAGACGCCAATGCCACAAGAAATGCCTCCGCCTGACGTAGTAGCCCTCTTGGTGTGTGATCAAATCATCACTGATCGTCTGACCGGTAAGCAGTCGCTCATTGGGATGTTCAGCAAGGTCAACGTGATGAAGTTCCCGGCAGTCCACCCTCAGCTTTGCGTGTTCGTCGCGCTGACCGAGGGGCGTGGCAAAACCGATCTGTCCATCCGGATAGTTGATGGAAACGAGTCACGCCCTCCCTTGGTCGAGGGCAAGGGTACCGTCCAGTTCAAAAACCCGCGGGACATCACTCATCTAGCGCTTCAGTTCCACGGTCTGCGATTCCCGTCGCCTGGCGAGTATCGCGTCCAACTCTGGTGCGGCGGGGCGTTACTCCGTGAAGCCCGCCTAGAGCTGATCCAGGCGAAACCTCGCCAGCAACCCGGGTCCGGTCCTTCGGAGTTACCGGACTCACCGGATGAACCGGTGATGTAGAGCATCGCCGGGAACCAGGGGGCGGGTTGCCAATGCACGCGCGCGGTGCGGACCGGACAAAGGGCGACGGGGGTGGTCTCACGAAACGTTGTGGTCAGACGAGGTCCAGGCAGTCGTGCTGCTCTTCGAGTTCTTCCATCAGGCGATCGAATTGGGTGAGTCTTTGGCGGGCGAGTTCCTTGACGGCTTGGAAACGGAACGAGTCGTTGATCCGTGCCGTCCAGAAGTGGTATTCCTTTTGGCGGCGCCAAGTGTCGATTACGGATTGAATGCCCTTTCCGTCCAACTTGCCGCGGCTTATGATGGGCCAGAGCGAGAGCATTCCGACTTCGTTCAGGTTCTCAGCCTCGGTAACGATCTGTCCTTCGATGAGCGGAATGTCGCGGTCGTGGATGGTCTGGATGGCGGTTGAGGCGCGCTTCAGGGTTTCAGGCGGAAGGATGTCGACAAACCGTTTCTCCATCCGGAGGGCGCCGAGTTCGCGATGGTTATCGAACCGCGGCTTGGTGCCAATATCCAGGCGGGTAACCCGCCCCTCTTCCAGAAGAGTGATCCATCCTGAGTCGTGGTACAGAGCAGCGGCGAGGACCGCCGCCTCATCTGGATGGTGAGCGGAAAGATCCGGCAAATGGGCAATGCGCTGTGCCGTTCTGGCGACACGCTCTGAATGCTCCCACAGGAACACATCCTGCTCACCCCGATCCGTCCTGACGTTCAGATCAGCGCGAGCATGGTCCCATATCAGATCAAGCGTAGCCATGGACCGTATCCGATCACGACCTGCAGAAACAGCGTCGCCGGTTGTCTAAAATCGATCCCGACAATGGCGCGAAGAGCGAACAGCTTCGGTACCCGCTCGCGCACAGGAGCCATCCAATTGACCGCCTCCTATGGGCCACACGCATGTCGATGCGCGGGGTCGCCACCTGGCCGTCGCCAAGGCAGCACATCGAGAAACGCTTCCTCCCACCATGCCTTACCGGCACCAGCAATCTTGTCTGGAGACGCACGCACCGGTTATCGGGCTCTATTGTACAGTTTCCGGACCTAATATGCTATAGGAAAAATGGTGAAGCGTCAGTGTTGTGGCTAGGAGTTGTAGGGGTAATGGAGAAGCTACGGTTCGGGTACGGCTGAAATGACGCCTGCCACCGCTTAAGCGTGCCACGAGCGAGTTTGGGCGTCATTGTTGGCCTGGTGGTCACACTGGCAGACCATCCACCAGCAATCCCCACACTTGCCCCTCATACGATGTGGCAGGAGCACTACCCCCCTTCCATCGATTCGTAGTAACAGTTTCGCTTCATCGGCGCGTATCCCGCATGGGTAATCAGCGACCGGATTTGGCGCTCTGACAGCGAATGCACCGTGCCGGCGGCTGACACGACGTTTTCCTCCATCATCACCGACCCCATGTCGTTGGCTCCGAAAAAGAGGGCGAGCTGGCCGATCTTCGGACCCTGCGTGACCCAGCTGGCCTGGATGTTGGGCACGTTGTCCAGGAAGATTCGTGCGATGGCTGTCATCCGCAGGTACTCGCAGGCGCCGGCTAGCTTGAGATGTCGTCCGTCCGGCAGGCCTTGATACTCCGGCGGAAACGGGCGGACCCGTCCCAGCGGTGTGCCGCCCGGCTGAAACGTCCACCCGATAAAGGCTGTGAACCCTCCGGTCTCGTCCTGGAGATTGCGGATCAGGCGCAGATGTTCGATACGCTCCTGGACGGTCTCGATGTGTCCGTACATCATCGTGATGCTCGTTCTCATGCCCAGGTCGTGGGCTTCCCGCATGACGTCCAAGTACTGTTGGGTGGTGGTTTTGCCTTGTGAGATTTTTTGTCTGACTCGCTCGCAGAGAATCTCCGCTCCTCCGCCTGGAATGGTGTCCAAGCCTGCGTCACGCAAACGCATCAGCACGTCGCGTACACTCATGTCGAACATCAGATGGAAGGCGTAAACCTCCGGCGGGCTGAAGGCATGGACGTGGATTGTCGGAAACTCGCTCTTGATGAAACGCAGCAGATCCAGGTACCACTCGAATGGCAAGAGGTCCGCGGGTACGAGCCCTCCCTGTAAGAGCACCTGCGTTCCGCCGATTGCGACAAGCTCCGAGATCTTGCTGCCGATTTCGGTGAGTGAAAGAACGTACCCGGACGGCAGGTCCTTTCTACCGCTGGCCGTACCCGGTGGGTCGGCTTTGAAGTTGCAGAAGATGCATCGGGCGGTGCAGTAGTTCGAGTAGTTGATGTTGCGGTCGACCACGTAGGTGCGGTCGGATTTGGGATGCAGAAGCTGCGTGACCTCATGTGCCCGGCGGCCGAGCTCGTGGAGCGAGCACTCGCGGTATAGCGAAAAGGCCTCTTCCGGGGTTATCCGGTTGGGGGCGAGCCGGTCGGTCTGAGAAATGGTCAATGTCATGTGCACGTGGCTTTTGTAGCGGATGAGACGAGACCGTGGCGACGGGCAAGCTCGAAGAACTTGGTCATGCCCTGATGCTGGCGAGGCCCGAGGTCGAAGTTTAGCCGGGATGTCAAATACCGCTTGGCCAGCGCGACAGGCCAACCCATCCCCGGACCGAAATCGGCGGCGATCATCTCGGCAGAAAGCAGCCCGCGATCCCGTGCGGCTGAGAGCTTCTCAGCCAGGTGCGAGACGTCCGCACCGCCAGGGGCAGCCCACACAGCGAAGACGAACGGTAGCGAGGTCATCGACTTCCACTCCGTCCCCAGGTCGGTCTCGATGCTGTAATCGATCAGCGTTTGAGTCACTACCTTGTCGCCTATCAGCAGGACAGCCTCACATTCGTCCACCGTCTCATTCCCCGTATAGGGCACGATCTCGAGTTGGCGACCATGGACCTCTCGCCAGATGACCCGGGCTAAGGCGACCGACGTGTGCGAGTCACCGTCGACGTGCAGCTTGACCATCTTTTCGGGACGAACCCGCGAAAAAACCCGAACCGTCAGCGTCTCGCCGTCGCACCCGATACAGGCGTCGGAGACAATCTGCCAGTCCTGGCCGTGGCGCATCAGATCAATCACCGGGACGAGGGCGGCTTCGACCCCGCCGGACTCCAATAGCGCCGGCAGACGAGCAGGCACGTCGAACATCAACTCGACATCCGGATCGACTTCCAGCCCGGCGATAAGAGGTTTGGCGTTCAGGAACTCCACAACGCCCAAACGAGTCTTCACGTTGCCTCTCCCAGTCTGCGCTTACTTATGAAGGTTGCTGTTTCCGTGGAGCGGTCGTCGGGACGAGCGATCAACAAAGCTCCTTGCTTGAAGCGCCGCCGTACAGAGCCAAATAGGGCAGGTCAACGGCCTGCCTCCACCCTATTCGGGAGGCTTGTGATATACGCGGAGCTGGCGATGCACAATCCGTTACCCGGCGCTGGTTCAGACAGGTGATTCACCTGCTCTACCCGACTGGTTCAGACGGCTATTATAAGAGGTTTGGGGGGGCGGACCAGCGGTATCGCGCGCAGTGGTATCTGGTTTCAACGTTTTTGAAAACTGCCACAGAAACACGGGGCGGACGTTGCCATTTGTCCACCCCGTGAGACCTATTTCGAATCCTCACTCGTCCGGTTCTCGATCCTTGGCATACACGATCCACAGATGGACGAGATACGCGAAAATCGGTGCGCTTATCAGCGACCCGACGATATCGACGGTGGTCAACTCACCGTAGAGCCACAGAGACCCCACCCAACCCACAAGCACGACTGTGAGAGTGATCACCAGGACCTTGAAGAAGACGGCCGGTACGAAATCGAGCGGGAAGAGGTTCATCGGCTGCACCTTTCGATAGCAGAAACCGTCGCAATTCGCTCACGCAACCTGTGGCTTACGGCGCCGGGCGAAGATAATCGTTCCCGCCACCAGCAACAGAAGCGTCATGATGATGAGGCCCCATTCGGAAACGGTGGGAATCGGCGCTTCCAGAGGCGCCGGAGCTACCAATAGAAACTCGTCCGAATCATGACTGGGCGAGTTAGTGAATGCCCGCGAATCCGCCGGCGGGAGCGGGCTGTCCAATTGAAACTCGACAAACTGTCCCGGGAGAACACCGAATTCCGGGCTCATCGCCTGGAAAATCAGGTACGAGGGTGCTTCGACCTCGCCATCATCGAAACGTCCACCGGGAACAACGTATCCATCAAGAAACTCCCATTCCCACCCGGGTGGAACCACCGTGACGGTGAAATCCTCAGCCTCCACGCCAAGCGGCAGCGACAAAGTGAACTGGGTGACCGGGACTATATAACCGGGCCCTTCCAGGGCAGACAGGGTATAGTCGTACCTCCACAAGTCCTCTCCACCACCTCCCTCGGTAGCTGTTCCACTTGCTTCCGATGCGTTCTGCTCCGGAACCGTACCGTACATCGCTTTCTTACCGGCGATGTCGTCGTCGTTTGGTGTCTCGAAATCGTCCTCACTGTTGAGGTCATCATCAGATGGCGGATTAGGCGGGTCGCTGCTGAAAGCGTCTTGCGGCATGATGTCAGAGGCGTCCGAGTGCCCCAGTCCTTCCGCATGACCCAACTCGTGCTTCAGCACGCGCGTCAGCCCTCTGGAATCCAAGCCGTCATAACCGATGTGAACTTCCACCGGCGGACCACCGGGCGCTGTGGATTCCTCTCTGTCATCGTGCCAGGTGATGTTGATGTCGCAGTCATCTCCTTTGGCTGGTTCGGGCTCCAGGGTCAGACCGCCGTGGGCTGCCTGGGCGTCGTTCCACTCATCGCAGGCTTCATAGACTGCCTCCCAGAACTCCGCCTGCTCCTCTGGCGTCCCCGGTGGCGCTTCCACGCAAACCCGCAGGGTCGCCCCCGCGTCCCAACGCCCGGCGTGGTTGCCGCGTTCCCAGGCATAGCCCGCCGCCGGCAAGATCGCAAGACACGCTATCGCCGCCGTCGCCACCGCCCGGTGCCGATGGCGGAGGATAACGGTTGCGGCCACTAATAACATCAGTGCCATGACAATCAGACCCCACTGGGACACCGTCGGGATGGCGCCTCCGAGAACCTGGTCCATGACCGCTACCTGGGCCCACTCTCCGCCCGTGCCTGTGCCGAATTCATTGTACGGGTTGTCAGCCGAGTCGCCGGTGAAGGTCACCGTGGCGTACGTCGTGACGTACATTGCCGGGTCAACACCGGGAAGTACGATGCTCTCCGTTTCTCCGACAAGGTACTCCCTGTTGAGTTCCGGAAGCGGAATGAACGCACCGGGCGGCAGTACAGCCCGTGTCAGATGATCTATGGGGCGTTCCTCCAGGCTTAGCAGGTATCCGAAATCCGAGAACGTAACGGTGTCGTCGGATATGTTCTCAACGGTGATTGTCAACTCTTGCGTGTCAGGGTCGTACGCATAGTCGACGTTCGATTTGGGCACCGGGATGATGTTCGGGGCGGTGGCGTAGGACCACGCCTTGAACCGCACCCTCGGTTTCGGTCCGGTCCCGAAAATTCCAAAATGTCTGTCCGTGTCGAGGTCTTGAGCAAGCGAGCCCGATCCCTCGAAGGTGACCATGGTATTCCCGATATCCGTCAGCTCTGTCGAGCGCGTGGGATCGGGAAAGGGGTTAGTGACGATTGACTCACCGCCGGCTGTGATCTGGTCTCGGACGTCGCCCACAAGCCAGATATGGAAGTCCGTCGCCGGTCGCGCATCGCGCTGTTGATAGTCCTCGTTGATCATCCAGGCGGATACCTGAGTGACACACAACAGACACAGTACTCCAACAAACAGTCCAGGTCTTGTTCGCATTTGTCCGGTCCTCCGTGCTTGTGCATACAACGTCGACGGATTCAGATTGGCGCGGTGTTGGCGCACCATCTTCTGCCCCCGACGAATGCCGTTCACAAACGTACCTCTCGGCAATCAGAAGCGCCACGGGTCGCTCACGCGACCTGTAGCTTACGGCGCCGGGCGAAGATGATCGTTCCCGCCACCAGCAACAATAGCGTCATGACGATAAGGCCCCACTCAGAGACGGTAGGAATCGGCTCCACCGTCTCCGTGAAGATCACGTCGCTGTCCAAAGACAGAGTCCCATTCAGCGGTGTGGTTGAAAACGGGTTTCCTCCCTGAGGCGTATTGGGATCAAAAACGATCGGTGTTGTTCCGATCAAGTACCCCGGAAGATCCGGGCACTCGCCGTTAACGATGTCATACGTGTCCTGGAAAGGCCTGGGGTCGGTCAGCCACACGCTGGGGTCAACTATGATATACACTTCGGTGATCGTGCCGGTCGGATCACCGAGACCTGGGAAAGGGATGCTCCCCTCAACATTGGCGTCGATCCACGGCGGCAGCTCCGTGAGCTCCCACTGGCTGGTATCCCCATTCCATCCTGGAAGCGCGAATTTGATGTGGTCGACGTTATTGCACCAGAAATCCCAGTAGAAGTCGAAGATGATGTCGTTGATCGGTTCGCCCGGGACTTCACCCGAGTAGGTCTGGCACTCTTCTGCGTATAGTTCAAGAAGGAGGTCCGTCCGCACACAGTCCACCGTGCCCCACACGTGCAATTGGCCACCGGGACAATCAGCGTACGAGAAATGAAACGACCACTCGGCCGCACCTGCCGACGGTGCGAACACAGCTATTACGGCAGCTACAGTACAAAGTGTTCTTGAGAGTGTCATGGCAATATTCTCCAAGCGCCAAACATGGTTGGCAAGACAACTGGTTGAGCGTCCACACTGGGAGGACGCGCCTTTGAGTACAATCTCCCGCCTATTCGGCGAGCAGCCGGAACAACTGCGGCTGTGGCGAAATGGCATACGTCGCCGCGAATCACGGATGCAATCGGGCTTTCAGATCGCAAAGCCGAGCGCATCTGACGAGCAGCATGCTAACGAAAAAATGGAGGAGCTCGCGGATGTCCCTGGAGCAGCGCAAAGAGCTGATGAGGACATAACAGCTGAGACGACATGCGGATTGTCGGACTTGCTGCTCTCTCGATGGCGGTTGCCGGGCACGGCATCGCGACCCTTGCATGGCTCAAAACTGCAAGCAGTGATGCGTTGACCAGCACGACCATGGCAGCCACAAATACGTATCCCAGCAGTCGTCCGATCCAGTGGGCGACTCCTGCTCCTCCATCGCTTGCTCCTAGCAGACCCTGGTTTAGACCCAGCGGTTTAAGGGCGATCTCCACCACGATCCAACCCAGAGCCAGCATAAGTGGGTTGAAACCGATCTTGCGTGTCAGCACAGAGCCGAACAGGGCGTAACCACCGGGAATCGTAATCAGCAGGATAAGCAACCCGGTAGTAGGAGAGATCACCTCCGCTGTCGTCGCCGACACATACAGACACGATCCCCAAAACACACCGCACAGCGTTGCCTTCATAGGAAGAAACGCGCGGATGGCTGCCAGCAAAGGCACCAGGCTCACCCACGCCAACAAGCACAGCTTCGGTGTTGCGAGAGAGATGGTCGTGAGCAAAGCACTCAGAACCAGCGCGATCGCCACAGCCCCAATCTTCAATCCTGAGATGCAGAGGTGGGTTCCGTTTGCCCGTGTGGCTGGCCGCCTTGACATGTTTCGCTGACAACGCATGGCATCCAGCGAATCGGCCGGAACTGGCCATGGCAACAGCAAAGAGACCGAGGCGGAAATGGCGTCTCCGGGGACACTTCCATCCCCAACATCACAGCTTCAACACACCGAACACCACCTGGGAGGAAGGGCGGTGTTCAAGCTACCCGAGACGCGATGCGACCGCGAAGTCTCGATTCTCCTCACGTCGTACGTCGTCCGATTCGCTCCCCCAACAAATGACGAAGTGTCCGGCTTTCAAAAAGCACCGGCACTGTCTGATCCTTCGGAATTGTCGGACACAGGCTACACCTACGGACGTTGGAATGTCAATGGCCCAAGAAAAAGAAACCCAGACAATTCGTCAGAGCAAAGGACGTTCTGCTGAGGTGTGTGCCCGGCAAGTAGCACTTGGATAGAGGATCGTCCGATGCTTTCCATCTAACGCTGTTTAACGAACGATGGCTGCCGGGCGTCACCCCGTTCTCCACTAATCAAGTGCCAAACGAATGGCACCGCTACAGTACACGGCTATGAATCGCTCGATTGGCGTGCGCGTTAAGTAGTACGGTATCAGGCTCTCGTCGCAGCCTGCCATGGTGTCCTGTCGTTGCCGGTCGACTTCGCTTTACTCGGTGTCAAGAGAAGTCACCTTACGCCGCAGGAAGGTGAAGTACCCCTTCTCGCCGTTTGCGGGATCGTTCAACCACGCCGACCTCAAGCGGTACTGTTCCTCGACCCTGGCTCTTACGCCGGTTGGTAAGTTGGGCCACGGCTCCGGCGTGAGATTGCGATCAATCCGTCCCTCGCCGTTTTTCAAGAAAACAGATGGTGCACCAGCCTGCTAGGCCGCCTTGGTCTTGAAATCCCTACCAACCCATCTTTTGGCAAGAATCAGAAAGACCGTCGATAACATAGCAAGGCAGGCAAACAGCAACCACATGAACTGCGTATTTCGCTCTCCATCCGCCGGGCAGTAGTTGTCCATCATCCAGCCGGAGTACAGCCACGGAACCAGGAATTTCGTGGCGAACCACGGGAGTTGTGCTACGCCCATGTACATGCCGGTCTGTCCTTCCGGCGCGATCTGCGCGGCGTACTGCAGGAATCGCGGCTGCCACATCGCCTCGCCGATGGTCATGATCAGCAGGTAGCCTGCCAGCGTCCACCAGTACGGCCCGATCACCAGCAGAAACGCCGGTGCCGCCATTATGAACGTCCCGTAGATCATCATGTTGTAGACCTTCGCCTTCTGCGTTGCAGCGGCGATGAGCGGAACGGCAATGAAGATGAGGATCGGGTTTGCGTTGGCGGCTACTTCGAAATACTCGCCGATCCAGCCTTCGAATGCACGGTTGATGTACTGAGGCAGGATGAGCCAGTTGTATGTGAACAACGTCTGCACAGGAATAAGCGCGAAGATAAAGAAGAAGAACTTGAGATTGGAAAGCGGGTGGTTGGCCACCCATCTCGCCGTAGCCGGAACGGCACAGACCACAATCCACGCGACAGCGCAGACGCTGCAAATCGCGCCACTTACGAAGTAGCCATTCAGGGAGTTGTCCATCAACCCGGCTACTTTGAAAAAGACGATTCCCAGAACCGCCAGCGCAAACACCCACATGTGAGGCGGCACCACCCGGCGCTCATCGCTGACAGATGCCGACGGCGTCGCCTTCGCTATCTCCTTTTCCTCGGTTTTGCCGTCCTCTTTCTTGCCCTCGGCCGCCTCGATGGCAGCCGTCTGCTCCTTCGCCGTCGCAATGGCTTTGGCAACCGTCTTTCTGGACAGAATGAAGATGGTCACCATGAGAGCGAGCAACGTACATCCGGTGTAGAACCAGTACACGCCCGATATCCCGAGGTTCAGGAAGTCCTCATCACGCAACAAGAAAGCGAATGAGGGCAACCAACCGCCCAGGTTCATCAGTGCGTAGAGCATAGCGAAGCCCATGGCCGCCGTCTTGGGCGTCGTGAACATGCGAACACCGGCGTATGCGGCGGGCTGATACAGACCGTATCCGCACACGACCAGAAGAATGCCCAGCATCGTTATCCAATGAAGCGAAGACCCGACCGGGTTGACGAAGGCGGAAACTGCCGGGCCGTCTCGATCGACCTGGAGAAAGTAACCGCCGTTGCGGACGTAAGAAACATAGACGTCGCGCAGAACGACATCGACCGGTCCATCATCCATGTTGCGAATGGCGGCGATGTCGACGGTTTCCGCCGCCTGCACGGCCTCACTTTCGCCAACGACAGGCCAGCGATCTTTGACCTTCTGGCCGTCCTCGCGGCTGTTCACCTTCTTCTTGCAGCTCGTCCGCAGGAGTTTGACAAGATGGTCGTCCCATCCCAGTGACGGAGTTTGCAGGCGTAGAACCTCGATAACACGGTCGGCGAAGTCCTGTCGGTCACACGATGCCAGACGTTCGAGGACACGCCCACGCAGGTTGTCAGGACTGCCCGAAGGCAGGAGCTCGAGTACCTCGTCGGTCAGGTCCTGTGGGTCGTTGGATTTGAGCAACTCGACGATGAGGTCGGCCAACTCCTCCCGCTCCTGCTGCTCACACGACTGCAAGAGGTCGAGAACCTGCACGGTCCACTCCTCCGGATCGCTCGACCGCACGACTTCGAGGATGTCGCTAGTCAGTTCTTCTCGCTTGTTCGACTTGAGGAGTTTGGAAACACCATCTTCCACTTTCTCCGAATCGCTCGATTCCAGGCGCTCCAAACCATGGAGGATGGCGGTGTCCGTATCTGTGAGGCAGTGCGAGACATCTACGAGGCCAAAATCCTCGGCCCAGTGGCATTGAATAACGTACTCGTACTCGACCTCGTCTTCCTCGTCATCCTCGTCCTGGTCCTCGTCGCTCTTGTTCGCCTGGACATCACCCTCGGCGCGTTTGTCTCCCTTGTCTTCCTCGTCCCCAGCCTTCTCCTTCACGCGGGCGGTTATATGGGCACCATCCAACGAGATGACGGCGCCGGCGCGGACACATTGGCCTTCCGCTGAACGCGCAAGCAGGCGCGCGGTGACCGGGGCGCTGCCGTACTGCACCTTCCAGGAGTTGTCCTCGCCGATCACGACGGTGGCCTTGCTCACCTTGACCAGCTTGAATTCGAGCTCCTTGCTCGGGGCAATCCCCTCACCCGCCGCAAGGTCTATCGCCAGGTCGGCCCCCACATCGGCACCACCTTCGTCATTGGCGATAACCGTAGCTTTGGTAATGACCCTGCTTTCGTCCTTGGTGTCGAGTTCGGTAACGTGCAGGCTTACCATGTCGCCGGCAAAGACCCCGGGGCGCGTGGGTTCGAGGCCGAACAGATTGGGCGCACCTGCTATTGTCCCTCGACCAAGCAGCATGAACACAAAGGCCAACACCAGGGCAAAACGCACGCCTCGCTTGTCCGCCACGACTCCGAGGAAGAACATGGCGAGGGTGATACCAGCCGTCAGCACCATGACCATGTTGTGCGAATACTCGTCGGAGTGTTCGACCCCCTGGAAGATGAAGCCGGAAAAGTGCATGGCCAGATAACCGAGCACGCCGAAATAGGCCATGCCTTCGATGACGTAAGCCAAGTTGATCCCCCACAAGGCTCGTGGAGCATGGTAGAGGTCGATGAACGGCTGGATAATCTCGTTTAGCGGGCCTTTCTTCTTGTCGACCCCGTTGCTTGTTCCGTCGGACATTGGCGTTGTTCCTCCAGCGTGTTCATCGGCGGCGAGAGTGTTTCGGCGCGATCGGCGTCACCACCGAACCCGTGCCGCGTTCCTGGCCGACCGTGGAAAGCAAATATCGTAGGTTAGACCTTGATCACGCTCAAGCTGCAAAACCCGGCACCTGCCCGATGATGTGTTGCCATGGGTGGACTCAGCAAGCCCTGTTGAATCGACAGTGTCAGGGTGATGAAACGTGTGGTTCGTGGTTGGCGTCATCGGTTGCGGAGGCATCTGTGGCAACGGAACCAACCACATCGGAGCCCTTTCGCTGATATAGCTGGATTCGCCCCAGACCCCACAGCGGGTCACTCACTCGCATCAATCGGTATGAGGAAGGCATCCAGGACGGTTTCTGGTCAGCCGTCCAGCCCGCAACCAGAAACACGCGATCATGCTTCGCGATACGGGCGAGCAGCTCCCCAGACGGGGCAGCGTTCAGCAAAAGCACAGCATGATGCAACTCCGAGTCCTTATAAGTCGTCAGCAACATCAATCGGTCGGCCCAATACCAGGGCTGATCGACACCATCATAGACGACCAAGTCGCCGGGGCCGGTCTGGGCTGCGAGCAACTCCGTCGCTTCCTGCGCCTGCGGATTCATACGAGTCGGGTACGAAAACGACAATAGAACTCCGATCGCCAAAACGCACCAAAACGCCGCTTGCCCCCGTTTCGACAGGCGATCCACTCCCAACGCCAACAGCCCCGCAAGGCCGGGAACGCCCAGAACCGCGTACCTCACGTGCGCCAGCATCCCCCGGGATGTCGCGACATCCATCACAAACGCGAACCCCACCGGCACCAGAAACCACAACGCGAACATCACTTCCATTCGACCCCAGCGCCGGCGCAGCAGATACACCACTGCACCAATGAGCGTCAAACCCAAGGCGGCGTACAGCAGGTTGAGGTTGCCGGCTTCACATCGAAACATCAGCCTGATCGGCAGGTTCGCCAGCCGGACAAGAGTGTGGAGCACATGGTCCGGCCCGCCTTCGACAAGCCAGTCCTGAGCCGATATCCAAGCCCACTGCCTGGGGATGCGGTGGCCCCATAGCAAGGCGAAGGCGACGGCTGCGGAGGTGGTGGATACCATCCACAATCCCAGCAACCGCCCACGAACATGGATCAGCACATAGACAGACAAACCGACAAGCGGCAGGGCTGCGAAGTAATGCGTCAGCATGGCCACAGCCAGCGAGCACGCATACAGCCCGCCCCACATAAGCTCGCGCCGCCGGTTTCGCCTAGGTTGGCGGCATTCCAACCGTGACCAGAACCAGAAGCTGAACCCCACAGAAGCAAGGGCGAGACTGTAATGGCGGTTCTGCTGTGCGACCAGAATGTGGCTGAAGGAAATCGCCAGCAGAATAGCCGCTGCTGCACCCGCTCGGGTCTTACCGCAGGTCCGCAGAATTAGGAACACTGGTATGATCGATAGGATCGAGAACAGAACCGACGGCAATCGGCATGAAAACTCGCCGTCTCCAAAGCCGCGACGCCAGAGATGTAGCAATGTGAAGTAGAGCGGTGGATGGGTCTGCGTTGCGCACTCCATGGCATCCCAGACGTCACCAGCGCCTGTGCCCGGAATTAGCTTCGTGAGCCTCGGAACTTCCTCGATGATCACACCGTGCTCAATCGCCAGGAACTCCGCCTGCGTTCCCGCGGAATTGAGCATCGAGTGCAGCTCATCGAACCAGTAGTCCTCCTCGCCCAGACCATGCAGGCGCAAACCGCCCGCCAACACCACGGCGCTGATCAGCACCAGCAAGCAAGCTCGCTCTCTTGACGGAGTGTTGCACATGGGGCGAGACGATCTGCGGGGTGCCATGCCCACGCTTGCGCGGGCATGCTGTACGTGGACATACTACTACCGGAAACGCGTAGGGGCCGCTGTGCAGACCATTACGGGACGATGGAATGAACGGGTCGGTCCGCACAGCAGACCCTACCAGGTCTCTCACAGGTCATCAGCGCTCACGGCTTGTGCTGCTTCGGCGTGCCTTTCCCGAATTCGCCCCGCCACTTGAGCTTGCCATTGGCGCTCCAAACCGTCCAGGTGCCGTCGGGCTTATTCCGGACGTAATGCTCTTCCTGGCGCAAGCGGCCCGCCTCATCCCAGCCGAACCGCGGCCCGTGTCTTAGACCGTGATCGTAATGCTGCTCAGTTCGTTTCTGTCCGTTTCGATGCCAGGCTGTCTCAATGCCATGGACCTTCCCGTAAACAAAAAAGCCCTCATACTCCTTAAGACCATTATCATACCATCTCACAAACGCGCCATGGTCGACGTCAACCCCATCAGAACCGGCAACGACGTGCTTGCGAAGCCTGAGCGTCCCGTCAGGCCAGTGCTCCTCAACAACCCGCACATCCTCCGCTACACGTTCGGAAGGCGCCTTCGCCGCAACATCCCCGGACGGCGCCTTTACGGCTTTGTCCGCCTTACATTGGAGCCTCTCCGTGTCACGTTTATGCCCCGTGCTGCAACCAACTAACAACGCAAGAGCCGCGGCGATGACTGTCATACTAACTCGCATGTTGTTTCCTTTCCCGGAAGAGATTCCCGGCCACTTTCGATTGACCGCTTGATCGTACCTCACCTGTCGCCATAAGCAATCGGGAAGGAAAGACCTGACGACCACATCCGGGACACAGCCTAAAGCCAACGTGGAAGTAGGGGGGAGGTGTCGCAATCGAGACAGAGCACTACAGTCAGAACTTGCACCGGTTTGACTATGCCCGATCAGGGTGTAAGAATCAAACGGCTCAAGCGGGTAACCAAGGGTTGGCCATGTGTAGGCTGCCGAGCACTTTCATCCCCCCCATGGCGGGGCAGCGCTAAGCGAGTTCCCTGAGCGTTCTCGCAGTGAAAAGAACCTGGCAAAAACTGCGCGGGCATCGTGCCTGCGATGTCGTTCTCTCTCTCCCCTGGCGCGCGAGACCGCACTCTCACTGTTGGTAGGTGGGTTGCCAATCGCATGACGCAGGGGTCGCCGCTTCCATGAGAGGTGGTGCACGCCAGAAAAAAAACACAAGACCTCGCGTGGCCCCTCACGCGGAACCGATGATCTGTACCTAAACGTAGTCACGGAAGGTGAGAGGCCTAAGGAGAGGCGTCAATGTCACCGCTTGCGGAATCAAAACCCGTCAGGGTCTGGCTTGAACATGATGGCGAGCCCGTACTTTATGAGGTGTCGCTCTCGGCACCCTGCAGTGATCTGTTTGCCGATCGGGTGGATCTCCGCGAGCAGACCAGACGTGATAAGTTGTCGCTACCGGTGATCCGAATTCGCCTTCGGGGATGGATACGGCAGGAGCCGGATGTCGAGAGGGTCGCAGTGACGTACGGGTCCGGCCACTACACGGTCGCAATCCTCGCCAACCCCCTCACCCGAAAGATAATGACCTGCTTACAGGTTAGCTTCGAGAAGGTTCTGGGTGCCTTTCACGATTGCGATCCGCTCGTCTATGTCCTCGGTCCGAACGAGCGCGATGCCTCGATGCTGTACTCCCCACAATGTAGCATGGGCCGCAACGACTAATCGAAGTCAGAAGATATCCCCGCATCGGTGTCCTCGTTGTTTTTCTGGAACTTGCCCATGGCTTGAAGCGCGTTTGGGTTGTCTTTGTCTGCTTCGAGGGCCCGTTCCAGCATGTCCTTGATCCTCACGTGAGACGTATCGCCCTGAGCAAGAAGGACTAGCGCTGTAGTAACCAGACAGTCGGAGAGACGGCGCTTCTGGAGCCCGTTGAAAGCGTTCTCAATCTCGATGCACAACACAGCCGCGGCGGATAACTCCTCGGACTGGTCGACATCCGGGTCTTCGGACTTCATAAGGTGGAGCTTGGCCAGCTCCAACTTGGTACGGTTCGCCCCGTCACGGTCCATGAACGCTTCGGCCTTCTCGACCGCGTCGTAGGCGTGTTTGATTGCCCACTCCAAATCCACATAATCGCCCGAGCCCTCGAACTTGATCCTCCGTGCCAGGCTGGCCATAAACCACACACGCCACGAATCCGGGTTAATCTGCCGGGCGGCACGGAGGTGTCTAATGGCCTTCTCCACGTTCTGCGCGCGGGTCTCTCCTTTACCCGGCCGGCGACCAAGCAGCAGTTCCGCCAATCGGAAGTTGCCCTTGAAGTTGCCCGGCTCCTTTTTCACAAGCTGCTCGAAAGCCCTCTTCGCCTTTGGGATCTCTTTGTGGTCCAAGGATTCCTGAGCTCTCTTCAACAAATCAACATTCTCAGGCCTCGTTTTCCGCCGATGTCCTACAAGTTGAACATCCTTGCAACTTCTACCCTCGGGAAGAACAAGATGCATCGAGGCCGGTCCATTAAAGCCCTTGACAAAACGCTCCAACTCCTTACTGCAATTCGGGAAGACGCTCTCTCCGCCCGCGTCGTCAAAACACGTCTTCGAGCAGACTAGCTGCTGCGGGCCAGCGAGCCCGCACAGGCGCGATGCGAGATCAACAATCGTGCCTTGAGGGTCCGTCTCTTTCGACTGTGGGAATTTAAACCTGAACACTTTTCCGGAGGCAACCCCTACGGCAGTCTCAAGGACCTTCATTCCCACGTGATTGCGTGTCTCGTTCTGCGTTTCAATCGCTTCGATGATCGCCAGACCGGACTGGATCGCCCGTTGGGCGTGCTCCGTCCCCTCAAACTCGGCCATGACTCCGTCACCCAGGAACTTGACGACCCTTCCTCCATATTGAACGACGCACTCCTCAGCAACGAGATTGTGCAGCCTCGTCTTTGCCAGCCATTCCATCTCGGTGTGTTGCCACTTAAACTCCGTCGAATCGATTAAATCCGCAAAAAGCACGGCTACGGTCTTGGCCTTCTTCTGGATCAGGACTTCGTCCTTCAGATATCGATCCACGTTTTCCTGGATTAAGCGTGCGTTTTCCGCACGCATTTCCTGGCGTCCCTCAACGGCGCCCTCCCGGTCAAACGATGAGCCGGTAGTCTCTGGCTGATTCGCTGCTCCGCTCTTTCCAGATTTGCTAGGCATTCTGGGTTCTCCGGTTGGTTGTACGAAGTGTCGGCGCGACCGCAGCGCCCACGAATCGCAACACCTTGATTATGCGAGCCTTTGAAGCGACGTCAACGAGAAAATGAAGTTGTCCCGAAATCTGTGAGTTCTTTAGCGCCGCGGCTATCGTCGCGCCCAAGGTTAAGCTCTGAGATCCAAGGCATGCCGCGCGAATGCACTACCCGCTGGGTCGAGGACAAGCACAGATGAAGAGACGTTTGGCACAAAAAAAGGGCCCGGTTTTTACACCGGGCCCTATGATCCTTGGCAATCGAAGACACGGACGCGAAGATGTTTGTGGTAATGGTAGTGGAAGCTCAACAGCCACTCATAAATGTGGTCAAGCGTTTGGCCATTAGTACGGGTCAGCTAAACACATCTCTGTGCTTACACCTCCCGCCTATCGACCTGGTAGTCTTCCAGGGGCCTTCATCCCGACGAATCGGGAATCGAGACCTAATCTTGAGGGGGGCTTCCCGCTTAGATGCATTCAGCGGTTATCCTTTCCATGCTTAGCTACCCAGCGCTGCCCCGAGCGAGACAGCTGGTACACCAGAGGCACGTACCTCCTAATCCTCTCGTACTAAAGAGATCTCCTCTCAAGTCTCGTACGCCCACGGCAGATAGGGACCGACCTGGCTCACGCCGGTCTGAACCCAGCTCGCGTGCCACTTTAATCGGCGAACAGCCGAACCCTTGGGAGCGCCTTCACCCCCAGGATGTGACGGGCCGACATCGAGGTGCCAAACCGCTCCGCCGCTATGAACGCTCGGGAGCGATCAGCCTGTTATCCCCGGAGTACCTTTTGTCCGATGAGCGATAACCCTTCCACACGGGATTACCGGATCACTAAGGCCTACTTTCGTATCTGCTCGATTGGTTTATCTCACAGTTAAGCCGGCTTGTGCCTTTACACTCGAAACGCGATTGCCAACCGCGCTGAGCCGACCTTTGCACTCCTCCGTTACTCTTTAGGAGGAGACCGCCCCAGTCAAACTGCCCACCTAGCACTGTTCCCCGCCCGGATTCACGGGTCGGAGTTAGATAACAAACAGCACAAGGGTGGTATTTCAAGGTTGGCTAACCGACTGCCGGAACAGCCGGATCATCGCCTCCCACCTATCCTACGCATGTGATGCCTGTGACCAATACCAGACTACAGTAAAGGTTCACGGGGTCTTTCCGTCTTGCCGCGGGTATGTGGTATCTTCACCACAAGTCCAATTTCACCGAGTCCGTCCTTGAGACAGTGCACCAGTCGTTACGCCATTCATGCGCGTCGGAACTTACCCGACAAGGAATTTCGCTACCTTAGGACCCTCATAGTTAGGGCCGCCGTTTACGGGTGCTTCGGTCGCCAGCTTCTCCCGAAGGATAACCGCCTTCCTTAACATTCCCGCACCGAGCAGGCGTCAGTCTCTATACGTCCACTTGCGTGTTAGCAGAGACCTGTGTTTTTGATAAACAGTCGCCAGTGCCGATTCTCTGCGCCCTCCCCCGAAGGGGTAGGGACCCCTTATCCCGAAGTTACGGGGTCAATTTGCCTAGTTCCTTAAGGACGGTTCTCTCGAGCGCCTGAGGCTACGCGCCTCACCTACCTGTGTCAGTTTTAGTACGGATCCGCTGATTGCCACCGCAGCTTTTCTCGGTCCCCTCGCTTCGCACTTCGGCAACAAATTGGCCTCGGCCTCGCGGCAACCCTCACATCTTATCGTGGGCTGCGACTGAAGGGGACGCACTACGGATTGATCGCACAACGGAGCGCAGGAATATTAACCTGCTGTCCATCGACTACGCCTTTCGGCCTCGCCTTAGGCTCCGGCTAACCCTGGGCGGATTTACCTTCCCCAGGAAACCTTAGGTTTTCGGCGAGAAGGATTTTCACCTTCTTTATCGTTACTCATACCGGCATAATCACTTGATAGGCCCGCAACCACTCCTCACGGTATGGCCTGTATCTGCCTATCAACGCTCCCCTACCGCGCTTGCGCACCCGTGGCTTCGGTACCATGCTTGAGTCCCGTTCATTATCGGTGCCCAACTTCTCGATGAGTAAGCTGTTACGCACTTTTTAAATGGTGGCTGCTTCTAAGCCAACATCCTCGCTGTCACAGAACAAGGACTTCCTTACGCACTTAGCATGGATTGGGGACCTTAGCCGACGGTCCGGGTTGTTTCCCTCTCGACCGCGAAGGTTATCCCTCGCAGTCTCACTCCCGGGATAGTCGCTGTGGTATTCGGAGTTTGGTTGAGGGAGGTACCCGGGTAGGGCCCTCGTCTCATTCAGTATCTCTACCCCCGCGACGTAGTGGCCCGAGGCTAGCCCTAAAGCTATTTCGGGGAGAACCAGATATCTCCAGGTTTGATTAGACTTTTACTCCTCCCCACAGCTCATCGGATAACTTTTCAACGTTAACCCGTTCGATCCTCCGCGACCTTTT
>Ga0180429_10000046_pt1 | contig 118355 bp, 91 predicted proteins | sample SS_ome_FD_132428 | JGI IMG/M metagenome (GOLD analysis project Ga0180429, IMG submission 132428) | Hypersaline lake sediment archaeal communities from the Salton Sea, California, USA - SS_1_S_1 metaG | ecosystem: Environmental > Aquatic > Non-marine Saline and Alkaline > Hypersaline > Sediment... | reverse complement strand
GGAGTATGAAAAAACCCGGGACACAATACCGATTTTTCCGGGGTGTACTAGGTCGGATTTTAAAAAATCGGTTTTGTGTCCCGGGTTTTTTCGCGGGAGCCGGCTTTATTACGCCTAGCCGCCATTTTTCTAAGAAACGTACTCCAAAGATTTCCTCTTGTGTCGCTTCAGGGCCCTGAGGATGTCCTGCTGGACGAGCTGATAGGCCTCCATCGACAGCGCGTCGCTGTGGCGGGCGTCCCAGATCATCCTCTCGCCCTCCTCGCCGGCCAGGTTGATGAACTCGCGGGCGTCCAGGCCGTTGCCGTCGCCGTTGTGCTCCAGGTGCCTGCCGTCCCCCTCCGGGTCCATCAGGTGTATCATGAGCCCCCTGGCGATGACCGTCTCCCTGAGGTTGTCCCTGAGCTGGTCCTTCGGCGGGATGGCGGCCATGTGACCGTGCGAGAGGAAGAGGTGGTGTATCTCGCCCTTGATCTCTATCGGACCGTGCAGTCCGCGGCTGGCCTTGGCGCCCCTGGAGTCCGGGCCGATCGCAAGCTCGTAGTGGCCGTAGTTAGCGTCTACGCTGATCACGTGCCTCTGGCCCGGCTTGAGCCCCTTCATGTTGCCCACAAGATTGCTCAATTGCTTGAGAAAAGCGTGGTTCCTCTGGACCCTCTTCATAACGATATCCCCCTGTTATCGATGACCGTCCGATAATATGAGCAATCAATGTGCCAAATTGATGAAATCGCCCCCGCCCATAAGGGGTCGGAAATGAAGGGATAAATTATGCGACGCGTCGAGGGAGACGGCGAAGATGCCCCCTAAATAGTCAATATGTTGACGAGTGCGATAAAATTGACCGGAATATTGACGCTGAGAGGGCATAAAAAAACCGGGCCTAAAGCCCGGATGCCTCTATTGCCTCTATACATATATTATCGGCAGCCTTGACCCCATAGTTGCTACCAATTTTCGATTTTGACAAAAAATCGTCAATTCGGTCAAAAGCGGCTCAGATTTTTATCAAAACGGGCAAAATATGTTCAAAAACTCCACAAAGGGGCCTAGAAAAGTGGCGATTGAAGGTTGCAGATCCCCGTCCGATGCGGCCCGGAGCCGATCATGGCAAAAAAATACTTGAATATTGACAACTTAAAGAGGCGAGGTTAATCAGGCATCCCGTTTCAAACCGTCTTTTCCGGGGCATGAGGCCGAGATGGACTTTGACCGCAGAGCAGTCGACGAGATCGTCCGCCGATACAAGGGGGTGGCGGGCTCCGCCATCCCTATGCTCCAGCAGGTGCAGGCGAAGCTAGGGTTCTTGCCCCCGCAGGCGATCGAATATCTGGCCGATCGTACGGGCCTCCCCCCCGCGCAGCTCTACGGCGTGGCGACCTTCTATACGCAGTTTCGCCTGAAGCCGGTCGGCAGCCACATCATCAAGGTATGCCACGGCACCGCATGCCACGTCGCCGGCGCTGTGGGGATCTCCGAGTCGCTGGGCGACGAGCTCGGGGTGGACGCGGCCGGCGGCAACTCCGAGGACGGCTTCTACACCGTCGAGCAGGTCGCCTGCCTTGGGTGCTGCTCGCTGGCTCCGGTCGTCATGATCGACGACGAGGTCTACGGAAAGCTCACGCGCCCCAAGGCCGCGAAGGTCGCGCGAGACTTTCGCGAGTCGGGCGGATGCTCCTGCAAATCGGATCCGTCCGAGGGGCTCGAGGTGGAGGCGAATGACCTGGGGGCGCGCGCCATAGAGAAGGTGATCGTGGGCACCGGCAGCTGCGGGATCGCCAGCGGGGCGCACGCCGTGTTCAACCTCTTCAGAACGGCCGCCGAGAGGCTGGGCCTGGGCTATGTCGCGCAGGAGACCGGCTGCATCGGCATGTGTCATCGAGAGCCGATCGTCGAGTGCGTGGCGCGCGACGGGACGCGCACGCTCTACGGCGACGTGGACGCCGAAGTGGCGAAGCGGATAATCGGGAGCCACATAGCGGCGGGCGAGATCGTCCGGGAGAACGTCGTCGACGTCGAGAACGAGGGCAGCTGCGAGCACGCCTTCTTCTCCAAGCAGAAGCGGATAGTCCTGGAGAACTGCGGCGCCATAGACCCGGAGAGGATCGAGGACTACGAGGCGCGCGGAGGCTACGAGGCGCTGCGCAGGGTCGCAAGCGGCATGAAGCCCGAGGAGGTGATAGCGCAGGTGAAGGAGTCGGGGCTTCGCGGGAGGGGCGGCGCCGGCTTTCCCACCGGTCTCAAGTGGGAGTTCGCGCGCAAGGCTCCTGGCACCGAGAAGTACGTCGTCTGCAACGCCGACGAGGGGGATCCGGGCGCGTTCATGGACCGCTCCGTGCTGGAGAGCGATCCCCACCGCGTCATCGAGGGCATGGCGATCGCCGCCTTCGCCATAGGCGCGAGCCGCGGCTACATATACTGCAGGGCGGAGTACCCGCTGGCGGTGAGGAGGCTTGCGCTCGCTATCGAGCAGGCGACGGCCAAGGGCTACCTCGGCGACGACGTCATGGGCAGCGGCCGCGGGTTCACCGCCGTCGTGAAGGAGGGCGCGGGCGCTTTTGTCTGCGGCGAGGAGACCGCGCTCATCGCCTCCGTCGAGGGCCGCCGCGGAATGCCTCGGGTGAGGCCGCCGTTTCCGGCGCAGTCCGGCCTGTGGGGCAAGCCAACAAACATCAACAACGTGGAGACGCTGGCTAACATACCGTGGATAATAAGGCACGGCGCGGGCGAGTTCGCGAAGCTGGGGACCGAGGGCAGCAAGGGGACCAAGGTCTTCGCGCTGGCCGGCGACGTGGCGCGCGGCGGGCTCGTCGAGGTGCCGATGGGGATCACGCTGCGGGAGGTGATCGAGGGGATAGGCGGCGGCACAAAGAGCGGCAAGCCCGTCAAGGCGGTGCAGCTGGGCGGCCCCTCCGGCGGCTGCCTGCCCGAAGGCAAGATGGACACCGTGGTCGACTACGACGCGGTGACGGCCACCGGCGCGATCATGGGCTCCGGCGGCATGGTGGTCATGGACACCGACGCGTGCATGGTCGACATCGCGCGCTTCTTTTTGGACTTCACGCAGAAGGAGTCGTGCGGCAAGTGTACCTTCTGCCGCATAGGCACCAGGCGCATGCTGGAGATACTGACGAGGATCACCGCGGGGGAGGGGAGGCCGGGCGACGTGGAGCTTTTGGAGGAGCTATCCTCCAGGGTCAAGGATACCAGCCTGTGCGGGCTTGGCCAGACCGCGCCCAACCCGGTGCTCACGACGCTGCGCTACTTCCGCGACGAGTACGAGGCGCACATCGATAGTGGAAAGTGTCCGGCTGGCAAGTGCCGCGCGCTGATACGCTTCGACATCTCGGAGGAGCGCTGCATCGGCTGCGGCGCGTGCATACGCGCCTGCCCGGTGGACGCGATAGCCGGCGGGAGAAAAGAGGTTTATGTGATCGATCAGGACAAGTGCATCCGCTGCGGCGCGTGCAGGCAGGTCTGCCCGGTGGACGCCGTGAAAGTGAAGTGACAAGCTGTGAGTGAATGGTGAATAGTAAATAGTGAATAGTTGTCGTGACCATGGTTGATTCCAACCATTTACCATTTACCATTCACTATTTACTCAACACTCGGGCTTAGACTTTTATGCAGATCACCATAGACGGAAAAAAGTGCGATGCCAGCCAGGGCGAGACGATACTCGACGTCGCCAGGCGAGGCGGCATCGAGATACCGACGCTGTGCTTCCAGGAGGACCTCAAGCCATACGGCTCCTGCTTCATCTGCGCCGTCGAGGTGGAGGGTGCGCCGAGGCTAGTCCCATCATGCGCCACGCCGGTCGCGGACGGCATGGTCGTTCACACGGACTCGGAGCGCGTGCGCGCCTCGCGCAAGGTATGCATGGAGCTCCTGCTTTCCGACCACGTGGGCGACTGCCGCGGCCCCTGCCAGGTGGAGTGTCCGGCGGGAATAGACATACCCGGCTTCATATCGCTGCTCGCCGAGGGCGACGAGGCGCTCTCGATCAGGCTCATCAAGGAGACGATGCCGTTTCCAGCGAGCCTCGGGCGCGTCTGCCCGCGTCCGTGCGAGGAGCAGTGCACGAGGCTGTGCCAGGACGAGGCGGTATCGATCTGCTTCCTCAAGCGCTACGTCGCCGACGTCGATCTGGAGACCGATACGCCGTACGTCCCGGAGGTCGCGAGCCCGACTGGGAAGAGGGTGGCGATAGTCGGCGCGGGCCCGGCGGGACTCTCGGCTGCGTTCTATCTGCGCAAGGAGGGGCACGAGGTCGTCGTCTTCGATGCGCACGCGGAGCCGGGCGGCATGCTGCGGTGGGGGATCCCCGCATACAGGCTCCCGCGCGAGGTCTTGGCTGCCGAGATCGACGTCATCCGGAGGATGGGCGTGGACATCCGATGCGGGGAGAAGCTGGGCGAGGACATAACGTTGGGCGGACTGGCGAAGGACTACGACGCCGTCTTCATGGCTATCGGCGCGCAGAGCTCTCAGAGCATGCGCGTGCAGGGCGAGGGCGCGGCGCTGCCAGGCATAGATTTTCTGGAGAGGGTGGCCCGAGGGGAGCGCGTAGACACCGGCGGCAGGGTCGTTATCGTCGGGGGAGGCAACACCGCCATCGACGCGTCGAGAACGGCGGTGAGGCTCGGCGCGAAGGAGGTCACGATACTCTACAGGCGCACGCGTGAGGAGATGCCGGCCGACGATCTGGAGGTCGACGCCGCGCTGGCCGAGGGCGTGAAGATCCACTTCCTGGCGGCGCCGATCGCGATGGAGAAATCAGGGGGCGAGGTAAGCCTCACCTGCATCAGGATGGAGCTCGGAGAGCCCGACGCATCAGGCAGGAGGCGCCCGAAGCCGATCGACGGGTCGGAGTTCAAGATAGAGGCCACCTCCGTGATAGCGGCGATCGGCCAGGGCGTCGATGCGGACTGTCTCGACGATTCCAGCGAGATAAGGCTCACCAAGTGGAACACGCTTGATGTAGACCCGGAGACCTTCGAGACCAGCAGGCTCGGCGTCTTCGCCGGAGGCGACTGCTCCACCGGCGCCGACATAGCAGTGAGGGCGATAGCGGCGGGCCGGAAGGCCGCGGCCTCGATCGGCCAGCACCTTATTGGCGAGCCGGTAACCGGCGACTCGATGGGCTACCTCCACCGGATCGCGGAGGAGCCGGAGGGGCTCCCGGATGCGATAAGGCAAAAGGTCGCGGACAACCCGGGCGAGCGGGTGCCGATGCCGGAGCTTCCGCCGAAGAAGAGGGTGAGGGGCTGGGACGAGGTGGAGAAGGGCTATGACAGGGATGGGGCGCTCGAGGAGGCGGCCCGATGCGTCTCCTGCGGCTGCCGGACATACGAGAGCTGCAAACTTCGCAAATATGCTCTGGAGTTCGGGGCCGAGCCAGAGCGCTTCGCCGGCTCCCGCAGGGAGATATTCGTCGACGACAGCCACCCCACGATCCGTTACGAGGCGCACAAGTGCATAATGTGCGGATCGTGCGTGAGGGTCTGCTCCGAGGTGAAGGAGCTCGATGCGCTGGGCTTCGTGCGCAGGGGTTTTTCGGCCACGATGAAGCCGGCCATGGAGAAGCCCTGGAAGCAGTCGAGTTGCGATTCGTGCATGAAATGCGTCCCGATGTGTCCCACGGGCGCCATATCGATAAGGGTGACGCCGGCCGGAGAGGCGAGGGGCAGCTTCGCCGGCGTCGATGCCTCCAAGGACGTCACGGAGACGGATGAGGATACACAGCCATAGGTGAATACTACGGGTCCGGACCTGCAATCCACCGAACAGCTTGGAAAAGGAGATCTCAGATGAAGATAGGATTGTCGACGAGCGCACTTCTCATACAGGCCGGCGTCGCCGCGTCGTCATTCGTGCGGCCTTTGCAGACGATACGAGGGACGGCAGTTGGACCTAAGGTCGACGGCTCTCGATACATGAAGGCGAGACCCGTCTTCGACAGGATCCTTCCGAAGATAGAGGGTCCCAGGCACGAGCTCAAGTACGCGAACAGACGCACGATCACCCGGCGCGCGCTCGAGGGCATCTTCGGGCGCGAGCACAAGGTCTACAGCGCGCTTGGTTTGGCCGCGAACAGCTACTCCATACTGATGGCGCTTACGCACTATGCGATGCAGGTGGGCGTCGGCGAGTTCGTCTCGCAGTTTCGCAGGCACGCTACGACGGACGATCACATCCCGGTGCATGAGAACGACTTCATCGAGATCGCCAGGAGGCACTACCTGGAGGGTATCGACAGGTACGCCAGGGCGCTGTCGCTGGACGTCTCGATAGAGGGGACGGAGAAGCTGCCGAAGGATGGAACGGTCTTCGTCCTGTCTGCGAACCACGCCTCGATCTTCTCTGACTTCCTCTTTGCGTGGGCGGATCCGGCTGCGGTGCCGGTGGCAGCGGCCGAGAACTTCAGCGACGCTCCGAGCGTTCGCAAATCCGGTGCGGGGCTCTTCTTTGACCTGATGGGTCTCCCGATGATAAGGCGCGCAGGCGGCAAGAACGGGGGTTCGGTGGAGAGGGCGAAGGTCTCAGCGTCCGACGTGATGAGCCTCCGCCTCATGGAGCTGATCAAAGAGCATGGAACGATGCCCATATACTTCGGCCAGGGCGGCAGGGTGCCGACCGCCTACGACGACTACGGGCTGAGGGCCAAGGCGGGGTTCTACTCGAACGTCCCGGACCCGCTGGAGCCCCACACCTACTTCCAGGCCGGCGCCGTCATCCTCACCGCATGGAGGCATGCGAAGAGGACCGGCAGCGACGTGTCCCTGGCCCTGATGTCACTCACCGGGACCGAGCGCGTGATGCCCAAACACGTGGCGCGCAAGTTCCCCTTCTACGGTCAGACGCGCATAGGCGAGCGAATCCAGTATCGTATAGTCGACGTCCTCAAGATCAGCCCGAAGGAGCGCCGTCTGCGCGAGGTGGCTAAGAGGGCGGTCCGCCTGCTCAAGGATGATATAGGCATCGACGCCTATCTGGAGGGAGTCGTGGCACGATGGGCCAAGCTCTGCGGTAAGCCCGAGCTGGCCGACGATTTTCTGGCCGCTGCCGCCGAGGACGAGACCTACCTAATAGTCGCCGATCGAATTCACAGCTTCAATCCTGCGAACAGGTGGGAGCAGAGGCGCGGCTTCGTCGAGGAACTCGTGGGCTGCCTCGAGCAGCACGTGTCGACCGGCAAGCTGCCGAAGGAGAGGCTGGAGAGGCTCCTTGCCGAAGTGTCGGTCCCGATGTAGCGGCGACGGGCTGATCATTCGAAGGGATCTGGGGAGATCTCGCGCTTGAATATCACCTCGTTCTCCCTTAGGTGCGCGATGAAGGCTAAGGCGTCATCCTCGCCCGCGTTCTTCGTCAGATAGTGGACGCTGAAAACCTTCGGGATGCTCTCGATTATCTGATGCTCCTCGTCGTTGCCGAGATAGAGGCCGAGGCGAGCCGGCATGTGGGGCGCGAGCGCCTCGATCACCTTGCGCAGCGTGGCGCCGGATCTCACGTCGTCTTCGATTACGAGCACCCGCTTCCCCTCGAGTTGGGCCAAGTCGTCGAACGATGTCAGGGTGCGCGCTCCGTCGAAGTCCGCCTCGGGGATGTTTAAGGCCACCGTGTCCAGCCCGAGGTCGCGCAGGATCGGCTCGTAGGCGAAACCTTCGGGCCCGACCACGAGCCCCACGTCGTATCCGTCCTCCACGGCCCTCTGCGCCGTTCGGAACGCGGCCTTGAACGAACGTGGGAGGTGGCCGTTTGTCACGCTGCGGGCATCCGCCATCTTTAGGCCAGGCTTCATGTATCTGCCTCTGGCGAGGCTCTCTACGGCTGAAAGCGGGAGCGTCCTCGCCGTGCTCGAGAGCTTGACGAGGTAGTCGATCGCACTTTCGCCGCCTGTGATCGCCTCGAACTCTTGCCTGTCTTCGTACAGTTTGAGCACGTCCTCCAGCCTGTTGACGAGGATCCGCCTTATCTCGTCGGCGCCGGGCAGCAGATGGTTGAGGGAGAAGTAGAGGCGATCCTGAAGGTCCAGAAATTCATCGAGCGCGCCGGTGTCGGTGCCATTGGCCCGGCCCTCCCTCGAGGCCTCGCGCAGAGACCTCAGCGCCTTGCGCAGCCTTCCCAGGTCCGTGCGGAGCCTCTCGTGAAGGAGGTAGAAGCTGGGCAGCCCCGGCGTGTCTGGCATATTGCCCCGATGATGGACCGCCATCCCCGTCGCCTCTATCTCCCCCGCCGCCTCGGCCGATGAGATGTCGCCCACCTCCCAGTTCAGGTATACGCCGATCTCAGCTGGCTCGTACTGCGCCAGGAGTCGTGCGGCCTCCCTTATGGACGCGCCGGAGACGACGTCCTTGTCCAGGATAAGCACCCTCTTGCCCCGTATATCCTCTGGCTCGAATGGGCTCACGAAGCAGGAGAGCGGATTCTTTCTCTCGTGTGCCTTGACGTCCATGGCGATGGTGCGCAGCCCGAGAAGATCGGCCACCCCGCCGGAGTACAGGCCGCCCTTGGCGATGGGGACGAAGACGTCGTAAGATTCGCTCAGCCGAATGAGATCCCGCGCGATGGGGACGAGCCAGAAATGGGTCGGAGTGCAATACCCCAGCTGCTTTGCATATTCCTTCACGTGTTTGCTCGCCGCCCTCTCGACTTCGGTTACGAAGGGGTGGTTCCCGCTGAAGATGAACTCCATATCGTTGAGGTGGCGTCCGAGGATCTTGAGAGTATCGTCGTATCGTTCGAGTTCCAGCAGGGCGTTGAACGCGTCGTAGTCCAATTCGTTGTCAAAGATCCGGACCAAGGCTCGCAGTCCGTCGAAGTCGTGGAGGGCTTTGAATGCGCTGCGCGATATGTGTGCGCTGGTATCCATGTTCTTCCACGCATACCCTCTCAGAAATTCGGACTCCTCGGGCGACAGCGAACCCCTGTCCCGCTCGGCCTTCGTTATCAATTCGTCGGCTATGCAGTGGCCTATGCTGCGGAAATCGCTGTCGTCGTCAAGGGTCAGGCCGTGCAGCGCATCGTCGCTTTTTTGCCTCTCGCCGATGAAGCGAGACAGAAAGGGGTCTTCGCGGGTCTGTCTGGCATCGGAGGAGACTCTGTCGAAGAAGCTTTCCGGAGTGCGGAATAGGGCTTGGGAGGCGGCACGCCCTCCGGGTTTGACTATTCCGTCGAGCTTGGATGACGGATCGAGCGTGCCCGACCTGTAGGACGACTCGAGCGGACGTATGTCTGTCACCGATGCCGCAGCCTTCAGAAAGGCTGGCGAGTGCGGGTGCATCTGTAGTATCGATGGCCTTATGACTGACATATACATTTCCTCTAATCTTGCCCCACAATCTTTTCGGCATCGGCCGGCAAATGTTGCCCAATTTCAGCGATCCTGTCGGCGATGCTAAGTCACTGATATTAGGTGGCAATCGGCCGCAGATCCAAAGCTGGCCATGGGCGGGGGGCCGAGCTGGCGGCGCCTATTATCATGCGCCGAGCCGTTTGCAAGCGTATTCGCCATCTGCTAAGTGCCTTTACAGAACCATGAGGACGAGGCTGACCATAGCTTTGCTGATATTTGCGCTCCTGCCTTCCGCGGCGTCTGCGCTGCCGAAGGGGCCTGCGCGCCTGAACCTGGGGCAGCGCTATCGCTTCGTCTTCATGAGCGACTGCCGCTCGGGCGATAGGATGTACAAAAAGATCGTCGCGGCGCTGGTGAAGCGCGAACCCGACTTCGTGGTCTACGGCGGGGACATACTGCCTACGTTCTGCAACGAGAAGCAATGGGCCAACTTCGAGCGGCTCTCGTCCCCCATCAAGGTGCCGTTCTATCTCGCGCCGGGCAACCACGATATAGAGGACGAGCGCAGCGACCGCTTCTGGGCGAGCCACATGAACCTGCCGGGTAACGAGCGCTACTACAGCTTCACCGTGGGCGACGACCTGTTCGTAGTGCTCAACAGCGCCGACTACAGAAACGACCGCAAGATAACCGGCGCACAGTTCGCCTGGCTCGCCAGGACTCTCGACCCTGACAGGTACGAGCACCAGTTCGTCTTCGTCCACCACCCCATGTTCATGTGGAAGGGCGCCTTTCACGAAAAGGAGAGCCTGGACAGGCACCCGAAGGAGCGCGACAGGCTCCACCGGCTGCTGGCCGAGAAGGAGGTCGACATAGTCTTCCACGGCCACGAGCACGGCTACAGGCGTATGGACAGGGACGGGGTCAGGTATGTCATCGCGGCCGGCGCGGGCTCTCCCCTCTATCACGCGTTCCACAACTTCGCCGTGATAGACGTGAACGGATCGATGATCGAGGTGAAGATCATTGACGACAAGGGAGTCCTCCGCGACGAGTTCACGAGGGGGACCATACCGACCATGGGGAGGGAGGCGGCGAAGGGTGATGATTAGCTATCGAAGGATCGTTTTAGCCGCCGCGGCGCTCGTCGCGGCCATGGCGATATCGCAGGGGGCTCACGCGTGGACCTGCGCGCCGGGGAAATATTCCGGCCGCACCTGGTCGGTGACCAAGCAGCTCTCAGGCCACAGCGCCACGCTCGACGTCGTGGAGCGTGGCGGCGAGTGCGTCATGAGGTTTCGCTCGCCCTCGGCCGGGCTCGACGAGGAGTGGATCCTCACGAACAGACGGCTGGTGCAGAGGGAGCTCGATGCGAAGGGCAAGGTCGCCAGGGAATATGCGGCGACTCTCGAGGTGCGCGGCGGCGTCGAAGGTTACTACGTCGACTGCGGCGGCAAGGGCTGCAAGGCCGACATCGACTCGCGATACTTCTGGCGCATACGGACGCCGGGGAAGAGGATCGTCTACAGCGTCTGGGGCGTGGCCCCGGACAAGCAGTCCGACCCGAAGGCCAAGGCAAAGAAACGCCACGAATACACGTTCACCCTTACAAAAAAATAAGCGAGTTTATCAGACGGAGCACTTCGGGAGGGGCGGCTAGGAGTAATAAAACCGGCTCCCGCGAAAAAACCCGGGACACAAAACCGATTTATTAAAATCCGACCTAGTACACCCCGGAAAAATCGGTATTGTGTCCCGGGTTTTTTCATACTCCGCTCGCGCCGTCCCCCACCACGGAGGCCGACTAAAAAAGAGCTTTCTTGAATTTTTGCCGCCAATCACCAGTTACTAGTCACCAGTCACGTTCAGTATGTGCAGCGGATCTCGCCGCTTCCGAGCCTGTAGGGGAGGCCTCCGCCGTAGGGGGAGTAGACGATGCGGCCCTCCTCCTCCCTCTTGGTGATGAAGTATATCGATGCGAGCTTGGCCGCCCCGTTCTTGTGCTCGGCCGGCACGTCGGATTCCGCTATCGAGATTTTGAACGCCTGCTCCGGGTCGGGCGCCTTCGCGGCCTCGGAGGCCAGCCACAGGGCTGCGGCGTACTCCTCAGGGGGCAGGCACGCGGGCCTCTCGCTGGCCAGAAACATCGTCAGCGCTCGCAGGTCGCTGGCGTCCAGGTCGGGCCCCTTCCGGAACGCCTTCTCATCCCTGTCGAGCTTCTTCTGGAACGCCGCCTGCTTCGATCCCACATAGGACTTGAGCACGGCGACGTGCGGGTCTACGCCCTCCTTTATGAGGCCCCCCATTGTGCTCCAGTCGACCGAGAAAGGCTCGCGCCTGCGCGCCCTCATCAGCGCCTTTGCGAAGGGCAGCCTCCCCCTCAGCAGCAAGAGCGAGGCCGTCTCCTCCCCGAAGTGGTAGGTCGCCTTGCGCGGGTCGAGAGACTCGACCTCCGTGCGGAAGCGCCTGAGCTTGCCCATCAGCGCCTCGTCCTTCATCGTGCGGTAGAGCATCATCCTGCCGAAGGCGTCGGCCAGCCCCTCGTCGAACCACGGCAGGTAGTGGTTGAATCCGTCGGGGAGGCTTGCGGCCTCCTGCATCGCGTGGTTGGCCTCGTGCATTGCCGAGAACTCAGGCAGGCCCGGCGATACCTGGTCGCGCTTGAAGTAGGTCCCCACAGGGACGTTCATCTCGGCCGACTCCGCGGAGTTGACGTTGAAGGCGAACCAGTCGCCGTCCTTGTAGACGTCGCTGAACCCCTCGAAGAAGTACTCGACTACCTTCGGCCGCGGCGCCTCGAAGTTCTCCACGCCGTAGTAGCGCTTGGCCAGCTCCGGCGCCACGGTGAGCATCATGTCGAAGGCCGCTTCGATGTCGTAGTTCGCGGGCATCAATCCCAGCCTCTCGGCCAGAATGCCTATATCGCGATCGAAGACCGCCTTCGCCGCTCCCCCTTCGGGCCCTCGCGCCCCGCGAAGCTTCTCCACGGTGGCCTGAGGGTCGAAGTCTCCCTTGAGCTCGTCGCCGGGGTTGCCAGCCTTTATCATCTCCATAAGCCTGCCTGCCGGAAAGAGCCCCAGGCCCCCTTCGGCGATCGCCGACCTTATCGCTCCCCTCTCTGATAATCTCATCGTGACCTCCTGTTATCTGCGCAAAGCTAGCCCTGCGGACCTCAAAATACAAAGGAAAACTGCGCAGAGGGCGCTTGCAAGGCCGCCCGGCAGGTTGTATCTATGCCCTATGAACGGGGGCGGTGTAAAGGAGCGGGTCTCCTATCTCTTCCATGCCTACCACCTGACCGAGACCCTGAGTCTGAAGGCGCTGGACAAGTTCTTGGCGCCGACGGCGATCTCACAGTCGGCGGAGCGGCTCGTCTATCAGGAAGGCCCCGACAGCTACGTCTTCATCTATCGCTTCGGCTCCGTCATCTTCTTCAACGTCGAATCAGGCCGCAGGCAGGAGGTCGTCGAGAAGATCAAAAAGGTCATGGGATACGGTCCGGGGCTTCTGATCAGTGAGGACTTCGGCATACAGGTTCGCGAGGGGCGCCCCTGCTGGGTGGGCTTCGAGCACGCCACCTTGGACGGCCTGGCGCTGGACAGACTCGAGATAATGGCGCTGGTTCTCGCGCAGTCCACGGCATTGGAGCACTTCGAGGTCAAGGTCGAGCAGATGCTCCGCGAGTCCGGGGACATTGGCAGGGACCTGAGGCAGCGGGGGAGGCTAGCCCGCACGGGGCGGAGCCTCAAGAGGTTCATAGGCAAGTGCATAACGACGAAGCAGAACCTCGTCGCTTCGCTGTACCTGCTGGACAAGCCGGAGCAGACTTGGGAGGACCGGGTGCTCGACCATCTCTATCGCGGTGCGGTGGAGATGTTCGAGATCAGAGACCGGCACAAGACGGTCGACTACAAGCTGCGCATGATACAGGAGAACCTGGAGCTCATCTCTGATCTTTTGCAGAACCGTCATGCCAACTATCTGGAGTGGACGATTATCATACTCATCGCGATAGAGGTCGTCCTGTTCGTCTTTCAGCTCTTCGTGATGGAGGGATGACCGAAAGGAGGCTTCATGAAGTGCACCAGTCCCAAGAGAGGGGGGCTCGAGATCGTCGTGCTGCTGGCGATCTTCATCAGCGTGTTCGCCTTCCTGCTCAACAACTTCGTAATGGAGAGGAAGATCCTCAGGCAGCAGAAGCTCATGGGCGAGCTGCTCATCCTGAGGGGCGGGGTTCGGCTCTTCAGCGAAGTCAACGAGCGGGGGCCGCGGGATCTCACGGAGCTTTGCGTCTCCAAGTTCAGGTTGACCGGCGCAAGCAGGAACACGCCTTACGTGGATATAAGGCTCGTGGACATAAACGATCAGGGGAAGATACTCGATCCGTTCGGGAACCCGTTCTCGTACAATCCCCAGACGATGTGGGTCGCCAGCACCACGCCCGGTTTCAAGAGCTGGTAGGGCCTAGCGTACCGAAGCCCTCCAGTCGCGCTCGAAGGTCCTCTTGAGCGCTCCGAGGCGCTCGTCGTCCGAGACGACGACCCCTAGGGCGCGCATCCTGTCGCGCTTAGGTTCGGCGAGCCTCGCTGCGCCCACAATGGCCAGGCTCTCCCCGCCGCTGTCGGCGATAATCGCCCTGGCGCATAGCGTCATCCCCTTCAGGTGCTTCACCTGTGCCCCTGCCATGCGCATCTTCGTGAGCGACGACCTCTGTCTCTTTCCTTTCGGTCCTGCGATTATCCTCACCCTGACGCCTCGGCCTGCTGCCTCCTTGAGAGTGTCCATGGCCTCGCCGTCCTTGATGTCGTCCGCGTATACGTCGATGCTCCTTTTGGCACGGCGGATGATGTTCAGGATCCTGGTGCGAGCGCCGCCCGGGTTCCACGCGAGGCTACTGGCGAGCGGCTTGGCCCTGACCCGCGACCAGTCAGCGTCGAACATCCACGCCAGGTCGCTCACGTCGCGCGGATCCTGAAGCGTCACCGCGAAGCCGCGGCACCCCTTCTCGTCCTGTCCTATTAGGTCGAACGTGGACACGAGTCCCAGCTTTCTGTCGATCGAGGCCGCTCGCTCCATCGTCTGTTTGAACTCCGGGTTCGACCAGGAGGTGAAGACGCCGGCCTTCTTGAGCGCCTCCTCCGTGCTACGGTTTGCCGCGGCGCCCTCGTCGGGGTCCTTCTCGAGCATCACGCGCACCTTCACGCCCCTGGCCGCCGCGGTCTTGAGGGCGGAGATGGCTGCAGGATCGTCCATGCGGTACATCACCAGGTCGATCGCCCCGGCGGCGTGCGACAAAAGCTTCACGATCGGCTTGAAGCCGTCGTCCGGGATCACGACGAGTTTCGGAGGGCGTCCGGTCGTGATTCTCTCGGCGTGAACGGTTGTGGCGATGGCGAGGGTGCAAAGCGCCACCGCGACTGTGACTGCGATCCTTTTCCTCATGCCTCGCTTCATATCACCCAAAACCCGCAATTTCACCCCCCAATTGGGGGGCCCAAACCCCGATTTATAGGTGCGCACCTTCGGCCGCTCAAACTTAAGTATATGTAACTATTGATATTTTAGTACAACGGGAGGTGTCGGATAATGGCACTTATATTGCATTCATTTAAGTCGAACTCTTTTCTGCTTAGGGAGGATTGTAATGAGATCTTTGCGTATTCTTATGATAGCGGCGCTTATCGCCGGGCTGTTTTTCGTGTCCGGCTGCGTGAGCGATGGGACCGCCGGCGGCCCGGGTGACGACGCCGATCCAGGCATCTCTTCCCCAGTGGACAGCGACGGCGCGGGCGACTGGTGGAGCGCGGGCGACGAGACCGACTCCGACTCGATCGATGCGATGGACCTCGAGGATGGCGGCACACCTTCGACCGACACGACCACTAGCACCGAAACGGCCGACGAGATAATAGTCGTCGGAGATTCCTCCAAGACGGTTCAGCCCACCGACGCGTTCGAGGTGATGTTCCAGGCCTCGCCCATCGGCGTGGGCTATCACTACAGCTGGACGATCCTGGACAAGCCTGACTGGGTGACCAAGGGCGAGGACGGCACCTTCAACCACAAGCTCTTCCTCTCGGCGGAGGAGGGCGACATCCCCGAGGAGGCCGAGGGTCAGGATTTCACCATAACGGTAGCGGCAACGAACGACGAGGGCGCCGGCGAGAGCGCGGCATTCTCCTTCGTGCTGAGCGTCGCCGAGCCGGAGCCGGAGCCGGAGCCGGAGCCGGAGCCGGACCCGTGCGAAGAGCTCCCCGTGATCAAGGTGAGCAGCATCAAGAACGTGACGATGGACCAGGTGGTGGCGATGACGGAGGCATATGAGGACGGCTACTGGAGCTCAAAGGCGCTGGCCGACGGATCGATAGTGGGCACGCTGGATCAGGAGTACGAGATTACATTCCAGGTGCAGGGCGGGAAGGGGCCCTATCATTGGGCGGTCGAGAGCGAGGTCGAGGACAGCGGCCACTGCAGGAGGCGCCACCACTTCGACACGAACGAATCGATCCTTCCCTACAAGGGCGAGGGCAAGGAGCAGCTGGCGTGGAGCCTATTTGAGGAGCACGCTCCGGACGGATCACCTTCATGTTCGTCGGTGAAGCCTTCGTCCGAGGGCGACACGTGCACCTACTATTATCCCAACCAGGGCAAGAGCTGCTCCGACGACCCTTACGCCATGAAGTCTGTCACGCGAAACACGACGTGGCACACGGACGACGACGTCACCTACGGCGACGACACCAGGCTCCTGAGCATGGGGTTTAGCACCGAGTCGAAGACGGTCACCATAAAGGGCAAGCTCAAGTACTACGGCCCGCTGCCGATAGGGAGGTTGCCCAAGGACGGTGGCAGGGACGATTTGCGCCAGACGCCCTTCGAGAGGCTCACCGTGACGCTCAAGGATTCCTGCGAACAGAAGACCGTGGACATCGGCGACAAGACGGTCACCTTCACCAGGACAAACCTTCAGCAGATCAGGATGGGAATCAAATACCCCGAGGACGAGCACATCCAGGACCTCAAGTTCAAGATGGGCTACGACGGACGCGTCGCCTCGTTCAACGACGTGTCGGCCTACGTGGCCGACAAGCCCGTCTACACCTTCAACGCCTCCGACAACGCCCTGGGCGTTGCCGGCGTAATGAAGATCTTCGTAGAAGGCTGCGATTACTACGATCCGCTGTGCATAGCCGAGAAGGGCGTGACCAATAAGAGCGGAGACGAGTACAAGGAGATCAGCGACGTCACGAATATGCTAGTTATCTTCCACGGCAAGGGCCCGCACGAGGCAAACGGCGCGGGCTGCTACGGCGAAGGCGAGTGCATAATCGAGGACTTCGACCTGATGTGGCTGCGATTCGACAGCCGCTACATGCGCGCGCAGTGGACCGACGGCCTGGATTACTACGACAACGAGATAGATCTGGATTTCTTCACCGAGGCTGAGATGTATGAACAGCTTGCCGGCGATGAGATGAGCCCGGGGAACAACGGAGGCGTAGACGGCGGTGAAGGCTACCGGTTCCACCGCAGGGAGCTGCCGGATTACAAGGACTAGTTCAGGCGAAGAGCCTGTTGTCGATCAGGCGGGTTGAACCTACGAAGGCGGCCAGCGCGAGAAGCGCCGGCCGCTTTATTTTATCCAGCTTCTCGAGCGTCTCGGCGTGAACGATCTCGGCGTAGTCGATCCTCGCCCCCTCGGACTCGATGAGTTGGCTCACCTTCTTGAGAACCTTAGCGGCGCGAGTCTCGCCCGCGGCCACCATCTCCTCGGCTACGCCGAGCGACCTGTAGAGCGAAAGCGCCGCGCGCCGTTCGGAGGGCGCCAGGTACTTGTTGCGCGAGCTCATCGCCAGCCCGTCCGGCTCGCGCACCGTGGGACAGCCCGCGACCTCCACCGGCATGTCCAGGTCGCGCGCCATCGTCCGGATTGCGACGAGCTGCTGATAGTCCTTCTCGCCGAAGATCGCGACGTCGGGCTCTACTATGTTGAGGAGCTTGGCGACCACGGTGGCAACGCCGCGGAAGTGGCCCGGGCGAGCGCCCCCGCAGAGGCCGCCGGTCACGCGTTCGACGTTCACGTAGGTCTGGAACCCCTCGGGGTAGATGGTTTGGTCGGTGGGGACGAACACGGCGTCGGCCCCCAACGCCTCGCACTTCGCGAGGTCGTCCTGCAGCGTCCGCGGGTACTCCTCCAGATCCTCCGAGGGTCCGAACTGCGCCGGATTGACATAGATCGATACGGCGAGCGAGGCCCCGCGCCTGAGACCCTCGCGCATGAGGCTCAGGTGCCCTTCGTGGAGCGCACCCATCGTCGGCACGAACGCGACCCTGCGCCCGGCCGCCCTCTCAGCCCTCGACCACCCCCTCATGTCCTCTATCGTATTAAATACCTTCACAGTATAACGGCCTCCGTGATTCGGGCCGGCGCGAGCGGAAAATTCAATACTCTTTTTACAGCTCCATCGGAAAAAGAGTATTGAATTTTCCGCGGGAGTCGGCTTTATTACGCCTAGCCGCCTCGATAGCGAGAAAAGCACGCCTAAACACTCTGCTTATTTTGATTTACTCCTCTTGAACCCGTGTTCCTCAGTCGGAAACCTCCCAGAACGGACATCGTCTATGTACTCCTTCACGGCCTTCGTGATCATGGCATGGCCGTCCGCGTATGTGCGCAGAAACTTCGGGCTGAATGTGGGGTTGAGGCCGATGAGGTCGTAGATCACCAGCACCTGGCCCGAGCAGTGGGGCCCGCAGCCGATGCCGATCGTTGGGATCCCCACGGCCTCGGTCACCTCGCGCGCCGTCTCGATGGCCACGCCCTCGAGCACCAGCGAAAAAGCGCCCGCCTTTTCGAAGGCGCGCGCCTCCTCTACGAGCCCGGCGGCGTCGCCTTCGCTCTTGCCCTGAATCTTGTATCCGCCCATCTGGTGCACGCGCTGCGGCCTGAGTCCGATGTGCGCCATCACGGGGATGCCGGCCGCCGTCATCCGTGCGACCGTCTCCGCCATCTCGAGTCCGCCCTCTATCTTGACTGCGTTTGCCATACCTTCCTTCATGGCTCGGCCGGAGGCCAATAGCGCCTGCGTCGCCGAGGCCTGGTAGCTCATGAAGGGGAGGTCGGCGACCACCAGCGCGCCCCTGGCGCCGCGCGCGGCGCAGCGCGTGTGGTAGATCACCTCGTCCAGCGTCACCGGTATCGTGTCCTCGTTGCCCTGTATCACCATGCCGAGCGAGTCGCCCACCAGTATCATGTCGATGCCGGCCTCGTCGACGAGGCCCGCGATCGTGGCGTCGTAGGCGGTGAGCATCGTGAGACGCTCCCCGTTGCTGTACTTCTTGGCTATGTCCGTGATCCTCATCTTCTTCATAATCGGTTCCTATTGGTTCAGTCGGCAGACGGAGCGCTTCGGGCGACTTTTCTCGCTATTGGAGCGGCTAAGAGTAATAAAGCCGACGCCCTATCCCTCCTCCGAGCGGCCTCCGTGAGTCGGGACGGCGCGAGCGAAGGATGAAAAACCCGGGACACAATACCGATTTTTCCGGGTAGTACGAGATTGAACTTTTAAAAATCGGTTTTGTGTCCCGGGTTTTTCCGCGGGAGCCGGCGCAGGATGTCATCGCCGCCAACTTCACGACCTCGCGATCAGGTGTACCGTTCCTCCCCGGTGTGTATGTATCGCGCGGCGGATGTTCTCGAAGTCGTCGGGGTGGTCGATGTAGTTCTGCTGCGAGGTGTCCACGACCAGGAGCGGCGTCTCGTCGTATGTGAGGAAGTGCTTGTTGTAGCTCTCGGTGAGCTGCTCGAGATACTCCTGCGTGATCGGCCTCTCGTAGTCGACGCCGCGCTTTTTGATCCTCTGGAGCAGGACGCTGGAGTCCGCCTTCATGTAGATCACCAGGTCCGGCTTGGGCAGCCTCTCCCGCAGCAGGTTGAAGATCGTGTTGTAGAGCATGAGCTCGTCCTCGGAGAGGTTCACCTTGGCGAAGATGAGATCCTTGGCGAAGGTGTAGTCGCACACGAGCGTCTGTGAGAAGAGATCCTGCTGCCTGAGCTCGAGGTGCTGCTGGTAGCGGTTGAGCAGGAAGAAGATTTGCGTCTTGAATGCGTTCTTCTTGCGGTCCTTGTAGAACTCGGCCAGGAAGGGGTTCTTCTCGGCCGGCTCCAGGCACAGGTTGGCGCCCATGTCCTCGGCGAGCATCTTCGCGAGGGTGGTCTTGCCCGCGCCGATCGGCCCGTCGACGGCTATGTAGCTCATCTCCCTGGAGGATTTCATGCGCGCCCTATAACAGAGGGGCCGGGCTTTGTCCACATCGCTCAAAAGGCGCGTCTCAGACGGAGGGATCTCGATTTCGTCAACATGTTGACGTCGTTCTCAGATGGATAATCGCCGCTCTGCTGTGATGCAGGCAGGGGCATGATCTGCGGCATATTCGCCCGCACAATATTTGCTTAAATATCAACTATTTAAGTTGGTACGCCCGGAGCGCCCGACCCATCGCCGAATGCGGGAATGGGGTTTGAAATCGCCCATAATAATGGTACGAGTATTGCTCCACTTGTTGTGTCGTGCCGGGGGATTGAAGCCCCGGCAGATGAAGGGGTGCCGAGACGATGATCTATCATCCGACGATAGGTACTTTCCAGCATCATTTTCCAGGACGCAGACTTTCCCACAATTCAAAATTCTCAAGGCCCGAGGGGGTTTTTCTATGAGCATCGGCAGACGCTTCAAGGGGTCGAGGGTGTGCAGGTTTCTGGCATCGCTTCTGATGCTGGCGATGGTCAACCTGCCCGTGCCCTCGCTCGATGCGCAGATAACCTTCAAGGGGGGGATCAGGTATAACCCGCCCCAGCAGCAGCAGGCCCCGGCCCCTGTCCAGCTAGCTCCGATAGCCCCCGTAGGCGGTGCAAGCCAGAAGGGCGAGGCTGCGGACGAGGGCGACGCCAACGTCACGGGCGTCAGCAGGCAGAAGGGCAGCATTCAGCTTCAGGAGTCGGGTGCGGCAGGACAGAGGGCCATTATTCCGCCGCAGCAGGTTGCGCCGGTCGCTCCGGTCCGTCCCCTCGCGCCCGGCGTTACGGGGCCTGCGCAGGGAGAACGCGTGCCAATAGTTCCTGGAGCCGAGCCGCCGTCGGAGGGACCGGCACAGGTCGAACTCGAGAAGATCCCGGCGAAGCTCGAGGGCGTGGAGCCGGTGGGCATCACGTTCGTGCCGGACAACCCCGAGGCGGACAGCCTGGAGTTCACGATCTCCTACGAGCTCGAGCTGCCCGAGGGAGTGACTCTCCCCAGAGGCCTGAGCTTCGACGAAGTCGAGGCGACATATGCGAACGGCGAGCCGGTGGAAGGCGTAGTATGCTCGGCCAACGCGGCCGGCGCCGGCTGTGCGCTTTACACCAAACAGGTGGCCGGGGTCGTGGGGACGATCCAGCAGCGCAAGGCGGAGGCCGAGGTCGCGCCCATACCTGTCTCGCTCAGCTTCACGAACGGGGAGTTCAGGATAGACCTGGGCGAGGTCGATCTTTCGCAGGCGGTGCCGGACAGGGCGGTCATCGAGATCAGCGAGCAGGTCGCGGGGATTGCACCCGAAGGGGACCTGGAGCCGACGGCCCCGGCCGAGGAGGCGCCGCTCCCGGCTCCAGATGTCGGGACGACCCCCTCCAAGGCTGGCTTGGGCTTCGCGCCGTCCAAGCCCGGAGTCTCGCTCGCCCCGAGCGTCGCAGGAGCCGCCGCCGGCATCGGCATTACGCCGGCGAAGCCGCTCCCCCAGGCCACGATACCTGACTACAAGCCTGCGGTGCCGGAGGACGTAGGCATGGTTGGGGGCGCAGAGCTGTTCGCGCAGGAGGGCGCCCAGGCGCCGGCGCCCGCCCCTCGGAGGGGCGACTTGGGTATCGCACAGCGAATGCCGGGGGCGATGGATGAGATTCCCGAGGGGGCGACGCCATACGGCGGCGGGGGCATGGATATAGAAATCACTTCGCCGCCTTTGGATCTGTCCAAGTCGTTTCCCATAGTTCCCGACCCGGACAACGACGGCGTCCTGTCGCCGCCTTTTACCGGGGCGCCGCTGTGTAACGGCGCGAAGGTCCACTGCGACATCTCCACCGCCGGCTGTCCGTCCGGCAAGCAGAAGAGGATCTATTTCAAGTATCCGCGCTGGCCCGAGCGGTCCAAGTACTGTTCGGTCGGCGATTGCACGACCGGCGATCCCGGCACCCTGTTTCCGCGCAGGGCGACCAAAATCTACTGTACCCCGCGTGGCAAGTGCGGCTGCGACGACGAGGAGTTCGGCGTCGAGATGGATGCGGTCTTCTCCGAAGGGATTACCTTCATCGACGTCGAGGGCGTGGACCAGCAGGATGGGCCGCCCGGGCCGGACGACGATATCACGCAGCAGGGGATGCCTGGCGATTACATGCCCGCCACCCAGGGGATGGGCATCATACAGCAGCAGGCGCAGGATCAGCAGACGCAGGAGGCGGATTCCGTTCAGGGCGATCAGGGAACTCAGGGGACGACGAACATGCAGATCCAGCCTGGGCCGCAGCAGCAGGGCATAATACTGCAGGGCCCGCAGATGTCGCTCTTGGGCATAATGGCCGGTCCGAATGAGCTGGTCACAATTGGACCGCCCGACACCATACAGGCGGACCAGCAGATCATACCGACGGTGCCGTCCGCCGTCGCCGAAGCGGAGAACGTCGAGGACTATCTCACCTACGTCGGCTGCTTCGATAACTGCCCGATGGTCTACAACCCGGATCAGGCCAACACCGACGGCGACTATTTCGGGGACGCCTGCGACTGGGACGCCGACAACGACGGCGTCCGAGATAAATTGGTAACCATAGTGCATCCCCAGGGCGGCGGCCCCGTGATGGAGGTCGAAATCCCAACGATCGACAAGCGCTGTGGCTACGGCGCGGGTATCGTTCCGCAGTGCGACTCGGTTACCACCGAGGACTGCTGTTTCGACAACTGCCCCCTCATACCCAACGAGGATCAGAAGGACATGGATACGCCCAACCTGGGCGGCGAGGGCCTTGGGATGCAGTTAATGCTGGGCAAGGCGGGGGTCGGAGACGCCTGCCAGCTCTGCGACACCAGGCGGGATCCGATGGTGACGAGCGTCGACGGCACGCTCGAGATCGATTGCGACAGGATACCGGATCCCCCGGTCGAGGGCACGATGGGGGTGCCGGGCGACATCGACGGCGACACGATTGCGGATACCTACGACAACTGGCCGCATGTTTGGAACTTCGAGCAGATCGACATCGACCACGACGGCCGCGGCGACGGCAAGAAGGGGCCCGAGAAGATCGACGAACCGGATCTGGAGACCAAGCCGCCTATCTTCGACCCGGGCGAGGTGATGCAGGAGCTCGGCAGGCCCGCCGACAGGCCTATGGATTCGACCGACGACTTCACGCCGGACACGATCCAACAGCAGGACATACAGTTACAGCAGCAGCTCCAGCAGCAGAACCTGGACCTGAACATCGAGGGCCCCAACACGCTGCTCGAGAGGTCGTGGGACGCTATGAAATACGTCGCAGACCTCTTCGTTCCGGACGTATTGGCCCAGCCCCAGATGGAGCTCAAGCCGCAGGAGCCCGAATTTAAGACCGGGGGGATCTATACCCCCCCCCAGATCTCCGACGAAGCGAAACTCGGCCCTTATATCACCTACGACAACTGCCCCGAGCACCCCAACTACGACCAGGCCGATGCGGACGGAGACGGGCTCGGCGACGTCTGCGACAACTGCCCCGAGAATTCCAACGCCTCTCAGGATGACTCAGACGGCGACGGATGGGGCGACGCCTGCGACCCGTGCTCCACTGAAGCGGACTACGTGGAATTGGCGGAGGAGTGCGTGCCGGCGGAGGACTGCGAGGCGCCGCTCGAGGTGGATTGGGTCACGCTCATGTGCGTCTGCCCGGAGGGCGAGGAGTGCGTCGAGTGCGGTTCCGACGAGGACTGCGAGGAGGATGGGCAGAGCTGCTACAACGGCTACTGCCAGGACGAAATCGCCTGCTCCGCCGAGAATACCTCCGCGTGCGACGGCATCCCTGTCCAGGAGTGCTGGAGCAACGGCTGTGATCAGACCAACGGGGTATGCGTTCAGTATCCGCAGACGTCGAGCTCCACGTATCAATACGAGTGCACGGGTGGCTATTGCATGAACGGCGAGTGCCAGGCGCCGACGACGCCGGGCGAAGTAGGCTGCCCAGGCGGTTGCGAGTCGGCACCGGCCTGCAAGGAGATCGTCTGCATAGAGGGCAGCTGCTTCTACGGGAATGCGACGATGTCCTGCTCCCCTCCGGAGGACGGAATCTGCGTGGACGGGGTCTGCACGGATCAGCCTGATGGTGGCTGCGATGACGACACCAATCCATGTCCGGGCGAATATGTCTGCGTGGGCGGAAACTGCGTGACGCCCTGCACGGGGGACGACCAGTGCGACGATTCCAACGTCTGTACACAGGACAGTTGCGGAAGCGGAGGCACTTGCCAGAACGTCGATACGGTCACCCCGACATGTGATCCAGGCGAAGTCTGTGATCCTGCCGATGGTTGCGTCGCGCAGACGTGCACCATAGACGATAACTGCGACGACGGGGTCAACTGCACGCAGAACAGGTGCATAGGCGGTGTCTGCCAGTTCCCGGATGTGAACTGCGATGCGGGTGAGTACTGCCAGGAGTCCGACGGGGCGTGTGTCGAGCACTGCCCGGATCCGGACCAGTACTGGAACGGCACATCCTGCGACGGCGACCAGTGCACGTCCAACGCCGACTGCGCCCAGGGCGTATGCGACGAGACCACCGGCGAGTGCGGGCCGTGCGCCACCAGCGCCGACTGCGAGGCCGGCGAGACCTGCGATACGGATACAGGCAACTGTCAGGCCGAGTGCGCCCCCGGCGAGTACTGGAACGGCTCGGAGTGCCAGGCCGGCTCCTGCGACGTCGGCGGATGCGAGCCGGGCTTTGAATGCGACGAGGGCACGGGCCACTGCGTGCCGGCGTGCCCGGAGGGGGAGATATACGACCCGTTGACGTCGGAGTGCATCGAGCCCTCAGAATGTCCTCCGCCGCGCCAGATCATACTGGATCTGTGCGCCTGTCCGGACGACAAGACCTACGACGAGTACGCCGACGCCTGCGTCTACGGCTGTCCCACGGGGCTTGCCGACGTCGGCGGCGTCTGCAAGTGCGAGACGCCCGGCCAGATCTACCACGCGAGCATGGGCGAGTGTAACAACCTCGTCTCCGGCGCTAAGCTCGAGTTCGGCGCCAGCCCCGAGCAGCTCGGCGACTGGACCGGTTCCGTCTCGGAGCCGGCGGTCGGCTCCTACCAGAGCCGTATAGCGGGCATGATCGTGCCCGTTGAGGAGGCGTCAAACGGCGTCTTTGCCAAGGCGGGCGACGTCTCCGGCCAGGCGGCCGTGGCCGTAGCGAAGGAGCCGGCCTCGATCAGGCTCATGGTCTCCAACGAGGCAGTCTACGAGGACGCCCGCGGCGTCGAGGAGACAAAGGCGCACGCGGTCAAGGCCTACGCCTTCGTCGCCGACGAGGAAGGCCGGCCGCTCACGGGCCTTGAGAACGTGAAGTTCAAGCTCGATGGGACGCCGCTCGCTCCGACCTCGGGACAGGACCAGGGGCAGGGCCTGTACTATCAGCTCCTCAACATCAACTCCGGCTGGGGCTCGCCGGCGCAGGTGACCGCGGAGCTCGAGGGCTCCACGCTCGACGTCCCGATGGCGTCGATCGACCGCGTGGCCGACCCGGAGTTTGCCGGGGCGCTCGCGGACGACTGGGACGTGATGATGGATCTGCCCAGGCGCACGCTCTACCGCGACCAGCAGTTCATCGTGCCGGTCAGGGTCAACACGGAGTCTACATACGGGGTGATGGCGTTCAACTTCGAGATCACGTTCGACCCGGCCGCGTTCCAGTTCGTCGGCGCCCAGAAGGGCTCCGGCGGCGCATACCTGCTCGATCTGCAGACGCCGGTCGTGGATGGCGACAAGGTGACGGTGAACGGCGCCCGGGACGCCACCAAGGCCGCGACTACGGGCGACGACGTCGAGCTCATAAGGCTCACCTTCGCAGTGAAGAGCGACGAGGAGGCGGTGGTGGCCTCGCCGAGGAACTTCTCGGGCGTGGCGATGCAGCTGTACTCGATGGAGCCGCCGAACCTAAACAAGGGCGGCGCCGGAAAGAACATACAGGTGGAGTCTCGCACCGGCCTGGCCGACAGCGGAGTCGTCGTCGTGGGGCCGGTGAAGTACCTGGGGCTGGCGGCGTACGTCGTCGACAACGCGTGGCTGGATCTGAGGAGGCTCAATACGGAGGAGCTGTCTCCCGAGAGCCTCGTGTGGGCCTACGGCGTGAGCACGCGCAGCAAGGCCTGGGAGGAGCTCATCTCCACGGGCGTGATCTCTCTGGGCGTTCTGCAGGGTGCGAACACTGGCTACGCCTTTGCCGAGAAAAGCGACGGCATTTATGTTTCGCTTGCGGCGACGAGCTTCGACTCCGATCCGATCGTGGTCACTCACGGCGCGGAGAACATATCGATACCTATGCAGGTCGTATCGATAGCTCCTGCGGATTTGATCCTCGATCCTTCCTCCGGCGTCTCCCTCGGGAGGATCGCGGCCGGCGCCTACGAGCCCGTGCAGGTCAGGGCCACCGCCGACATGGACGGCGTGACATACGACGTCACGGGCAGGATGAGCTGCGATATCGCCTCCGGCAGCGCAGACAAGTTCGCCGGCTGCGTGGTGAGGCCCCAGGCCCCTGGAGCGATCGAGCTCCAGATAGCGGGCGAGGCCTATTCGATGACCGCCACGAACGATCCGGTAACGGTCGAGGATGTGAACGTAGCGATCGCGGGCACGATCGCTCCCCTGAAGGTGAACGGCGCGGGCGTCGGGGCGGATCCGGCAGCCGTTAGCGGCGGGAGCGCGGCGCTCGAGGTGGAGGCGACCAACGTCTTCACCGCAAACGTCAAGTCGCCGGTGACGGTCAAGGCCGAGCTCTCCAGCGGACGCACGGTCGACGTGACGCAGCTTTTGAACTCGCTCGACCTCAGGGGCGAGGGTGCAGCGGAGGCGAGCCTCGAGATGGCCAGCGAGCCCGGCATGCTTAAGGTCTCCGGCCCAGGCGTCACCTACATAGACGCCGTCTTCGCCGGATCGACCGGCACGGGAGTTGCCTACGTAGACCTGGGCGAAGCGAGCTTCGGCCTGGTGCCGCAGAACAAGGCGCAGCACGGCTGCGACGAGACCACGAACCCGGCGGAGCCCTTCTGCAACCTGACCGCGGGCGACGAGTGGTCGAAGCCCATAAAGGATTACGGACAGAGCATACAGTTCGCTGCCGAGCTCACATATTCGACCGACCCGGAGACCCCCTTCGACGTAACGGCCGGTACCACCTTCACGATAGAGCCGGTTTCGCCGTACGGCGAGGTGGTGGAGTTGGGCGGATCGCCGGGGCTGATACAGGTCAAGGCGGGCGCGGGCAACGGGCTGAACAAGATCCACGCCGAGCACGGCGGATTCGAGGCGGACTACTGGGTCTATGTCACCGGCATCGACGAGATGCAGATAAAGGTCTTCGAGGACTTCACGCCGAAGGCCGACTACCCGGCGGAGTTCGCACCCGTCGCGGCAGATCCGGTGACGGGCGACGAGCTTGTGCCGGAGAGCTCCTTCGAGCGCATCGAGGGGCTCTCGTATCAGCGCGGCAGGCTCAAGCTCATGGGCCGCTACACGCATGGCTCCTGGCTCAACCTCACAAACCAGTCCGCAGCTGTGGGGCTGGTGAACCTCACATCCAGCGCCGAGGCGGTGCTGCCTCTCGCCTGGGGCGGTGCGGCCGAGCACATCACGCTCACGCCGGCCTCCGACGGCGCGGCGACTGTCACGGCGAGCGTCGAGGACGACCCGGTCGATCCTGCGAGCATGGATCTCACCGTCGGCGGGACCACTAACGTCGACGCGGTGGCGCTGTTGCCCGGCGGTGGGACCGACCTCGAGCCTATCGAGGGTTTTACAGGCACGATCTCCGCCATCAAGGGGAGCCAGGCCGACCTGGAGATCGGCGTGCGCTCCGCGGACGGCGCGAGGACGATGGCCGCCGACGGCGGCTCGCAGCTGGTCATGAGCGGCGACAGCGCGCTTCTGACCTTCGAGCGCGTCGACGAGCCGTTCCCCAACCACGAGGATCCCACCAGGCCTCCGGCCGTCGTCGAGAACGCGGGTTCGCCCGACGCCGACGGCGTCGTCGCGATGGCCAACGGCGCGGCACAGATAACCATAGGCGCAGGCGAGGCCACCACCGGAGCGGAGAAGTACGCGATAAACCTCCTGCCCGACGTAGGCGACATCGACCTGGGCGTCGACGTGGTGGACGGCAGGGACATAGGCAGGTTCATACCGGTGCTCGCGGAAAACGAGAACGTGACCGTCAAGGTGCTGGTCAACGCCGGCACGCAGACGCTTCGCGGATACGACTTCGAGTTCTTCTATGACTCGGAGGTCCTCTCGATCGTAGACAAGGCGACCGACATCGTGCCGCTTGTGGACGGCACATTCACCGCGAACAGGCAGGAGGGCAGGGACGGCGTGGCCGACGACCAGCGCGGCCGCCTGCTGATGAACGGGGCGACGGCGACGCCCGCCGGCCCCGGGACCGTCGAGGTCGCCAGCGTCACCTTTAAGGCGACCAAGGGCGGCGACGGGATGACGCGCATCACGGGCACGATCAACGCCCTGAGCGATGCGGCCAGCAGTCCGATAGGCCCCGAGGGCGCCAGGCCCATCGTCGCCGGCGACGGCTTCGTCGATCCGGTGGGCGATCCCCGCGGCAGCGTCAACGACGACACGAGCTTCGACATCAACGATCTCTTGCTCGTCGCGGACTACGACCTGGGCGCGGTGCCGCTCAGCGCCGAGCAGCTAGAGGTCGCCGATTACTCCCGCAACGGATCGGTCGACAGCCTGGACGTGGCGAAGGGCTCGGAGATACTGGCCATGCTCAACCACTTCGTCGATATGAACGCCGAGGTGGGCGAGGGCGGCACGGCCCGGATCGCCTTCAACGTCTTCGACCGCTTCGGCGCGCCGGTGGTCGACGCCGAGCACGTGAGGCTCAGGCTAACCATAGGCCAGAACGGCGGTATGCAGATAGCGGAAGTGCCCGAAGGCGACGGGGCGTATCTGGCCGTTCTCGAGGGCAACGACTACGTCGTTCACGTCCAGGACGCCGAGGACGGAGCATGGGTCTCCATAGTCGCACAGCTGGAGGTCGTGGATACCAACGATGCGGATATCGTAAGCGTCAACACGCTGAACTTCGACGACGTCCAGCTCACCTCGACCCCGGGCTGCACGACCGACTCCGACTGCCCTGCCGACACGGTTTGCGCCGAGGGCGTTTGCAGGCCGAGCTGCACGCTCGATTCGGACTGCCCGGTGGGGCAGGCCTGCGTGAGCGGCGCCTGCCAGCCGGCTACCTGCGGCAGCGATTCGGACTGCCCCGAGGGGAGCGTGTGCAACGCGTACGGCCAGTGCACGGAGCCGCCGAGCGGCTGCACGGATGATGCGGGCTGCGACGACAACAACCAGTGCACGCAGGACGGCTGCGTCGACACCTCCTGTCAGTACAACCCGGTCGTCGACGGCGCGCCGTGCGACGAGGGCAGCTGCCAGGCGGGGAGCTGCCAGCCGGATACCTGCACGAGCGACGCCGACTGCGGGCTGGGATTCACCTGCGACACCGGCACCGGCTACTGCGAGCCGATAACCGGCTGCACCGACGACGCCGAATGCGGCGGCACCGACTGCATGGCCGGAAGCTGCGGGATCGACGGCAGCTGCAGCTACGCGCCCGCCTCCAACGGCACGGAGTGCGGTGCCGACCCGGGGCAGGTTTGCCAGGACGGCGAGTGCGTGCCGGGTGCGCCCTGCGAGAGCTCGGCCGACTGCGCTGAGCCCACGCCCATATGCGACGAGACCACGAGCACCTGCGTGAGCTGTCCCGAGGGCGAGTACTGGAGTGGGATGGAGTGCACAAGCGAGGAGGAGTGCGTCTCCGGCGGCGGCTCGGTGGTGGACGACGAGTGCGTCTGCCCGCCCGATGAGAGCTGGAACGGCACGGAGTGCGTGGAGAACGACGCCCTCAAGGAGTACATAGAGGGCGCCAGGGTCGTCTACAGGCCTGACCCTGCGGAGTTCGGCCTCTTCACAGGCAAGACAGACTTCGAATCCCTCGCCTACATGGGCAAGGTGGTGGGCCTCACGAGGTGGGTGCCGTCGTTCGACGGGACCACCCCGCTGTCCAACGGCATCTACGCGCAGGTCCAGAGCGCGGACGGTGCGGTCGACTTCATGCGCTCCGAGAGGCTCGATCTCACGCCTTCCGACGCGCCGGCTAACATATACGTGCTGACCTCCAAGGACGAGGTCTTCGAAGATTCCAGGTCGGTCGAGCAGTCGGCGGCGAGGACCGTCAAGGCCTACGCGTTTGTCACCGACGCGGCGGGCAGGCCGCTGTCGAACCAGACGGTATCGATAGCCGGTGCCATGGCTACAGCTCAGTCGGTGACCAGGCCCGGCGTCTACTTCCGCCAGTTCGAGGTGGACGACATCGAATTCTCTGCCTCGTCGCTCGACGTGACGGCGCAGGCTGGCTCGCTGACCGCCACGAAGGCGATAGCCCTCAGCGCCGACCCGTCGGATCCGGCGATGACCGAGGGCGACGCGATGCTCGATCTGCCCAGGCGCACGCTCTACGACGGACAGTCGTTCAAGGTCCCGGTAAGGGTGGACGTGGGCACGATCGACAGGGCCGCGAGCTTCAACTTCGAGATCCTCTACGACGCCAACTCGTTCGCCTACGCGGGCATACAGAAGGGCGCGCAGGGAACGCGCTTTTTAGACTTCGAGGTGAACTCCAACGATCCGGGCAAGCTCATAATCGTGGGCGTGCTCAACGTAAGCGCGACCAGCGGCGCCGAGCCCATCGGCACGGACGCGGAGTTTGTGATACTCAACTTCACCGTCAAGTCAGGCGCTGCGTCGCAGCCGCTGCGCAGCATAACCGGATTCGTGCACGAGCTGGTCCTGGACAACGCCAGCCTCACCAACCTTGTGGAGGGCGGCTCCAGGGTGATGAAGGTCAAGTCGCGCGAGGGCGAGGGCAAGGTGGTCGTCGAAAACGACAGCACGCTGGGCTTCTTCGCGTCGCTGGCCAAGAGCCTGTGGCTCAACGTCACACCGGTCGACGCCGCGGCGGCCCCCGCGGGCAGCAGCCTGCAGGCTTTGGTCATGACGGCGGCCAGCGGTACGTTGACGAACCTGCCCGACGAGACCCAGACCGAGGTCGCGGGCGACGGGTTCGTCAAATCGGCCGACGGCATGGGGGTGGAGCTGGCCGACGGCGCGACCGACTCCGGCGAGGTGACGATATCGCGCTCCGACGTAGCGGGCGTGAGCTATCCGATAAACGTCGACGTCGTTAGCGCGACGCCGGGCGGCATAACCGTCGACTACGATCCCGAGCTCGGCAAGGTCGCCGACGGCGTCTATCAGCCGACGCAGTTCAAGGTGACATTGACCAGCGGCGGCGTGACCTACGACGTCACGGACAAGGTCGCCTGCGAGGTGGCCAGCGGCCCCGCCGATGCGCTGGAGGGCTGCCTGATCGTGCCGACGGGCGCGGGTGCGGTGACGGTCGACGTGGCCGGCGCGCCCAGGGCGATAAGCGTCGTGGATACGACGGTGGCGGTGGAGTCCATCAAGGTCGGGGTGGTGGGTTCGCTCGAGGATGCGAGCGCCACTGCGATTGCTGACGCCTCCTCCACGGGCAGCGTGAAGGCCACCAACTTCTTCCTCGGCAAGACCGACGGGCCGATCGTCGTGCTCGCGAGCTTCGGCGACGGCAACGAGGTAGACGTGGCGAGGATCGTGAAGGACTCGCTGGGCTTCACCGGCTCCAGCGTAAAGCAGGTGAGCGACGGGGACGAAAAGCTCCCGCAGGTGACCGTCATGCAGCCCGGCGTCACAGAGGTCTCCGCCACCTACGGCGGGCAGTCCGACACGGGGCTGGCGGTGGTCCAGTTCGAGGGCGACGCCGAGATGACGGTGAACATCGCGCCTGCGCAGCCCGCCCAGAGCGCGGATTTCACCTTCACCGACGGCTCCGACATGACCGAGACCCTGCCGTACTATCTCCTGGCCAGCTCGCCCGACGACTGGGCGGCCAAGCTCAGGGACCTCCCGGCCAGCGCGAACTTCAACGTTACAGTCGCCTGGGATACGGCGAGCTTCGATCTCACCGGCGAGGCCTCCTACACAAACCTCGATCCCGTGGGCGGGCGCCAGGTCGCGGTCTCGCCCTCCGGCCAGATAACCCCGGTCGCAGGCGCGGGCACGGGCCACGACGTCATCAAGGTCGACGCCTCCTCGTTCGCCGACGTGTTGCCTCAATACTACGCCGTCTACGTAACGGGCGTCGATGATCTCGACGTCAGGGTGCTCGAGGACTTCGACCCGGTCGATGGCGTGGAGGGCTTCGGGCCTCCGGAGGTGGCCAACCAGACCCTGAGCAACGTCGAGGGTGTGGACTACCTCGAGCGCGCCAGGGTCCGCGTGATCGGCACATGGACCGACGGCCTCGAGATGGATCTGACCGCCCTGCAGGGCGCGAAGAAGGACGCGGTCGACGCCTCGCTCACCGTCACCGCGGAGCCCGTGGAGCTCGCGACGCTGGCCAGGCAGGACTCCTACTATCTCGCGCAGCCTCCGGCGAGCGACGGCTCGGGCCAGATAAAGGCGCTGATCACCGGCCAGCCGGGGCTCGCGACGCAGTCGCAGACGGCGCTGACTGTGGATTCGGCGTCGAGCGTCGTCGCCAACGACCTGCAGCTCCTGCCCTCCGACGTTATACAGAGGGGCGACTCCGACACCGACGCCCACGAGGAGTTCGCCGGCACGATCTCCGGCGTGAAGGGCTCCAACGTGGGCCTCAGGGTCGGCGCCCTCTTCGGCGACGGCACGCGCTACGTGGTCGCCGACGGCGGGGCTCAGGTGGTGGTCGACGGCGACCCGAGCGGCGGGATGCTCGGCGTCGCGGTGGAGCCTACGGCGTTCGCCGACATACCGAGCCACATCGACTCCGGTCTGCTCTCCGACAGCCTGGCGGTTGCCGACGTGCAGCAGGCCACGGTGCAGACGAAGCAGAACGGCGCCGCGGTCGTTGAGCTCAGCGTCGCCCGCGGGGGCGGATACACCTCCGAGGCCAACTACGCGGTCAACCTCGTGCCGGCCGTCGGCGACGCCGACGTGGGAAGCGCCTTCGGGAGGTTCGTGCCCGTGATGGAGGCGGGCGATACCTTCGTCGCAGAGGTGCGCATCAACACGGGTACCGCTAACCTGGGCGGCTACGATCTCAGCCTCAACTACAACGACCAGGTACTCACCGCCGTCTCGGTGACCGACAAGCTCACCGGCCCCGGCGTCAGCATGGTCTTCTCCTCGAAGATCGAAGAGGGCCTCTCGCCTGCGCTCCCGGACGAGACCGGGCGCGTGTCGATCGTCGGCGCGGTCTCCAGCGGCACGGTGGAGCCAGGCGAGGTGGCGGTCGCGGAGGTGCAGTTCCAGGCGAAGAAGACCGGCACGGCGGTGACGGAGCTCGCCGGCACGATGAACGACGTCAGGGACGCGGCGGACGGCCTGCTCGGCGCCGCAGTGCCCAGGCCGATCGAGGCCGGCGCCGGTCTCGTCGACCCGGACGGCGACACCAGGGGCGACGTGAGCGGTGACGGCTCCTTCAGCGTCGGCGACGTGATCGCCATCATCAAGTACAGCGCAGGAACGATACCGGAGGCCGACGTCAACCTCGCCGAGGGCGACTTCAACCGAGACGGCGGCGTGAGCTCCATAGATGCTTACAAGGCCAGCCAGCTGCTGGTGGGTCTCTTCTACTTCGTCGATATGAGCGTGGTGAGGACCGCCGATGCGGCGCAGCTCGTATTCAGCATAACCGACCGCAACGGCGCCCCGATCACGCAGTACGTGCAGCTGGGCGTCCAGGTGGACGGCGTGACAGCCACGGAGCTGACCTACGACGAGGCGGGCGCGACAGCCGCCGCGATCGAGGGCGGCTGGGCCATAGCGGAGCAGGTGGGAACCAGCGGCAACTATCAGCTGTGGGCGCAGAACGCGCCTGCGGGCATGCTTGACGTCCAGGGCCTGCTGAGCGTGCGCAACAACGCAGACGAGGTGCTCGCCGAGACGATAGTCCCGTTCGGCGCCACGGGCGAGCCCTGCGAGGAGGACGAGGACTGCCCGGAGGGCGAGGCCTGTGTGGGCGGCTTCTGTACCGGATCTGAGTGCGAGACCTCGCTCGAGTGCCCGTCCGGAGAGGCGTGCATTGACGGACAGTGTGTCGCCGGTTGCGCGAACGACTACGACTGCGGCGTGGGCGAGACCTGCGAGGGCGGCTACTGCCAGCCCGAGGCCTGCTCGACCGACGGCGACTGCCCCGCGGGCTCCACCTGCGTGAGCGGCTCGTGCCAGCCGGCCGAGTGCACGGTCGACGAGGAGTGCGCCGCCATCGATCCTGATTCGCAGTGCGTGGACGGCATCTGCGTGCCCGAGACCTGCACCGACGACTCAGACTGCCCGTCCGGCGAGTCCTGCGTGGGCGACGCCTGTGTGCCTTACTGCATGGACGACTCCGACTGCGGCATAGGCGAGATGTGCAACACAACGACGAACCAGTGCGAGCCGGAGACCTGCACCTCCGACACCGACTGCCCGGCGGGCTCCACCTGCGAGGGCGGCGTATGCCAGCCGGCCGAGTGCACGAGCGACAGCGACTGCGAGGACGTATCTCCCGACTCCCAGTGCGTTGACGGCGTCTGCGTACCCGACACCTGCACTGATGATGCGGACTGCCTGCCGGGCATGACCTGCGACACGGCGACGAACACCTGCGTCACGGAGTGCACCTCCGACACCGACTGCCCGATCGGCTTCAGCTGCGATACGGCGACGGGCCAGTGCGTGTCCGCGACTGGCTGCACCTCCGTGGCCGAGTGCGCCTTCTGCGCGGGCGAGGCCTGCGTGGGCGGCTACTGCGTGCCGGGCACGCCCCCTTCTACCGACACCTGCAACGTCTGCGACGAGGCCCTCGACGCGGTCGTCTACCAGGTGGACGAGCCCGGGTGCGAGTGCACGCCGCCGCAGGTATTCAACGGGGCGGGATGCATAACATGCGAGGCGCCTCTTGTGTACGAGGCAGACTCCGGCCTGTGCGAGCACCCGCTGAGGCTGATACGCGGCGCCAGGCTCGGTTTCGGCATAGGCGACGCGAAGCTCGGACGATGGATAGGGATAGCTGCGGATGCGGCCGACTTCGGCAGCTACGACAGCCAGTTCTACCACCTGGGCCAGGCGGGTTCGAGTTCGGCTCAGGTGAACATCATAGGCGCCCTCGGCGCTCCGTCGGACCAGGAGGGCTTCGCGATCGCCATGCAGCCTGCTTCAGCGAAGCTTATGCTGAACAGAGACACGGTCTACGAGGACGACCGTGGCGTGGAGGCGCAGGATGCGCCTCGCTCGCGTAAGCTTTCCGCGTTCGCCTTCGTGACCGACGCCGAGGGGCTTGCGGTCACCGGCGGCAACGTGACGATAGCGGCCGGAAGCGACTCCAAGAACGCGACCTCGGTCTCCGGATTCCCTGGGTTGTACAAGGCGGACTTCGACATAGGGGTGGATCAGTTCAGCCTCGGGACGATCAACGTCGCCATAACCATGGCCGAGAAGGGCGGAGTCCTCGTCGACCCGCTGCCGGCGCCCAAGCCCCTCACGCTGGAGAGCGTCTCCGACGTGGGGCTCGGCGAGGGCCAGGTGCTGATCGATCTGCCGCGCAGGCCGCTCAAGACGAATCTCAACTTCGCGGTGCCGGTCAGGATAAACACCGGGACCGCCGGCGTCGAGTCCTACGGCGTGGCGGTGACATTCGACGAGACCAAGCTCCAGTTCGTCTCGACGGCCAAGCCGTCCGGAGATGCGAGCGAGATGGCCCAGCCCGAGTGCAACGTGACGGGCAACGTGGTCAAGTGCGGCTCCCAGCTGGAGAGCGGCACCTCGGCCCCGGCCGTAGGCGATTCCTATGAGCCTCTGAGGCTCGTCTTCAAGGCCCTTTCTTCGGCCGCCGGCGACGCGGCGGTGAGCGCGCAGGTGACGGAGCTGTACGCGGCGGGCCACGTGGCGATGTCCACCATGGGCGACGCGGCGCTCATCAAGGCCTACGACGCCCAGGGCGGCACGGAGGGCAACGTTCGCTTCATGGTGCCCGGCTACGAGGGCTTCGTGGCGCGCGCCGACGCATCCGATCTGGTCGACCTGACCGCGGTCGGAGGGCCCACGGCGCAGACCGACGTGCAGGCGTTAGGTATAGCGCTGCGCGGAGGGGCGATGGACCTCACGAACGATCCTGCCGTCGTCTACGATCCGCCGATCTTCTCGGGCGGGAAGCTGAGTCCCGCGGCCACGGGCCCCGTGTCGGTGTCCATGGCCCCGCTGGGTTCGAGCGTCATAAACCTCACGGTCTCCAAGCTCTCCACGGGCGAGTTGGAGATCGAGCTGGAGGGGGACAAGGACGAGAAGGTCCGCAAGGTTTCGGTGGACGGCAGCTATCAGCCGGCCAGGCTCAGGGTCAAGTGGCCGCACGCAGGGACCAAGGTCGACGTGACCGACTATGTCGTCTGCAAGGTCGCCGACGCGGATGTGAGCGTCGGGGATTGCGTTGCGCAGGTTGCGAGTTCGGTCGACGCTGCCAAGACGGTCGACGTCAAGATAGCCAAGTCCACGGATCCGGCGACCGACATCCACACGTTCACGGGCGGGCTTTCGATAGACCCGGCGCCGGTCGCGCTTGCGGGCATCGAAGTGCCTATCGCCGGCACGGTGCAGGAGCTGGCCTTCGACGTCGCGACGCGCGACGGCGAGGGCGTGGCCGCCACCACGGCGCAGGCGACCAACCTCTTCAACACGCTGGGCGAGATCTCGCCGGTCCGCGTCTGGGCCGAATACGACCTCGGCGGCGGGCAGATCGAGCGCGTCGAGGTGACGGAGGCCTCCACGATCGGGGATCTGACCGGCTCCGGTTTCGTCAAGGAGGGCGAGGGCGCGGTCAAGGTCACCGGCCCCGGCATAGCGCTTGTCGACGCGACCTACGCGGGCAGGCAGGTCAAGGGCGTGGCGCGATCCGTGCTCGCTGGAGGCTCGATCGACGTGGCCGTCAGCGATCCGAAGATGGAGCTCGAGCGCGACTTCGGTGCAGAGGAGTGGGGCCAGAACATGCAGAGCTCTCGCTTAGCGAGGCCGGATTCGCTGGCCGGCTCGGTGCTCGACTTGGCGAGCGACGGCACGCTCTCCGCTACGATAACCTTCGAGGGCGGCGACCCGGTTCCCGTGGAAGCCCTCTTCGAGACGGTCATGGCATACGACGGCACTGATCCGCTGACGCGCGACGACCTGATATCGATAGACCAGACCGACCCGTCGGTCACGGCTCCGTTCACGATAAACGAGCCTCCGGCGGATCCAGCCGACGATCCGAAGGACAGGCGCTGTCAGATAGTGCGCGCCAAGGTCTCGGGCATGGATCCGGACGGCGACCTCTTCGGATACTACGCGATATGCGTCGTGAGCCTCGACAGGCTCGAGATAAGCGTGGTCGAGGACTTCGAGGCGATGGAGCGCGGGGTCACGCAGCTCGCGCACATAGAGGGCACCAGCGCCTTCCAGAAGGCGCGCGCTCTGACCACCGCCGTGTGGACCGACAACGTCCCGTCCTCGAACATCTCCGGCCGCGACGACGTGGCGATCGTTCCATCAGTGGCCGACGTGCTGCAGATAGATCCTCCGGCGACGGCTGGCGGGGCGTTCACGAGGATGCAGCCGATTCCGGACTACGAGGGCACTCAGGTGATGTCGGTGACCTCGCAGGTCATGACGCACTCGAGCGACCCGGTCGACCTGACGATCACCGACGGGCAGGCCGACATCACGACGCTGGCTATGAACGGCCAGCCCGGCATCGACAACACCGTGGTGGATTCGCCGCAGGAGGCGATAGGCCAGTTCGACGGGACGCTGTCCGGCGTCAAGGGGTCGGGCACCGGCTCCTTTAGGGTCGTGGGCGAGTTCGGCGCCGGCGGTCCGCGCTACGTGGTCGCCGCTGGCGGGGCGCAGACGGTCTTCGACCTCTCGACCGCCCCGATGCCGGGACGCGACGGGCTGCCTCTGCTGGAGTTCACGCGCGCGCCGATAAAGCTGCCGGCGGCTGCTGACGCGCCTTCGGCCGATTCCATAGCGATGTTCGCCGACCCCGACGACCAGAGCGGGCTCACGCTCATGGACAACGGGGCTATGTCGGTCTCCGTGAAGGTCAGGGACGACAAGAACATAGGCGACGCGGCCACGGATTCGTTCAGCCTGGCCGTCAACGCCACGCCCGACATGGGCGACGCCGACCTCGGCGATGTGAACGGCCGCTTCGTGCCGGTTTTGAGCGAGGGCGCAACGCTTCTCGTGCCGGTCTACGTGCACGTCGACGACGCCAACGGGCTTTCGAGCTACGAGCTGCTTCTCACCTACAACAGCGACCTGCTCAAGGTGGAGATGTCCGGCGGCAAGCCGGTGGTGGACAACAACCTCAACGCAACCGTATCCTCGACGCTCGAGGCGGCCGGGGAGGAGGGCCTGGCTGCGGCACCTCCGGACAAGAAGGGCTACGTGTCGATCGTGCACTCGGTGTCGGATCTGTCTGCCGGCGCGGGGCTCACGGGCACAGTCAAGACCGCTACGATACACTTCACGGTCCAGGCGAAGACCACGGTCACGGAGTTCGCGGGCTTCGTCAAGGCCTTCAGACTCGACGGCACCGACTCGGTGCCGATAGGCCCGGCCGCGGAGAGCTACACCTACTACACCTCGACGGGACCGAAGAACATCGCGAACGCGAGGGTCATCGTCGCCGGCAAGGGCTTGGTCGATCCGCTCTACGGCAGGCCCATGGGCGACGCCAACGACTCCGGCGAGTTCGGCGTCGACGACGTGACATCAACGAGGCTCGCTGCGGTGGACAGCCTTGGTACCGGTTGGGATCCCCAGATCGGCGACTACGACTACAATGCTGTGATAGAGTTCGCCGACGCCTTCAAAGCTCTGCAGCTGCTCGTCGGCTACTACGCCTTCATGACGCCGGAGGCGCCGGAGCAGGCGCCGGGCAAGGCCAAGGTGAGGGTGGTGCTGCAGAACCGCTACGAGGAGGCGGTGCTGGACGGAATGGACCTCATGCTGGGCATAGACGATCCTGACCTCGAGGTGACGGACGAGCTCGGCGACACCCCGGCAACGCTCGACGAGGGCGGAGTGACCTACTACGCGCCGGACAAGGACCCGCTGGGAGGCTACTCGCTGTGGGTCGCGGGCATCCCGGGCCACGAGTACGAGCTCACGCTCAAGGCCAGGCTCGACGTCTTCGACGTCGCCGATCCCGACACGACGATCTACCTGCACAAGCTCGACCTCTTGGGCAACGCTCCGATGCTCATCGGCGAGGAGGGCGAGTGCCCGACCGGCTCCGCCTTGGTTGACGGCCTGTGCGTCTGTAGCAACCCTGACATGTTCATTATCGAAGGGGTCTGCGCATGCAGCGGTGGCCGCGAGGCGAACGCGGAGGGCACCGCCTGTCTCTGCCCGGACGGCGACCTGTGGGACGGCGTGAGCTGCATCGATCCGGCGCTTTGCGTCGCCCCGAGGGCTGACGACGGCGAAGGCGGCTGCGTCTGTCCGGAGACGATGACGTGGGATGCAGTGCAGGCCGACTGCGTGCCGTGGATAGTCTGTGGGCCTGGGGAGAGCTACAACCCGGCCACGCGCAGCTGCAGCACGGGGCTCGACACGCTCGTGCAGTCCGGCCCCGGAGGCGAGTCGGCCGTGGAGGAGGGCTGGATCCCGCAGAAGCTCGACGAGGTGACCGGCGGAGGCGGTTGCTCGTGCTCGGTGTGTACGCAGTAGTAGGGCGGCTAGGCGTAATAAAGCCGGCTCCCGCGAAAAAACCCGGGACACAAAACCGATTTTTTAAAATACGACCTAGTACACCCCGATAAAATCGGTATTGTGTCCCGGGTTTTTTCATACTTCGCTCGCGCCGGCCCGAACCACCGAGGACATCCTTTGGGAGATTCCTTTGAAACGACCTTCGGTACACGCGCTTTTGAAGAAGTACGGGATCAGGCCGCGAAAACGCCTGGGTCAGCACTTTTTGGCCGCCGGCCCCACCATCGACAAGATCGTCGCTTCGCTGGATCTCGAGGGCGACGATACGGTGGTCGAGATCGGGCCGGGGCTGGGGGTTATGACGCGCAGGATCGCTGAGAAGGCGAAAAGGCTCGTGGCCATCGAGCGCGACGAGCGGATGGTGGAGATACTCAGCGAGGAGCTCCGCGATCTTGGCAACGTGGAGATCGTGCACGGGGACGTCCTGAAGACGGACCTCGGCGGGGTCGTCTCAGGCGATGTGAAGGCGAAGCTCGTAGGAAATCTTCCTTACAATATATCGACGCCCATAATCTTCTGGATGCTTCAGGGCAGGGCAGCCATGGAGAGCGCCGTGGTTATGGTTCAAAGAGAGGTCGCGGCGAGGATGGTGGCCGGCCCAGGGGGCAAGGACTACGGGGCGCTCACCGTCATGCTGCAGTCGCAAGCATATGTCCGTAAACTCTTCGACGTCTCGGCGGCGAGCTTCGTGCCTCCCCCTGAGGTCACATCCTCGGTCGTGGAGATCGACTTGTCGGAGGAGGGTCTGTCCCGGCGGTTTGAGGGGGACCTTCGCCGCGTGGTAAGGGCGGCGTTCGGAAAGCGCAGAAAAACGTTTAGAAACGCGCTATTAGGAAGTCGCGAGATGAAGCTCGATTCTGGGCGGGTCGACACGGCGCTGGCGAGGGCCAAGATAGACGGGCGGGTAAGGCCGGAGGAGGTCCCGGTCGAGGGCTTTGTCCTGTTGGCACGTCTTTTGTCAGTGTGAGGGAATTGTTAAAAAGGGAGGGAGGGCCAATGAAGGCGTTGAAACGGATCTGCCTTTTTGCAATTATCGCGACATTCACCCTAGCGATACTCGGAGGCGGGGCCATGGCGATGGATATAAAGAGCAGCGCTTTCACAAACGAGAACAACATACCGTCCAAGTACACCTGCGACGGCGCGGACATCTCCCCGCCGCTCGCCTGGGACGGAGTTCCGAATGGAACGAAGTCGTTCGCGCTCATCGCCGACGACCCCGACGCGCCGATGGGTACTTGGGTGCACTGGGTCGCCTGGAACATCCCGGCGGCGTCGACGGGCCTCAAGGAGGGCATAGACAAGTCCGCGGCGCTGGCCGACGGGACCAAGCAGGGGATCAGCGACTTCAAGCGCCCCGGCTACGGCGGGCCGTGCCCCCCCTCCGGCACGCACCGCTACTACTTCAAGCTCTACGCGCTCGATTCAGAGCTCAACCTCCCGGCCACCGCCAACAAGACAAACCTCGAGGCCGCGATGAAGGGACACATCCTCGCCCAGGCCCAGCTCATGGGCACGTACGCAAGAAGCAGATGAGATAATTTTCAGACGGCCTCCGTGATTCGGGCCGGCGCGAGCGAAAACGGGCTGTCATCCCCGCGGAAGCGGGGATCCAGACCGTATCTTTCAGACTGGATTCCCGCTTAAAGCATGCGGGAATGACAGAAGAGCCGCCGAAGCGCTGCGTCTGCAGAATCAGATTCCTATTTCCATGTTGGCCACGGCGTTGAGGGTGAGCGGGCTGCGCTCGCCGGCCTCGAGCTTCAGGCGGCCGACGTGGGCGATCATCGCGGCGTTGTCGGTGCAAAGCTCCATAGGCGGGATGTAGGGGGTCAGCCCCTCCTCGGTGCAGCGGCTCTCGAAGAGGGAGCGCAGCCTGCGGTTGGCGGCGACGCCTCCGGCGAGCACCGCTCCCTTAGCTCCGATCTTGCGCGCGCCCTCCACGACGCGCTCCACGAGGAAGCTGGCGACGGCCTCCTGGAAGGAAGCGGCCATGTCGGCGACGAATCCCCCGCTCACCTCGCCGTTCTTCGATTCCTCGCGATGCTTGAGAAGGCATGCGGTCTTGATGCCGGAGAAGGAGAAGTCCAGCGACCCTTCCTGGGAGAACTTCGGCCTTGTGAATCGCATGGCCTTTGGGTCGCCGCGCTGTGCCATCCTGTCTATGGCGGGTCCACCCGGGTAGCCCAGGCCCAAAAGCTTGGCCACCTTGTCGAAGGCCTCGCCTGCGGCGTCGTCGCGCGTGGCCCCCAGCAGCTTCACGTCGAAGCGTCCGGTCACGGCGTATAGGCTCGTATGGCCGCCCGAGACCACCAGTCCAACGTGCGGATGAGGTATCGGCCCGAATTCCAGCGATGCCGCGTTGAGGTGTCCATCGAGGTGGTTGACTCCGATGAAGGGTATGCCCCTGGTGTAGGCGATCGCCTTGGCGGCCATGAGGCCCACGAGCAGCGAGCCCACGAGTCCCGGCGCGTAGGTCGCGGCGACGCCGTCTATATCGTCGAGGGTCAGCTCCGCATCCGTGAGCGCCGCCGCCACAAGCGGGACTACGTTCTCCATGTGCCTGCGGCTGGCGAGCTCGGGCACCACGCCGCCGAAGCGCTCGTGGACGTCGTGCTGCGTCGCGACGAGGCTTGCAAGGACCTGCTCGCCGCTCACCACGGCGGCGGCCGTCTCGTCGCAGGAGCTTTCGATTCCTAGAACTCTCATGGTGTTCAGAAGTCGCCCGTTGGCGTGCGGTAGGGCTTTCGCTCCTTCTTCTCGGGGGCCAGATCCACGGGTGGGCTCTGCGAACGAAGCCGCTGTTCCAGGGTTTGGGTCGGATAGGAGCCGGGACTTTGGCCTCCGGGTGTGGCCGCCGCCTCGGCCTTTCGCTTGTTGATGCGGTCTATGCGGTCCCTCGCCTGCGCGGCCACGGAACTTGAGGGGTAGCTCTGAATGACCTTGCCGTAGAAGGCCTTGGCCTCCTCGGGCATCCCCAGGGCGTAGAACGACTCGCCCTGTTTGTATATCGCCTCGGGTATCTTGTCGCTCCGCCGGTACTTCTCTATGAAGGTCTGAAACTCCTTGATCGCTCGCCTGTGGTCGCCGGCGGAGTAGTAGCATTCGGGTATCCAGAAGCTGGCCTTGGGAACGAAGCTGCTCTTCGGATACTTCTTTATGAAGGAGCTGAAGGTGGAGGCGGCCTCCAGGTAGTTGGCGGTCGCCACCAGATCGAGCCCCTTCTGATACAGGTCGCCTTCGCCCGCCACGTCCGGGGCGAGCTTGCTGAGCGCCTTGGAGAGCTGGCCGGAGAAGAGCATCATGCGGTCCTCGATCGCCTGAATGCGGTTGTCCAGACCCTGCAGCTGCCTGGTTAGCTCGTCATATCGCGATCCGATGAAGTGGCGGTTGGCCTCTATGCCGCCCTTGAGGGCGCCGAACTCGCTCTGCATGGCGCTCACCTGAGCTACGGCGGAGGCCACCTCCTGGTTGTTGGCGAGCCTGGTGTTCTGCATCGCCTGCACGCGCATCTCGAGCGAAGTGAGGCGCCCCTCCATGTCTGCGGCGTCGGCGCTGGAGCTGCATATTAAGGCTATAGCCACGGCGATCAGGACCGTCTTGATCTTCATATCCACACCCCTTCGTTCATTAAAAACACAGCGCGCCTCTGTCGCGAAGCGCGCTGTGCGGATTCAACTATGTCTGTCAGCCGTTACGTCTTAGCGAGCAACGAAGTCGTCGCGGCGGTTCTGCCACCAGCAGCTCTCGGTGTGCTGCGTGCAGATCGGACGCTCCTCGCCGTAGCTGACGGTCGACAGCCGGCTGGCCGGGATGCCGAGGTTCATGAGGTAGTTCTTCGCCGACTTCGCACGACGATCGCCCAGGGCGATGTTGTACTCGATCGAGCCGCGCTCGTCGCAGTTGCCCTCGATCAGGACCTGGGTCTTCGAGTGCTGGCGCATCCACTCGGCGTTCTCCCTCAATACCGGCTCATACTCCGGCTTGATGTTCGAACGGTCGAAGTCGAAGTGGATCCTCTGCAGGGAAGCCTTCGCTACGGGCTTCTTCTGCTGATGGGCGCAGCCGAACACCATGGCGGTGCACGCGATCGCGACCATCACAAACGCGATTCTCTTCATAATTCCCCCTCCTTAAAAAAGGTTAAATTCGTGATTTCGTTAATAAACTGACAACTATGATAGGTTAGGTTATGCCCCTATAAAAGTCAAGCCGCCAATGTCTTTTTTGGCCCCTCCGCCAGGCGAGGAGGGGCTTGAATTGGCGGGCCTCCTTGTCATGCCGGCCCGCCTGATATATATGCGATCCATGGTGAGGAGATCCGTGGTCCTGGTTGCCGACAGATCGAGGCTGGCGGCCAACCTCTTCAGATTGCTCATATCCCCTATGGGGGCTGCGCTGATAGCCCGGAGGAGTCTCAGGGATGCTATCGCAGGGCTGCGCAGGGGTATGAGGGTGGACCTCATGATCGTGAGCACTAACTCCATGGGCCCCCGCCCGGAGGAGTCCCTGCCTGCGCTCGGTTTGGAGGCGGCGGCCCGCGTCAGAAAGATCTTTTTGTGCACGGACAGCAGATCGGACAGGGCGTTGGCCAAATCCTTGGGCGAACTGCAGAACTCCAGAATAATGTCTCGCCCGTTCGAGCCCGCGAAGCTCGCCGGCGTCATCCAAGGCGTGATAGGAGGGGCGGGTTCGGATGCATGACTATCAGGAGAAGAGGCTTCATCCGAGACGGCGGATGGAGACGAAGGTCGTCTTCGAGGACGAGTTCGGCGACGGCCTGTTCTACGTCCGCTCCAAGGACATAAGCCTGGGAGGGCTCTTTCTTGAATCGGAGATCCCAGTTCGCGTGGGTACGATGCTCTTTCTGAACTTCGCGCTCCCCGGGCGCAAGCGGCCCGTGCGGGTCACGGGAGAGGTGATGCGCGTGGCGGGCTCCGGAGTCGGAATAAGGTTTGTGGGATTCACCGAAAAGGCCAAATCCAAAATAATCAAATTCTTGACGAAGCGCTGATCAGGGCTCCTCGATAGCCACGAAGCCGGCGTCCTCCCACGGGAAGCGGTCGCCTCTCACCTCCGTCCAAAAAGGCTTTCCGGCGGTGCGCCAGGAGTCGACCGCTATTCCGGTCTCGAAGGGCTTCCCCTTGGCCGTGATCACCAGCGCGTTGTTCTCCCTGTAGGTGTCCGGCCACGCCTCGCCCCAATACAGGTCGAACATCCTCCACCTGCGCTTCCAGAGCTCGGCGCGGATGTCGCTGACGTAGTGGTAGCAGTGTCCCTTCTTGCGCTTGCCCTTGTTCACGAGAATGTTCTGCACTATCGCTGAGAAGGCCACGTCGTACTCCTGGGACAGCTCGTAGATCTTCTGCACGATCGTCTTGGCCATGGCGTCCGATTCGCTTTTTACCTCCGGATCGTTCGGATCGCGATGGAGCCCCGCCAGCTTGCTCTTCAGATCCGTCACGTACGACCAGAAGTCGCAGGCGATCTTGGTCCCGTCGTAGTCCGCGGTCGCTTTGCGCTGCGCAGGGGTGAGCCTCTTCTTGTAGTCGCGGCGGCGGGTCCCGGCGATGCCGAGCCGGACGACGGACTGTATCCTCCCAAGCTTCGCATCGCACAGAGACAGGTTTTCCTCGGCGGGCCTGGCTGCCTCCTCGGGAGTCATCTCGTATTCGGGAAGCCTGTAGGCGTGAGCGTCCTCCAGGCATGCGAGCAGGCAGGCTGCCGCAGCGACCATCAGGACGAGGTTTTTTTTCGGATCACGGATCACGGATTACGGATCACGACCTGCGCCTGTGTTCCATCGCCGCCATCTTCTTTTCCAGGGCGGCGAGACGCTTGTTCATCGAGACCATCTCCTCGCGGATGGCAGGCAGCTCCCCGATCTTGCTGACGGCCGGGATGACCTTGTCGTCCACGAACTCGCGTACCTTGCCGAACTCCTTGGCGCCGTTGGTGACGAGGTCGCGCAGGGCCTCGCCCCCGCCCTGGATTATCTGGCGGAACGCCCCGAGCGGCAAGACGTTGGTCTTGCGCTTCTGCTCCTCGAAGATGATCTGGGCGAGCGTGACGGAGGTGAGGTCCTCCTTGGTTGTGTTGTCGATGATCTGAACGTCCTCGCCGGCCTTGATCATCTCGCTTATGTCCTCGAGCGTGACGTAACAGGAGTCCCTCGTGTCGTACAGCTTCCTGTTCTGGTAGCGCTTTATTATCTTGGGGTGTGCGTGTGCCATGTCTATCCCCTTCCCCGGCTCGTTCGTCTCTTCCGCTTAGCCTTATGCTTGACCTTAGCCTTCCTCTCCGTCCGGGCGTCCTCCTTCATCTCGTTGCCGATCGCGTCGAAGATCTTGTCCGCAACGCCTCGGACGGGGGTGTGAACGCTGGAGGCGGTTATGAGTCCTTTGCTCAACTCGTCGGCCACCTCCAGCGCCTTGGAGAAGAAGCTCATGAGCTGTGACTTGGACGAGGGTGAGGCGTGCGCCTTCGCGTAGTCCTTGCAGAAACCCAGCGCGCCCTGTGCCGCCAGCATGAGCTCGCGGCCTGCCGCGAGCACGTGCGCCTTGGTCTCCTCCATGTCGGGCTGCGCCTTCGCGGCGCATCCCCTCCTCCTCTTCGTCATTGCCTTCTCCTGAATATGCGCCGGTGTTCGCGGCCCAGGATCACGCAGGCCAGTATGAAGACGCTGAGCAGAAACTCCTTCAGGCCGAAGCCGGCTATGAACTCGCTCCATGTAGGCATGGGCCCCGACTATCAATATGCGTCATGGATGTCCAGCCCATAATTTTAATATGATATATATATCAATATGTTAGAAAGGCATTATTTTATGCCGCAATCGAAGATGCGTCATACGTGACAGTGGCGGCCTCCGTGGTTGGGGCCGGCGCGAGCGAAGTATGAAAAAACCCGGGACACAATACCGATTTTTCCGGGGTGTACTAGGTCGTATTTTAAAAAATCGGTTTTGTGTTCCGGGTTTTTTCGCGGGAGCCGGCTTTATTACTCCTAGCCGCCTTTATAGCGAGAAAAGCACGCCGAAGCATCCCGTCCTCCAGGTCATCCTTTTTTCAGGAAGGCCCCGCTCGAGTAGAAGTTCACCGGTGTCACGTCGCGGTCGCGACGGTGGAGGTATATCAGAATCACGTTCACGTGCGCCACGACGAGCAGAACGAAGGCGAGCACGGCGATGGGCACGGCCGAAGGTAGCGCGAGGAGCCAGGCGCCGCAGACGAGCAGCGCGTAGCTAGCCGGCACCATCGCCTTCTTGAACTGCAGCTCGATGCCGGAGTACTTCGGAACGCCCCTGTACCAGCGCACCGAGGTGCAGTACCTTATGAAGGCGAACATGACGGCGCAGGCGACTATCAGAGCGAAGCTAATGAGGCCCCCGCCCGTCAGGACGATCCTCGCCGCGCCCGCCGCGAACAGCACCGTCCCCGCGGCCTCGGCGGCTATCACCGCGTAACTGAATCTGTTGAAGAGGATTCCGATCATGTGCCCGATCTCCCTCCGAGCTGTGTCGCGACCCGCTTCATCCTGTCCCTGTCGGCCTGGGCCAAAGCCAGGCTCCGCTTCACGATGTCGATGTGGTCCTGGGCATAGATGCCGCCACCGGAGTGGCCGCCTTCATACATGTTCCCGAGCAGCGTGCCAAGCCTCTCGACGAGGAGCTCCCTGCGGGCGAGCTCCTCGCGCGCGAGCCTGGCGAGCCCCGGTCGCCTGCCCAGGCGCCCGCCGAGCTGTGCCCTCATCTCCGCTGCGGCGAGCCTCTGCGCCGACCGGTCTTCGCGCCTTGGCCCCCCGAAGGGGTCCTCGCCGTCGAAGTTTTCCTGGGGCACCTCGATGCCGAACCAGCTCAAAAGCAGCGGATAGACGTCGACCGGCCGGATGGCGCCGAGCCTTCCTTTTGGCACTGTGGGGCCCGCCATCATGAAGGGCGTGCGCATGTCGCCCGCCACTATCCCGCCGTGGTTGCCCTCCTTCACCTTGCGGAAGCCGTAGCGCCCCGCCGACGTGACGAAGATGTCGCCGGCCCTCCCGTCGTGAAAGATCTGCGAGAGATTCACGACCGCGTCAGGATATCGCTCGTTGGACGTCGCCTCGAGCCACTCCCGCGTCGAGTGGGGTTCGCCGTCCATCAGCCTGCGCACGCGCCTGGCTTTGGAGTGTCCCAGCGGGTCGCCGCCCTGTGTCCGGTAGCTCACGTAGTCGGTGCCGCCCACGTTGTACCAGCGCGCAGTCGCGCGGCTGCCGTCCTTGCCGAATATCGTCGCGCTGCGCGCCCCGCTCCTGGCGATCACGAACTCCGTCGCATCCAGCCCCTTCAGCGTCTCGATGAGGTCCGCGCTGCCGCCGCCCGCCTTCGGTATGCGCCGGGCGAGCTCGAGGTCCGCCATGGGCGCGAAGCCGCCGTCGTGCCTGATGTAGATGTGGGACGAGGCCACGCCCCTGTTGGCGACATACAGCGCGTAGTCGCGCCTGGGCGGATGCGAGGACTTGAGCCTGATTCCGTCGGCCTCCAGCGCGGCCCTCAGCTTGAAGAGCTTTCCGGTCTCGTGCATGCCGTGGTCCGCCGAGATTATGACGTAGGTCTTCTCGTTGATTCCGCGCCTTTTGAGGAGCTTGAGAAAGTCGCGCAGGAAGACGTCGAACTGAGCGAGCACATCCTTCACCTCGGGGCTGGCCGGACCGTACTTGTGTCCGGAGATGTCGGAGGAGTAAAGGCCCACGAGCATGTAACGGGGGATCTCAGCCGCCGGGCCCTCGAAGAGCTTCATGACGCGCTTCATCGCGAGGACGTCGACGTTCTCCGGCGCCTCCGAGACGTATGTGGACCACAGCGCCCTGATCGGCGCCCTCCTCGGGTAGCGATCGGCGGCTCCGCGCGAGAACGACGAGTATACGACCTGAGTCGGGTGTCCCTCGAGGAGCTCGAAGATGGTGCTCGGAGGCTGCAGCCTGGCGACATTCGGGTTCATGAGCGCGCGCAGGTTTATGAAGTCGGAGTTGACCTTATCGAAGCCCGAGACGGTGAGGTAGCCTATGACCTTGCCGCTTTGCCTGTCGAGCCGCTCCAGGTGCGGAATGCCGGCGTGGCCCGGGAAGAGCCCTGTCGAGTACGCCTGATATACGCTCGTCGAGGTAGTGGGGAACGTGGACAGCCCATCTGCGAAGACCGCACCCTCCTCGTAGAAACGCTTTTTTACTGTGGGGAGCCGCCCCTCCTCCAGCGCCTCCTCGAATGTCTTTTGGTTCGTTCCGTCCACGATGAAGTGAACCACGTAGACGTCGTTTATGCCCCGTGGGGGCGCCTTCGCCAGGGCTACCTGGGCGAAGGCCAGCGCCGCCAGGAGGACCGCCGAGGATATGCAGATGGAGCGTCTCATAGGGGTGCTCGCTCTAACACCGAGCGGGGCCGCCGTCAATCGGCGCGCAAGGCGGCCCTGGCGCTGCCCAGGCGGTTCGCCTCCTCGAGGAACTCGACCGTCGTGCTATCGCCCATCGCGATGAGGCTCTCTATCGCCGCGTCCACGGCAGAGTCTGTGCGCATAACTATGCCGGACTCCTTGGCGAGCGCCCTTCGCAGCTGTTTCACCTTGCGCTTGAGTGCCTGCTCGCCTGCGAACTTCCGCTGCGCGAATGGGGTCCCGGGTTTCGGCACGAAGGGGGTGACAGTGATGTCCACGGCGGTGGTCCTGTGCGTCCTGGGGGCGGCCCTTCGGATCTCGTCCCTCACGAGCGCGGCGAGCCTGGCGATGGCCGCGACGTCGTCGTCGCCCTCGTCGGGCAGGCCTATCATGAAGTAGAGCTTCTGTTTGGCTATGCCGCTTCGCGCGAGCGTGGAGACCGCCTCCAGTATCCTCGCGTCGGCAAGCCCCTTGCCCAGGGTCCTCCTGAGCCTCTCGCTCCCCGCCTCTATACCCAGAGCTATGGAGCGGTGTCCGGCCTCGTGCAGGAGGGACGCCTTCCCGTCGTCGATGGCGTCCACCCGCACGGAGGAGGGCGAGAACGTCGCGTCGCGACCCAGCATCGCGCGCGCGATTGTCTCGAAGTCGGGGTGCGAGAGTATGTCGGCGCCGACGAGCCCCATCCTCTTCCTGTGCGCCAGCCCCTCCTCGAACATCGCCATCACCGAGGCCGCGCTCCTCATGCGCGTGGGGCCGTAGATGACCGGTGTCGCGCAGAAGCGGCAGCCCCGCGGGCAGCCTCGCTGGACCTCTATCAGGTGCATGTCGCCGAACTCGGCGTCGCGGGAATGGATGACGGTCTGCGTCTTGAATGAGTCTATGTCTTCGGCGTGCATCCTCTTCACCGCGCCCGAACCCTCGCCCGTCACCGCGCCCTGGATTTTGGAGAGGGCGGCCGCGGCCTCTCCCTTCGGGGCCCTCGACTCGATGATCCTCATCATGTCGCTCGCTGCCGCCTCGAACTCGCCGGCGAAGACGACGTCTGCGATGGCAGACAGCGGGAGCGGGTTGAGGGTGGGCGCGGCCCCTCCCGCTATTATGAGCGGATGATCGTCCGTGCGGTCCGCCCTGCGGTGGGGGATCCTGCTCATGGAGAGCATCGGTATGATGTTGAGGTAATCGTTCTCGAAGGAGGCGGTTATCGCTATCACGTCGAAGTCTCGAAGCGGCCTCTGCGATTCCATCGAGAGTACGGGAGTCCGGCTCGCCATGTGCTCGTGCATGGCGAGTCTGTCCGGCAGAAACGCCCGCTCGCACGCGATCGAGTCGCTCGCGTTCAGGGCTGCGTACACGGAGTGGACGGCGAGGTTTCCCATTCCCACGCGATATGCGTTTGGGTAGAGCAGGACGACCGACGCCCTGCCGCCCCAGTCCCTCGCGATGGCCCCCCGTTCCCTCGCGAGCTGGGATCTGAGCCTCTCCTTGATCCTCCAAGCCATAGGGGGGATACAAGAGCATATCGCCTTGAGGCTTGCAATGATAAGGCCTCCCGACTATGGATGCTCCCCCATGACCATGATCCCGTGGTTGAAGAAGCGCGAGGCGCTGCGAAGGGCCCAGGAACTCCTGGACGCGTGCACCTCCGAGTTGGGGATGGAGGGCAAGAAGCTGGGTACCAGCGCCAAGGACTGGATCTCGAGGCGTCGCTGGGAGGATGGGTCAGGCGAGATGAGGCGGGCCATATACTTCGCAGCGCTCGCCGCACGCGACGGCACCCTGGAGGCCGCGCACTTTCCTCCCCGCTGTCGCAGGGACCACGAGGCGTACTCGAAGGCGAGCTTCGAGAGCATGTCGCTGGAGGAGATGGTCGGCCAGAAGTGCAGGCACTTCTTCGAACGCCTGGGCGATGCGGAGGCGAGCGCCGTGCACAGGGCGGTGATGGAGCAGGTGGAGAGGCCGCTCATCGAGAGTTGCTTGAGCTGGGCCGACGGCAATCAGCTCAAGGCGTCTAGGGTCCTGGGGCTGGGCCGCAACACGCTTCGCAAGAAGATGAGGGATCTCGGGATAAAGAGATGATCAGGGGCCTTTACACGATAGCGGATCGGGGGGCGCGCCCGCAGGGTTCATTGTCGGAGCTGGCGCGAGCCTATCTGGAGGGCGGGGCCGAAATCGTACAGCTGCGCATGAAATGCGCGAGCGACGCCAGCAAAACAAGCGATGCAAGCAAGGTTGAACGGGAGGCGCGTGAGATCATGCGGCTCAAGGACGAGTTCGACTTCACCTTCATCGTGAACGACTTCGTGGACGTCGCGCTCGAGGTCGGCGCCGACGGCGTGCACGTGGGCGCGACGGACGAGGCCGTGGATTCCATACGCGCGCGCGCCGGCCGCAGCGTCGTCATAGGCTATTCGTCGCACTCTCCGGAGGAGGCCCTGCGGGCTCAGGACTCGGGTGCGGACTACGTGGCGCTGGGCGCGATATACCCTTCGCCCACGAAGGGACCCGGGCACCCGGTGCAGGGTGCGGCCAGGCTCAGGGAGGCAGTGGGATCGTTGGAGCGGCCGGTCGTCGCAATAGGCGGTATAGGCAGGGGCAACCTGGACGAGGTCCTGTCGACCGGGGCGAGCGCGGTGGCGATGATATCCGCGCTTGCGGGTGCGCCCGACGTGGTCGCGGAGACGAGATGGTTTGTCGAGAGGCTCAGGCGTTATGACGGATAAGCGCACGGTGCTGGCTATCGCAGGCTCCGATCCCTCCGGGGGCGCGGGGGTCCAGGCGGATCTGAAGACGCTGGCGGACCTCGGCGTGGACGGCATCTCGGCGATCACGGCCATCACCGCCCAGGACGACGAGAGGGTCATAGCGATCCACCCCACGCCCGCGGACGTGCTGACGCAGCAGCTGGCCACCGCATGCAAGGGGCACGACATAGCTTCGGTGAAGATAGGCATGGTGGCCACCAAGTCGAACGCACGGGCCATAGCGTGGTTTCTGCGCGGCATGGAGGTGCGGGACATCGTCATAGATCCGATACTGCACTCCTCTTCCGGGGCGCAGCTGCTGGAGGCGAACGCTCTCCCGCTTTACAAGCAGCAGCTCTTGCCCCTGGCCACGGTCGTCACTCCGAACATAGCCGAGGCCTCCGCCCTGGCCGGCATGCAGGTGGCCAGCCTCGACACGATGAGCAAGGCCGCCGAGACGATATACCACGACATCGTCAAGATGCGCGGCGCGATACACAAGCCGCTGGCGGTCATAGTCAAGGGGGGGCACCTCAAGGGGGACGCGGTGGACGTGCTCTTCGACGGCGAGAAGTATCACTCCTTCTCCGCCCCCAGGATAGAGGGGGCAAGCCCGCGAGGGACCGGCTGCCGCTTCGCGTCGGCGATAGCGGCGCAGCTGGCCAAGGGCGAAAACCTCATCGCCGCGGTGAACCGCGCCAAGGAGTACATGGCCTGGTATATCGAGAGGGCGCGCTGAGCTCCCCACGACGACCGCCAATTGCTGGCGTCGCCTTTTTGTCACCCCTATCAATCGGATAGACCGGCATCGCGCCTCGGGCCCCAACGGAGGGATCTGGCGTGGCATACATCTTGCTCGGATATTACCTTGGTGAATCCTATCCGGGGGGTCATATGGGCTTGGACATGAAGGTGATAGGCGAGATGGTCAGGAGCAAGGCCGGAGAGGGCGAAGAGGGTCAGACCGTGGCCGTCCGGCGCCAGGTCGAGGGCGGGGATCTCACAGTGTCGGCCGACCCGGAGGGTGAGGTGGATATATCGATGCGTATGCCCTCGGGTGAGTCTGAGGTGATCCTCCATAGAGGGAGGGACGATCTCTCCGAGGCTATGGTGAGGGGCCCGTCCGGCGACATCAGGTACTATCGCCTCCAAGGCGATGCGAGCGAGGCGTCGATACCGGATGCCGACCTCAACATGATAAGGAGCGCCTCCGCGATGATCGATGGCGCGCTCGGCAAGCCCGAGGGTGTGGAGGAGTTCGAGAAGTTCAACCCGTTCGAGGAAGCGGGCGGCTGAATACCGACCCCAGCCTTTCCATAGCGGTCCCTTCGTCCATGTCAGCTTTCAGATCGATGCCGACGGTCTCGCAGAGCGCGCCGTCGGCAGCCGTCTGCACGGACTGGATAGTGCTGAACGCAAGCCTTTTGGAGTCGAGAGTGCCGAAGGCCCCTCCGTAGAGGCTTCGATGGAGTTCCTCGTTCTGATCTATGAACTCCAGCGCCCTCTCGTACGGCATGCCGGTGTTGAAGTGCGACGGCATGAGGCCCACCAGCGCGTCGACGTGCGCCATCTCCCTCCCCAGCCTCCCGCTGAAGGATGTCACATCGTCGCGGTCCTCCCTCGAGACGCCGTCCGGGCAGAGTTCTTTCGCCCTCCTGTGGAACTCGCGCAGCGCGGGGCCCACGACGGAGGGTTCCTGCGGGGAGGCCGGACCGAATGATATCGTGGAGCGCATCCTCCTGCCGTCGATCCTAAGCAGCGCGTCCCAGGAGGAGATCAGATATGCCGCCCCCTCGTGCGTGAAGACCGCCCTGCGCGTCCCGTCCATGCCGGCCTCTAGAAACTGCGACACGAAGGAGCCCGTGGAAAACGGAGTCTGCCTGTGCCTCACGATGTGCACGTGCCTTATGCTGTCGGACCGAAGCCACGCCCTTGCGTTGGACAGGATTTTCGCCAGCCCCTCGTCGTCGGGCAGCCACCTCGAATCGTCGGGACTGAAGCTCATGTCGGCGCCGCTAAACCCGGACTTTTTGTGCAGGCAGTCGAGCATGAGGCCCGAGCGCTCCATCGCCTCCCTCTGCGTGTCGCCGTTTGCGACCAAGGCCGCGGTCCCCTCGGCGTGGTCGAAGAGGAAGGCCGCGGGGTACAGGCCAAGACGGCACTGCGAGTGGCGCGAGAAGCCCCTGGCGGGAGCCAGCCCGCGCAGAGCCCTGGCCCCTTCGAAGCCGATGTATCCCGCTATGCCGCCGGAGAATGGGAGGTACGGATCTATTGAGAGTGAATTCGCCCTCGAGCAAAAGCGCGAGAGCGCCGTGTAAGGTTGTTCGATGGTGGTGTGGCCGTCCACCGTCACGAATCCGCCGGCCATGCTGAAGGAGCTCTTGGGAAATGCCGATATTATGGAGATCCTGCCGGCCCAGTCGTGCGCCCCCCTGCCGTCGATCACGAAGAAGCCGGGCTGTCCCGCCAGCGCCGTCACGGCTTCCTCGAACGATATGCCGTCGAGCCTGATCACGATGGGGAGGCGGGCCATATCTGAAGTAGATCACAGCGCATCCGGCCGCGTCAACCACCACCTATAGCTACTTTACAGAATCCCGCTGCGGTGATAGGCCTCTGCCGCTTTCCCTAAACGAGGAGGGTCAGATGACTACCGAGAAGCACAATCCTTTCAAGATGGCTCAGCAGCAGTTGGACGAGGCGGCGAAGATCCTCGGGCTCGACGCGGGCACGCACGCGGCCTTGAGGGAGCCGGTGAGGGAGCTGCAGGTGTCCCTGCCGGTGAGGATGGACGACGGGCAGGTCCGCGTCTTCAAGGGCTTCAGGGTGCAGTACAACGACGCGAGGGGCCCCACCAAGGGCGGCATACGCTTTCACCCCGACGAGACCATAGACACCGTCCGTGCGCTCGCGGCGTGGATGACATGGAAGACCGCGGTGGTGGACGTCCCGCTGGGCGGCGGCAAGGGCGGAATAATCTGCAACCCCAAGGAGATGAGCCCGGGCGAGCTGGAACGGCTCTCCAGACAGTACATCAGGCAGGTGGGCAGGATGCTCGGAATCGAGAAGGACTGCCCGGCTCCGGACGTCTACACCACGCCGCAGATCATGGCTTGGATGATGGACGAGTTCTACTGGCAGAAGGGCTACAACGAGCCGGGCGTGATAACCGGCAAGCCGCTCCCGGTCGGGGGCTCGAAGGGCAGAAACGACGCCACGGCGCGGGGCGGAGTATACTGCGTGCGCGAGGCGGCCAAGGTGCTGAACATAGACCCCAAGGGCGCGTCGTTCGCGATCCAGGGCTTCGGCAACGCGGGCCAGTTCGCGGCTACGCTCATGAACGAGATCCTCGGCGCAAAGAAGCTGATCGCCGTCTCCGACTCGCGCGGCGGGGTGATGAACAGGGACGGCATAGATGCGGAGGAGATGGTGCGGTACAAGCTCGAGACCGGCAAGGTCGAGGGCTTTCCGGGCACGACGCCCATCACCAACGAAGAGCTGCTCACGCTGGACGTCGACATACTCTTCCCGTCGGCGCTCGAGAACAGCATCACCTCCAAGAACGTGGGCGACGTGAAGGCCAAGATCATCGCCGAGCTCGCCAACGGCCCCACGACCCCGGAGGCGGACGAGATCCTTCACAAGAGGGGCGCCTACGTCATACCGGACTTTTTGTGCAACGCGGGCGGCGTGACCGTCTCCTACTTCGAGATGGTACAGAACAGCTACAACTTCTACTGGGAGCTGCCGCTTGTGCACAAGCGCCTCGACGAGAAGATGACGGCGGCCTTCCACGCCGTGAACAACATGCGAAATTCGCACAAGGTCCACAACCGCCTGGCAGCCTATCTGGTGTCGGTGCAGAGGGTGGCGGAGGCGATGAAGCTGCGCGGCTGGGTCTGAAGACCCGTGCCTGGTGACTAGTGACTGGCTTGAAGATCGTGGCGGGCTGGGGGAACCCAGCCCGCGCTGTTTTAAAACCATGTTCGGGATATACGTCCATATACCGTTTTGTCTCAGGAAGTGCCCCTACTGCGACTTCTACTCGGTCGCGCTGGGCCGGGGGCGGCCCCCGGAGGCGGACTACCTTAGGGCGCTTGCTGCCCAGCTCGAGCGCGACGCGCCGGCGTTCGCGGGCAGTGAGGTCTCCACCGTATACTTCGGAGGGGGCACGCCGTCGCTCATGTCTCCCTCGTTCTTCAAATCCGTTCTCGATGAGATAGGCGGGCGCTTTGAGATAGCGGATGGCGCCGAGGTGAGCTGCGAGGTCAACCCGGGGGCGGCGGACGCGCGATGGTTCGACGGCGCGCGCGCGGCGGGCGTGAACCGCGTCTCGATAGGCGTGCAGTCCTTCGACGAGGCCAACCTCAGGGCGCTTGGCCGCGCGCACGACTCCCGCGACGCCATGCAGGCCGTGGCGGAGGCGCAGGAGGCCGGATTCGCCGGCGTCGGTCTGGATCTGATCTTCGGCGTCGAGGGTGAGACGACGGCCGTCCTGGAGGAGGACGTGAGGACAGCCATGGCGTTTCAGCCGGGCCACGTGTCCGCGTATCAGCTGACGGTCGAGGAGGGGACCCCGCTGTGCAGGGCGATGGGCGATAGGTGCTCGGACGGCTTCGCCGTCGATGAGGATCAGGGGCTGGCGCAGATGCGCATCGTGGCGCGCATGCTCTCGCGAGGGGGGCTGGCGCGCTACGAGATCTCCAACTTCGCGAGGGAGGGCTTCGAGTGCCGCCACAACTTGAACTGCTGGCGCTACGGCGAGTACCTGGGCCTGGGCGCCGCCGCCGCCTCCTTCGCCCTCTCGAGTTCCGACGCCAGTCACCAGTCACCAGTCACTGGTCACGAATTTGCAAGGCGCTGGACGCAGGTCCGTGATGTGGATGCATATATGAGGGGAAGGGGGCAGGTCGAAACCGATCGCATAGACGCCCGCACCGCCATGGGCGAGTTCTGTTTCCTGGGCCTGAGGAAATCTGAGGGGATATCCGATCGCAAGTTCGAGGGGGTCTTCGGCGTATCGCTCGAGGAGATCTTCGGATCGACCGCGGCCGATCTCGAACGCGAGGGGTTGATGGAGCGAAGCGGTGAGAGGCTGACGCTCACGCCTGCGGGGATGGAGTTATCCGACCAGGTCTTTCAGAGGTTCGTGGTCTGAGCTCGCTTTGGGGCGCGGCAGCCATCATTTTGTTGCCATCTGCCCGCAAAGCTCGTAAAATCTAATGATCCCAAAGAGAGGGGAGTCAATTCCACTGTGAAAATTCAATTTCTCGGCGCTACCGAAACAGTCACCGGTTCCAAGTTTCATCTCTCCGACGGACGTCACTCATGGATGGTCGACTGCGGTCTCTACCAGGGCCTCAAGGAGCTCAGGCTCCGAAACTGGCAGCCTCTCCCGATCGACCCCAAGAAGCTCGAGACGATAGTGCTGACGCACGCGCACATCGACCACTCCGGGTACCTCCCTCTGATCGCCAAGAACGGCTACGATGGCCCGATACTCGCGTCGGAGCCCACAGTGGAGCTGTGCAAGATCCTCCTGCCGGACGCGGGCTATATACAGGAGGAAGACGCGAAGTTTGCGGCCAAGCACGGATTCTCGAAACATCGCAATCCACTTCCTCTGTATACGTACGATGACGCCGTGCGCACGCTGAGCCAGCTCAGGGCGATACCCGATCGCGAGTGGTACGACCTGTCGAGCACCGTCAGGATAATGCTCAGGCCTTCCGGACACATCCTTGGCTCCAGGCTAATCAACTGCTCTGTCAAGAAGCCCCACCACCACTTCAATATAATGTTCGTGGGCGACATAGGCACATACGACGCGCTCATCGCCGTGGACCCCGGGGCCGTGAAGTCCGTGAGCTACCTGGTCCTGGAATCCACCTACGGTGACAGGCTTCACACCGAGGAGGACGTCCTGGCTCGCATAGAGAAGATAGTCAACAGGACGATCGATCGAGGCGGAAAGGTCGTGATACCGACATTCGCGGTGGGCCGGACCCAGGAGGTCCTCTACGTCCTCAAGAAGCTGGAGGACAAGGGCAGGCTCCCCGACGTTCCCATCTACCTGAACAGCCCCCTGGCCATCGACGCTACGGAGATCTACATAAAGTACGCCAGCGAGCACAACTTCTTCGAGAACGGGACCGCGCCGACGAAGGCATTCTCGCCGACGAGGCTCGTGCAGGTCCACGACGCGGAGGAGTCCAAGCAGCTCAACGCCCTGAAGGAGCCGGCCATAATCGTCTCATCCTCGGGCATGATGACCGGCGGCCGCATCCTCCATCACCTCAAGGCATATCTGCCCGACCACAAGTCTACGCTCGTCATAACGGGCTTCCAGGCGGCCGGCACGCGCGGCCGCTCGATACTCGATGGTGCCAAGGCTATAAAGATCCACGGCATGCCGGTGGTGGTCAACGCCGACGTCGAGTTCATGGATTCGCTCTCGGCGCACGCCGACTACAGCGACATCATGCGTTGGCTCGGGGGGTTCGAGAAGCCGCCCAAGACGACCTTTCTCGTGCACGGCGAGCCAAAGTCCTCGGAAGCCCTAAAGGCCCGCATCGAAGAGGAACTGGGCTGGAACGTCGTCATCCCCAAGTATCTGCAGAAGTTCGAGCTGTGAACTAATCCTTGATGAATTCAAAATAGTTTCGTAGATCGATCTTCCATGAGAAAGCTAGGGTTCCAAGCCGCGTTGTCCCTGCTCGCCGTGCTGGCGCTGTCCTCGTGGGCGCGTGCCCAGGACGAAGCCGGCCCCCCACGGGACCCGGTGGCCGCGGAGATAGAGCGCACGCTGCCCTCCGACGGGAGGCTGGCCGGGGAGGCGCTCATGGTGCCGGCGAGCCTCAGGCGGTTCTACGAGCGGAGGGGGTTCGCACCTGCCTGGGACAAGCCGGGGGGCCGCGATTCGCGAGGCCTGCGCGAGGCGATAGCCGGGGCGGAGGGCCACGGCCTTGCCCCCGACTCCTACCACCTCCAGGCGATCGAGCGGCTGGACGGGAGCTACGACGAGGACGAGCCCGCCTCCCGAGCGTCGCGCGACATGCTCATGACGGATGCCTTCCTGGGCCTGGCGGCGCACCTGGACTCGGGTATCCTCAACCCCTATTTCTCGAACGCAAACCAGCGCAAGCCCAAGTCTGATACAGACCTGGTGCTGGTCCTGGACGAGGCGCTGGCCGGCCGCAAGGTGGAACAGCGGCTTTCTGCCCTGGCGCCGCAGACCGCAAGCTACAGTCGCCTCAAGCAGGCGCTGGCGAAGGCCAGGGAGGAGCTGGGCACCGCTGTCTGGCCCAAGGTGCCCAAGGGGCGGAAGAAGAAGATAGAGCCTGGCGATTCCGATCCCTCGATCCCGGCGCTCAGGCAGAGGCTCATCGCCGAGGGCCTCATCGATGGTCCCAAGCTCTCCAGGGAGCGCGCGAAGGCCAAGGCCGACCCGGACGTTCGGATGCAGCCCAGCCAGCCGCCCGAGGACTTCTACGGCGAGGATCTGGTCGAGGGCGTCATCCTCTTTCAGCGCAAGTACGGGCTCAAGCCAGACGGCGTGATAGGCAACCGCACGCTCGCGATGATGAACCGCGATCCGCAGTGGCGCATATGCCAGATCAGGATAAACCTGGACAGGCTCCGTGCGCTCAAGGGCAAGGTGAACGGCGGCCGCTACGCCGTCGTCAACGTCCCCGACTTCAGCCTCACCATATACGAGGGCGGAAAGCCCATGCATCAGATGAAGGTGATCGTCGGCATGCTCTCCCGCAAGTCGCCGCTGATGTCCGACATGATCCGGTTCATAGTCTTCAGCCCCAAGTGGCACGTCCCGACCTCCATAGCCGTCAAGGACAAGCTGCCCAAGATCCGCAAGGATCCCTCCTTCATCAGGAGGCACGGGATGAGGGTTTACTCGGTGGGGGACACCGGCATCGAGGAGGTGGATGCGGAGTCGATCGACTGGGAGTCTCTGAGCCTCGGAAACTTCCCGTATCGCATCGTCCAGGCCGCCGGCGACGCCAACGCGCTGGGCAGGGTGAAGTTCATGTTCCCCAACAGGCACGCGGTCTACCTGCACGACACGCCCACGAAGTATCTCTTCGAGCGCGGGCAGCGCACGTACAGCTCAGGCTGCATCCGCATCTCCGACCCGATCTGGTTCGCGAAGTATCTCCTCAAGGACAAGGACGGCTGGGACGAGGATAAGATAAAGGCCTCGATGCGCCGCTCCTCTCCGCTCACCGTCAACATAGACGAGCATCTGCCGATACACATCCTCTATCTGACAGCCTGGGCGGACGAGAACGGGGAGGCGGTCTTCAGGCACGACGTCTACGGCTTTGATGCGGCGGCGGCCAAAAAGTTCTGTGACGGATAACAATCCCTTGTTTCATCAATCCCAAAGTGGTAAAAAGCGGAAATAATAAATGATTACCTGAATCTCATGGGGGAGCTATGGCTCAGGCCACCCGCCGGATTCTAGCCAGATCAATAAAGGACGTGACGGAGGTCAACCCTCAAGACTTGAGGGGCGCCTCCGCGAAGCCCGTCCTCGTGTCCGATGCCCCGCAGGTGGAGGAGGCGACCGCCTGCCAGGTGATCTGCATAGCAAGCGGCAAGGGCGGGACCGGGAAGACGGTGCTTTCCACCAACCTCGCCGTGGCGCTGGTGCAGAAGGGCCTGGACGTTCTGCTCTTCGACGCCGACCTGGGGCTCGCCAACGCGCACATGCTCCTCGGCGTGAGCCCGCCCTACGACATATCGCAGGTCGTCTCCGGGGAGCGCAGGCTCGACGAGGTCGTCATCGAGTGCCACGCGGGCGTGAAGCTCATCTGCGGCGGCTCCGGCTTCTCCGACCTGGCGGAGCTCAAGGACTGGCAGATCAGAAACATAGCCGAGCAGCTCAAGGTCTACGAGGACAGGGCCGACGTCATACTGGTGGATCTGTCCGCCGGCATAAGCCCGCAGGTCATGCGCTTTCTGGGTACGGCCCACGACGTCATGGTCGTGACCACCCCCGACGTCACCGCGCTGCTGGACGCATACGCCACGATCAAGTCGATGGCGAGGCTCAGGCCCGACTGCGAGGTCAAGGTCGTCATCAACAGGGCCCGCGGCGAGGCCGAGGCGATGGCCGCCTTCGAGAAGATAAGCGGGGTTGTGGCCAGGCACCTCGGCGGGGTGAAGGTGACGCTGTTCGAGTGGATACCGTACAACTGGTACGTGCAGAACTCGGTCAACAAGAGACAGCCCGTGGTGCTGCTGCATCCGAAGAGCTTCGTGACGCGCACTTTCAACGGGATGGCCGACCGCATCAAGGAGGCCAACGCGCGGTGGAAGATGGACCAGGCCGATGCCGAAGAGCGAAGCGCCGGGAGCCGCGCGGTCTCCTTCGCCAGGAGGCTGGCGCGCCTGGTTTTCAAATAGGGAGCCGATGAAGCTTATAAACATAAAGAGCATGAACTCAAAGCAGGCGCGGGACTACAGGATCTGCCTTGCCGACTCGCAGGTATCTCTCGGCGATTCGGATGCCCTCGAGTCCCTCATGAAGCAGATATCGGCGATCGAGCCCGATATGAAGGTGTTGGGCCGTGGCCTGAATCTTCCCAGCGGCGGGCAGATCGATCTCATATGCGTCGACGGGGCGGGAAGGCTCGTGCTCGTGGGAATCGGGGAGAGCCTCGGCCCCTCCGATGTCGGGGCTGCGCTCGTCAGGGCGCAGTGGGCGCGCACGCACATCGACATGTTTCAGCACATGTACTCCAGGCGTTTGAGCGGCGGAGACATAAGGCTGTGGCACTTGGCCAGGAAGGTCGAGCCCGAGGCGCAGGCTATACTCGCGGGCATGAACGGCCAGGGGCCGGAGGTCTTCACCTACGAGGGCCTGGACCTCGGCGGTCAGGTCTGGATGGTCCTGCGCAGGTTCGAGGCCGGCGGAGACGGGGGCAGGACCGCCGAGAGGCCTGAGGGCGCCCGCGAGGGCGCGAGCCCTGCGACGGCAGCCGAGCCGCGCCCGATGGGCATTCGCTCTGTGCTCACCAGCGAGGAGATAGACGACTTCTTCGCCGTCACCGGCGAGGAGGAGGAGATAACCAGCGGGGGATCCGTATTCAAGGACTGACGGGGGGAAGACATGTTCACTATTTCTGTCGCTAATCAGAAGGGCGGCTCCGGAAAGACCACGACCGCGGTGAACCTCGCCGCGTGCCTGGCCATGAAGGGCTGCAGGACGCTCTTGGTGGATCTGGATCCGCAGGGCCAGGCCTCCACATACCTCAGGGTCGAGGAGCGGGGTGCCAAGGCCACGGTCTTCGACGGCATACTGGAGACCCGAACGGAGGTGAACCGCGAGGATCTGTATGTGCCCATATACAGCAAGCTGAACCTCATCCCGTCCGAGGGCATCGATGCCGATGACGAGGCGAGGCTCATCTGCCAGCCCGACAGGACGCAGCGGCTCACTAAGCTTTTGGCAGACGCCAAGGGCAACTACGACTTCGTCGTGATCGACTGCCCGCCCACGCTGGGGATCCTGACGCAGAACGCGCTGATGGCCTCTAACGCGGTCCTGCTGACCGTTGAGACGAGCTTCTTGGCGCTGCACGGCATGGGCCGGATGCTCAAGCTCGTGCAGGACGTGAGGGCCAAGAAGGCGCTCAGGGTCTACGCCGTCGCCACGATGTACGACGGGCGCACCTCATTCGCGAAGGAGGTGCTCGCCGACATGAAGGAGTACTTCGAGGACGTCATGCTGGACACGGTGATTCGCCACAACGTGAGGCTCCGCGAGAGCGCCAGCCACGGCGAGCCCATCTTCACGTACTCGAAGAGCTCGAGGGGTGCGGCGGACTACAGGGCCATGACCGACGAGCTTTTGGGCCGCGTGATAACGGACATAGAGGACTTCAAGAACCTGGTGCCGGAGGGCGAGTGGAACGGCGCCGGTACCAACGAGGTATAATCCCAACTTACTTTCAGGAGGTAGAAGATGGTTCTGGAGAGGGTGACTTCCAAGTTCAAGCGCAGAAAGATCTCGAAGTGTGCTGAGGTTCCGCTGAAGCGAAACGACTCCGTGGCCCTGAGGAAGGATCTGGACACATGGCTCACGGGGCGCACCTGCTGGAATCACGAGGACTGGATGGGCCTGCTCACCGACCTTCGCACGAAGGGCTACAGCGACCTGATCGACACCCCCAAGGGGCAGGAGCTCATCGGGCTGTACCTGGAGAACAACAAGGGGCAGACGGAAAACTGCTCATAGCTTCTCAGGTTCGATCCCCCATATCTTCTCGGAGTACTCCGCTACCGTTCGGTCGCTGGAGAACCGGCCCATGCGCGCCGCGTTCAGTATAGAGCGCCTGGTCCACTCCGCCTTGTCTTTGAAGAGGCGGGCCGCCTCCCTCTGCGCGGAGAAGTACGGGTCGAAGTCCGCCAGGACGAAGAAGCGGTCGGATTCCAGGAGCGAATCGACGATCGGTTTGAAGATCCCAGGCTCGCGCCAGTTGAAGTAGTCCTCCCGGATCATGTCGACGGTCCTGCGCAGCCTTTCGTCGTTCTCCAAAACATCCGTGGGCCTGTAGCCCTTGCGGCGCATGTCCTCGATCTCCGACTCGGTGTGGCCGAATATGAACATGTTCTCGCGGCCCACGTCCCTGGCCATCTCTATGTTGGCGCCGTCCAGGGTGCCCATGGTGAGCGCCCCGTTGAGCGCCAGCTTCATGTTGCCCGTGCCGCTGGCCTCGGTGCCGGCCGTCGAGATCTGCTCCGAGAGGTCCGCCGCCGGTATCATCCTCTCCGCAAGCGAGACGGAGTAGTTGCGCAGGAACAGTACCTTCAGGATGTCCTTCGTGGCCGGGTCCTCGTTTATCGTCTCGGCCACCGAGTTGATGAGCTTGATTATGAGCTTGGCCATGGCGTAGCCCGGCGCTGCCTTGCCGGCGAACAAGACAGTCCGCGGCGTAAACTCCGCCTTCGGGTTGTCCCTGATGTGGTTGTACAGGGCTATCACGTGAAGGACGTTCAGCAGCTGCCTCTTGTACTCGTGGATCCTCTTCACCTGGACGTCGAAGATGGAGTTCACATCCACCTCCACCCCCATCGTGCCCTTGATGTAGCCCGCCAGAGCGTGCTTGTTCGACCACTTGGCGCTCATCCAGGCCTCCGCGAACTCCTCGTCGCGCGCGAACTCCTCTAGCCTCTTGAGCTCGAAGAGGTCGACCGCCCAGCGGTCCCCTATGCGCGAGGTGATGACCTCGGACAGCATCGGGTTGGCCTTCTGCAGCCAGCGCCTCTGCGTTATGCCGTTGGTGATGTTGACGAACTTCCCCGGGAAGAACTCGTTGAAGTCGGGGAAGATCTTCTCCTTGAGTATCCTCGTGTGCAGCTCGGCCACGCCGTTCACCGCGAAGCTTCCGACTATGGCCAGATGGGACATCCGGATCCTCTTCTCCGGCCCCTCCTCGATTATCGACATGCGCCTCTGCCGCTCCACGTCGCCCGGATAGGACTTCCTGACGTCGTCGAGGAAGCGCTGGTTGATGTCGTAGATGATCTGCACGTGCCTCGGCAGCAGGTTCTGCATCATGGACACGGGCCATTTTTCGAGGGCCTCCGCCATTACGGTGTGGTTGGTGTATGCGAAGGTGCGACGCACGATGTCCCAGGCCAGCTCCCACGGCATGCGCTCCTCGTCCAGCAGGATCCTCATGAGCTCGGCGATGGCGATCGATGGGTGCGTGTCGTTGAGCTGCACGGCGATCTTCTCCGGGAAGTCCGCCAGGTCCTTGTGCTGCCTCTTGTGAATTCTGATGATGTCCTGGAGAGTGGCGCAGACGAAGAAGTACTGCTGCTTGAGCCTCAGAAGTTTTCCGGTGTAGTTGTCGTCGTTGGGATAGAGGAACTTCGATATGGCCTCCGAGTTGGCCTTCTTGCGCATCGCCGATATGTAGTCGCCGCGCTGGAACGACTTGAAGTCGACGTCCTGCGTGGACTTGGACTGCCACAGCCGGAGGTTGTTGACCACCTTGTTGGCGTAGCCGGGCACGGGGATGTCATAGGCCACCGCCAGAACGTCGTCTGTGTCGACCCAGTTGTATATCGTCTCGCCGTTTCTGAGGTGCGCCTTTTGGACAGCTCCGCCGAAGCGGACCCTGTATGTCAGCTCCGGCCGTATGACCTCCCAGGGGTTGCGGTAGGAGAGCCAGTTGTCCGGGACCTCCACCTGGTAGCCGTTTTCGATCCTCTGGTCGAAGATCCCGTACTCGTAGCGTATGCCGTAGGCGTACGCGGGGAGGTTTTCCGTGGCCATCGAGTCGAGGAAGCAGGCGGCGAGCCTCCCGAGGCCTCCGTTTCCCAGGCCCATGTCGTGCTCGATCTCCCGAACCTCGTCCAGCCTGTAGCCCAGCCCGTCGAGGATCTTGGCGCACTCCTCGTAGAAGCGCAGGTTGTTGAGAGCGTTGCCCAGAAGCCTGCCCATCAGGTACTCGAGGGAGAGGTAGTAGACCCTCTTCGCGTCGTGCTCGCGATACTGCCTCTGCGTTCGCAGCCAGCGGCGTATGAGCCTGTCGCGGATCGCCATGGCGAGCGCGTTGTAGGCGTCCTGCTCGTTTACCGTGCTCTTGTCCTTTACGAGCGAACGCTCAAGATGCTCCGCGAACTGGTTAGCGAGCGAATACGTGTCGTGGGTCTTGGAGTCGGTGAAAAATACGGAGTAGTCTATGTTAGCCATCGTTCCGTAGACTACAACATAAGCGCGGGCATGTCACCCCCGCGCAGGGCCCCAGCTGCTTATGTCGTATATCTCCCCGTACTTCCCCTTCAGATATTCGATGAAGTAGCCGGGGGACAGGGGCCTGCCGGTGGCCCGGCGAATGAGCTCGGCGGGAGGAAATCTCCTGCCATGTCGGTGGACCCTCTCCCTCAGCCATTTCAGGATCGGCCCCAGGCTCCCCTTCGCGATCTTGGAGTCCACTGCGGGGACGTCCCTCCTGATCCTGTGCCACAGCTGTGCGGCGTTCAGGTTGCCCAGCAGGTAGGTAGGGAAGTAGCCGATGAGGCCCTGCGCCCAGTGGGTGTCCTGCAGTACGCCGTGTGCGTCGTCCTTCGGGGTTATGCCCAAGAGCTCCTTCATCCGATCGTTCCACAGGCCCGGCAGGTCGCGCACGCCTATGTCGCCCACCAGCAGCGCCTTCTCCAGATCGTAGCGGAGCACGATGTGCAGGTTGTACGTGACCTCGTCGGACTCGACCCTGATGGGCGTGGCCTCCACGCGGCCCAGCGCCCTGAAGAGCTCGCGCGGCCCCACGCCCGCGAGCTGAGCCGGGAAGCGCTTCTTGAGCCTCGGGTGGATGAACTTTACGAACGGCAGGGAGCGCCCGATCATGTTCTCCCACAGCCTCGACTGCGACTCGTGCACGCCCAGCGAGACGGCCTCGGCCAGCGGCGTGCCGTGCTGCTTCATCGGCAGGCCCTGCTCGTACAGGGCGTGTCCGGACTCGTGCATGACCCCGTACAGCGCCTGGGGGAGCCAGCGCTCGTTGAAGCGCGTGGTGATGCGCACGTCAGTGGGCGCCATGCCGCAGCAGAAGGGGTGGGCGGAGCGGTCGAGCCTGGAGGCCTCCCGGTCGACGCCCATGATCCCCATCACCTCGCGGCAGAGCTCCTCCTGCAGCGCCTCGGGGTAGCGTCGCGTCAGGACCCTGGAATCCGGCTTTTTCCTGGCGCCGAGGAGGGCGGCGACTATCGGTACGAGCCCCTCGCGGAGGCCCTCGATGATCGGATCCAGCATCTCGACCGTCATTTCGGGTTCGTACGCGTCCAGCAGTGCGTCGTAGGGGTGACCTTTGTAGCCCAGGCACTTGGCCTCGCGGCGCTTTAGCGCCACGACCCTCTTGAGCCAGGGCGCGAACGAGCCGAAGTCCGATGCCCTGCGCGCCTTTATCCAGGCGTCCTGGGCGAGGCTCGTGACCTTGGCCAGCTCGCGCACCAGATCGACGGGGAGCTTGGTGGCCCTGCGATAGTCGCGCATCCACTCGCGTACGCAGGCGCGCTCGCCCGAGCCCAGGCCCTTGCCGTCCTTCGTGAGTTTGCGCAGGAGCCTGCCGATCGCGGGCTCGGTGGTCTTCTCGTGGTAGACCCCGGCCAGCGCCGCGAGCTGTTCGGCCCTGGAGCCCGCCGCCTTGGGCGGCATCATGGTCTCCTGGTCCCAGCCGGCCAGCCCCGACGCGGCGCCTATGGCCTGAGCCTCCTTCATCCTCCGCTTCAGCTCCGGGTATTTCTTTTTCATATCTTTGGCCATATCCCCACCACTCACTATTTACTATTCACAATTTACTCAACACTGTTGGTGAATGGATTAATCCAAGCGTTGAGTGAATAGTAAATAGTTAATAGTTAATATTAAAATCAGGATGGTTCACGCGCTAGGGCCTCGCCTTGATTATGTGGATCTCCACGCGCCTGTTCTTGGCCCTGTTCGCCGCGCTGTCGTTGGGCACCAGCGGCTTAGTCCTGCCGTAGCCCACCGTGCGCATGCGCGAGGCCTTGATGCCGTTCTTCAGGAAGTAGTCGTACACCACGGTGGCTCGGCGTTCGGAGAGCCTCTGGTTGTAGATGTCGGTGCCCACTATGTCGCAGTGCCCCTCGATCGAGATGTCCAGCGACTTGTTGGACTTGAGAAGCTTCACGTCCTCGTCCAGCGCCTTGCGCCCCGCCTTCTTGATGACGGCCTTGTTGAAGTCGAACTGCACCCCATCGAGCGTGGTCACCTTGATCGTCTTGCCGCAGTCGACGCAGCGGCCGGCGCAGCCGGATATGATCAGCGCGGAAACGCCCGCCAGGATGAATGCCTTCCAAAGATGATGTCTTATCATGTCCCACCTCCGTTGATGGCAGAGGCTGCCACCGGTTCGCATGCAAAATCAAGGGCTAAACGCCGCTGCCGCCCTTGAGCTTCTCGTTCATTATGGCCAGTATCTCCGAATCGGCCGACAGCATGCCCTGGTTGGAGATCCTCCCTAAATTCTTCAGGGACTCCAGCCCCGAGGCGCCCACGATGCCGTCCGAGGCGGGGATCCCCACGCCGCTCATCGCCAGCGAGGAGGCCCTGAAGGCTGCGTCGACCGCGGTCATGGTCTTGAGGGCGCAGCCTATCTTGGCGCCGTCGCAGATCATGCCGGTCACGTTGCCGACCATGTTGTTCATCGCCAGGTCCATCTCCTTGGCGCCGCCGCCCTCCAGCATGACCAGCCCCGCGGCGAGACCTATCCCGGCCGCGTTCGAGCAGCCGCATACGGCGGAGAGCGTTCCAAGGTGAAAGGTGGTGGCCGAGGTGACCAGGCACGCAAGCGCCAGCGCCTTCTCGATCCTGCCGTGCGGCAGCGACCGGTCGCGCCCCCAAATCGCCATAGGGACGGAGGCGGTGATCCCCTTGTTGCCGCTGCCGGCCAGCGTCATCACGGCGAACTCCTCGCCCCACATGCGTGCGTAGACGGCCGCGCAGACATGGACGGAGATGCGCGTGAGCTCCTCGCGCGCCGTCAGGTCGACGAACCTCTCGGGGAATAGCGTGAGCCCGTGCTCGGCGATCCTCATGTTCATCGCGATCCCCTCCGAGAGCCTCTCCCTCTCGTCGGGGCCGATTCCGTCCGCCAGGCCGATCATCTCGTCCAGCGTCATGGAGGCCGCGAGCCGCCTGTAGTCAATTCCGGCGCTCCGTTCGGCCGGGGACTTCTCGTGCACGAGCTCTCCGTCGCGCTCTATGCGCGCGACGTTCGTGTGCCTCTTCTCGATGACCGCTCTGGCGCAGCCCCGCTCGCCCCAAACGGTGCAGTCGATGTAGAGCTCGCTCCTTGCGGCGTCGACCTCCACCTCCACCGCATCCGCATCGAGGAGGCGCTGGGCCTTGGCTATCGTCTCGGGCACGATGGCCGTGAAGCACTCCAGGCCCAGGGAGGGGTCGTCCAGACTCGCGCCTATGGCGGCGGCCCAGAGTATACCGGTGCGGTGCTCGCTCCTGGGTATGCCGACGGCGTAGCAGTTCTTGTATATGCGCGGGTCGCAGACGAGCCTGATCCTGACCGCCGAACCGTCGACGTGGTCGGCTGCGGTGGCCGCGGCCAGCGCTATGGAAGCGGGCTCGGTGCAGCCCAGCGCGGGGACCCATTCGTGCCCCAGATATTCGGAAAGGTTCATCAGGCCTGTCTAGTCCAGGCGCCACCGCCTGGCAAGGGCTCAAAAGGGCTTGCTTTCGCGGCCACCCTGTTGCATCTCGCTATGAGGAGGCCCCGATGAGAAGGCTCGCGATAGCGCTCGCAGCTCTCTGCTCGTGCTCCCTTTTGGGGGCCGTGGGGGCATTCGCATCGACGGGGGGCGATATGACCGTCAGGGAGAGACTGGGCAGGCTCGCCGAGGTCAGGGTGTCGGTGGACGACAAGCTCATGAACGCACGCCAGCTAAAGCTCGTGCGCGAGCTGGTGGCGGCCGCCCGCTACATGGACGAGATATTCCTGCGGCAGGTCTATGCGGACAACGTGAGGCTGCGCGACAGGCTGGCGAGATCCAAGGCCAGCCGTCCCATCTTGTACGACTACTTCCTTGTCAACTTCGGCCCCTTCGACCGGCTCTCGCACGACGAGCCGTTCGTGCGCGGCGTCGGGGCCAAGCCCGCGGGGGCCAACTTCTATCCCGAGGACATGACGAAGGAGGAGTTTTCGATCTGGCTCGAGAGGAACCCCGTCGACAGGGAGGCCTTCGAGAGCAACTTCACGGTCATAAGGCGAAGGGAAGGCAGGCTCGTGGCTGTGCCTTATTCCGAGGAGTATCGGGATTATCTCGTCCCGGCCGCGAAAAAGCTTCGGAGGGCGGCCGGGCTAACCAAGAACGCCTCGCTCAGGAGGTTTTTGAAGAGCCGGGCGCAGTCGCTGATCACGAACGATTACTTCTCAAGCGATGTAGACTGGGTGAGGCTCAAGGACCACGACATTGAGGTCGTCATCGGGCCGTACGAGGTCTACGAGGACGGGCTCTTCGGCTACAAGGCCTCCTTCGAGGCCTTCGTCACGCGCGTCGATCCGTCGGAGAGCCGCAGGCTCGCGAAGGTCGTCGAATATCTCGACGAGCTGGAGCGCAACCTCCCCATACCCGACAAACACAAGGGCAGGGGGCGCAGCCTTCGCTCGCCCATCGTCGTGGCTCAGCTCATCTACTCGGCCGGCGACACCAAGGCGGGCGTGCAGACGCTGGCGTTCAACCTACCCAACGACGAGCGCGTGCGCAGGCAGGAGGGCAGCAAGAAGGTGATGCTCAAGAACGTCCAGCGCGCCAAGTTCGACAAGATACTCGTGCCGATAGCGCAGCGGGTGCTGGCGGCCGAGGAGGCCGGCGACGTCGACTTCGAGGCCTTCTTCGCGCACACGCTGCTCCACGAGGTCTCGCACGGGATCGGGCCCGGCGAGATCGGGCGGAGGGGGCGAAAGACCACGGTGAGCAGGGAGCTCAAGGACCTCTACTCCATAGTCGAGGAGTGCAAGGCGGACGTGCTGGGCGTGTACAACGCCATCTATCTCGTGGGCGAAGGGCTCTATCCGGAATCGTTCATGGGCAGCGCTTGGCCGACCTACCTGGCCGGGCTCTTCCGTTCCGTGCGCTTCGGCACGGGCGAGGCCCACGGCGGTGCCAACGCGATCCAGTTCAACTACCTTCGAGAGAAGGGCGGTATATCCTACGACAGGAAGACGCACCTTTTCAGCGTCGACGAGGGCAGGATAGAGAAGGCCGTGAGGGATCTCGCCCGCGAGGTCCTCATGATAGAGGCAAAGGGCGACTACGCCGCGGCCAAGAGGTTCGTGAAGAGGTACAGGAAGGTGCCGAAGGAGCTCAAGGACGCCTTGGCGAAGCTGGTCGATGTCCCGGTAGACATAAGACCAAAGTATGCGTATAAGTGATATCCGATGCTGCAGACGAAACGATTCAAACGACTCTTTTCGCTATCCCTCCTCGCCTCAGACGCCGGCTCGTCGGGGGCTTTCGTCGGCCGGTGCATATAGGCTGCTGTATCCGGCCTCCTCGAGCCACGCTGCGAAGAGTCCTTCGAATCGTTCCGTCATATTGGCACATCCTGCTTAAACGGGGGGACTATGAAATCGAGCATCGTATCCACTGTTTGCGTTCTCTTGATGCTTATCTCCATGCCCGCTTTCGGCTACTCGCGCGATAACCAGGGCTACGGGGGCGTCCAGCAGGAGGGCGCGCAGGCCGAGGCGTCCAAGGCCCCGAAGGATGCGCCCGACGAGGACTGGGACGACTACGGCGGGGGGCCCAGCGGAATGATGATCGGCGGATACGTGCTGCTCGCGGTAGGCGGCGCCGCGGCGATAGCCGGCAGCACGATCGTGGCCACGACCGACAAGGACGTTCTGGGCGCGTGCGTCGCGGCCGGCGGCGGCGCGATGAGCCTCGCGGGCACGCTCATGATAACGCTTGGCTCTCGCAGCTACGCGATCGCACCCGCGGTCGATCCCAAGAGCGGGACGTACGGGCTCGCGCTTGCCAGCAGATTCTGAGGGATGCTTCCGAAAAGATGGGCTACCTCTTGCCCAGGTTCATCGTCCAGCGCTTCCTCTTGTGCTTCGGCGCTGCCGCGCCGTCCTGTTCCGCCTCCACGGCGTAGGCCGTACCGATCTCGGTAAATTTCGGGTTCATGATGTTTTTGCAGTGGGGCGGGCTATTCAGCCAGCTGTTCAGGGCCTCTTCAGGGGTATCCCGTCCTATGGAGATGTTTTCGCCCCAAGCTCTGAAGGCGTATCCGGCCCTCGCTACGCGTGTGCCGCCGTTGCTCCCGTCGTGTCCCGTGTGGCTGAAGAAATCGTTGGTCACCATGTCGCTGGAGTGGACCATCGCCGCCTCCGCGAGATCCGCGTTCCAGCTCAACGCAGGCGCGGGGGCGAAATATCCGTGCTCCCCGCAGGTACGCCCCTTTGCGCGCTCGTCGTTCACCAGCGCCAGGATCTCCGGCGTGGCCTTGACCTCGACGGAGTCCGGCGCCGACGGCGCGGTCGGGGCCGCGGGTGTTTCGGGAGCTGCGGGCGCGGCCGGCGCGGTGGTCGGCGCGTCGTCCTGAGGCGACTCCGGCGGCGCAGGTGCCGCCTCGGGCGCCTGGGGCTCGTCCGCGGGTGCGGGCTGTGGTTCGGGTGCCTCGGGTGCGGGCTCCTCGCGGGTCACCGGCTCCATCGCTGCGACGGGCGAGCCGTCGGAGCGGCGCACCTGTGCGTCCTGTCCGAAGATCAACGCGGAGCCCCGCGACATGTGCACGCAGGCGTCCATAGAGTTGAAACTGGTGACGACCTCGCCGGAGCTGACTATCGAAAACGAGTCGCCTCCCTGTTCGGCCAGGGCCACGCACGCGTTCACCATGTTCGCGCAGCTCTGCCTCTGGTACTCGTACGGCAGGCCGTCGCATCCGGCCGATCGGGCCTCCGATCTTATCTTCGCAAGCGGGTCCGACATCGAATTGCACCTCCTCCTCGCCTTGATATCAGATGTATCGTCAGCGGGCGGACATTGTTGCTATCTATTTGAGATGCGGCACAGCCGGCTGTATGCCTTAAAATATCAATGATATTAGATATTTAAAAACTGAGATCTCCGTCAGGGCTCAGGTGACCTTGGCCGAGCGTATCCTCTCGCGGAGCTCGGTGGTGGGCTCGCTGAGCATGATGCCGATGCCGCTGGCGATCACCACGGCCGCCCCGGCGATCGACCAGGCGTCCGGTATCTCGCCGAAGACGACTATCCCCAGGACGTACGCCCCTATGACCGAGGTGTAGCTGAACGGCGCGATGGTGGATGCGTGCCCGAGCTTGTAGGCGTGGGTCATGAAGAGTTGCGCCAGCGTGAGCGACACGCCGATGAAGGCGATCCAGATCCACTCGTCGCCGATCGGCAGCTTGAAATCGTGCAGTGCGACTGGGGCGGAGACCGCCGCGGTGAAGGCGGTGAAGTACAGCGTTATTATGTAGGTGGAGTCGGACTTGGCCATCCTCCTCACGTAGAGCATCGCCAGCGCCCCCAGAAAGCCCGCGATCACCGCGTACATCGATGCGCCGACGAAGATGTCCGGGCCCGGCTTGAGTATCATGCCGATGCCCGCGAAGGCGGTCACGATCATGACGAGCTTTCGCTTCAGGAAGGGTTCGCGCAGCATGAAGGGCGCCAGGATCGCGACGAAGATAGGCAGGGTGTTGAAGAGCGTGGCGGCGTTGCCGACCGGCATCCTGGTCATGGCGTAGAAGGCCAGGATCATGGCGCTGGCGCCGAACAGCGAGCGAAAGAACAGCGCCCTGTAGTTGGAGCCTTTGAGGCTGCGCTCCCTGATCAGCGTGAGGACCAGCAGCAGGACGAAGGAGATGGCGCCCCTGAAGAAGACGACCTCGAACACGCCGAGCCTGTTGCCGAGGAGCTTGATCGCAGCCCACGATGCCGCGAACAGGACCTGGGCGGTGATCATCCACAGGATGCCGCATACGATTCCCCTGCATCCTCTCATCGAGGAACCACCTGGAACGCGGGCGTCGCGACCTCCTTCGGCATGCCCTCGTAGATCTCACCGCAGAAGGGGGCGCGGACGCGATAGCGGCCCGGCTTGAGCTTGTCGGGGAGCCTCCAGCCGAAGCCGGTCATGCCCTCGATGCTGGAGTACTGCGGGCACTTTTTCTCGACCGAGCTAGGCGGGGTCGGCTCGAAGCGCTTGGCGCTCTTCCATTCGCCTTCGCCCTTGTCGCGCTCGAGCTCGAAGCGCCTCCCCACCCCTATCGGGAAGACGGTCATCCTGATGAAGCGCATGTCTACTGTCTCGCCTGGGCGGTAGATGTCCCTGTCCGTCACGATGCCCACGAGCTTGTTGTTGTCCGAGATGTCGGTGCCGACGCCCGAGCTCGTCTCGTCCCAGAAGCGCGCCGGTCCCACGTCCAGGTGGATGTTCCTGCCGTGATAGTATCCCGCGCCGCCGAAGCCCAGCTCCTTTACGAACTCCCATATCTTGGCGGAGGATACGCCCTTGATGTTGAGGTCGGCGGCCATGCCGTATTGGTGCAAGCTCGCCTTCGCGGCCAGCCTGCCCTGTTTCCTCAGGCCCGTGTTGTAGGAGGGGCTCCGGTAGCCGGAGGTGATCGTGACCAGGGCACCAGGCGCGAAGCGGTCCTGTATGAAGTCGATGAACTCTATGAGCCTGGGGGAGATCTCCGACGCTGGCTTCCCGTAGTGCGCCAGAAACAGCCTGTTGATCTTTTTGAGGGCCGCCTCGTCGTAGGTTCCGTCGGGGTTTCGGTAGCTACCACGGAAGCGCATCCCGCTCTTGTTCGTGGCGAGGTTGAGCTTGCCGTCGCCGTGATGGAAGTATCTCGATGAGGGTGTCGCGGCTACGGCTTCGAAGCATAGTAGGGCAAGAACGAGTATAGCTGGGATCGCTCTGAGCATAGTGCGAAAAGGGTATCCGAGGCAGTCGCTTCCGTCAACATCGCCGAGACTACGGGGGCCCGGCTTCTGCGGGCGTTCGTCTGCGACTTGTCACGGACCCGGCCGGATGCTATAAATTCGCAGATAGATGCCGAGGGAGGTGGCGTGGCCAACAGGATCCTTCTAGTCGACGACGAGGCTGATTTTCTCCAGGTCTTCGGGGACTGGCTCCGGTTTAAGGGATACGACGTGACCGAGGCCCGAGACGGCCGATCGGCGCTGGACGCCATGCGCTCCGGCGACTTCGACCTGGTGATCCTGGACCTCATGATGCCCAAGCTGGACGGCTATGATTTCTGCAAGGCGCTCAGGGGCGATCGCAGCCTCCAGGGCACGCCGATCCTCGTCCTGACCGCGGTCCCCAAGCACAACGGCCTTTACAATCACAAGAGCATGGGGATCAGCGATTACAAGGAGAAGCTCGTGAGCCACGCCGAGATATCGCTGGCCATAGACAGGCTCATAGCCGAGAAGGAAGGATCGTCACGCAAGGGCGGTTCGCTGCAGTGACCCCATCGTTATGGCGATAATCGAGATCAACCGCCCCATCGTATTGGCCACCGCGTCCCCGGCCAGGCGTGAGCTGGTGGCCGGCATTGGCATCGAGTTCACCGCACAGGTCGTGTCGATCGACGAGTCGCCCATGGAGGGCGAGGGCGTCTCCGAATACGTCGAGAGGCTGGCGCGATCCAAGGCGGATGCGGTGACCGGCGCCTCCTCCGATTCGGTGATCGTCACGGTCGACACCGCGATAGGCATAGACGAGCGCATCATTGGCAAGCCCGCCGATGAAAAAGATGCGCGCGAGATACTCGGTGCGCTGTCCGGCCGGACGCACGTCGTGGTCAGCGCGATAGCGGTCCGCGACGCGAGGACCGGAGAGGTCGAGGTGCAACTGACCTCGACGGATGTGACTTTCTCGGTGCTCAGCGCTGAGATGATCGATTGGTACATTGGCTCGGGGGAGTGGGAGGGGAGGGCCGGCGCCTACGCCATACAGGGCAAGGGCTCCTGCCTGGTGAAGAGGGTGGACGGCTGCTTCACCAACGTCATAGGTATCTCCATCCCCGCCCTCATCGAGATGCTCCGAAGAACTCCAGGATAGTCGCCTTCAACTCGCCCTGACTTTCGATCGCGTTCGCGCCGTGCAGGAATTTCCTGACGCCCGGTATGCCCTTGCCGTACCACGGCAGGACCTGCCTCATCATGCGCACGCCGCGGAACTCGCCCACGAAGGAGCACAGCATCTCCAGGTGGCGGGCCGCCTGTTCGCCGCGTTCGGCGCGGCTAGGCCCCCCGTAGCCCTCGTCGAGCATCCGCCTGAAGATCCACGGGTTGCCGACGGCCGCGCGGCCGATCATCACGCCGTCGCAGCCAGTCTCGCGGATCATGCGGAGGGCGTCGTCCCTTGAGCGGACGTCGCCGTTGCCGATGACCGGTATCGAGACGGCGCGTTTCACGTCGGCGATGAGCGTCCAGTCGGCGTCGCCCTTGTAGAACTGTGCCCTCGTCCTGGGGTGGACGATCACGGCGTCGGCGCCGGCACCCTCGGCGACCTTTGCCATCTCGACGCAGTTGACGGAGTCCGCGTCCCAGCCGGCGCGCATCTTGACCGTCAGCGGTAGGCGCGTCGCCCCGCGCGCCGCGCCGATCACCTCCGCGGCGAGCCCGGGCGTTCGCATCAGGGCGGCCCCTGCGCCCTTGCCCACCACCTTCTTCACCGGACAGCCCATGTTGATGTCTATGAGGTCGACCGGCTCCCCATCGAGGCCGCGCACGGCGCCGGCCATCGACTCGGGGTTCGACCCGAAGAGCTGTACGCCGAAGGGGCGCACCGACTCGTCGTTGGAAAAGTAGCGGCTGGTTCGATCGCGCGCGCGGATAGTCCCCTCGGCCGAGACCATCTCTGATATGGCCAGCGCGCAGCCGCACTCCATCGCCAGCGCCCTGTAGGGCAGCGATGTTAGCCCCGCCAGGGGCGCTGCCACCAAATTATTGCGGAGCGGGAGGGAGCCGATCCTGATAGGTACAAATATGTTATTCGCCTCAGCCATAATAATAAATCCTAAGCACTAAATCCTAAATCCTAAATCCTAAACAAATTCTAAACTCTAAATCCAAAATTCTAAACTTAGTTTTGAATTTAGAATTTGGGATTTAGGATTTGTTTAGAGTTTAGGATTTCGAATTTAGTATTTGCCTTCATCATCAGTCTCCCAGCGAATACTTTACCGCCAAAGTTATTGGACCAGCGTAGTAGGGCAGGGGGGCCGCCCTCCTCACGGTCACCAGCGCAGCGTCGTCGAGCGTCGCATTGCCGCAGGAGCGCTCTATCTTCGCCCACGCGACGGAGCCGTCCTCCGATATCGCGAAGGTCACGCGCGGCGTTCCCGATATCCCGCGGCGCCTGGCCGCGCCGGGGTAGTACTTCGACGAATCGATACGCCTCCATATCCTCGCCAGGAGCTCGTCCCCTCCCGAACCCAGCCCGCCGGTGGCACCGGCGGAGTTCGCGGCGCTGCCGCCGCCGGCGCCGGAACCCGATGCTTCCGCCATCGGTCTGTCCCGCATGGCGTCCGGACTGGCGTCCCGGATCCCCGAGGGTTTCGCCTGAGTCGCAGGCCTAGGGGTCGCCGACCTCCGGCGCCCGGCGTTTGACCCCTCCGGCGCCTCGATCCATACGCTCACCGTCTCGCCGGGGCCGGCCGTCCGGTCCGCCAGATATAGCCCCGTGCCCAGGGCCAGCAGCAGAAGAAGGCCCGCATGGACCGCCAAGGATATGAGCGTCGCCCTCCTGAGTCCCATGGGGCGCGCTTTTATGCGACAGGGGCCCCTTTAGCAAGAGGGATGATCGCCTGCCATAGCAGGTTTGACTGCGGCGAAGAATCTGCTAGATTGTAGAAAGTTCAGCCAAAAGGGGGGGTTATGGAGAATAAATGGATGCCTTGTTTCTGCACGATGATACTGGGAGCGGCCATCATAGTCTTTACGTGGTGGCACCTGTCATGGTCGAACATCGCACTTACGGTGTTGGGCGCCTTGGTCATCCTCAGGGGCCTCATCAACAAGTGCTGCTGCCAGTCGAAGGAGAGCTGCTGTAGTTGATCGGGGGGCTGTTTGCTCGGAAGACATTTTGAGACGCGCAGCGCCAGGGGCGCGCGCATAGACGCGGTCCTGTGGACGCTGTTCTTCATTTGGATCGGCGCCATAGCCCTCTTCAAAGGAATACCGCCTGGGGCAGGTTCCATAGGCGTCGGCGCGATAGTGCTCCTGGGCTCCCTGGTGAGGCTCGTCGTGGGTGTCTCGATCTCCACATTCTGGATCATAATAGGATTCGTCTTCATGCTGGCCGGAGCGGGCGAGATGCTGGGCATCGACCTGCCCCTGCTTCCGATGGCGCTAATCATATGCGGGGTGCTGCTGCTCTTCCACCGCAAGTCGGGCAGGAGGGGCAGGGCGTGAAAGGAAAGCGGATGTATATCAGGATAGCTATAGGTGCGATCGTCGGCGGGGTGCTGGGCTATCTCGTGCTATACAAGCTGATCGGCTGCCACACGGGCACATGCCCGATCACGAGAAACCCTTACACGTCGATAATCTTCGGCGCTGCGATGGGGGCGGCCGTCGCCGGCGGGGCCTGATCACTTCCCCTTGATCTTCCCGAGCTGTCTGTCGAAGTACCAGTTGCACTGGTTAATAAAGGCCTGCCTGGGCATCATCTCCGCAGCAGACTCCTCCTCCGCCTCGCGCGATATCCTGCCAGCGTGCGCCAGCTCGAAGCCCGCCCTCTTGATAGCCCTGGTTACGGAGCGCAACCTCAGAGGGTGCCTGAGCTTGAGGTAGGGGATCATCGGCGCTGCCGGCCTGATAACGGCGCCACAGAACTGCGCGCCCATGTTCCCGCCGATCGCCTTGGCGTGGGCGAGCAGGGGGTCGAAGTTGTCGCGCTCGTGGAATCCGCAGACGGAGACCAGCGCCAGTTTGTTCGGCGCGGATTTGCGCGCGGGGTGCCTCATGTGGTCGTGCCTCAGCTCGAAGTGCGGGTCGGCCATGGGCACGAGCCTGTCCAGGAAGTTCTTCATGAGGCCGGTCATGCCGTCGAAATACACCGGGGTGGCCAGTACCAGGCAGTCCGCTGCGCCAATCGATTCGACGATGGGGCCCATGTCGTCGGAGTGTATGCATGTTCCGGGCGTGGCGAACCAGCAGGCCAGCTCGCCGGTGCAGTAATGGATCCTCTTTCCCGCGAGCTCTATGGTCTCGATATCCGCCTTCGCCTCGCGGGCGCCTTCGAGAAATGCCTCGAGGACCCATGCGGTCATTCCCCTCCCTCCTCGGGGGCTCCCGTTTACAGCAGCTATCCTCATCGCTCCCCCCAGAAGGCGCTAGAACCGCTCGAGTATCTTGGTGGCTATCTTGTTCTCCGTCGTCCTGGTGTCCACCGTGATGTCTATCACGTCCGTTCCCGTGCCGCGGTAGTGATCGACCAGCGGTACCGTCTCGCGGACGAAGGCGGTGAGCTTCTTGAGTATCGCCTCGAGCGTGTCGTCGCTCCGGCCGGAGTGGTCGCTGGTGAAGCCCTTGTGGCGGCGGGTGACCCTCTCCGCGGCCACCCTGGGCGTGCAGTTTAGGACCGCCACCTTCCTGATCTCTATGAGCTCGCCGATGTCCTTGGCCTGGCCTATGTGGCGCGGCAGCCCGTTGAGGATGATGCCCGGAGCGTGGCCGTTTTTCCTCATGAACGAGCGCAGGATCTTCTTCACTATCGGAAATCTCTCGTCCGGAAAGAGATCGTGCGAGTGCAACACGTCGGTGACGCAGGCGATCTCGTCGTCGGTCAGGCCGTGGTCGATCGCCCCCCTGGCTATCGCCCTGAGCTCGTGGCCGAAGTCGAAGTGGATCCAGCCGGTCTGCCTCTCCAGGAAGGCCCCCAGGGGCGACTTCCCGGAGCCGGTGGGCCCGACGAGCAACATGGCGGGCATGTTTGCGACCATCCCCATGGCCAAAATCTATTATTCAGGGCCCCGCGAAGGCAAGCGAATATTGAATCTGAGGGATCCGTCGTCATATAATGGCCTAATAATAGGGCCCTTTTAACCCCTTGCCTCGCTCGGGCGAATCTGTTAGATGCCTGCGACCAATTCGAGCTCACAACGAGCAGCCGCTCGCGCTCCCATCGTCTAGCGGTCTAGGATGCAGCCCTCTCAAGGCTGAGACACGGGTTCGAGTCCCGTTGGGAGCGCAGGCGGCTGTTTTTCTTCATGATCAGAAGCCAGAAGAAAATATTCCTCGTCTCCATCGCCCTGGCCGCGGCGGCCAGCGGAATATTCTTCTCCGTCATCAACAACTACCTCTTCGAGATCTACAGCGTGGACGCGGAGGGCAGGGGGTTTTTGGAGTTCTTCCGCGAGATGCCTGGCGTGCTCACGGTCCTCTTCCTCGCGGCGATCGTGGCGATACGCGAGAAGTACATCATGGTGGCGGCCGCGGTGCTCATCGCGGGGAGCCTCGTGGGCATGGCCGCGATCCCCTCCGAGTACGTCGCCGTAGTCATGTGGATCTTTTTGTGGTCGGTAGGCGCCCACGTGAACATGTCGCTGCAGCAGAGCTACGGCGTGGCGCTGTCGGAGCACCACAGCCGCGGAAGGCTCTTCGGGCTGGTGGGCGGGATGCGCGGGGCGGGCTACATCGTTGGCGCCTCGCTCGTCTGGATAGGGATGGGCAGGTTCGGGCTGGACTACGGGCACGTGCTGGCGGCCGCCGCGGGATTTTCGCTTGCAGCCGCCGCAGGCTACTGGCTCCTGAAACCCCGGGAGCACACGGCGCGCAGGCGCAGAAGACTGGTCTTCAAGAGGAGGTATTCGCTCTTCTACTTGCTCGCCGTCCTCTTCGGAGTGCGCAAGCAGATATTCCTGGTCTTCGCGCCCTGGGTGCTCGTGAAGATCTTTTCCCTCACCGCATCCAGGATAGCCTTTCTGATGATGATGGCCGCCGTGGTGGGGATATTCGTGAAGCCCCTGCTGGGCCGCTGCATAGACCGCTTCGGCGAGAGGCGTGTGCTCATGGCCGACGCCACGGTACTGATCTTCATCTGCGCCGGCTACGGGCTGGTGCCGCATCTGTTCCTGCCCGAGCTCGCCGTCCCCTTGCTCTATGGACTGTATATAGCGGATGACCTGCTCTTCTCGCTCAGGAGCGCGCATACCACGTATCTGTCGAAAATATCGAGGTCGCACGAGGATCTGACCGCCACGATATCGATGAGCTTCGCCATCGAGCACGTGGTTTCGATGACCGGCCCGATACTCGCCGGCGTGATATGGGTGAAGTTCGGATCCTCCTGGGTCTTCGCCATGGCGGGCGTCGTGGCTATAGCCATGTTCGCGGCCTCCTCGAGGATACCGCGGAGGTCGGAGCTTACGGGTTCTCGTACCTGAAGTAGCCGCTGTTGCTCGCCTGCCCGTCCACGGTGACGATCACCGCGGCCGAGGTGTCCGCGACGCCGACCGGAGAGACCACCTCGATGGCGCTGTTCGACCAGGAGGTGACGGCGGCCGGGTTGGCGGCGAAGGTGACCGTGCTGTCACCCTGATCGTCGCCGAAGTACATCCCGCTTATTGTCACCGCATCGCCGCCGGCCGCGTCGCCCTCAACCGGATCGATCATGGTTATCAGGGGGCCGCAGGCGTCGCCCGGCGTGAAGACGTAGATCTGGTTGTTCGCATCGAGGACCGGCACGTAGCCCAGAAAGACCTGATCCCAGCTTCCGAATTCGCCGTCGGCGAAATCGAAACCGGTGAGCGCAAGCCCGCTCATCTCTACCCTGTAGGAGCGGCAGCTCTCGAACTCCGGCAGCGAATCGGCCGGCAGCTCGGGCAGCGTAAAGCTCGTGACGTCGGGCGGCGCTGCGACGTCCCAGAATATGTCGCTCTCCGTCTCGTCGCCGTCTATGAAGATCGTCCCGATCGATACCATGTAGAGGTTGGTCGCATCGCCCCCCGCATCCCACGAGACGTCCGTGACGCGGTCGTCCGGCAGCACGGAGCCGTCGTCGGGCGACGTGACGTCGGGCACCCCCAGGAGCGCGTCGATGGTGAAGGTCTGCTGTGCGTCTATGATCTGGGCGGTGTTGTTGTAGGACTGCGACGTGCCGTCGGCCCTCATCACCTCCGCCCTCACCAGGTAGGTGGAGTCGGCCAGGTCCGGATCCGCGGCGACCTGAGCCGGGTCGAGGCCGGGGAAGCGGTATGCGAACTCGCTGATCTCGGTTCCACCCAAGTTCATGCCGAGAAATGCGCTCAGCGGCGAGAGGCCGTGCGGCTGGTCGTTGATGAGGAGCATCTCTCCGAACTCGTCCTCGGGCGCCGGAGCTACGGCGGTGAGGTCTATCGTCACGCCCCGGTCATCCCCGGTGTCGACGGTGAGCGGGATGCCGACCGCCTTCGGGTTGGCGGCGGTGTTCGTGGAGTCGATGGAGAATGATGCGTGGCCGAATTTGGTGACGGCGATCTCAAAGTTGGTCGCGTCGAGTAGCCCTGCGGTGGCGTGTATCTCGGTCTGTTCCAGGAATGCAGGGACCATCATGGAGGCCGCACCAAAAAAAGGAATGAAGAAGGGCGACTGGCCGATGCAAGCCTCGCAGTCGGTGCTGTCGATGGAGTCAGACATGTTCGTGGCGGGCACGTTTATCCAGGCGAACCTGACGATGCAGGGCGGGGCAGGGGGCGCTGGGCAGTTGTCCGCCAGCCCGTCCCAGTCGCTGATCGACGCGTCCAGCCACCCGTGCGGGCCGCTCAGCTGCGAGAGCGTCATCGAGATCTCCCAGGGCTCGGCGTTGGTGTAGTCGTACTCCTTGCCCGAGGCCAGGTTCGCGGCGGCCGCCTCCGGCTGCGGGAAGTCGATGATCGTGAAGTTGCGATATCCGGCCAGCCCCGCCGTTATCGTCTCCACGTCGTCCAGCTCCTCGCTCAGAAAACTGATCTGGCCGGCGGCATCGGTCGTCCCCTGCAGGTCGGTGGTGGGGTCGGTCCCGAGCATGACCAAGGCGTTTGGAAGCGCCACGCCGTCCCGATCGACGACAGTGACGGTTAGCGAGGGCATCCTGTAGGTGAAGCCGTCCGCCAGCGTCCCTCTCGTGCCGTAGCGGCCGACCACGGAGACGTCCACCGCCCCCTCCTCGCCCGCCGGCGTCAAGGCGGTGAGCGTGCCGCCGTCGACGTATGTGACGTCGGTTGCGGCGTTTCCGCCGAAGGTGACTGTGGAGTCGGAGTCGAAGTTGCTGCCTGCGATGGTCACCTCGGTCCCGCCGGACGGCGGCCCGGCGGCCGGCGTGACGGAGCTCACCGATATGCCGTAGCCGTCGCATCCGGCCAGCGCCGTCATGAATAGCACGATACATGATGCCGCAATCGTTACCACTAAGACCCTATGGCTTTTCATAACTCCCCCCAGAGATGCCAATATGATATGCAATTACTTGATAATTATATGATGAATCGTCGTGATTGAAAAAGATTTAGGCGGGATTGGGAGTTATCATATATAAATAATATCATCCAATAGAGGACGTCACTCATCACGTCCAAGCAACTGTCCTTTTAGCCTCTCAGCGGCCTCTATCTTGTCGCCGACCCTGTCTAGCGCCTTGCGGTACAGCCCCCTGCCCCTGATCTCCAGCGCGTTTAGGTAGCGTTCGTCGGCCTCCTCGAAATCGCCTGCGACCTCGGCGGCCACGCCCAGGTTATAGTAGGCCGCGTCGTTGTCGGGGTCGGATGCTATGAGCGCCCGCCAGAAATCACGCGCAGCATCCCAGTCTCCATCCCTGGCCAGCTTCACGCCTTCCTCGCATCCGGACTTCGAGCTGAGCTTAAGCCTCTCGACGACCTCGTGAGGCTGCAGGTCGTTCGATATCCGCGGGACTATCTGTGCCGCGAGCTCGCCCAGCATCTCTCCGCCGTCGTCCATCCTCCTTATGTCGTCCTCTCCCTCAGCCTCGCGCGAGCGGTCCTCCGTGTAGCGCTCGTAGGCCACCCTGCCGCCGGTCTTGACGTCCAATAGCGCCACGGCCACGTCGATCTGGGCGTTCCTCTCGAGGATCGGTATGAACTCGACGCGCTCCTCTACGATTTCGACCCTGCGGACCTTCTTGACGCCGCCTTCTGTGTAGTACTCGTTTCGGTGCCTCCCGGTCTTCACCTTCTCCGTGTGCCTCTTCGTGTCGCGTCTTTCGCTAGTGGTTACGCTCACCGTGCCGGCCAGCACCCCGTCGGCTCCGTGGATCCTGCCCCACCTTCGCCACTCCCAGTCGCCGTCGCCGCCGGCCTCGGCGTCCGCGCGCACCTCTGGCGCGCCGTCCACCAGTTCGAAGAAGCCGCCGGATGACAGCGACGACTCGACGCCGTCTCGTATGCGCCCGGCCCAACGCTCGGAGCCCCACTCGCTGGAGCGGAATCCGGCTACGGCGAGCCTTCGGATCCCGCCAACGTCGAAGCGCGCCGGCGCCATGTGTCTGGCGCCGACCTTCGTGGCGCAGGACGTCGCGAACAGGCACAGGATGAGGGCGGGGATTTGGAGGGTTCTCATCGTTCGGGACATGGGTCATCGTTACCATAGGAGCGCCCCGAACGCATGGTCAAATCGCCGCTCACACGGCCCCGTCACACGCTTCACACGTATGTGGCCGCGGATTTTAGCACAATGGCCGGCACGGGCGCCTGAGATTGGCACGCCTCTTGCTATTACACCTTTCAAACACAGGCGGGTCATCGGGATCCGGGAGAGGGAAGGAGGAGTTATGGGAGACGTGAAGAACAACAGGAGGGTGGATTTTCCGGCATACTGCCGTGCCTTCGAGGCGGTCGAGGACGCACCCGGCTGGAGCGGGGCGTCGATATGCGGCACCCTCGACGACGGCGAGGACGCCTACATGATAGACGTCATGTCCAGGGGCGAGCCCCGTGACGGCTTCGTCACAGTGCCGGACTACAGGGTGGAGCTGGGACGCCTCGTAAAGGCCGGGACGCTGGGGCTGGCGCAAGACGGCACGGTCACCATGGATGGCGACGACGGCGCGGAGGAGGTGACGACGCTGGATGCGGAGAAGACCCGGTATTTCATCGCCGGGGCCTTCGGCGCGGGCGAGATCGCAGGTGGCCATTCGCTCGATCAGACCATAGTGAACGGGCTGAGAGAGCTTTACGGGATATGCAGGGACAGCTGGGAGACCTGCATGGACAGCCCTGCGGCTCAGGCGGTGCGCGCCGGCTGGAAGTCGATCATGGATGCGAGGCAGGAGCTGGGCAAGAAGCGGGGCGAGGTGAGCAGGCTCAAGTACGAGTATGAGCGGGCGGCCGAGGAGGTCGAAGACCAGGCGGCGCTGGCCTCCAGGGTCGAGCATCTCTCGCGGGCGGTCGATGGCGAGCTCTCCAGCATTGAGCGATGTCTGATGGCGGAGCGCAGCCTCAGGGAGATGAAGTCGATAGCTGAGAGTATGGCGGCTGAGGAAAAGAGGATTGCCGCAGAAACGGCGGAGGAGGAGAAGATGCGGGAGGAGATTGATCGCCTCAACGGATTCTCCGTCGAGCTGTGGGCGGACGCGGAGCGCTATCTGGCAAAGTCAGGGACGAAAAGACACATCCGCAGGGCCATGGACGCCTATCGTGCCTATCAGTTCTATCCCGGCTACCAGGATTCGGTGGAGTCCGCACAGGTCAGGTTCGACATGGCAAAGAAGATGATGACGGAGCTCATCGACCACTGGTCCGGCAGGCGCTACTGGAGGGATGATCATTGCACCACGACCCTGACAAGCAGTGCAGGCTGCACCAACAACTACAGGCGTTCCTGCTATCTTGGGATAGGAAGCAACACGTGGTCGACCAACACGTGTAACAACGACAGGAACCAATTGGGCATAGGCTCGGGTATAGATCGGTGAGGGTGGTACGGCTATCCGTGGAGGCGGCTTATCGCCTCCTCCACGTTGGCGTGATACTTCTGCGGGAGGTTGTTGAACAGCCTCTTCTGGTCCCCCGACGATGCGAGCTTCGAGACGTTTCTGAGATATAGCTCGATCTTGCGGCGGACGCGGGAACGGGCGGCGGGACCGGCCTTTCCGGACAAAAGGCCCGCCGCCTCCTCCGCGTCCCAGCCGGTAAGCGCCAGCGCCTTGAACGCCATCCCGCGCAGGTGGTTGGTGAGCGTCTTGGCGTCGCGGCTGTAGCCCAGCTGAGCCTCGCTCGGCCCTATCCTGAAGTCGTGTTCTCGCAGCACTTCCAGCTCGCGCCTCTCCTCGTCGTCGAACGTCTTGGAGTCGTCGGCCAGGGCGGCGCGGCGCCTGGCCATGTCCCCCAGCTCCTCGCCGAGGAACTCGGGCTTTATTATCTCGCTCTCCCTGAAGAGCGCGTTGTCGGCGGCTATCTTGACGGCGGTCGCCAGCTCGGCAACGTTGAACTTGTGGTAGTCGTACTTGATGAGCAGCGAGAGTGTCTCGGCGTCGAACGACATCGGCCTCTGTTTCTCTGCGCACCACAGCCCCAGGAAGTGCTGTGCCAGCCTCTCTATGTCCTCCATGCGCGCACGCAGCGGCGGTATCTCGATGGAGCCGCGCGAGCGTATCCTGCGCAGTAGGTCGTGCCTGAACCTTCCTGCCGCAACCTCGTCCTCGAGGGACACGTTGGAGGCGAAGATTATCCGCGCGTCCGAGGAGCGCGGCCCGCCCTTGCCCGCTGCCGGGTTGAAGGGCCTGCCCTCCAGCGGCAGCAGAAGTGCCCCCTGCGTCTGCTTAGGAAGTAGCGCGATCTCGTCGAGAAAGAGGGTGGAGCCTGCGCACTCCTCCAAGAGCCCCCGCTGACCCTCTCGCGGGACGCCGGGGAGCCCCGAGTCGCGGCCGTAGCCGAAGAGCTTGCCGAGCACGATGACCGGGTCGGCGGCTGCGAGCTCTGCGCAGTTATACTCGACCATCTCACGGCTTCCTCGCGCGCTCAGCGCATGTATCGCCTCCGCCACGCCTGTTTTGCCGGAGCCGGACTCTCCGTAGAGCAGCACCGGGTCGGAGTCGCGCGAGCGAATGATTATGTCGCGGATCACTCGCAGAAACGCCGGCGATTCGCCGATGATCCTTGCGCGCCTGAGCTCGGCGAGCCTGGGCATCTCATCCTGTATGTTCTCTATGTGGGCCGCGAGCTCCTTGGATCTGGTCGCTTGCTCCTCCGTCTCGTGCTCGTCGGCGGACATCCCCTCACGTATATCATCCAGCGCGGAGACCTCCCCCGCAGGGACCTCCGCCGCCACCTCGTCCATCGCCTCCTCTATCTCCGCCTCGCGCTCCTGCATCCGCTCCAGCCTGGACCCTATCTCCTCGAGCTCGGCCGACTTCTGTCCCAAAAGCTCGCCGCTGTGCCTTATCTCGGCCTCCATCTCCCTGAAGCTGCGCATGAGCGACCCTATCTGGTCCGCGCGCCTGGCCGTGTCGAGCTCGGGCTTTTTGCCAGAGCGGACGTCGGCGACAGCGTCCGAGAGCATCGTTATAGGCCTGATCACGCGCCGTGATAGGGCGGCTGCCAGCCACAGCCCCAGGCCTATGAGGACGAGTATGACCAGCAGGTTTCCGATCAGCGCCGTGCGCACCGCCTTGTGCAGGCGGCCGGCGTCCAGGCCGATGAGGACGTTGGCGAAGCGGCGCTCGCCGGACATCACGTAGCTGGTCGTGTCGATCGCGTCCTCGGATGCGTTCCTGAACGTGCCGGAGGCGATCTTGGGGATTATCGAGTGCCCCGCGTCCTCGCCCCGGCTGTCCGCGATGAAGCGGCCGTTGCGGAAGGCCTTGACGTAGAGCACCCCGCTCTGCTCGGCCAGGCCCTCCGCCAGGGGCTGTATGAGTCCCGCCTCGTCCTCGGAGGCGAACTTCGCAGCCTGGGAGACGAAGGTGTTGATGTTGCGCTGCCAGGCGAGCGATATGTTGTCCAGGCGCCTTTTGAGGTTCGTCGCGGACAGGGCGCTTACCGCGAAGGCGATGAGTATCATCGCAGCCAGGATCGTGAAGGCGTAGCCGACCTTTATGTCGCTTCGGATCCTGCCGCGCATCGCGACGAGCAGTATAAGGAAGATGACGGTCGCGCACGCGGGGATCGCGAACATCATCAGCCCGCCCTCGACGGTGGCGGACTCGACGGCCTCGGCCAGCGCGGTCGGGACGATCCCGTAGTCGACGGAGTAGGCGATGGGCGGGAGATTGGCGAGCTTGGCCTGAGCCTGGCGCACCACGTCGTAGTTGGAGTCGGATCCCGCTGAGAAGGACTCGAGGTCCAGGCTCTTCATCACGTCCGGCGGCACCCGCTCGTGCATCGCCAGCAGGGCATTGCGTATCCTCTCAACGAGCCCCGCGTCCATCCCGGGCCTGGCGAAGATCGGCTCCTGGGGCAGCTCGGGCGTCTTCGCTATCACCTTGAGGTCGGCCCCCCGGTCGCGGATCGCCTGGTCGGCCAGATAGCCCACCACCGCCGCCGCGTCGTTGTTGCCCGTGATCACCGACTCCAGCGACTCGCTGTGGTGGCCGGAGAAGACGACCTCGCCGAAGTAGTCGGCGGGCTGGTCGATGCCCTCCTCCGCCAGGATCATTCGCGGCATGAGGTATCCGGTCGTGGAGTAGGGCTCCGTGAATGCGAAGGAGCGGCCGGCGAGGTCGGCGATCCCGTCTATGCCGGAGCCTCCGAGCGTGACTATGTAGCCCCTTAGCCTCGAGCCCTCGGGCCTTCGCGCTTCCGCGAGCAGCCGGGCCCCCGCGCTGTCCTTTGTCTTCACGTAGTTGAACGGACCGCTGATGAGCACGTCCAGCTCGCCCTTGCGATAGTCCTCCAGCATGTCCTCGTAGGACTCCCTGATCGCGATTTCGAAGGGGACGCCGACCTCGTCGGTGAGATAGCTGATGAGCGGATACCACTGTTTGACGACGGCGTCGGGGCTGGAGCCGGCGACGATGCAGATGCGGACCTTGCGGGGCTCGTCCTTGCCCGCAGCCGATGCGGGCAAGGACATGGACGAGACAAAAAGCACAAGAAGCGCAAATGCGATGATGGCTCTGTTCATGGCATCTCCGTGTGGTTGCGGTTCAGGCCTGAAAACATAGGTGAAATCGAAGGGACTGACAACGCCATTGTGCGCTCCCGGGGCACACGCGCATTCACACGTTTCACACGCCGCGGCCGCCGGTGAGCGCATCCCTTCGAGCTCGGCCCGTCCTCCTGCCGTTTTCCTATCTCGTGTGAATGGCACGCCTGTTGCAAAGCATATCGGTCGACGACAAACGAAGTTTTACAGAGGGAGGGGTTATGGGAGATTCGAATGTGACGATTAACGTGCCGCTGTATCTAAGGGTGCTCTCGAGGCTGCCCGGAGTGACGAAGGAGGACATCCGTGAGGCAGAGGGGGTCTTCGCCAAGGCCTTCACGGAGGTGCCCGGAAAGCTCACCTTCTACCGAGGGAGCGATGTGGGGGACGGCATAGTGCGGGCCAAGAGATATTGGCACGATTATAACTACGCCTCCACCGTCAGGTTCTTCGAGGACGGATCGGTCCGGGAGGAGGGCGGGCAGTTCTCGCTCAAGCTCCCGGCCAGCATGGCCAAGTATTTCTTCGCCGGGATCTTCGGACCGGACGAGCTCAGCGAGCAGCCTTCCGAACGCGAGGCGTCCGTCATGGACGGGATTCGACTCCTCTACGATTGTGCGGAGCGCGAGGGCTCGCTTGAGGGCTGCGAGGACTGCGACGGCACATTCCTGATCGACCCCGCTCTGAAGGCGTTTGGCTGACATGAAGATTGCTCCTATACGATATGCGTCTGCCGAGAAGCCAGACGGAGTGCTCGGTATCGAGGAGTGGCTCAATTCTCTGCCCAACGTGGACTGGAGAATAGAGGAGTTCTCGCCCGAGCAGGCGAGGCTCCTGCTCTGCGCGGATCTGGGCGAGAGGCAGCTGTGCATAATGTGCCTGAGCACCTGGTACGTGAAGAGCCAGGTCTTCATACCGAGTCCTTCGTTCGCGATGGAGGCGGGGCGCAAGAAGATGAGCTCCGGGATGCTCTCGAGCAGCTGCTACGACCGTTCGATAAGGCTCATGATGGACGACGGCGCGCACTTGAGCGAGGTGATCTGCGACTTCGTGGCTGTTGGGGAGAGGGAGACTACTTGTTGATCTCGACGAGGAGATTTCCGGCCAGCGCGGGGTCGAGCGTGACCAGGGCGTTGTATGCGGTTATCGCCGCGGCCCTGTTGCCTAACCCGAGCTGTGCTATCCCCAGCCCGTAGTAGGCTTGAGCGTTGGAGGGGTCGATGCCAAGGACCTTCTGGAAGAGCTGTGAGGCGTTGCCGTACTGGCCGGTCGAGTTATAGAGGGTGCCAAGGCCTATGTTCACCTCCACCGAGTCCCCGCTGAACAGCAGCGAGTCGCCGGGGTTGGACAGCGCCTGGCCTGACGGGATCATTCCGTCGGCCGCCTGCTGGCCCGTCTGCCCCACGTCGACGAGTGCCTCGCCCCCTTCGCCGCTCTCCGCACCGGGCGTTTCATCTCCCGGCTCTGAGCCTTGTGCACCGCCGGGCCCCGTCCCCGGGGTTCCGCCTTCCGGCGCCGCGCCGCCAGGGGCCCCGGCGGGCGCGCTGCCGGGTGCTTCGCCAGCGGCGGCTGTCCCGGCCCCCCCACGCGTGACGCCGGTCTGTTGAAGGGATCTCGCCATGCCGATGAAGACCCCGGCCTGCTCCTCGTCGCCCTTTGCCTCCAATACCTCGGCTGCCTCGGCATATGCCTGGGCGTTCTGCGGCTCTTCCCGTATGACCTCCTTATAGGAGGCGATGGCGTCGTCGTATCTGCCCAGCGCCCTATAGGAGCGGCCCAAGTCCCAGCTGACCCCCGCGCGGTCGCCGCCTGCGCGCTTTGCCTTGCCGAACCAGTCGATCGCCTCCTTGTGCCTTCCCGCTTTGGCCAGGGCCTTGCCGTAGGCGCGCTGCGCCTTCGCGGACTTGGGTGCAAGCAGCGCGGCCTCCTTGAGAGTGGCTAGGTCCTTGGAGGTGACGCTCACGGCCTGAGCGGGCACCTCCTCGTGTGAGGGCTCGGACTTTTTGAAGCTCTGCCTGATTAGGACCACCGTGCCGGCTATGAGGATGAGCGAAGCCACCGGGATGAAGACGCTGGCCTTTATCCCTAGTATCCTCTTCACCTGGCTGGGGTCGGTAGGCGGTGTGTAGGTCATCTATCTTCCCTATCAGGCTTGATCACGCCTTCGATCCCCAGAAGCATTTTCACGTGTATGACGAGATCGGCGATGTCGAAGGGTTTTTCGAAGTATCCATCGGCGCCTACGTCCAGCCCGATGTTCTTGTCCTGAAGCTTGCCGCGGGTGGTGAGCATGACTATTGGGATCTTCTGGTAGTTCTTGTCGAACTTGAGCATCCTCACCATCGAGAAGCCGTCGAGCACGGGCATGTTGACGTCGGAGACTATTAGATCCGGACGCTGACTGCGCGCCTTGTCAAGACCCTCCTGGCCGTCGTGGCCGATCTCGACCTCGAAGCCCTCGAGTTCCAGGATCTCCTTCATCGTGGTCGCCATCTCCTCCTCGTCGTCCACGACCAGTATGCGTTTTTTGTCGGTCATAACCCCGCCTATAAGAATTCATTCGACAAGCTACATGATAGACACTATGTATATAAATATCAACAGGTTGTCTATAGCCCGGAGGAGGCATGAAAAGGTCTCTATTTCTCGCAGCTATGGCGGCGATGCTTATGGTGAGCGTTCAGGCGGAAGCCTGGTTCGACCGCAACGCCCACGAGCGTTCCGACCTCTTCTTCCCCTCCCGATACGAACTTGCGCACGTTCGCTACTCCTACAGCGGGAAGGCGAACTTCAAGGAGGCCCCCGGCGAGGGAGTGTCGTATCATATGATAGACGTGGGGGGGATAGCCCCGATACCGATCACCCCGAACTACGTCTTCTCCGTGGGCGTGAAGTCCTACATCTATCACTTCAGGTTGCACGATGTTACCAACTACTACAGCCAGGATGGAGGCAACACCTACTTTGTGGGGCTGTGGCTGGGCAACACGCTATTCTTCGGCGACGACTGGATGCTGGACTTCACCTTCATGCCCTCCATATCGTCTGACATGAAAGATATCGGTCTGCACGACTTCCAGTGGCTTGGCGGGGTGATCGCCAGCTATATATTCTCCGACTCGGCCTCCTTCTTCTTCGGCGTGTACGCCTCGAAGGAGTTCTGGCAGTACTATCCGATCCCCGTGATCGGATTCATGGTGAGGCCGGCCGGCTCCTTCTTCGACATGGAGACGCTGTTGCCGCAGTACATCCGCCTCAACTTCGAGGTGGCCAGCTTCTGCAAGCTCTTCGTGCAGGGCGAATATTTCGGCTTCGTATGGGACATGGAGGAGCAGACCTCGACCGGCGTGCCGGACCACATGCTCAAGTTCGCCGACGTCCAGGTGGGCGCCGGTGCCAAGTTCAGGGTGATGCCGGGCTTCTACATCGAGGCTGCCGGCGGCGTGCACCCGTATCGCAAATATGACTTCGCCGACCGCACGAACCAGCAGTTCAACAGTCGCCAGAAGTTTGGCTGGTTCGCGGGGGCGACTTTTTCGGTCGGCCCCGAGCTCTTCGGTATGAAGTGAGGGGGGAAAGGCATTAAACCGCAGGTGACCATGCACATATCGTTCGACGTAATATTCGTTGGGGGCGGGCCGGCGTCGCTGTCCGGCGCGCTGATGCTCAAGAAGCTCGCCAAGTCCAAGCCCGCGCTCGCGGGGATCTCGGTGGCCGTCATAGAGAAGGCCCCGAACCTCGGCGACCACAGCCTCTCCGGTGCGACCTTCGACCCGAGGGCCCTGGACGAGCTCATGCCGGGCTTTCGGGAGATGGACACGCCGGTCGGGCCGAAGGTCCGCCACGAAGGGCTTAGCTTTCTCACCGAGCGCCACCGCATACCGATTCCTATAGTCCCTCCGCCGATGTCCAACCGAGGCAAGTATCTGATGTCGCTTGCCGAGTTCGTCCGGTGGCTGGGCGGCCAGGCAGAGCGCGAGGGCGTGGAGATCTTCGCCGGCGAGGCGGTGGACGAGCTCATCGAGGACGATGCGGGCCGCGTGATAGGGGCGAGGCTCAAGGGCAAGGGCTACGACAAGGACGGCAGGCCCAAGCCCAACGCCCTGGAGCCGACCGACATCGGCGCGCGCGTGGTCGTGCTGGGCGAGGGCTCCAGGGGACACCTCACGAAGAGGTTGGTCGCCGAGAAGGGCCTGGACGAGGGGCGGCTTCCGCAGGGCTACGCCGTGGGCGTCAAGGAGCTGTGGGAGGTTCGCAAGGAGCGATTCAAGAAGGGCACGGTGGTGAACACGATGGGCTACCCGCTGGACCTGGGGACCTTCGGCGGCAGCTTCATCTACCATGTGCGCGACAGGCTCGTGGCGATAGGCCTCGTCGTGGGACTGGACTATCGCAGACCGTCGCTGCATCCGTTCGAGCTGCTGCAGAGGCTCAAGGAGCACCCCTTCGTTGCGCGCACCATCGACGGCGCAAGGCTCGTCTCCTACGGCGCCAAGACGATAGCAGAGGGCGGCTACTACTGCATGCCCAAGACCTACGGGGACGGATTCCTCATCATAGGCGAGGCCTCAGGTATACTCGATGCGATGAAGCTCAAGGGTATCGACCTTGCGATGAAGTCGGGGATGCTGGCGGCCGAGACGATATGCCAAGCGCTCGAGGCGGACGACTTGTCGTCCAGGATGCTCGCGAGCTACGAGCGCAAGCTCAAGGGAAGCTACGTCGGGAAGGCGATGCGGCGCGCGCGCAACTTCCACCAGGGTTTTCACCGCGGGATAATACCGGGGGTGATCCACGCTGCGCTGCAGTTCATAAGCGGCGGCAGGGGGGTGAAGGACCGCATCCCAGTGGAGGAGGACGCGCTGTGCACGGAGAGGATCGTCGATAGCACGCTGGACAGGGAGATACCGTACAAGCCCAACGGACGCAGCACCTTCGACAAGCTGACCTGCGTGTACGCATCAGGGACCAAGCACGAGGAGGAGCAGCCCTGCCACATCAGGATCGACGACACGTCGATCTGCAACGGCCGCTGCAAGGTGGAGTTCGGCAACCCCTGTCAGTTCTTCTGTCCGGCCAACGTCTTCGAGATGGTCCCGGGCCCCGACGGCGAACCCGTGCTCAAGCTCAACCCTTCGAACTGTCTGCACTGCAAGAGCTGCGACATAAAGGACCCGTACCGCATCGTTACCTGGACCCCCCCGGAGGGCGGCGGCGGGCCTAACTACAAGGGCATGTAGATGGATATAGTGGTCTGCATAAAGCAGGTGCCCGACACCACCGACGTCAAGGTCGACCCGGAGACGAAGACGCTCGTCCGCGACGGCGTCCGCTCGACGCTCAACCCCTTCGACGCATTTGCGATAGAGGAGGCGCTGAGGCTAAAGGAGAGTGCTGGAGGCAGTGTCACCGCGCTCACGATGGGGCCTCCGCAGGCGCGCGCGGTGCTGGAGGAGGCGCTGGCGATGGGTGTGGATCATGCGGCGCTCTTGTCGCACCGCGCCTTCGCCGGCAGCGACACTCTCGCCACCAGCTACGCGCTTTCGCAGGCGATAAGAAAGTTCGGCAGGTTCGACGTCGTGGTATGCGGCAAGCAGGCCGCCGACGGCGACACCGCGCAGGTGGGGCCGGGAATCGCGGTGAGGCTGGAAATCCCCCAGGTCATATTCGCGAGCGGGGTGAAGGAGGTGCACAAGGGCCGCCTGTTCGTGGAGCGCATCACCGAGGAGGGTCACGAGCTCGTAAGCGTGCCGCTGCCGTGCCTGATCTCCGTGGTCAAGGAGGCCAACGTCCCTCGCTATCCGTCCTTCTCCGGCAAGGTTCGGGCCAAGCGAGCCGACATCCCAGTGTGGGGCCCGGACGACATAGGCTGCGATCCGGGCAGGATCGGCCTGGACGGCTCGCCGACCTGGGTGGACAGGATCTTCGCGCCGCCGGTCAAGGAGGGCTGCGAGCCGGTCCAGGCCACGGATGCCAATGTGGCCGACGTCGCACGAAGGGTCGTCGACCATATAGAGGGCAGATGAGCATAAAGGTCATAAAGGAGAGGTGCACCGGCTGTGGGCTGTGCGTCCACGAGTGCCCGGTCGAGGCGATCCACATGCCGGGCGGCAAGGCCGAGATTGACCTGGAGACCTGCATCCTCTGCGGCGCCTGCGCTAGGGTCTGTCCCGTGGACGCCATCGACTTCGAAAAGCCCAAGGTGTGCGATCGATCAAGCCTCTCCGAGCACCGGGGGGTCTGGGTCTACTGCGAGCGGAGGGATCGGGGACTCCATCGCGTGTCGTTCGAGCTCTTGGGTTGCGGCCGCGGCCTGGCCGACGCGCTGGGATGCGAGCTCTCGGCCGTGGTGTTGGGGCAGGGCGCCTCGAAGTTTGCAAATGAGCTGTACGAGCACGGCGCGGACAAGGTGTATGCGATCGACTCGACCAAGCTCGCCGCGTTCCACGACGATGCCTACGCCAAGGCGCTGGAGTGGCTGGCGCTCGAGCACAAGCCGGAGATCGTTATAGCCGGCGCTACGGCGCAGGGGCGCTCGTTCATACCGAGGGTTGCAGCGCGGCTGGAAACGGGGCTGACCGCCGACTGCACCGAGCTCGCGATAGACGAGAACGGAAACCTCGCGCAGATCCGCCCCGCCTTCGGCGGCAACATCATGGCGCGGATCATGTGCACATGCGCACGCCCGCAGATGGCCACGGTGAGGCCGCACGTCATGAAGGCCCTCCCGCGCGTGCCGGGGAGGAGGGGCGAGCTCGTCAAGGAGCGTCCGCCCGCCAAGGCGCTGGCGAGCGATATCGAGATCGTGAAGACCGTGGTGGAGCTGGCGGGTGAGCAGAACATAGCCGACGCCGAGCTCGTCGTCTCCGGGGGCAGGGGGCTGGGAAAGCCCGAGAACTTCAATCTGATCGAGGAGCTGGCCGAGGTCCTGGGCGCAGCGGTGGGCGCCTCGCGCACAGTCGTGGACGAGGGCTGGATATCCTATCCCCATCAGGTCGGACAGACCGGCCGCACCGTATGCCCCAAGCTCTACATCGCCATCGGAATCTCCGGCGCGATCCAGCACCTCGTGGGGATGCAGACGTCCGAGAAGATCCTCGCGATAAACTCTGATCCGGATGCACCGATCTTCCGCGTGGCGGACTACGGCCTTGTGGGCGATCTGTTCGAGGTTGTGCCGAAGCTGATCGAGGAATTCCGCAGGCTCAAGACTTCCTAGCCATCCTCTGGCTCATGTGCTGGCCGACCAGGCGGGCGACCAGGATCGCCAGGTATACCGGGCCGGTCACCGCCTCCATCGACGAGAGCATCTTCGACATCGCCGCGGTCGGCACCATGTCGCCGTAGCCCAGCGTGGTGAGAGTGACGAAGCTGAAGTAGAGGTAGTCGCGCAGCGACTCGAGCGATCCGTACGTATGCCCGGCGAGGTTGAAGCTGTAGGGGTTGATTATGGCGGCCGCCGCATAGATGAAGGCGAAGAACATGCCTATCATTATGTAGATGCAGATGCTGCCCACGACTATGTCGCTTGTCACCTCGTCCGTCATGAAGACGCCCTTTATCATCGCCAGTATCGCTATGAGCGCGAAGGCCGCGAAGCTGAAAGCGGCAACCAGTGTGAGGATATATAGCAGCGCCTCCTCGTTAGCCTGCACGAAGAAGGCGGCTGCGCCGCTGCCTACCGCGGCTATCCCTATGACTATGGCTATGGCCTTGAACCAGCGGCGTTTGAGGACGGAGACGATGACCCAGCCGAAGATATCCAATGTCCCAAGGGCGAAGAGGATATAGAATACGAAGTAGTCCTCCATGAAGGCGGCCAGGAAGATGAGGAAGACCTGCGCGATGAGAATCTGCCAGTAGGCGTGGATGTTCACTATCCTCTTCATCCTGACCTCACTTTGATATGTAGGGGTGCGTTATGACCAGCTTCCACTCCGTGCCGTCGGAGCGCAGCGTGTCCCACGCGGCAACCTTGTATATCGTGCTCTCGCCGTCCGGGCCTGTGAAGGCATAGTGTCCTATGCCCCAGGGTTCCTTCTCGATCTTCTCCCCGAACTTGAGCAGCTCCGGGAAGTTTTCGTACATCCTGTCGGAGAAGAGGTTGATCCCTATCTGTTTCTCGTCCTCGTCGTAGACGATGAGCCCGTCGTCCTTCATGAGCCACACCTGGTAGGGGCTAGCCTTCGGGTCGAAGTCCAGCATGTGTGGTATGGCTGTTTCGCTCAGCATCTTCGCGGTCAGAAGCGCAGCTATTCGCTTGCCCTTCATGACGGGCGCGCTCAGCGCAAAGGCCTTGCGCCCGTCCGCCGTCTCGAAGAGGTGGAGCGTCTCGTCGGTCGGTTCCTTGGCGAGGTAGGCGCTCCAGTAGGCTATCTCGTTTGCCCCCACCGACTGCGGCACCGCATCGTCCTCGGGATAGGACTGCACGACCTCGCCGGACGGCAGGACGAGTTGGAACGAGACCGCCTCAGGCTGAAGCTCGTCCACCCACTTCAGCACGGATTTTACCGACGCTGCGTTCTTGAAGTTCAGCACGCTAAGCTTCTTGGCCGCCGTGTTCATGTTGCGGTCGAGCCTGTCGAAGTACTTGTACACGAGCGAGGCCTTGCTCCTGGCGAGCATCATAGCCGACTCGGACAGCGTGGTGACCTCCTCCAGCGCCGCCAGCGCCTTCTGCCTGGCTACGTGCGCGTCGTAGGCGAAGTTGAGCGAGAAACCTGCCCCCGCGACGATGGAGGCTATGACGAGCGAGGCTGCTATGATTGCGGCCTTGTTCCGCGCCACGAACTTCCTGAAGAGCTCGCCCTTGGAGTAGGCGTAGACGCTCACGAGCCTGCCGTCGCGGTATGCGCGCAGCTCCTTTGCCAACTCCGAGGCGTCGGCGAAGCGACCCGCCTTCTCCTTGGTCATCGCCTTGGCGCAGATGGCAGTGAGCTCCGGAGGGATGCAGCGGCAGAAGGAGGTGGGCGAGGGCGACGGCAGCTCCGATACAACAGTCCCCATGACGTCCTTGGCGCTCCCTATGTAGGGCCTGTGTCCGGTCAGCAGCATGAAGAGGATCACGCCTAGCGTGTAGACGTCCGAGCGCGCATCGACCGGCCCCCACTCCGAGTCGACCTGCTCGGGGGCCAGATACGCCGGCGTCCCGAGTATTGCGCCCTGCCTCGTGAGCTTGGCGTCCGCGTCCAGCTCGGCGTCGCCGGAGAGCGTCTGCTCGTCCGGTGGCTCCTCCTCGTCCAGGTGCTTGGCCAGCCCCCAGTCCAGGATAACCGTCTCGCCAAACTCGCCCAGGACGACGTTGCTGGGCTTTAGGTCCCTGTGGACCACGCCCTTGGAGTGAGCGTATCCCATCGCATCGCAGACGGCTATGAGCTTGTCCAACAGGGTCATGCGCCTGCGGAAGCTCATCTCCTCCGTGTCGCCCCCGCAGTCCTTTATCGCCCCGTGCAGGGTCCTGCCGTGCACGTACTTCATAACGTAGTAGTACGCTCCGTCGGACTTTTGGCTCAGGCTGTAGATGGGTATGATGCCCGGATGCTGGAGCTGGCCGGCTAGCTTGGCCTCCCTGACGAAGCGGGCTATCTTCTTATCGCGGTTGGTGGCGAGCTTCTCCGGGATGAGCTCCTTTATGGCCACGTCGCGCTCGAGGTTCTGCTCGATGGCCAGGAATACCCTGCCGACCCCGCCTTGGCCCAGGAAGTCCTTTATGGCCAGGTTGTCGGTGAACTCCTTATCCACCACCTGCATGTCATTGTCACGCTCGGTCACGCCTCATCCCCCCAAAAAGAAGATGGCGGGCCCCGAGGACCCGCCATCCTTTATAGCTCGATTCCCTTGAGCTGGCCAGGCCTACTTGGCCTGCGCCTTTAGTATGGAGCCGGCGCCCGCCGTGCCGCTAGTGGCGGTGGCCACGGAGAAGGCGTCCGATACGCTGGTGACCGTGACGGTCCCGGTCCTCGAATCCTGCGCTCCGAGCGACACTCCCTTTCCAGCGACCTCCTCGCGCGAGAAGGCGTCGAAGCTCATGCCCTCGGCGATGCCTGCGCTTGAGCCCGCGTTTACGTAAAGCTTGGAGCCTTTCTGTTTGAAGACCTGGCCCTCCCAGGGCTCGCCCTTCATCTTCTTGTCTATCCACTTGGCGCACTTCCCAAGCGCCCTGCGGAACATGCTGTTGAAGGCGCGGTCCGGGTTGGCCGAGTCCTCCACCGTGTAGTAGCTCACGCCGCTGACCCTGGTGAGCTTGGTCGTCGAGGCGCGGGCCTTGTGCTGGTCGATCACGCTGCCGTCCTCCGGATCCAGCATCACGCAGGTCAGATCGACCCTTATGGAGTCGGTGGAGAAGTCGGCATTGCCTATGCCCGACGGGGCGCCCAGACTCTCTGCGGTTGAGAAGATTCCGCCCGTGTCGAAGCCCGACGAGCCCTTGCTGGCGATGAAGTTGAAAAGCGCCTGCGCGGCCACCGGCTCGTGCACATACTTGCCCTGGCTGCGCGCCACCTGCGTCTGCATCTGCTTCTGCATCTCCATCATCTGCGCCATGTACTGCTGGGCCTCCGCGGCGGTCGTCGGTGTCTTGGGCGTCTTTTTCTTGGCCTTGGACTTCTTCTTGGAGCCCTTCTCAGGCTCGGGCAGCACCACGATGTATCTGCCGGTCTTCTCGAGCTGGGCCTTTGCCTTCTGCCTGAAGAGGTTGCCGACCGCGTCCGGTGTCATCGAGTTGAAGCCCATCTGCGCCATGTCGACGTTGCCTATGGCGATGACCTTCTTGAGATTGGACCCGTCCTTGCGCTTGCCGTGGGCCGGGCCGCAGATTATCACGGCCGCCGCCAGCGCGATGCAGCTCAGCATCAGTATTATTATGCTCGACCTTCTCATCCTCTTTCGTCCTCTCATCTTTCCTCCCCAAGGGGGCGGGTTGATAGTCCCTAGGGCCCCCTCCTGGCAAGTCCTTTTTTATACCCAAAAAAATCAATTAAATCATAGGCTAACGAGGCTGACGGCGGTCACCCCGTCCTCCTTTTGAATCTCCGCAAGCGTTTCGGCCTCCACCGGGCCGTCCACGCCGATGACGGTGAGGGCGTCCTCCCCCTGCCTCTTGCGTACGTTTTGCATCTCCGCGATGTTTGTGCCCTTTGCGCCGAGCACCGTCGCCACCCGCCCGATGACGCCGGGCATGTCGCGGTTGTGGATGAAGAGGATCGTGCCGCGCGGGTCGATCTCTACCCTGTAGTCGTCAAGGCGGACGATCTTGGTGGAGCCGTCGGCGAGCACCGCCCCCCATGCCTCAATGCTCTTTCCCTTCGTCTCTATCCTCACGCCCAGCGAGTCCGCGAAATCGGCCCTGTCGCTCACCAGTTCGTCCGCGATCGTGACTCCGCTCTCCCTGGCCAGCTTCTCCGCGTTGACTATCGTCACCTGATCGTCGGCCGAGGCCTGCAGGGCTCCCTTGACCGCCGCCAGCGCGATTATCCTGGGCGTGCCTCCCGCGGAGAGGAAGGATATCCTCCGGGCCCTGCCGCCCGCGAGCTGCGAGGCCATGGAGCCCAGCTTCTCGGCGATGTGGATGTGGCTGCGGAACTTCCGCCACGTGTCCCCGTCGGCCCCGGCCAGGTTGACCGCGTTGGGTCCCATGCCCTCGCTCAGGTACTGCGCCACGGCAGCGGCCGCCTCGACGGCGACGGCGTCCTGCGCCTCGGAGGTGGAGGCCCCCAGGTGCGGCGTGAGGACCACGTTGTCCAGGCCATTGAACATCGGGTCGTCGAACGGCTCCTTGGTGTAGACGTCCAGCGCCGCCCCGGCGATCATGCCCTCCCTCAGCGCGTTCGCCAGATCGCGCTCGTTGACTATGCCCCCGCGCGCGCAGTTTACGATGTAAGCGGTCGGCTTCATCATCTCTATCTCACGGGCGGAGATCATGTTCTCGGTCTCCTTCGTGAGGGGTGAGTGTACGGTGATGTAGTCGGACTCGCCGAGGATCTCCTCGAGCCCCGCCCTCCTCACGCCCAGCGACTCGAACGCGTCCTCGGCCAGGTTGGGGTCCATGCCCAGGACCCGCATCTGAAAGGCCTGCGCCCTGCGGGCCACCTCGCGGCCGATGCGCCCCATGCCGATTATGCCCAGCGTCTTGTGTGCGAGCTCGTTGCCCTTGAACCTCTTCTTCTCCCATCTTCCGTCCGCCATGAGCCTGGCCGCCTGCGGGACGTGTCTGGCCAGCGACAGGATCATGGTGAAGGCGAGCTCGGCCGTGGAAACGGTGTTGCCGGCCGGGGCGTTGACCACGAGCACGCCCCGTTCGGTGGCGGCCTCCAGGTCGATGTTGTCCGTGCCGACGCCGGCGCGCGCGATAACCTTGAGGTTCTTCCCGCGCTCTATGACGGCGCGGTCCACGTTCGAGGCGCTGCGCACGACCAGCGCGTCGAAGGGCTCTATCGCGGCCAAGAGCTCCTCGTGGGTGAGCTTGGGCCTGAACTCCACGTCGAAGCCCTCGCGCCCTCTGAGCTCGGCCTGGCCGGTCTCGGCGAATCCGTCGGTGCACAACACCCTGTAGCCCATCTCGATCCTCCGATGTGCGATTCGTCAGCTTCGGCGCCAATAGGGCAGGCGTCCCAGGTGCCGATTGACATGCGCCGCACCCTCCTGTTTAGTCCATGAGGCAGCGAAAGCTAGTGGAGGAAAAAGGCTATGTCAAAAGTAATCACCCCCCGGGCATCTCTCGTCCTTTTGGCGGTCCTGTGCTTCGCTCTCGCCTCTTGCGATGAGGCCAAGGACGCCGCCACCGTGGCTGGACTAACCGACAGGGTCGGCCAGTACGAGCACACGTTTGTCACGCCGACCCGCCTGGCCCGCAAGCTATCCTACGGCTACAGGGTGGAGGGGACGCGGGACATAGTCAACGCCAAGACGAAGGACAAGGGCGTCGAGGTCACGATCGATTTTCCCGGCGGAAAAACCGGTAACTTCAAGGTATACAAGCTTGCGTCTGACTCGAACCTCAGGAAGATCGCCGGCACTTACAAGAGGATAGAGCGGACCTTTACCGCACACGATAAGAAGGTCTACGTATGGGACTTCGTCTCCCGCAAGGACATGCTGCTCGACACGAAGATGATCCCTCACGACGAGCGGGAGGCGCTCGAGAAGCGCTTCAAGAGGATGATGTCACGCGCCAAATCGGCGCCGTAGCTGGCTCTGCGCAGTCCGCGGCCCCGGCCGATAGCTGTTGAACTAGCGGCCCAAAAGGGTTATGATGCGCCGTCTCCGATGGCGATCCTCTCCGCAAAGAAGCTGAGGCTGGAGCTTTCTACCTCGCGTATCGAAGCGCTGACAGACGGCGTCTTCGCCATCGCGATGACGCTGCTCGTGCTCAACTTCGAGGTCCCCAACCCCATGGAGGGCAGGGGGGCGATGGAGTTGCACCGAACGCTCGCGACGCTGTGGCCAAACTTCCTACACTACGTAGAGAGCTTTCTTATCCTGGCCATCTTCTGGATAAAGAACCACCAGCAGTTTCATTTCATAAAACACAGCGACAGCAAGCTGCTCTGGCTCAACATCACGAGCCTGCTCTTCGTGTGCCTCATACCCTTCACGACGTCCTTGGTGAGCGACTACGGAAACATGCCTATCGCCGCCATCGTCTTCGAGGGCAACATGCTGGTCGCGGGGCTGGCCTATTACCTGCTCTGGCGCTACGCCACGAAGGACCGAAGGCTCGTGGATTCAAACGTGGACGACAGGGTGATAACCGTCTACAGGAGGTCCTCGCTGGTCACTCCGCTCATATCCCTGGCCGCCATCGCGGTCTCGATCTTCCACCCGAGAGTGGGGACGAGCCTTTATTTTCTCATACCGTTCATACTGCTCTATCTGAGGAGAGCCTGACCTCAGGGGAATGGAAGGGGGAGATATGGCAAACGGCAACGGCGGAAATAGGAGGGTTCTGGGCGTATTCACGCTGGCCATGATAAACGTGGCCGCGATCGCTACGCTCAAGAACTTTCCGACCATGGCCGAATACGGCCTGTCTCTCATCTTCTACTTCGTCGTCGCGAGCATCATCTTCTTCATCCCGACCTCGCTCATATCCGCGGAGCTGGCCACCGGCTGGCCCCAGACCGGAGGTGTCTACGTCTGGGTGAAGGAGGGGCTCGGGGCGAAGCTGGGCTTTCTCGCAATATGGCTCTGGTGGTTCGAAAACGTCATATGGTATCCCACGATCCTCGCCTTCACCGCAAGCACCGTAGCCTACGTCTTCGACCCGGCGCTGGCGGCCAACAAGTTCTTCACGCTGGCGGTTGTGCTCATAGCCTTCTGGGGCGGCACGCTCATCAACCTCAAGGGCATGAAGGCCTCGGGCATTATCTCGACGGTGGGGGTGATAGCCGGGACTATCATCCCGGGCGCACTTGTCATAACACTGGGGATCGTGTGGCTCGCTACCGGAGGTGAGATACAGATAGGCCTCAGCGCGGGCGACCTCGTTCCCGATATAACCAAGATGGGCAACATGACCTATCTCGTCGCGGTGCTTTTGGCCGTGGCTGGCATGGAGATGTCCGCGGTCCACGCTCAGGAGGTCAAAAACCCGCAGCGCGACTACCCCAAGGCGATCCTGCTGTCGGCGATCGTCATACTCGCGGTAACCGTGTTGGGTTCGCTGGCGATCGCCTTCGTCGTGCCCAAGTCGAGCCTCAGCCTCACCGCGGGCGTGATGGAGGCGTTCGAGGTATTCTTCGGCGCCTACCACATAAAGTGGATCGTGCCGGTCGTGGCCATACTGATAGCGCTGGGGGGGCTGGCCACGATGAGCACATGGATAGTAGGGCCGAGCAAGGGCCTTTTGGCCACCGCCAAGCACGGCGATCTGCCGCCTATCTTCGCCAAGGTGAACAAGAACCACATGCCCATACCGCTGCTCATCCTGCAGGGCGTGATCGTGACGGGTCTTGCGCTGGTCTTCCTGTTAATGCCGTCGGTGTCCGCCTCCTATTGGATACTCACGGCGCTCACAGCGCAGCAGTACCTCATACTCTACATCTTGATGTTCGCCGCGGCGATCAGGCTGCGCTATACGCAGCCTGACGTCCCACGCGCGTACCGCATCCCCTTTGGCAACTTCGGGATGTGGGCGGTCGGAGGCATAGGCATAGTAGGGGCGCTGTTCGCGATAACGGTGGGTTTCTTCCCGCCGGCCGGATCTGATCCGGTGAGATACGTGGGTTTTCTGGTTCTGGGCCTCGTGGGCACCTGCCTCATCGGCCTGATCATACACCTTTTGAGAAAGCCGGAGTGGAAGAGGGACTTGGGGCCTTTGGACTGATAACGCATCAACGCCACAGGGAGGGGATATGCTCAGTTTGAAAGATTTTCCGGTGCTAGTCATCGACGACACGATCAAGTCCGATACCGGCGAGGGCCGCTCCATCCGAGAGACGATACAACATCTCAAGGACATGGGGCTCGCCGTGATCGAATCCCACACAGCCGACGACGGCATCTCCGTCTTTATGACACATACGGAGATAAGCTGCGTCCTGCTGGACTGGGAGATCGGCGGAAGGGGGGCTTCGCTCACCTCGACCGAGATCGTGGAGCAGATACGAAAGCCCGATGACGAGATACCGATCTTCATCATGACCGGCAGGCACAAGGTCCAAGAGATACCGTTGGACACTCTGCGCAACGTGCAGGAGTACGTCTGGAAGATGGAGGACACGCCGGAGTTCATCGCGGGCAAGGTCCGAATGGCGGCAAAGGAGTATGTGGAGAACCTCATGCCGCCGTTCTTCAAGGAGCTCGTCAAGTACACGCAGGAGTACAAGTACGCGTGGCACACCCCCGGCCATATGGGTGGTCTGGCGTTTCTCAAGTCGCCGGCCGGGAGGGTCTTCTTCGACTTCTTCGGCGAGAATATGTTTCGCTCCGACCTCTCCGTCTCCGTGCCAGAGCTCGGTTCGCTGATGGAGCACGCAGGGGTCAACGGTGAGGCCGAGAGAATGGCGGCCAAGACCTTCGGCGCCGACGACACCTTCTTCGTCACCAACGGCACATCCACGGCGAACAAGATGGTCATGTTCGGCTGCGTCACGCCTGGCGACGTGGTGCTGGTCGACCGCAACTGCCACAAGTCGCTGCAGCACGCCATCACGATGACCGGGGCGACACCCATCTATCTGGTTCCCTCCAGAAACGCCTACGGGATAATCGGCGGCATCCACGAGAGCGAGTTCGACGCCGATACCATAAGGAAGAAGATCCAGGACTGTCCTCTCATCAAGGACAAAAACGCCCCGGTGAAGCAGGTGACCGTCACCAACTCGACCTACGATGGCCTCACATACAACACGGTGATCCTCAAGGAGAAGCTGAAGCACGCGGCGGAGAATCTGCATTTCGACGAGGCATGGTACGGCTACGCGCGCTTCAATCCGATCTACACCGGTCGCTACGCGATGACCGACGAGCACTCGCCCGACCACCCGGCTATATTCGCCACGCAGTCGACGCACAAGTTGCTCGCGGCCTTCTCTCAGGCGTCGATGGTGCACGTCAAGAGCGGGCGCAGAAAGATAGACCACGAGAGGTTCAACGAGGCGTTCATGATGCACACGTCCACCTCGCCTCAGTACGGCATCATCGCCTCGCTCGACGTCGCCACGCGAATGATGCAGGGCGCGTCGGGTCGCACGCTGGTGCAGGACTCGATCGACGAGGCGGTGGTCTTCCGCAAGAAGGTCGCCAGGATAGGCGACGAGATAGCGCACAAGGAGAAGGACTCTGACAGGAAATGGTTCTTCAGGACCTGGCAGGCGGACAAGGTGGGCGGCAAGCGCTTCGAGGACACGCTCTCCGGCAAGCTCGAGCACGAGCAGGACCCGTGGGTGCTGCACCCCGGCGACAAGTGGCACGGCTTCGCCGGCATGGAGCCCAACTACATGATGCTCGACCCCATCAAGGTCACGATACTGACGCCCGGAATGAACGTGGACGCCAGCATGGCCGATTGGGGCATCCCGGCGCCTCTGCTGTCGAACTTCCTCAGGGAGCGAGGCATAGTCGTGGAGAAGACCGGCTTCTACACCGCGCTGCTTCTCTTCTCGATAGGCGTCACGAAGGGCAAGAGCGGTTCGATGCTCGCCGAGATGTTCGAATTCAAGCGCATGTACGACGAGAACGTCGCCTTCGACGAGATCTTCCCCGACATAGCCAAGGCCAGCCCCGGCAGGTACGACGGGCATGGGCTCAAGGACATCGCCAAGCAGATGCACGAGCACCTCAAGTCGAAGGACATAGCCAACGTCACGACGAAGGTCTTCTCGCTCTTGCCCGACCAGTCGATGACTCCGCTGGCGGCATACTCGCACCTTGTCAACGACAACGTGGAGGAGGTCCCGATGCGCGAGGCGATGGGGCGCACGCCCGCGGTCATGCTCGTGCCTTATCCTCCGGGGATACCGATCATCATGCCCGGCGAGACGATCACGTCCAGGACGCAGGCCATCGTCGATTACATGGGCATCTACGAGGACTTCGACAACAGCTTCCCGGGCTTCGAGACAGAGACACACGGGATCATCATCAAGGAGATGCAAAACGGCAGGAAGGCCTACTACGTCAACTGCATCAAAGGATGATGTGGGCTGATACTCTGTGACGATGATGAGGATCTTCCTAATAGCCGTTCTGTCGATCGCTTTCGTTTCGCTTCCCCTGCCAGCCTCTGCGGTTGAGGGCGCCGAGAGATGGGTGCGCGGCGGATTCGAGATGGAGGGCTTCCTCTCCGCCGGCTTCGGCTGGCAGAGCTTCTCGAACCAACCTGTCACTAACAACCAGGGCAGCTCGTTCGGCGGGCCCATGGGCTCGATGATCCCCAACGCGCAGACGGGCACGGCGCCGAATCCGGGCGAGGACTTCGTACAGGGCTTTTTGCAGCGCTTCGAGCTGGACTTCATCAAGCGCATAAACGACAGGGCCAGGGTCCGGGCCGACATATACTACGGCAGGGCCAACTCCGGCTCCACGGTGGGCGCGCTCACGCTGGAGCATGCCTTCGCCTCGGTGAGGCTGGGCCAGAGCCACAACTGGGAGGTCGCGATCGGAAGGATAGGCCTTTTGACCGGTTTCGAGTCCTACGAGTACTTCTACAACGACACCATATCGGAGAGCATACTGTCCAACGCCGGGCTCTACCCCGGCCCCATCACCGGCGTGATGCTCTCCGGCGAACTGGCGGATAACGTTACACTCTACATAACCGCAAACAACACCGTGAACGGCGACACCACGGTCCGCCGCAGCTGGGTCCCCGGCGGCATAGCGATACTGGAGGTGGACTGGGGCCCGGAGGAGTTGGGCAACTACTTCGCGCTGACGGCCTGGGCCGGGCCCACGACCACCTCCAACCGCCATCTATGCTTCGGGGGCAACGTCGACATAGGCTGGTACTTCACCAGGCGCTGGCAGCTTGGATTCGAGGCCCTCTACGACGGCTTCCGCGGAGGCGGCGGCCCCAGGGTCAACTACGCCGCGGCGCTATTGAGAATTCATTTCGATGTCAACAAGTGGTGGACGCCCTACGCTAAATATGCTTATTCCAACCAGTTCGAAGAAGGCGCGGGCGACTTCAACCTCACCGGTGCCAAGCAGCAGATACACCAGACGAGCCTGGGTTTCGTCTACCACCTGGCGGACGGCTTCAAGATCAAGCTCGAGGGAAGGATCGACACGACGGTGAGGCCGGGGACGAGGCGCCAGCTGGTCTACGGTCTGGCGACTTCCTTCGATACGCACTTCTGACGGGGAGAACGGATGTCCAAGAGGTCCAGCGGAATACTGCTCCACATCACGTCGCTGCCGTCGAAGTTCGGCATAGGCGATCTGGGTCCCGCTGCATACAGGTTCGTCGATTTTCTCGCCGAGGCGGGCCAATCCTGTTGGCAGGTGCTGCCACTCAATCCGACGGACATGATATGTGGCAACTCCCCCTACAGCAGCATATCCGCGTTCGCTGGCAACACGCTGCTGGTCAGTCCGGAGTCGCTGGCCCACCAGGGTTTACTGAGCGACGCCGACCTCTCCGATGCGCCTAATTTTGACGAGGGCGTCTGCGACTACGCCGGCGTCACCGGTTTCAAGGAACGCATGCTGGATCGCGCCTATAGAAACTTTCTGCGGGACGGAAAGGACAAGGCCGGCTTCGAGGGCTTCTGCGAGGAGCACGCGGGATGGCTGGACGACTACGCGCTCTTCGTGGCCATCAAGCGCAGGCTCGATGGCAGCGTCTGGAGCGACTGGCCCCCGGAATTGCGCGACCGCGAGGCCAGCTGCATCCTCGCCGTCTCGAAGGAGCTGGCCGAGGAGATTCACAAGGAGAAGTACTGCCAGTATCTCTTTCTCAAGCAGTATTTCTTCCTGAGGGACTACTGCAGGGACAAAGGGGCGCGGCTCATAGGCGACATCCCCATCTACGTCAGCTACGACAGCGCCGAGGTCTGGAAGCGGCCGGAGGTCTTCAAGCTGGGACGGGACGGCAAACCCCAGGTCGTGGCGGGCGTTCCGCCGGACTACTTTTCAAAGACCGGACAGCTCTGGGGCAACCCGGTCTACGACTGGGAGGAGATGCGGCGCGACGGCTTCGAATGGTGGCTCGGGAGGATGGCCTACAACCTGCATCTGTTCGACGTCGTTCGCGTGGATCACTTCAGAGGGCTGGTCAACTTCTGGGAGGTCCCCGCCGGCCAAAAGACGGCCATAGACGGACACTGGTGCGACGTTCCTACCGACGACTTCTTCACGGCACTCCGCGGGCGGTTCGGAGACCTCCCGATCATAGCCGAGGACCTGGGACTCATAAGCGAGGAGGTGCGCGGGGCGATCGACGCGCTGGGCTTCCCAGGCATGAAGATCCTGCTGTTCGCCTTCGGCGACGACGATCCAAAGCACCCTTATCTCCCCAGGAACTTCCAGCCCAACTGCGTCGTCTACACCGGTACCCACGACAACAACACCGCACGCGGCTGGTTCGAGGGGGAGGCCACGCTCGACGAGCGGAGGAGGTTCGAGGAGTACGCCGGGGTGAAGATCACGGCGGATAACGTGAGCCGCGAGATGATGAGGCTCGCCATGGAATCTGTCGCCGATACGGCGATCATCCCGATGCAGGACGTACTTGGCCTTGGGGGGGAGTGCCGGATGAACAGACCCGCGCAGGCCAACGGCAATTGGGTCTGGAGGCTTAAGGCCTCTGATGTCACCTCAGATACGACCTCATTCTTGAAGGATATGACTCAGAATACCAATCGTGCCGTATAATATCAATTCAGACATTATTTTCAAAAAACTATAGAATCCATTATCTTGAATATGATAATATCAACCCCCGATTTAAGGGCTTGATATTATGAATACCATCGCAAAGAGATTTCATTTCCTCGAGGCCGAAGATAATCAGGAGTGGGCCCAGAGGGTCATAAACGAGGATGAGCGCCTCAGGCCAGGAGAGAGGGACAGGCTGCGCATTGCGCTCATGTATCCCGACCTCTTCGCGCAGGCGCCTTACGATCATATCCTTTATAAGGTGCTTCGCCGGAGCAAAAACGATTTCGCTCGGGACCTGGCCGTAGATCTTCGCCATAACGTCAGTCGTTTCAATAGGTTCGAGCGCTTCTGGCAGGCCAGGGAGGCCCGCCCGGTACGGCGGCAGGTCCTGCCCAGGACCGTCCTAAGCGGGCTCAGGGCGGAGGACTCCGGAATGGTCAGGATGGTCACTCCCAAGCCGCCGTTCTATCGCCAGGCCGCCCTGAGGCCTACCCCGGCGGTGGCTATGAGCGTCCTCATAAGCGCATTGACCATGGCCGGCTGAGCGCGTCCTTTCAGGAAAACCGCGCAACCAATTCCATTGTTGACCGATAAGCCTCTGCGGGCGAGAGTTTGCCGCCCCATGCGGGCGTCCGCCCGGGAGAGCTTCATAGGATGAACGTAACCGACAAGGGTTTCGACTACGCCTGTTTCAACAGGCCCTATTGGCGCCAGTGGTTTGAGCGCGTCATGAACGCCGACGAGAGGCTGCAGGAGATCGAGCGGGCGCAGCTGGAGGCCGGGATGGCGGACCCCTCGCTCTTTCGCGACCTGGCCCTCCTGGAGTTTTTGTTCTTCAGCGTCATCAACCGGAGCCGGGACGAGCTCGCGATACAGTATGCACAGCAGCTGGCCGCGAACTCCACGCGCTTCGGTAGCCTCAAGGACTATCTCGACCACAGGATGGGTACGGATCGAAGCATGAGCTCAGTCCCGCCGCCGGCTAGCATCGATTCGATATACGACTCGATAGGGGTGCTGGCACGGCACGACAGCGTCTCCATAGAGGTCATCGATCTTGATGAGGTCGAAGTTCCCACATTCATCAGGCATATCCGCAGGCTCGATCTGGCCGACGGACACGTCTCGGCATTCCTCGACGTGCACAGGCGGAGGCTGATCGCTGGCCGCGATTCCGGCATCCGCCACCGCGTGATAGGGGCGGAGATCGGCGAGCTTTTCGGCGAGCGCGCACCCGACCTGGTCAAGGCTCTTATCAACGAGGGATACGATTCAAAGTCGCTCAGGGTGGAGCTCATCCGGCGCGATCATCGCAACGTACCGCTGGAGGGCGACTGGATGAAGCTCGTCGTAGGGGCGATTAAGCTCTTCGGTCGCTACGCGCAGTATGTGAACGGTATCGACGACGATCAGGCGCTCTTCGCGGTATCGACCAGGCCGCGCTCCGAAAGCGTGGGGCTCAACTTCGCCAGGCGCGTCGGGTTCAGGCGGAGCGCGCCGCCGCCCCCGTCCGATATGATCTCAGTCGAGCACGTGATGGAGCACGACCTGCACGCCTATCCTGCCACGATGCTCGTCAAGTTGGCCAAGGGTCTCAAACGGACGAGCCTGTTCATGCAGAAGGGCGAGGGCGAGCTGGTGAGGGTGGGACCCTCCGTCATGGATATCACCGCCCTTGAGATATACGAGGGCGATTCGGTGAAGCTCTTCGCCTCCGGTCAGGACAGGAGGGCGAACCTCCAGAAGGCGATCGAGTGTTTGAGTAAGAACCCAACGCCGCCGGACGAGGGCGGCGGAAGAGATTTTGGCTCCGGATCCTCGCCCGCGTCAGGAGGCACACCGCCGCCCGCGCCCGGCAGCTGCGGCGGCGGCTTCGGGGCGCTGGCCCGCGGGCGGAGGCTGCCACATCTGATCAGCGGTGCCGCCTCCTTTGTCCGCAGGCCGGTCCATCTATCTCCGTGGCCCGTCAACTCAGGGGTCATGGCGAGGTTGCCGGCCTTCAGCGCGATCTAGTACCTCTTGCTCCACTCGATGTAGGCCGATGCGGCGCCGCTCGAGGACTCGTCGGTCTTCTCCCAGCCGGTCTTTATGCTCCAGCCCTTTCCGAGCCTCTGCTTTATACCGACCTCCTGTTGACTGTCTCCCCCGCCGACGGTGAGCGACGTCTTCTTGCCGAGCCTTATCCTAGCCGTGAACTTCTTCGTCTCAGGGTTGTAGGACACGCTCTGTATGGGCGTGGATCCCAGCAGGAAAAATGATGTGAGCGCCATCGCCCTGTCCGCCATCGCGGCGTTGGTGCTGCTGACCGAACTCGCCTGGTCGTCGTCCAGCGCGTCCATGGGCTCGCCATAGAGGAGCATCGATACGATGTCTCCCTGCGACATAGGCGGCTTCGACTCCAGCGATATCGACGGTTCCTCGACCGGGCCCGCAACCACCACGCTCACGGTCAGGTCCGGGAAGGGGACGCTGAGCGAGCCCTGCACCTCGCTCTTCGCCACAGGCTCCCTCAAGGCGAGCTCCAGCCCGTCGAGCGTGGCCTTGCGGCTGAAGAGCTTTATCGGAAACTCGTCCACCTTCACCTCCCCGGACATGTCATCCTGCGTTAGCTGTACGTCCACGGAAATCGGGATGTACTCGGGCGTGACGTTGGAGAGGATCCTGATGGGCCTCCCCTCGGGCGTCGAGAGCTTGAGGTCGTAGTCGACGGGGAAGCCCTCCTCCTTCTTTTCCTCGTCCTTGGCGGGTTCCAGGCGTATCCGCCCGTCGGGCGTGAACCTGGGTATCGCGGCCATCGAGACGTCCGGGAGCTGGAGCTGCACGTCCTCGAAGGAGACGTCCAGGTCGAGCGATAGATTTCCAACTGAGGCCCCATGTATGTGAACCGTGAGTTTGCCGTCGCTGTCCATCTTGATACGCTGCTTGGTGGATTCGAGGTCAGCCGAGAGCTTGGCGGGGAAGACCGCCTGCCCGGTCTCGCTGGAGACGCTGCCCTCTATCGAGAACTCGAGACTTCCGTCCAGGACGTTGAGCGGCGCCGGCATCGGCCACGGCGTGTTCTGCAGCGCCAGCACGAGCTGGCCGAAGCGGTCCACGGTGAAGTCGATGTCCGCGTTCGACTTCACCTTCCACGACTTCGGCGGATCCGAAAATCGTCCGCTGTATTCCAGCTCGAGGTTTCCCCCCATGCGGACGAGCCTGTTTTTGGAGGGCGCCAGCTTGACCCTGAGCTTGGCTTTGGTCTGTTCGTCCATGTCCGGGAAGAAGAAGGTCTTCGCACTCGCGGCCATATCCACGAATATGTCTTCGGGCTGGCGATAGATCGGCTCGACCCCATCAGGCATCTCATACTTTTTGAGCTTGATGTCGACGGGGCAGGAGAGCTCTAGCTCCCCCCTGTTTCGTAGCTCGCTGGTCCTCTCGAGCGTGATCGAGCACTCCCTGAGGCCCACGCGGGGGATCATCTCCGCGATCCCCAGCGCCTCGGCGCGCAGGGTCAGCCCCAAGAAGTCCTCCCTCGCCAGCGCCTCGACGTCCGCGGTCGCTCTGAGCTCGTTCTGGGCGAAAGATATCTTGAGGTCGCTCTCGATCTGTTCTGAGCCTGCCGTTCGCACGTCGCCCCTCACGTTCGCCGTGCTGCCGCCGCCCAGGCCTGCGTGTGACTCGATGTCCAATTTCCAGTCGCCCTTGAGGAAGTTGGACCCGCTCGTGGCCGTAAGCTTCGCCGCCAGGCTTTTGCCGCCCGCGAGCCTGATCGACGCGTCCGCGGCTATCCTGTCGACCTTCCCATCCTCATCCGGCTTCACATGCAATCCGGCCTCGCCCGACATCGACGAGCCGACCTCGATGCTCCTGACGTCTATGTCCACTGGGCGTATCCTAGCTTTGGCGAGCCACCCCGGGATACTTATGTCGGGGATAGGAATCTTGCCCTCAGGCCTCTTGTGCTTTTTCTCGTCGTCCTCCGATTCGGCTATCACGATTCGCGCTCCGTCGAGCGCTACGGGGCCCAATTCTACTATGTCCGGCATGATCGCCCTGAAGCGATAGCGGACGCTTGCCTCCAATTTGTCCAGGCACGCGCTTTCGAGTTCAGGGCCCATGCTCAGGCAGAGCTCCTCGAAGGCGATAGTGAACGTCTCGTCGAAGGCGCCGTGGGACAGCGAACTCGTGCAGGCCTTACGCCAATGCACGTCTATGCCGATCGGCGCCAGGTGCCTGGCGGCGATGCCCAGCGTCGTGGGGTTTATGACGATCGTGGGCCAGTTGAGCACCACCAGCATCGCCGTGACCCCCAAGATGATGACGAGGAACGGGGCGGCGAAGAGCGCTATGAGGGTCTTCTTGAGCATCTAGAACTCCTCCCCCAGAGTGAAGTAGAATTGCCAATGAGAGAGCCTAAGGTTATCCGGATCGTTGTTGTTTATGAGGTATCCGCGGGCGAAGGTGAGCCTCACCACGCCTATGAACGACGGCCAGCGTATGCCCAGCCCTGGCGACCAGTAGGCTGGATAGCCCAGGTCGAAGGATCGGTTGCCAAGCGCGCCCACGTCCACGAAGGCTATCGGCTGGAGGTTCAGCGGCAGGATGTTGGCGAGCCTGAGCTCCGCGCCCGCGTAGATCGATGTGAGCGAGCCCCTGTTGGTCTTGGGAAGCCCCATCCTGCTGAAGCCCCTCATATTTGCAGAGCCGCCGAGGTAGTGGAACATCCAAGGTGGTAGTCTCGCGTAGTCGGGGCCGTTGAACTCCGTGATCGTGGTGGCTGCGCTGCCCCTGATGCCGAATATGAGCAGCGGCGGTTCCAGGCCTGCGATGTTCCATAGGGCCTGCCCGTTGAACCCCAGCCGCTGCGCGCTCGCGGTGGAGGCGATCTTGCCGCTCGCGAGGTCCGCGTAAGTTCTCAGCGTATACCCGCTGCGTGGGTCGGCTATGTAGTACTCGTAGTCGTGGCTCATCATCTCCAGTGTGGTGGCGAGTGATAGAAAGTGCGTCCAGCCCGACTGCGCTCCTTTGAAGGTACGAGTGAAGTTGAATTTGGGCCCGAACGTCAGCTCAAATCCCCAGCCGGGAGTGTCCCACGTGACTGCGGGCGGCAGCCAGATGTCCGTGGACAGGTACTCGTATTTCTTCTCGTTCTCCCTCCTGGTCGAGAGGCTGGGCCTCAGGTGCCAGCGCGTCGGAAAGGGGAGGGGGTAGACGTGACCCGTGATGAAGAGGCGCTGCTTTCGGTACGACCCTCGCCCGGCTACCTGAAAGGAAGAGCCGTTCTTCCCTATTCGGGCCTGCTTCCAGACGCCCTTGATGATGAAGTACTCCTCGGTGCTTGCGCCGAAGCCGACCGAGACGAGGCGCTTGGCGCCCGGTATCGACTTCTGCGTCAGTTTCGCCCCCTCCGGCGTGCACTCCGTCAGGAAGTAACTGCTCTGAAGGATCCCGTCGATTCCTATGCGACGAGCTGTCAGCGTCAGATTTCTGTTGTCGTATATATCGCCCACGTGGAAGGCGTCGAAGCGCCTGAGCGTCCCGGGCCTGAGCTTCTCCACCTCCTCCTCGTCGACGCTCAGGATGCGAACCCTCTCGTCCGGCTGGACGGTGAGCGTCACGCGGCCGCTCACGGCGTCCGCCTCCGTCGCGGCCTTGGGGCAGGCGAAGCCGCGCGCCTTGAGCTGGTTCTTCGTCCAGTCCTCGAGTGCGCTTAGAATCGTCGGTGTAAGCGGCGCCCCGTCGATCTTCCTGCGCTTCCAGACCCTGAACCACTCCGGCGGGTTGCCTTTCACCTCGATGCCGTCTATGTGGGTCTTCTCGCCCGGCTCCACTATGACGTAGTCCCGTTCCGAGCGGAACACGGGGAAGAAATAGCCGCGCTCCTGCAGGAAGGTCCTTATGAAGTACTCCGCCTGAAACCTAGGGATGTCCTGCCAGGATACGGCCTTCGGGTCGCCGCAGATGAGTTTGCGCTCGTTCGCGTTGAAGCTGGTCGGGCTTTTGGATTCGATCTTATAGCCGTGGCATATCTCATAGAGCCGCGGTTCGGCCTCCGCCCGGAGCGCTACGGACATGATCAAAGCTATCAGTATCGGCACACGGCGCACGCAGGCTTCCCCCGGTGGAGTTCAGGCGCAGCTACCGTAAAGGTATCTCCGATTTCAATACTGGAATCAACGACCTAGTTAGAGGTGGGCAGGGATGGTCGGGACGCACCGTCCGAACAAGAGGTTGCGGGCGGGTATGGGGGCCGAGGGGAACGGGCCTTTGACATCCATGGCCGAGCGCAGCGCCAGGTTGATGGAGTGAAAGGCCACCGGCGTGGGCAACGCCTTCGGATGATCTCGTCCCACGAAGCTCAGCGCCCCGGCGACCGACCTCTCGCCGACCGGCACGGCGAACTCGCCGGGGGCCACGACCGAGGCCAGCCTGGCGGGTATCATCCAGCCAGGCACGTCACGGGCCTTCTCCATGTCGGGCATCAGGATCCTCGGTTCGTGTGTCTCCGTGCCCTCCATTCCCTCCACGACTCTCATCTCGTTGAGCCCGCGCCTGTAAGCCTCGACGAAGTTCCTGTGGGAATTGGTGCTCCCCTCGCTCACGGATACTATCCTCCGCCTGAGTATCCTCCCCGGGAAGTAGTCGTCGAGCAGGTGGCGGACGATCCTCTCCGTCCGATAGCGGATCGTGAGGCTGGATGCCTCCAGCACCATTAGGCCGATCGGATACGGTTCGCTCATGTACTCTGCGTCGGCGGGCTCCTTCTCCGCCGCCTCCAGCATGCGGGCGGCCCATGCTAAGAAGGTTTCCCTGTTCTCGATGTCGTGATCCCACAGCTCTATTTCGGCGATGCGTGAGACATCGGGTTCTATGTTGTCGATGTCGATAGCTCCGAGCCGGACGATCTCCCAGACCTCCTCCAGAAGACCTACGATGCGTCGATAACCCTCTTCGGTTAGCTCCCCGCCCAGCGTCGGCCATGCGAAGACGCCGTCGTCTATGGCCGTGTCCTCCCAGCTCGAAATCCGGTGGCGCTTTGCGAAGAGGGCAAGCGCCAGAAGCGATCGCGCCCCAAAGCCGTGGCCGCGGCCGTAGTCGCTGACGTCTATGTTGCGGCTGGCGATGGATACGCCGTCGCCATCGATGACGAGCGTCAGGGAGTAGTTCACCCTGGGAGTGGTCTCCAACTGGGAGTCGAGGTTCGCCGAATAATCGTAGTTGCCCCAGACCCTGATGATCTTGCTCGGGCCGGTGTTCGCAAAGTAGTCTATATTGACGCCCTTCAGGTAGATCGGCTCCGATGTGACATCCAGAAGCTCCACCAGGTCCATGAGCGTGAGCCTGGATCCGAGTGCGGTCTCCAGGATGGCCCTGGCCTCGAACGATTTTTTTATCCTTCTCGAGCTCTTCCGAACCGACCTCTTGCCACCGCGCCGCGCGCGTTTCCTCGTCACGTTGAGTTGAAACTCGATGCCGGAGTCTATCAGTCGCTGCATCATCCGCTCTATATCGAGGGCGGTCCTGCGGTCGTCGCCACCTCTGGCATACAGGTGGCGTATGGCGATCTCCTCTCTCGTGTAGCGTGGCCGCTGGGGCAGGGCGCTGCCGTTTGAGATGGTCCTGGCCCTGCCGTGCACCAGCGCCGGAAACGCGAGGCTCTCCGGCACGAAGGAGTCTTCCTTGAGCGAGAACTCCCAGCCGAAGTCGGAGGCGCGGGAGAACTGCTCGCTGTACCTCCGTGCGAGCTCCGCGGCGTGGGCTGGCAGCAGTTTTGAAATGTTCGCCATCAGTCTGTTATCGTCGGCCAGGTAGAATTGTTGCTCAAAAAAAACGGCGGCGGCCACAAGGCCACACGCCATTATCTTCAATCAAATCAGCCGGTTGCAGCAGTTCGGCCGTTATTCTCCCCCAGGAGGCGCTGCATCTTCGACATATACCACCGGAGGCGGATAATGCGAGAGAAATCTTCTGTGACATCCGGGGAGGGGAGGGTGTATCATCGGCGGCACTATGGACGATATAGTGAGGCGTAGGCTTACGGAGTGGACGGAGGGGCTTGGGTCCAGGGAGGCGCGGATACGCGTGTTCGAGGGCGTGCGCGACATACCCTACGAGGTCATCCCCCGGATCAGGACGAGCCGGGACGGTCCGCGCGGGATACTGGAGATGGGCCGGGGCTCGTGTACGCCAAAGCACTTCCTGCTCGGCCGGATGTTCGAGGCCATGGGGCTGGGCGTGCGTTACGTCACCTACCCCTTCCCGTGGGATCAAAAGGGCGTGGACTATCCGGACGAGCTGCGCCGGCTTGCCGCAAAGCTCCCGACGGAGTACCACCTGGCGATACACGCGGAGGTGGAGGGACGATGGGCCAGGGTCGACGCGACCTGGGACCTGCCGCTGTGGAAGGTGGGCTTCCCGGTCAACAAGGAGTGGGACGGCGCCAGCGACACCAAGATAGCGGTGGACTATATAGAGGAGGTCGTGCATGCCTCAGCCGAGGAGCGCGACGAGTACGTGCAGGGTAAAAAGTCCGAGTGGAGCCCCGAGGATTTCGAGAGGGCCGGCCGCTTCGTGGAGGGCTTAAACGCCTGGCTCAGACAGGTGAGGGGGGAATAATCCCTGTTCTATCGATTCAGACCAGATGAGATAGATCTTTCAGTGAAGATGAAGGCAGTTTAACGCGGCGGAGCGCGGAACCGCTGCAGTATAAACGTTTGATTTTATTGATTAATACGCACACCCCTACTTTGCCGACGTCGAAATTAATCCCACTGAAAAGACGCAACTTATTCGTCTAACACGCGAAAATAGGAGTGTGTGATGGAATTTAGCGCAGGAGATTCTAAATGCCCTTCAGACCAATAACGGCCATCAGGTCTTTAGTGACCTCCTATGTGAGGCCCTGCATTTCAGGCGTTGCCCCGAAGATCGGCTTCAACTCGACGAAGCCCGTTCAAGCTACCCCCGCAACCGCGCCAGCATTCAGCAATGCGCAGATGATAAACGCGCATCAGCGGAGTATCTGCTCTCGCCTGTTCTCTTGGGGAAATGACAAGGGGAGAACTCTGGGCGAGCGTGTGGGAGAAGGGCAGAATCTGCAGCGCCCCATCACGGCGAGGCTTGCTGAGCGGTTGGGGTCAGGGTATAGTGCTTTTCAATCGTTGAGACGCACCGGATTACTTAGCAGGAAAGATAAGAATGGACTAGACGATGTTCGACTCGATTCTGGAGAGCGAATGAAGGGTCCACAGAATATTGCTCTTCGACCAGCGAAGCAGAGCGATCTCGAATCGATATCCGCGATGCTCTGGCAGCTCAATGATCTGCACGTGAAGAAGGAGCCGTCGGTCTTTCGTGCTCCTGCATCTAAAAAATTTGCGATCCCCTTTCTCAAGAAATTGATGGCTAAAAGGTCTGAGAGGCTCATGGTAGCTGAGTCGGAGGAGGGGATGGTCGGTTTTGTCCATGGTTCGATTCGCAGGATGCCTAGGTTGGCTATATTCGTCTCCGGAAAGTATCTCTACATCGAAAATCTCTTCGTCGCGGAAGGGCATCGCAAGAGGGGGGTCGGAGAGGCGCTCATAAAAGCGATCCAACGGTGGGGGAGGGCGCGGGGTGCGAAGCGGACGGAGATAAACGTCTGGGAGATGGACCAAGCGATAAAACTATACCGGAAATTGGGCTTCAGGACCGTTAGCAGAAAGATGGAAGTGCGCTGAACAATAAATCTTTGTAAATAACGGCGCGTCACTACTCTAAAGATATCGTGGGCTATCTGGGCCTCGATATCTATGAGCATGTTCAGCAAAAACCACTCACCTTATATTGCTGCAT